>Ga0209639_1000010_pt1 | contig 325916 bp, 269 predicted proteins | sample EPASupsiteHSE605_FD_187268 | JGI IMG/M metagenome (GOLD analysis project Ga0209639, IMG submission 187268) | Bioremediated contaminated groundwater from EPA Superfund site, New Mexico - Sample HSE6-05 (SPAdes) (version 2) | ecosystem: Environmental > Aquatic > Deep subsurface > Groundwater >... | reverse complement strand
TTTCCCATGGAGCCTGCAGTCTGAGCCCTAACGTTATGATATCTTTACTATTCATGGTTTCCCTCGTCATTTGGTGTGGATTTGATCGTTTTATACATCAAATCCACACCAAATGACGAGGAGCCCAAAAGCACACCGTCAAAATCTGATGGGTTCAGGCGAGTTTCAGGAAGATACAGGGTATACCAGGTTGGATTCCTCAGCAGGTTGGCAATACCATTCTTGGTTATGTTGAAGTTGTACCAACTCCGTTCACGCTTGAACTGCTCCAACTCAAAAAAGAGCGTGTCGTAATCCAGCAGTGCCAGATGCTGTTCACGTAGCGACACTTTGTCTTTCTTTGTTGCCGGCCCTGCACCACGTGATTGCATCGCCTGAATGCGAGGATACCAGTCGGCGACTACCGTGTTGTGCGTCATGTATTCTGGGATGTCCCCGACAGTCGGCACAGCCGCATCCTTCTTGAAGTCGTACTCTTTGCCGTCGGAAGCCTTCCGCTTCGGCCGCAGAATCTTCAGTTTTTTGCCAAAGTCATAGGTGACGTTCAGGGGAACAGTGATGACCGTTCTGCGTTCGTTACCGGGCAGCCCCTCATCCTTCAGGAATTGGCGGAACTTTTCCATGAAGTCGGCTTCAATGCCGAAAACATGCAGCGTTTCCAGTTCCTCGATAAATGAAGGGTTGAGGGGAGCATGGGAATGGCCGCTCCGCTTGAGGCTCCAGTCGTAACCCTTCAGGCGGACACCACGGCCAAACAGCTGGATAATCTGAGCGCCTTCTGAACGACCGACATGCATCAGCCCCATGGTGCTGACACGCCAGCAATCCCAGCCCTCAACAAATTTCTTGGAGCCGATAAGCAGATTTACCGAAGAGGATGAGTCTTTAACCGAAGCAAACATGGCCTCGGTAAAATCGCTGTCCTCTACCGTCAGACGGGTGTTGTTCTGCGCAGCCACTTCGGCGACATGGTCACACAGGCTTTTGGCATCACCCACATTGATTAACCCAAAAGGCGTTTCCGACGTTCCAACCTTCAGGGCCACCTCTCCGGATTCTCCTTTTATCCGCTCCAAAGACAAATGACCGCCGGCGGGGTTATTGAATAACCGGGAAAGAATGTCCCGATATAAGGCATCAATGGTCTCGCCGCCATTCATCGCCCGCGCCAGGTAGGTGAATGCTCCGGCAAAGATGTCGTTGCCGTCCTGATCCAGAAGCCCGAGGCTCAGCCCGCCACCAGTCAACATGGCATTAATTGTCGCCAGACTGTTGGTGCGGTTTTCAAGGAAATCGGCAATGAAGCAGATAATCTGGGCAACATCGGCGGCAACAATTTTTTCGTCGTTCGTGCCGCCTTTCGCCTTTGAAACCGTACTCCCAACAAACACCCACAGTGGCTTTTCGAGATTGAACGATTCGTAATCTTTCGCTTTTTCTTCGTAAACACGGAGTTGCAGATAAAACTTCAGCAGGCACGCCGTCAGGTAGGCAAACTGAACCTGTGCGAACGTATTGGGCATGTTAAGAATTTGATAATCCTTGCCGAATCCGTCTTCATAGAACCAGCGGTAGGAATAATCAAAGAGAATGGTCTTGGCGTAACTGTCCTCGAAGTCTGAACTCGCCGAGGCCTGGACCGCCTGCTCAAAGGTTGCCGAATATTCGAAGGTGAACCCCTTGGCACACAGGTCAGAACGCCTGGTAAACCAGACACCCTCTTCCTTGCCGCTCATTCCGCGATGTCCTTCATCCACCAGCAGCAAGTTCTGGTCACCAAGGCTTCTGGTGGCGACGGTGTTCGGCCCCTCCTGTTCGCCAAGTTTGGTGATTTCCAGGACGTCAACCCGCGCCGTATTGGTTTGCGGCAGCGAGTAGCTTGCACGCTGGGCAAAGGAAAATGCCTGGATATTGCTCTGCAGGAATTCGGCTACGTGTTGTTCAGAAAGCCGCTCATTGGGCGTCAGCAGGATGATGCGGGAAATATCCTTATCCTTGCCGTGCTTGCCGGCGTAGTGACGAAACTGCAGCAGGTTGACGTGCATCAACAGCGTCTTGCCGCTGCCGGTGGCATTCTGCAGACAGAGCTTGTTGAGATCATCCTCGATGTAGGGAGGGATTGCAGCAAACGGCTCTTGGCGGTTGGCCCAATGCTGATTGAAGCGTTCCACAAATCCGTTCAGTTCCAGCAGTAGCCCTTCCCGGTTGCCGAAAAAACGATCCAGATAGACCTCAACAAAGAGCAGGGTCAGCCATTGGTAGTATTTCCATACCACCGGGCGATGGCGCTTTTCGTTAATGGCCTGGGTGTGGCGAACAATGTTTTCCTCGTAGATGAGCAGCTGATCTTTGCTCAGTGCGCACTGCTCATTCCAAAACAGTTCGCTGGAGACCAGGTTGTGATAGAATTTGTGGATATTGTCGGCATCCAGGCCTTCCATCCGGGTATCGCGAATTGGCGCGGCCAGCCGATGAAAGGGGCGCACGACCTTGCCGCCCAATTTCTGCGCAACCAGCGGATCGATACCAAACAGGCTGATCAACCACTGGTTCAAAACCAATTTATTGCGGAAGCTGTGCTTCTGGAGGCCTTTGGCTTTACGCTTTGCCATGCCTGCCCCCTTTTTTCTTGGTCGATTCAATCTGTTTCAGCTCTCGTTCCGCTTCAATGAAATGGTTCTCCACCTCGGTTGGTTCAGCCAACTGGCGTAGTCGAAACTTTTCATATTCATCGTGGGCTTTTGCCATCGCGGTATCGTGACTGATGCTTCCCGCATGGGTCAGCAGTTCCCGTCCGGTCATGGTCAGGAACTGGTGGAGACGCTCAATCCAGTCCGCCATGGTCATCGGGGCACGGTTCATTGCCTGAAGCTCGGCAATTTCGAGGTAAGCGGTGACAATCCGATTGAGGATGTTCAGTTCCTCCTCACCCAGATAATTCTTGGCAACCTCCACATCCCGTTTCAGTAGCCTGGCGCCGGGATGGTTGGTTATACCCATATTGGGACGATCCGCATCGGCCCGTTGGTAAATCAACTCGGCCGCTGTATGCCCATGTGCGGCCCAATGCATCTTGTTTTGCACCTGCTTGAAAAACATCTTCGAGGTTTCGGTGTGCGGATCATAATCAATGCTGGTCGCATAGATATCCAACACCTTGCGCCAGAAGATTTTCTCAGAAGAACGAATATCCCGAATACGGGCCAGTAACTCTTCAAAGTATCGACCGTTGTCCGGTTCCTTCAACCGCTCGTCATCCAGGGTAAACCCCTTGATGATAAACTCTTTGAGCCGTTCGGTTGCCCATATCCTGAACTGGGTGCCGCGAATGGAATTCACCCGGTAACCAACCGAAATAATCGCATCCAGGTTGTAGCATTCCAGTTCACGGGAAACCTGGCGCTCCCCCTCCTGTTGAACTGTTGCAAATTTTGCAACAGTTGCCTCTCGCCGCAACTCTCCGGTTTCGTAAATATTTTTCAGGTGGCGGCTGATTCCGGATTTATCGACCCCAAACAGCGTGGCCAACTGGTTGATGGTAAGCCAGATCGTCTCGTTCTGGAGCCGTGTCTCAAGACGAACGTGTCCGTCTTCTGTCTGATAAAGTAAAAATTCCGCTCTGGCCGGAAGATGGTTAGGCTCACTCATGCCGGCATCTCCCACATCCGCTTCATGAACTCTTCCTCAATGAGGCGAACTTTCCAATGTTCCTCATCCAGCTTCAAGTTGGGGAGATTATTGCTGCCGTTGACGTAGATGGTGTCGAACTCGAAATCGCGGGTACTGATGCGGTTCTTCTGGAACCATTCATCCAGCATCAGGTTGTCCTGTTCGATGTTGTCGGTGAGTTTTCGCCAGACGATCAGCACCTTTTCCCGCTGACCATTGTTGGGATTGGCTGGGTCTTTGGGCGTCCAGCCCTCAACCTTGCGGAACCACCAAGGGCCTTCGGCATCCTGGTGAATACGGCCGTCCACCACCAGTTTGACATGCTGGTCTTCGGGCAACTCCGGGTCGTTGATGCGGGTAAACGCCGCCTGGAAAGTTTGCGGCACGGAGATGTGCAGCACGCGCAGCCCGATCAGATAATTGAAGGTCTCGATCAGGTCGACCGAGCGGGTAATATATTCGTCTGTGCCCGGCTTCTTGACTTCCAGTGTGTAGGCCGTCGGGTCGGCAAAGGCGTCGATGTTCAAAAGCGACTGGCTGCCCCTGGTCTCGACATCGAGCAGATAACGAAGCATGTAGTCTTCTTTGAGCGCCGGATTGGCGCCCACTGCCTTGCCACGCTGGGGAGTGTCGTCAAAACGGAGGTTATTGAGCGTGTCTTCGTAGGATTCGAGGCGGAGGTATTTGCAGCAGTGGGAGATACCGGTATGGCGAGCGGTGGGTTTGCCGTCTTTCCAGTTATCGGAATAGATGACTTTGGCAATTCGGGGCTTGAGGACGGTGTCGAAATGGTCTCCCATCTCAACTAGAATGTATTTGCGTTTGCCACTGTCTTTACGGTTTAAGTTGATGGTTGCATGGGCGGTGGTGCCAGAGCCGGCAAAGTAGTCAAGGATAAACGAATTGTAACAATTGGCTTGTTCCACCAATTCTGCTATCAAAGCAACTGGCTTCGGAAACATTATGCTTCTCCTGCCAAGCACCGATTCTAAATCGTCAGATCCGTTTCTTGTAAAGATGCCTTCTGCAATGAGCGATGAATAACCTGTATATTCCGAGGAAAGTTCAGACAAAAAAACTTTTCTTCGTGGTCGTCCTGTTTCTGATGCTGGCCATATAATCCTTTCTTCACTAATGAGCTTCGACATTGTTTTTACGTCATATCGCCATCCCATAGACGGTTTGCCGTAATTGATGCTTGTATTATGATCGATAAGGTCATAGTGAAGATTCGGCCTTTGTTTTTCATCAAGAAGGCCAACCATATTCGCACTTGCCCAAGGTCCCCTTGGGTCATCATCTGGATTTGAGTATTGATCGAATTTTCTTGCTACCCCCCGAAGACCTTTTCCATAGGCAAGCACATACTCGTGATCTACTGAGATATTGTTTATATTTCTGTTGTCTTTATTTTGCCTGCTCTTCCAAGCCAAAGATGCCATAAATAGATCAAAACCAAACAATTCATCTGCAACGTTTTTCAGGTTAGTTACTTCAATCTCATTGATGCTAATAAAAATAATTCCAAGATCATTTTTCAATTGGCTTGCTACCGCTAGCCTGTCGAACATCATGCTCATCCAGCTAGAATGTTGATAACTGTCCTTGTAGACAAAACCATCTCCACCAGTATTGTACGGAGGATCAATGTAGACACATTTCACCTGCTCCCGATATTTCTCCTGTAACAGACTCAACGCCTGAAAATTCTCAGAATGAATCAACAACCCATCGCACTGCTCATCAAAATTCTCAATCGACGCCACCAGCTGCGCCTTAAATCCTTCATCAAAAAACCGGGTGTCCAACACCAGCTTGTTGTTGATCTTGAGAAACTCGGCCGTCAAAGGTCGTGAAAATCCAGGGCACACCAAATCTGCCTGGATCTCATCGATGGCGAACAGCTTGACCCACTCCTCGCACTGGGCCTCGTTGGCTACTATTTCTGGATACAGTTCCTCCGGGACCCGATCCAAGGTGATGCAATAGTTGGTTTCGACAACGAACTTCTTCTTCAGCCAGAGCTTTTTCTGGAAATCTTCAAGCTGGGCGAGAAAATCAATCAACTTGCCGGCTATCCGCCGCAGCACCTTGATCTTGGCCAGGTAGGTCTCGACTGCTGGTGCATCGGCATCCTCGATATCATCCAGCCGCATCACCTCATTCTTGATGTAAAAATCCAGCTCCCGGCGCAGGAATCCGCCCAGGTCCTTGTGGATGAAATAATCCATGGTGTTGCGGGCCGTGTACTGGTTGACGTACTTGGCAAGCAAGGGCCGGTTCTTGTCGCTGTCAGTGGGGGCGGTGATGTTCAGCAGCCCCTGATACTCCCGCAACAGCTTGCTCCGGGCATCATCTTCGTCAATCAGGGCTTGCAGCCGCTGCAGCACGGTTTCCACCGCTTCTTTATTGCGTTTATCCCGCCAGGTGTTTTCCTGGCCGGATTTTTCCGGGTCCGGCCGGTACTCAAAATTGATGACCAGCTCGCCTTCTTCGTTCAAGACAACCGGGTTGTCGGCATGGAGGATAAAAAACCGTTTCGTGCTCTCCGACGCCTTGACGTTGCCGTGTTCGCCTTCGCTGGCCGCGACAATACGGAAGTGCACCTTGCGCGGGGTATCCATGCCACCCATGGGCAGGCTGCCCAGAGCGGCCCGCACCTCCTTGGCCTGGCGGAGATCGAAGGTGAAGCTGGAGAAGTATTCGGCGGATTTGATGTAATACTGGTCGGCGTTAGCCCAATGCAGTTTCACCTCCTCGCCGTTGTAGGGCACGGCAAAAGGGGCGGCCTTACCGGAAGTCTCCCGGACGTAGTAGCGGCGGGAGATAAAATCGCCGTCGTCATAGTAGCGCTCGAAAAATCGATAAAGATGGTCATAAATATCGGCCTCGGCGCTGGCAGTGTCCTTGACCGCGTCGAGAGCAGCCTTCGCCTTTTTGACCGGCTCCGCCTCTTCCGGGCTGGGCGCTCCGAACTCTTTGGCGGTTTGCAGCGCCTTTTCATAAGCGGCTACCAACTCTCCCTTGCGGGCGTCATCCACCTCGCCAAAGGCGTCTGTCACAAAACGCAAGAGATCCTTATCAATGAATTCAAGACCTCGGCGCTTTTGGCATGCATGATGCGATAGAAGCCAAAATCCAGGTCCGGCTGATCGAGCTGGAAGAGTTCCTTGAGTTTTTTTAGAAGACGATTGCGCAGTTGTTCGGCAGTTGGCATGTGAGGTTCCTGGTATTCTGTAAATGAAAGTCATGGTTCCGGTGCTGACACCATGTCGGAATGCTGAACTTTCATTGTTCATACTGGCCGGCCAATCCGGTCCGGTCACGTTGGTTAGATGACCCGCCACTTTAGGGTGAAAAGCGGGGTGATGGTAGTCTTTTGCTGCATGCGCTTTGCAAGCGCCTCAACAAGACGATCACGTTTTTCGTTGATTTCGTCTTCGATATCGAAAATTTTTTCGCGCAGACTTCGTTTTTTCCGCTCCAAACGGCTAATTTCTTCCTGCAGCCCATGTTGTTCATCCATGGTTGGAGCCTGGCGGCTGCGGCGCTGCAGATCGCGGATCTGGCGCTTGATGTCGTCCAATTCCTTCTGGGTCGCCAGTTCCATGTCCTCAGCCCACTTGTCCAACTGGATACAGGCTTCGGTGAAATGGCGGTTGTTCTCTTCCAGGTTTCGCGCCAGCGTGGCTTGGGCATGCCGATCCTGATCAAGTTGCAGACGGTGTTGAACAGTGTCCGGCACCTGGACGGGATCACAACCAGCCTGCCCCTCACAATGGAACAACTTGATGCAGGTTTCCTGGTCGATGTTTTTACCCTGCTCGTCAACGGCGGAAAAGAGCAGGTATTCTTCGGCATCAAAGGAATCAATGCGTATGTGTTGCAGGCTGAGCCAGCCGATCTGCCCCTTGAGGCTCTCCACCAGAGCGATTCGGGTCGGATGCCCGGTGATGTCAAAACTGACCTCTGCCGGAGGACAAGGCAGTTTTTGGGCGCAAGCAAGAACATGCTCTCCCAGGGGATGGCTTAAGCGGTATAGGTACTCGCCAGGGGTGTTTTCCTGTTTTTTTGAGATGAGATAGTATCTGCCGTGAGAGGCTTCAGCAATCGGGCTGTTTTCCAGCTTGAAATGGAACTGTTCGTCGTCAAACCGTGCTCTATCGGCCAGAATGTGCTTGGTGACAGCCCAGAAAAGACGGCCGATACGATCAAGACGATCACGAGTTCCGGCCAGGTTAACCTTGAGCCGTTCATGAACATCTTCATCAAAATGTTCGAGCAGAAGTTTGCGTGTATCCTGCATCCTGTTCTGAATCTGTTCATCGAGTTCAAGCTGCAGCTGCTCAAAAGCCTGTTGGATTTCTTGCTCAGTCCTGCATTGCTGGTAGATCTCAAGAACGCGGCGTTCAAAATCAATGCCCGCCTCGATAGAACCAAGGACCTCATCGCTGGCGCCAAAAACACCGCTGAACAGGTTGAATTTCTGCTCCAGCAACTCGTAGACTCTCTGGTCGGCGGCATTACGCTCGTTGAGGAAATTGATGACCACTACATCGAACTTTTGCCCGTACCGGTGGCAGCGCCCAATTCGCTGTTCGATACGCTGTGGATTCCAAGGCAAATCGAAATTGACGACGGCTGAACAGAATTGCAGATTCAGCCCCTCTGCCCCTGCTTCGGTGGCGATGAGAATGGACGCATGATCTCGAAAGTGATCGATGATCGCTGCGCGAAGGTCGATCTGTTTTGAGCCGGTCGCCCGGCCGGATTCCTGATTCTTCGCCAGCCAGTCCTGATAAATCAGGCTGGAGGCCTCATCGTTGTTGGTGCCGTTAAAGGTCAACACCTGGCCGGTGTACCCATTGCCTTCAAGAAAATCCTTGAGCCAGTTCTGGGTTCGCCGTGATTCGGTGAAGATCACCACTTTTCCGGCAGCTCCCACAGCTGCCATTTTGCTGAGACCGATTTCAAGGGCCTGTAACAAGGCCTTAGTTTTGGTGTCAATGCCGATGCTTCGCGCCCAGCGGATGTAATCGGTCAGTTCCTCAATTTCAGCATCGAGCTTTTTGAGATCGATCTGTATTGAACCAGGTGAATGTGAACTCGTGTCAGGTTCGTCCGGGGATTCTTCGACCAGACTGTCTTCCTCATCTTCAAGGAGTTCATCCAGGATGTCGTCGTCGATTTCCTCGCCGCTGATCAGAAAATCGACCGCCGTTGCCTGCTGACGAGCCTCTTCTTTCAGCTTCAGCAATCGATCCCGCATGATCTCCAAAGTGCCGGCTACCGCATGGGGTGAAGAAGCCAGAACCTTGCAAATCAGCAGAATGAGCAGATGTTTCTGTCCACTCGGCAGTGCATAGGTCTCGTCGCGTTTGAGATAGGCGGAGACCGCCTCGTAGAGTTTCTGTTCCTGTTCGGTCGGCTTGAACGGTCGCGTGATCAGTTTCCGCTCCGTGTAGCGAACAAATTCGGTCACCTGGGACCGAAGGCTGCGCCAGCAAAAAACACTCAATCGTTCGCGGAGTCCCGAGATATCGCCGCCATAATTGATGTATTGGGTGCGGAAGGAGGCCAACTCTCCAAAAATCCGCTCATCAATCAGCGTCGACAGGCCATATAGTTCGAGCAGGGAGTTTTGCAGAGGCGTGGCGGTCAACAAAAGTTTTTTGCGGTCTTCCGTGGCCCAGCGAATACGTTGCCCGAGACGGTTACTTTGACGATAGCTGTTGCGGAGCTTATGAGCCTCATCAATAACGACTAAATCCCAGGCGACGTTACGGACCTCTTCGGCCTTACCGGATGCGTAATGCATGGAACAGATAATGATGCCCTGTTCCTTGAACGGGTTCGGGGAGCCATTCTTCTGATGTTCCTTGAAGGTTTTGGAGTCGAGAATCAGGCTAGGCAGGTTGAATTTTTCCGAGAGTTCAATCGCCCATTGTTTCCGAAGCGAGGCCGGACAAATGACCAGAATGTTTCGCTTGCGCTCGGCCCAATACTGACACAGCACAAGCCCTGCCTCAATGGTTTTACCAAGGCCAACCTCATCGGCAAAAAGCACGCCTTTAGAGATTGGCGAGCGAAGAGCAAAAAGCGCGGCCTCGATTTGGTGCGGGTTGAGATCAACGCAGGCATCAAAAAGGGCTCGGCCAAGCCTATCAACACCGCTACCACCGGTGCGGCTCAGCTCAAAAGAGTAATATTTCGCGTGAAAGGGAGTAATCATGAGGGCGTGAAACCTATGTTGCCTTGTTAAGGCTGTATATGAATAACGCTTGCCTCTTTATCCCCACCTATTTTGCAGATAGCAGAGGCGGTATGAATCAACATCTCGACAAATACATTCTGCCAAGAGTTCAAGCCCGGCAAACTATCATGAATGTAGATAGCCTGAATGCATAACCGATCATACTGCAAGTATTTAACAGGTACTGATTTTTTAAACTATTTTTTTACCGCCCTAGCTTATCAATAGCTCCGATAGCGCTCAGTTTATGGTCATCCAGGAAATGGGTGTATTTCATGGTCTGGCTAATGTTTCGGTGCCCCATAATTTCGGCAACGGTTCGAATGTCGACTCCGTTCATGATCAAATAGCTTGCCGCCGAATGGCGCAAGCCGTAGAGGGTAAAATTACAGATCCCCGCATATCGGCAGGCATTATCAAAGGATCGCCGAAAATAACGGTGGGGCTGATCACGGCACTCTTTCCCAGGTGGCAGGAATACGAAGCCATTTTCGCCCTCCCCTGCCGCCCTCATCCCTTCGAACATCTTCCTGATGGTTCTCGTCATCGGAACGCGTCTTGGGTCCGTTTTGGTCTCTGTGAGATCAATCATACCTTGTCCAATCAATACCTGGTCCCAACGCAAGCCCGCGCCTTCTGAAGGGCGCATGGCCGTGTGCAGGAGCAGGAGGACGTAGCAGTAGAGTTTGTCGGATTTGGAAACGCAGCAATAGTCGAGCAGGGCATCGATTTGCTTCGGCGTGAGCAAGGAGAGTCTGTTTTTGGGAGCAGAGGGACGTCGGATTTCAGCGCCCGGATCATTTACATCCAGTCCCCACTCAATTCTGGCCATGCGATACATGCAGGACAGAAAGGATAAATCCTGGATGACTGAGCTGGAACCTACTTGCTGCAACCGGTAATCGCGGTAGGCAGCAATGTCTTTTGAGGTGATGGTCTGCAAGGATCTGCCTTCAAAGTAGCGAATGAGCCGGCCACCGATCTCCTGATCCAGTCTTTGAGTGTTGCGTTTTTTTCTCGGCGCAACCGCCATGGTGTATTTTTCGACTGCCTCATTCAACCTGAGGTCGTTGGCTGGCAGTTCACCGGGTAATGGTTGTCCCGAACGAAGCAAAGCAGCAGTTTCCTCGGCCCAAGCAAGTGCTTTCGCCCGACTGTCAAATGTTGCGCTTTCCCTTCTGCCTTGTACGTAAATCGAAGCGCGATAGCTGGTACCGTATTTTGTTTTCCAAGTCTGTATCGTTGCCATGATATTTTTTGTGTAATTTTTTGTGTAATTTTTCCAAAACACACGACGACCAGCAACGAATAACAACGAATAACAACGAATAACAACGAATAACAACGAATAACAACGAATAAAATTCATCGCAACACAAAAAAATATCGTATAAAAACAGGATATTAAAAATTCGATCCGGCTGTAACCATTGAAAACACTAGAAGGGACAAAAAAAGGGGTTAGACGCTCGAAAAAAGCATCTAACCCCTTGATTTTACTGGTCGGAATGAGAGGATTTGAACCTCCGGCCCCCTGAACCCCATTCAGGTGCGCTACCAGGCTGCGCTACATTCCGAAAATTTGTGAAGGGTTATTTAGCACTTAACCCTATCTACTGTCAACCTTTATCAACCTGTCCCGACGAGGCGTCAATCTTTACAGGTGCAAGCGAGACAACAATATCAAGCAACTCCCCTTTGATCTCGGCAAGGAGAGACGCCATGTTGTTTTGGGAACTCGTAACCTTCAGCTCATCCAGATTGGAGATGTCAGATTGGCGCTTATCCAACGCCTTGAGATAATTGCGGGCGCCGTTGATGGTAAATCCCTGCCGATGGAGCAATTCTCGAATCTGAAGTAAATTTTCTACATCTTGCCGGCGGTACAACCGTTGTTTTGATTTGCCACGAAACGGTTTAATGAACGAGAATTCTGTTTCCCAGTAACGCAACACGTGGGCGTCCACTCCCACAAGTTGGCTGACTTCACCGATCCGGAAGTACACTTTATCCGGTATGGCGGAGGACGCTGGGATTGCTCGCTTCACATCACATCAATGACGCTGAAGAGATGGAAAAAGGCGCGCTCTATTCATATGGCCTGCAAGTTATCGTACGCAAAAACCGCTGGCTGCCTATTTATTGAGGCGCTCGCGAAGTCTTTTGCTTGGACGAAAAGAAACCATCTGGCGCTTGGTGATGGTCATGGACTCACCGGTGCGGGGGTTTCTCCCACGACGTGGGGATTTGTCCCGAACGGTCAAGGTGCCGAATTGCACCAGTTTGATCGATTCGCCGGCCACCATGGTGTCTTTCATCGCCGCAAAAACAGTGTCAACGATTTCTGCGGCGTTGCGCTGGGATACGCCCAATTTTTCATTTACGGAGATGGCTAATTCTTTGCGGGTCACATTCTTCTTTTTCATACTTCAGATCCTTCGCGATAACGGGCATTAAAATCTGCCATCAATGATTTCACAATTTTCTCATGCACCTTGTCGACCGACTGGTCGTCCAGCGTGGAGGTTGCAGAGCGATAGGTGAGGGAAAGGGCGACGCTTTTGCATCCTTCTCGGATGGGTTTGCCACGATATACATCAAAGATCTCCACCGACTCAAGATGTTTGTGCGACTGGGAGCGGACTGCCTGAAGCAAATTGCCGGCAGGAACAGCGTCCGGCACCACCAGACTAATGTCGCGTTTCACCGAAGGATATTTAGGCAATGCAACAAATTGCTTGGCCTTTTTTTCCAGGGTCAGGAGTTTGTGGAGATTGATTTCGACAAAATACACGGGTTGTTTGACGCCAAAGCCCTTGAGCGTCTCAGGATGAACTGCGCCGAGCGAGCCGACCACCGTGTCGTCGGTCATGATGACAACCGAGCAGGCGGGATCGCAATACGGTTGCACCAGTTCAGGCTTCACCTGAAACAACGACTCGCCGCTGACTGCAGTCCGGCGCAGGGTTTGAAGCAAATTGACAGCCACACCTTTGACGTCTAAAAAATCGCTTTCCAGGCCGGAATAATACAATGATTCGCCTTCCGGAAAGCGAAGGCCCGTCAGCACGGCGCACAGATACATCTGTTCTTCGGGCAGAGCGCCTTCTTGCTCCTGCAGGAAAGTTTTTCCTGTTTCGAACAGGCGGACGTCCGGCCGTTGAAAATTAATATTCCGCCGCACATTCTCCAGCAATCCGGGCAAAAGCATGGAACGCATCACGGCCTGCTCCTCGGAAAGCGGGTTGAGCAACCGGGTCACCCGACGTCTGGGATCATCTGTGGACAGCCGACAGAGATTGAGATGGCTTTCCGCGACGAAACTGTAATTAATCGCCTCAAAAAAGCTTTGGGCCAAGAGAATTCGAGCGGCTTCCTGGCGCAACTCGCGCAACTCGTCCCTTTTGGGATAGTCCATGCGGATAGTGGGGAGCGAGGTTGGAATTTCGTTGTAACCGACCAACCGCGCAACTTCCTCAATCAGATCAATTTCCCGCTCTATGTCAACCCGAAAACTCGGAACGGTTACTTCCAAGGTCGCCTCGTCAATCGCAACGACATTAAATTCAATGCTTTCCAGGAAACCCGCAACTTGATCGCGGCTCAAAGTCATGCCCAGCAGGCTGCAAACCTTGCCTATTCGGAGTTGCAGCTTCACGGCGGTTTTATTTCCAGGATAGACGTCGACGCCGTCGGGATCGGCCGTCGCTCCGGCATAGAGCGCCATCAGATTCACTGCGCGTTCCAAGGCCGCGTCGGCGAGATTGGGATCAACCCCGCGCTCAAACCGATACGAAGCCTCGGAAGGAATGCCAAGTTTACGGGCAGTCCGACGAATCGACACCGGGTTGAAACAAGCCGATTCGATCAGGATCGTTGTGGTTGAGTCGGCAATTTCCGTCTCCAATCCACCCATAACGCCGGCCACGGCGATCGGCCTTTCCGCGTCGCAGATGAGCAGCATGTCCGGATCGAGTTGACGCTGGCTGCCGTCAAGGGTTGCGATGCTGGTTTCACCATTCTCCGGCCGGCGAACAATGATTTTCCCACCCTTTAGGGTGGTAAAATCAAAGGCGTGCAACGGCTGCCCGGATTCAAGCATGACGTAGTTGGTGATGTCGACGATGTTGTTGATTGGACGCATGCCGACCGCAGTCAACTGCTGCTGCATCCACATCGGCGAAGGCCCAATAACCACATTGGATAATTTACGCGCCGTGTAGCGAGGGCAAAGCTCCGGATCACGAATAACAACCTCGTAGCCGACCTCGCGTCCGGTTAACGGAGTAATACGCTCAACAAGGGGCTTAACCGTATCGCCGACAAAGCTGGACACCTCGCGAGCGATGCCGCGCACGCTGGCGCAATCGGGTCGATTGGGGGTCAAATCCACTTCGATGACGGTGTCGCGCAGCCCCAAGGCGTCAATCAGCGGCAGGCCAGCAATGGTTTGTCCCTCTAAATCAAGGATACCGCTGTGGTCGTTGTTCAGTCCCAATTCCCGCGCCGAACACAGCATGCCCGCTGAAACCACGCCACGAACTTTCGATTTCTTGATTTTTGTGCCGTCAGGCAATTTTACGCCCGGCTTGGCAATAGCGGTCCACATCCCGGCACGCACATTGGGAGCCCCACACACCACCTGAACCACCTCTTCGCCGTTGTCCACGGAACAGACGGTCAGTTTGTCGGCGTCCGGGTGTTTGCTGACTTCCGTCACCCGCGCAACGACAATCGGTGTAAGATCCACGAACAGTTCCTCGACGCTGTCCACTTCCAGGCCCAGCATGGTCAGCCTGTCGGAGATCTGCGCCGCCGTGTAACCCTCGGTGGATATAAATTGATTCAACCAACTCAGCGTGAATTTCATGGCAATCCTATCAGCAACAACTCTCTCATAATGGGCGCACAGCGCGCGCCTTCATTGATTTGCGCCCGCAAAGACCGCGATTCTCGGACATACCCCTCGCTAACAAGCCGCGACGAAGCACAAAGGCCCGTCATGGAGGTCAAAGCTCTCCAATTGGGGGGCTTGTGATTGACGCGCAGGCAACAGCCGCGCGACAAGGATCGAAACTCGAACCTTCTGTGGGCCGACGAACAGCGATGTTAAAACTGGGAAAGAAACCGGAGGTCGTTTTCGTAATACAAACGGATGTCGTCGATGCCGTACTTCAGCATGGCAATCCGCTCAACCCCAAGACCAAAGGCGAAGCCGGAATAGACGTCAGGGTCGTAGCCAACCATTTTCAGCACCTCAGGATCAATGAGGCCTGAACCAAGTATCTCGAGCCAACCGGTTCGCTTGCACACCCGACAACCACTGCCTCCGCAGATAACGCAGGCAATGTCGACCTCAGCGCTGGGTTCGGTGAACGGAAAAAAGCTCGGCCGGAACCGAAGCGCCAGTTCCTTTTCGAACATCTTGTGGGTGAAACTGGTCAGCACCCCTTTGAGATCGGCAAACGAGACCTCCTTGTCCACAAGGAAACCTTCCACCTGATGGAACATCGGAGTGTGGGTGATGTCGGAATCGCACCGGTACACCTTGCCCGGGGCGATGTAGCGCAACGGTGGGTCCTGCTTTTCCATGATCCTGGCCTGCATCGGCGAGGTGTGGGTGCGGAGCAGAATCGAGTCCGTGACGTAAAAGGTGTCGTGCATGTCCCGGGCGGGATGGTGTTTGGGAATGTTAAGCGCCTCGAAATTGTAGTAGTCGCTCTCAACATCCGGCCCTTCGGCCACGGCAAAACCGAGTCCTTCAAAAATGGAGCAAATCTCTTCCATCACCTGAGTGACGGGATGCAATTTGCCAAACGGCAGAAAACGCCCCGGTAGACTCAGATCCACAGCGCCGGAAGCGCCTGCCTGGAGTGCGGAGCCCAACAGCTCCTTTTTTTCATCAAACCGGCCTTCGACCGCCTGTTTGATGTCGTTGGCCAGTTGGCCCAAGCGGGGACGGTCCTCAGGGGAGACGGCGCCAAGCTGGCGCAAAACGCCTGTCAGCAGGCCGCCCTTCCGTCCAAGATATTTGACGCGAAAGGCTTCAAGCTGGGCGGGGTTTTGAACCCCGCCTAAAGCCTCTTCGGCCTCCTGCTTGAGTCTAAGCAGCTCGTTTTCCATGACGTGACGACGCGTGATCAGGAAGCCTGTCCAGCGGAGGCCCTGACAACTGCGGTGAAGGCGTTGGGATCGACAATGGCCAAATTGGACAGCACCTTGCGATCAAGCGCAATCGAGTTCTTGGTCAGGCCGTTAATCAACCGGCTGTAGCTGACGCCGTTCTGTTTGGCTGCGGCGTTGATGCGGGTGATCCACAACTGGCGGAACTCCCGTTTTTTGACGCGGCGATCACGATAGGCGTAGCACAGCGCGCGATCAACCGCTTCGGCTGCTGTTTTAAAAAGCCGATGTTTGCCGCCACGAAAACCTTTTGCGAGCGTCAGCACTTTATTTCTTCTGCGGCGTGCTTTAAAACCGCGGGTTACACGAGGCATGGTATTCTCCGTTCAAGCTAATATATTAAGCGCCATCCTGAATTTAGATGCTTTTTCAGGCGGGTACAACAGTGTTCAGCGCAGGCAAGCGCCGGACGGCTGCTCTGTTTACATATACGGCAACATCCGCCGTACGGCTTTTGCATCCACCTCGGCAATCAAAGCGGACTTGCGCAGATTCCGTTTCCGTTTGGTCGACTTCTTGGTCAAAATATGCGAGGAAAACGCCTTGGCGCGACGAATGCGACCGCCGCCAGTGGCTTTGAACCGTTTAGCGGCCCCTCTGTTGGTTTTCATTTTCGGCATAATGTACGCTCCTTACATCTCAACCGGTGCAACGCGCAACCGGAATGCTTGGTTTTAAAGGTAGATATTTTGCACTCTCAGGCTTTCGGACCAACAAACATTACGAGCTGCCGACCTTCCATCTTAGGTTCCTGAATAATCACGCAGTCTTCTCGCAGCGTATCGGCAATCTTGGTCAACGCGTCAAGGCCGATGGTCTGGGCATAGATAATTTCACGACCACGAAAACGCATGGTCACCTTGACCTTGTTTTTTTCCGCCAGGAATTCTTTGATTTTCCGTATTTTGAAACTGAGATCGTGCTCTTCGGTTTTGGGCCGGAACTTAATTTCTCTGGTCTCAATAACGGTCTGTTTTTTCTTGGCTTCCTGCTGCTTCTTTTTCAGCTCATAACGGAACTTGTCAAAGTTCATAATCCGACATACAGGCGGATCAGCCTTGTCGGACACTTCAACCAGATCAAGTCCCTGTTCCTGGGCTATTTCGAGAGCAGCCCTGGCGCTGACGACGCCGCGCTGCGATCCATCGGAATCAACGAGTCGCACCTCGCGGTAGTCGATGTCTTCGTTGATTTTTATTTTCAGATCCTGCTGTGGGGAAAGTTTTCTGCTGCCTCGTTTTTTAATGTTCGTTCCTCCAGGTGAATTTTGGGTTCAGGCAATGCGGCGACTGCATTCCTCAATAACGAGATCAACGAATGCTTCCGGGGTCATTGCCGGCAGATTTTGTCCGTCTCTTTGGCGCACAGTCACGGTTCCCTCTTCTCTTTCACGCTCGCCGACGATGAGCATATAGGGAACCTTCATCAGCTGGGCTTCACGGATTTTGTAGTTCAGCTTCTCGTTGCGGACGTCTTTTTCAATGCGCACCCCCAGCGCGCGCAATCGAGCATAGACCTGCTCGCAATACTCGCCCTGGTCGTCGGTGATGTTCATGATCCGGGCCTGCTCGGGCGCGAGCCATAGGGGAAACGCACCGGCGTAGTGCTCAATCAGCACGCCTATGAAGCGCTCAAGCGAACCCATCAGGGCTCGGTGAATCATGATCGGCTGATGTTCGCCGCCGTCTTCCCCGGTGTAGCCCATCTGAAACCGCTCGGGCAGGTTAAAATCAACCTGAATGGTTGAGCATTGCCAGGAACGGCCCAGCTGATCCTTGATTTTAATGTCGATTTTGGGCCCGTAAAAGACGCCCTCGCCAGGATCAATCTGATATTGCAGCCCTTTTTTGTCCAGCGCGTGCTTCAACGCCTGGGTCGACAACTCCCAGTGCTCGTCGGAACCGACATATTTTGCAGGGCGGGTGGAGAGATAGACGTCGTATTGATCAAACCCAAAGGTTTTAAGAATGTGCAGATTCAGATCAATAATATTAAATATTTCATCTTCCAGCTGATCCGGACGACAAAAGATGTGAGCGTCGTCCTGGGTAAACCCCCTGACCCGCATCAGCCCGTGCAACGCGCCGGTCCGCTCGTAGCGGTACACCGTGCCCAACTCGCACCAACGGATAGGAAATTCTCGGTAGCTGTGCTTGTCGGCGTTGTACACCCCGATGTGAAACGGGCAATTCATCGGTTTCAGCTGGTACATCACCTCATCGATTTCCATGGCGGAATACATGTTCTCGCCGTAAAAATCAAGATGCCCCGATGTTTTCCATAGATCCTGCCGGGCTATGTGCGGAGTGTACAGCAGCTGATAATCGTGCCGATAATGCTCATCCTTCCAGTAATCTTCAATCAGGCGACGAAGCAAGGCGCCGCGCGGCTGCCAAAGGATCAGACCAGGGCCGATCTGGTCCTGAATAGTGAACAGGCTCAGCTGCTTGCCAAGTTTGCGATGGTCCCGCTTACGCGCCTCTTCGAGACGGGTGAGATATTGCTGCAGATCCTTTTTATCGGCAAAAGCGGCGCCGTAGATCCGGGTGAGCATCTGCCGCTTCTCGTCGCCGCGCCAGTACGACCCGGCAACGCGCAGCAGCTTGAACACCTTGATCCAAGAGGAATCGGGGACATGCGGGCCACGACACAAATCAACAAAGGAGCCGTGGGTGTAGGTGCTGACGGTCTCAGCTTCCATTTCCCGCAACAGCTCAACCTTGTACATTTCGCCCTGCTGCTCAAAGAATCGAATCGCCTCGCCCTTGCTCATCTCCTGACGAACAAAGGGCAGTCGGGCACTGGCCAACTCGGCCATCTTGGCCTCGATCTGCTCAAAATCGTCTGGCGTGAACGGAGTTTTTCGATCAAAATCGTAATAAAAACCGTCTTCGATGGCCGGCCCAATGGCGACCTTAACCTGCTCGCCATACAACTCTTTGACCGCTAAAGCCATGATGTGCGCAGTCGAATGGCGCAAAATTTCAGCGCCGGCTTCAGAAGTTGCGAGAACAGGTTCAAGAACGGCGTCCTCAAGCAGCGGCGTCGCCAGGTCAACCAGACGACCGTTGCACTTCACCGCCACCGTCTGTTTGCGCTGCTTGCCGGAAACCAGCTCCTTCAGCATTTCCGCCGCAACGGTTCCCTGCGGAAACAACTTACTTTCACCGTCTTGTAAGGAAACTGATATCTCTGCCATTGCGCCTGTAAAAAGGAAAGGCTAACGAGCAGATAAATCTGCATCCTAGCCTTTATAAAGTTGGTAGGCACGGACGGGGTCGAACCGACGACATCTACCACGTCAAGGTAGCGCTCTCCCACTGAGCTACGCGCCTACAGCAATTGCTTGTTTGGCTGATTTTTATACAGCATGCTGCGAAAAACCGCAAGTCAAATACCAGCAAACATTGAGAGTGTCAACACAAATGAGCCTTACTCGCTTGCAATCGCCGCCGCCGTCCGCATCAAAACGACGACTGCCTCCCCTTTAATTTTCCTGTTATTACAAGATAATAGCCCAAAAGATCAACTGTCGATAAACACAAAAGGCGCCCGGATCCGCCAATAAATTTTACGGCGGCTCACTTCCCCCCTGCAACGGGCATACGATCCGAAACCCACCCTTGAGCAATAGACGCCTTGATTGTCAGATCGCCCCTGCAACTCCTTGATTAAATTCGTCCTCCCGTAAAGAGCATGAGCGGAACACCCCATACTATGCTATAGGAAAAATTTTGTTCTATTACCCGCTCTTTATTCATGAAACCTAGCTGAAACACCAAGCCCGGTCATGTCAAAACCCCTCGACAAAACGCTTAACGCTATTCTCAACTCCGCAGCTCTTCCCACGCTGCCGGTTGTGGCCTCCAAAATTTTGGAGCTGACCGCGCGTGAGGACGCCTCCCTTAACGACATTGTCTCACTTGTCACCCAGGACGTGGCACTGTCGGCCAAGATCCTTAAAATCGCCAACTCCGCTTTTTACAATTTTCCCCAGCAGATTGCTTCGATCAGCCAAGCGGTCTCGCTGCTTGGCATCAACGCGGTGCGCAGCCTGGTGTTGAGCTTTACCTTTCTGACCATGGGAAACAAAGCGGAGTGCGGCCTATTTGACCTGGCCCAATTCTGGGAACGTTCGCTGGTCGGAGCGGCCGCGGCGCGATTGATTGCTGAACAAACCGGACAGGCCGATCCCGAGGAGCTTTTCACCGTCGGCTTGCTGCAAAATATTGGCCAGATGGTGTTTGCCCTCACCCTTCCCACCCGTTACGACCAGTTGTTGCGGCAACAGACCGCAAGCGGCCCTGAAACCGGCGAAGTTGGGTTTGAAGAGGAGTTCCTCGGTATCCCCCACACCCTTTCCGGATTTGAAGTCGCCCGATTTTGGGGCCTCCCCGCCCCCATTCTCACCGCCATACTCCACCACCATGCGCCGCACGGCTATTGCGGCGAAGACCAGCAGCAACTCCTGACCATCAGGATCGTCTACCTTTCCAACTTGGCCGCCAAGATTTTCTTCTCCGCCCAGCCCGAGTTGTACCGCCGCCGTTTCGAGGAGGAGGCGCGCCAACTCCTCGGCCTCGACCACCTGGAGATTACGACTATCCTCAGGATGATCAATCGGGAGATCGAAAAGACGGCCCAATTTTTTGGCGTCGCCATGGCTCCGGTGCGCCCAGTGGCCGAAATCATTCAGGAAGCCAACATCAGGCTCAGCCTTTTGCACCTGAGCTATGAAGAAATGCATCGGGAACTGAGCGCAGCCAAATCGGCGCTGGAAGAACTGCGGCGGCAATTAACGGAAAGGAATCGGCTCTTGGAGAAACTGGCCCACCTTGACGGCCTGACGGAAATCAACAACCACCGTTTTTTCCAGAATTTTCTTCATGCCGAGATCAACCGGGCCAGCCAGAACAATGCCCCCCTGTCGCTGCTGATTGCGGATATTGATTACTTCAAGAAATTCAACGACACCCACGGCCACCAGACCGGCGATTTTATCCTCAGGGAGCTGTGCCGTGCCGCTCAAACAGTCATTCGCGAATACGATCTGATGGCGCGCTATGGCGGCGAAGAATTTGCCTTTGTCCTGCCCGAGACCAACGCCGACGGCGCAATGACCGTGGCGTACAAGCTTTGCCGAGCCATTGCCGAGCACGATTTTTTCGACGGCGCGAAGCATTACCAGGTAACGGTCAGCATCGGCGCCGCCACCGCCCTGCCCGCCGCCGGTTTCAACAAAAACAGCCTGATCGACATGGCTGACGAGGCCCTCTACGAAGCAAAAAAACGAGGCCGCAACCAGGTGGCCGCCTACCATCCCCGCAAGATCAGCAGGTGGTTGCCGCTCTGAGCGCCATTGGCCAAACGTCGCCGCCGGATCGACGCAATGCCCCCCAGCCGTGCTCCCCTAATCGATCCCAATGCCGTTCCCGCCGCCTCAGCCTTCGATCACCGGGATGTTGAGATAACGCATCCGCTTGATTTCACACCGCCCCCGGGTCACCGTATCGAGAATCAGACCGCAAGCCAGGCTGAGAAAGCCGAGGATCATCATGCTCATCGACAGCACCGCCGTGGGCAGACGCGGCACCAGCCCGGTGGCGAAAAATTCGCCTAAAATCGGCAGCATCAGCAACACCGAGCCACAGGCGAACAGACCAGCGACCACCGAGAAAAAGGGCATCGGCTTTTCTTCCTTGATCAGCACCAGGATCATCCAGAGAATGCGAATCCCGTCCTTGAAGGTGGAGAGCTTGCTGGTCGATCCCGCCGGACGATCCCTGTACGGCGTTTCCAGCTCTGCCGTCGGCATCCGCAAATGCAGGGCGTGCACCGTTAGCTCGGTTTCAATTTCAAATCCAATCGCCAGCGAGGGAAAGCTTTTGACGTACCGGCGGGAAAACACCCGGTATCCCGAAAGCATATCTTTAAACCGGTCGCCAAAAATCCAGCGGACAATGCCGGTGAGCAGCCAGTTGCCGAACCGATGTCCCGGCCGGTAGGCGTCGCGGATCGCCGTCACCCGCGCGCCGTTGACCATATCCAGCTGATTGTCGAGCAGACAGCGGATCATTGCCGGCGCCGTCGCCGCGTCGTAGGTGGCGTCGCCGTCCACCAGCACAAAGACGTCGGCCTCGATGTCGGCAAACATCCGCCGCACCACATTGCCCTTGCCTTGCAGCGGCTCGGAGCGAACCGTCGCGCCGGCGGCCCGCGCCACCTCAACGGTGTTGTCCCGCGAGTTGTTGTCGTACACGTAAATCCGGGCGCTGGGGAGGACGCGGCGAAAGTCGCGGACCACCTCCCCCACGGCGGCCTCTTCGTTGTAACAGGGAACAAGGACGGCAATATTTAAGGATGCATTCATGGGCGTCACGGGTGAAGTGTTCATGTCCAGATCAACAGGAGCCTCGGTTGCGCACAACGGTCGGTTGCGTTCCAAGCTGCGAACGCTTGCGCCAGATTGCCCCAGCCTTTGGGCAACCCTGAGGTACTTATAAAGGAGGAACAGTATCCGGCCCTGGTTTGGTTTCGATTAAAATTTGATTACATCCTGCTCACGCCCGCCACGCCGCCGCCACTCCGCTAAATCCCACCGCCGCTCCGCTCACGGTTTCCTGATCATTCCCTAACCTATTGCTCACGCCCCCGGGTTATTTTTGACTCCACTGTATCCATGCTCTTGACGCCAGAGGGCAACGCCCACTTTTCCACGAGTTGCCATGCCGCACCCCAAAGCCATGCCCCGCCTCCTTTCGCCCTTGCCGCAGGCCGCCCGCTTGTTCAGCGGCCTGCCCCTGTTCGCCTGGCCGCTGTGCCTGATCGCGAGCCTCGCCGCCCTGCTCGCCCCGGCCCTGTGGAACGGATTTGCCGTGGTCTTTTACGACACCGGCGGGTACGTTGAAGCGGCGCTGGAGATGAAGCTGGTTCCCGGCCGCTCCCTGTTCTACGGTCTTTTTCTCTGGACCGCTTCGCTGGGCTGGTGGTCCTTCTGGGGACCGGCGCTGGCGCAAGCCCTGGCTGTTGTCTGGCTGCTCCGCATCCTGCTCCGCTGCCACGACCTGCCGGCCGGCCCCCTTGCCGTGGGCGGGTTCAGCCTCGGCCTGAGCGCGCTCACCGGCGTTTCCTGGTATGCCGCTCAGTTGATGCCCGACATCCTTGTGCCCCTGACGGCGCTGGCCCTCTGGCTGCTCGGTTTTCGCTGGTTGCGGTTGGTCTGGATCGAACGAGCAGGCCTGGGTTTGGTCGCCCTGCTGGGGCTGCTCTCCCACATGTCCTGTCTGGCCCTGGCCATGGGTTTGGTCCTGGTCATTATTGCGGGCCGCCTCTTTTGCCGGCGCTGGCCCCTGCACATCACCCTGGCGCCGCCGGTCGCGGTGGTCGCGACCGCCCTGATCCTCATGCCCTTGCTGCATCTGGCCCTGACCGGCAAAGGGGGCTACACCCCTGGCGGCCCGACCTTTCTGTTCGGGCGCCTGGTCCAGGACGGCATTGCCCAACGCTGGCTGGCCGAGCACTGCCCCACGCCCGGCATCAAGCTCTGCGCCCTGCAACACCGCCTGCCGACAACCGCCGACGACTTTCTCTGGGGCGGGCTCTCTCCTTTTCTCGACATTGGCGGCTGGACCGGCGATTCCGAGCCCGAGTTGAAACAACTGACCAGGGCGGCAGTTTCAGCCTATCCGGGCATGACTCTGTGGACCACTTTGCGCTCCACGGCCCAGCAGATGGTCAAGGTTGCCACCGGCGACGCCCTGGAGGAAGACCACCACGACACCCGCGGCATCCTGGCTGATTTTCTTCCCGGCATGGCCCCGTCCTTCAAGGCTGCCCGCCAACAGCAGGACCAGGTGACGCAAGAATTGTTTGATCGCCTCAATCTCATCCACCTGCCGGTAGCCCTGGCCTCGGTCTTCGCCCTGCTGCCGCTAGCCCTGTTGTGCCTGCGGGCCGGCCGCCACGATCTCGCGGCCCTGGCCCTGTACGTTTTCCTCGCCCTGCTGGGCAACGCCTTTATCTGCGGGGCCTTGTCCAATCCGCACGACCGCTACCAAAGCCGCCTGGTCTGGCTGGCGCCGCTGGTGGTCGCAATGATTGCTCTCGCCCTTGGCAACCACCGTTGCCAGCGCCTGTCAAGTCACTCCGGCGCACACCTCCCCTCCCCGCTCTGACGCCTGCAATTGCCGCAACCACCCCGCCGGCCGCACCGCGGACGTCCGCTCGCCGCATTCGGCAATCGCCTGCTTTTTTTCGAAAAAATGGTTTGATCGACCGCGCCGGCGCGGTAAAATGACGCCGTGCTCGAGCGTTTCCGGCCGCGCCTCAAACGGCCTGCCCGGAGATTGACCTCAATCCAAACCAGGACAAACCATGGATGTCAGCATTGTCGGCGCCAGCGGCGGCTGCGGCCGGGAAATCGTCACCCAGATCGTCCAGCAGCGCCTGCTGGAAAACCGGGAAATCCTGCAACTGGTCGGCAGCAATCCCCGCTCCAGTCGCCCTCACCTCCTGCACGGCTTCCGCGCCGATCTCCAGGACGCCTACGCCGAAATCATCCCTGAACTCAACGTCACCGACGACCCGGAAAAGATCATCGGCGACGTGGTGGTGGTCGCCGGCGGCCAGACCTTTTCCACCGCGCCCTCGGAGATCGGCGCCGCCTCGCGCGACGTGCTTGCCAGGGCCAACGTCGCGGTGTTTGAACGCTTTGCCCGCTCGCTGGCCCGCACCCGGGGGGAATGTCCGCCGGTGGTGATCATCGTCACCAATCCGGTTGAACTGGGGGTGGCGGTGTTTGCCGAACACCTGCCCCGCACCCACGTAATCGGCATGGGCGCCTATTCGGATTCGGCCCGGTTCCGCTGGGAAATCGCTTCGGATCTGGGCATTCGCCGGCAGCGGGTGCGCGGCTACGTGCTCGGCGAACACGGCAACGGCATGGTCCCGATCTGGAGTTCAGTCCGGGTCCAAGGCATGACCGACCAGGAATGGCGCCTGGTGGAGCCCACCCTGCGGCGGGGTCTGCGCACCGAAGACTATCCCGCCGCGCTGCTCGCCCATCAGCGTCGCCTGATCGAAATGATCGCCTCAGATCCCAAAAACGGGGCGCTCAAGGCCCTGCACTCCATCCGCGACCTGCCCCCCGACCTGCGCGTGCCCCTCAAGCCCTTTGCCATCCACTACACCGACGCCAAAACCCAGACCGCCACCGCCGCAGCCACGGTGGAACTGGTCAAGGCGGTGCTCGAAGGCCGGCGGGTCGAGGTGTCGGCGCAGTACATGCACCAGGGCGAGAATGGTCTCCACGGCCCTTGCGGCGGCCGCGTGCTCCTCGCCGGCACGGTGTTGCAGGTGATGCCGGACCGCGACGAAATGACCGACGCCGAACGGACGCTGGTTGAGCGCGCAGCCCAGGCCGTCCAGGAAAAAATCAACCAATGGCGGAACAATGACAGATGAAACGCACTTGTGGCTGGTGGTTCTGACCACCAGGGATCACGCCGGCGACACCGCCGCCATTGCCTCGGTCTTTTCCGGGCGCGGCATCCAGCTCGACAGCTTTCTCGGTTTCGGCGGCAACCCCCAGGCCGGCGACGAATCCCAGGGCCGGATCATGCTCACCTTCCGCGCCTTTGCCGAACGCTGCCGCACCCTCTGCCGGGTGCTGGCCAGCCTGGAGGCGGTGGCCGAGGTCCGTTGCTTTGCCGAGGAGGAAACCCCTACGGAGTTGATGCAACAGGCCCAGAGGCTCAAACGCTTGCTGGCCGCCACGGAATCATCGTAAAACAACCGCGCGCCCAGATCCTCGGCGCCGTCAAAAATCGTCGCAACCTTCTGTTGTTACCTGGTTAATCACAAGGCGCGCTCTATTCATTAACATCAGGCCATTCGTCACAAACAACTCTTGCCAGAAGGAGGATGTACATGAAAAAAACCTACCTGCTTGCAGCCCTCGCCCTCACCCTTTCTTCTTCCACCCTTGGATTTTCCGCCGCCACAACGAACAGGAGCATCCCATGAACGCCTTGCGATGCTTTTTCCAACCGGAACCTGCACGAACCCGCGTTATCCTGGCCGCATTGCTGGCCTGCACCGTCTCGTGGTGTTGGCCGGAGGCGCCCCGGGCCGAACAGGACATGGAAAATTTTGATTGGGTGATCTACGTACAGGATTCCCAGATGATGAAAGGGCCGTTGAAAGAGCCCATCAGCATCGACCTTGAGGCGGTCAACACTTCGGGCAATATTGAGGGCGAATACACCGGTTCCGCCACCATGTCGTTTGGCAAGACCTTGGGCGATGTGTCGGCGCAGGTTGTCTCCACCAGCACCAACCTGAGATTCCGTTTAACCCCCGCGCAGCAAGCGGGGAGCAATGCCCCTGGTCCCAGCAAGCAACCCGAGTACGCAGGCCAGGGCGAGATGACCATGGTCACCGTGGGCACGGGCACGGCGGACGGACAAAGCCGCAGCCGCTCGTTCACCTCCACCCGGCCGGTCTCGGTCAAAGTCACCCAAACAGCCGTTGAACTGGTGGTGACCTACCCCAAGGGAACCGTCACCTATCACGGCTATATCATCGGCGAAGGCAAGGGAACCCACCAGGCCAAGGCGGCAAAGGAAAAACAGGAAAAGGCCAAACGAGCAAAGGCGCAACGCCCGAAACCCGCCGCCCAAAAGCCGCAAACCGAGCCGCCAACCGAGGCTCCCGAGTTGGCGCCGCTGACGCCCATCCCGGCTGAAGAACCGGAACTGGCGCCGTTGCAGCCAATCAAAGACGAAGCGCCCGAACTCGCGCCCTTGAAGCCCATACAACCGGAGGAGCCGGAGTTGGCCCCGTTGCAGCCCGTCACCCAGGAAGAGATTGAACTGGCGCCGCTGCCGCCGGTGAAATAGCCGGAGAGTAGCGATCCGTGTCGGGGCTTTTTGACTGAAGAAGCGGCTTCACCAAGTGCCATCAGGGCAGAGCCGGGCTTGGATTGCCGACATGGCGGGTTCGGCAACCGTCCGAGCAGGACGGTCAACGCCATAACTTCTCAGGAGTGTGAACTTGCCAGCGGATCTTTGTCTCCGCCAACACGGTTTATTTCGCCAGCGCCTCGCGCAATTTTATCGACAATTCCCTGACCGAAAACGGCTTCTGCATGAAGTTGATCCCTTCCTCCAGCACTCCATGACTGGCGATGACGTTGGCCGTGTACCCGGACATGAACAGACACTTGAGATTTGGGTGTGAAACCATAAGCAATTCCGCGAGGTCCTTGCCGGTCATCTCCGGCATAATCACATCGGAAAGAAGCAGATCAATCTCGGTGTGCCGGTGGGAGATTTTGATGGCCTCCAATGGGCTGTTCGCCGTGAGCACCTTGTATCCCAGGCCCAGCATCATGACACTGGCCATTTTGAGGATAGCCGGTTCATCCTCCACCACCAGCACCGTTTCCCCTTGGCCACGTTGCGTGGTCGCAGGGCGCTCCGGCGCAACCATTGCTGGTTTGATCGTGTGGCGCGGCAGGTAGATCTTAAAGGTCGTCCCCTTGCCCGGTTCGCTGTAGACGTTGATCGAACCGTTATTCTGTTTGACGATGCCGTACACGGTCGAAAGTCCCAAACCGGTGCCCAGGCCTAATTCCTTGGTGGTGAAAAACGGCTCAAAGATCTTATCAAGAATTTCTCTCGCCATGCCGCTGCCGTCATCGCTGACCGCCAGCAGCACATATTCGCCGGGCGCCGCCCCGGCATGATGGCCGCAATAGGCTTGGTCAAACATCGCCATCCCGGTTTCAATGGTGATGGAGCCCACTCCGGCAATGGCGTCGCGAGAGTTGACCAGCAAATTGGCCAGGAGCTGATCGACCTGGGAGGGGTCGATCTTGACCGGCCAGAGCTTGGCCTGCGGCAACCACCGCAATTGAATGTCCTCCCCGATCAGTCGCCGGAGCATCTTGAGCATTCCCTCGACAGTTTCGTTGAGATCGAGCACTTGGGGGACAATGGCTTGCTTGCGGGCAAAGGCCAACAGTTGCCGGGTCATGTTGACCGAACGTTGCGCGGCATCGAGAATATCTTGCAAATACCCATGTAGCGATGAGCCGGACTCGGTTTTTTCCAGGCCCATCTGGGCATAACTGAGGATGACGCTGAGCATGTTGTTGAAATCGTGCGCCACCCCCCCAGCCAAGCGGCCAATGGATTCCATTTTCTGCGCCTGGTGCAGTTGTTCCTCCAGTTCTTTTTGGGCCTTCTCCGCCTGCTTGCGTTCGGTGACGTCACGAACGAGAGCCCACATTCCCTCTTTCTCGTCCACGTCGTTGCGCACCAGAAAGGTCCGCAATTCGACGGGAAAGACCTTGCCGTCCTTGTTGCAATATTCCTTTTCATACACCTCGGAATAGCCCTGCGAAAGGACTTGGGTGGTCACGATTTCCTGTTCGTAAACGCGCCATTTTTCCGGAGTGAGATCGATGTAGGTCAGGCGTGAGAGTTCCTCGTCGGTATATCCCAGCATCCTTCTGAAAGATTCGTTGCTCTCGCGGATATATCCCTGCATATCGACATACGCATAGCCGTCGGTAATGCTTTCGTGCAGCCTCCGATATTTTCTCTCCGAGATGCGCAGCGCTTTCTCCGTCTCCCGCAACGCCTTGGTCTCTTGCTCCAATTGCAGCATCTTCTGCTCAAGTTTTCGCACCAACCGTTCATTGTAGAGCTTGAACACCTCTTCATCCTGCGGCGGCTCGGGCGGAGGGGCAGCCTCGCCGGATCGCGCCGCCGCCATGACTTCGCGAACCGTCGCCATAAAGAGCTCCGGCTCGCAGGGTTTCTGCAGGAACTGATTGGCGCCGATCTTCATCGCAAAGGCCTCGTCCTGGGGACCGGTGTAGGTCGCCGTATAAACGATGAAGGGAATACGGCGCAACCGTTCGTCTGCTTTCACTTGGCGGCACAATTCAAAACCGTCCATCACCGGCATGAGGATGTCGCTGATGATCAAATCGAACTCGCCGGAGTGCAGTTGGGCCAGGGCCTCGGCGCCATTGTTGACCGAGAACGCCTCATACCCGTTCCCCTTGAGGAGCACCTCGATCAAATAGCGGTTCTCCTCCTGATCGTCGACAACCAGGATGCGGTTATGCTGCATGGTCCGCCCCCTGTTTTATCGGGAGATACTCGATGATCTCGGCGACAAAGGTTTCGGGATTGATCGGTTTTTCAATGTAGCCGGTGGCGCCGGCGGCCAGAATCTGTTCCCGGTCCCCGACCATGGCATACGAGGTCACGGCGATGATCGGCGCCTCGTCGAGATCCCGATGTTTTTTTAATTCGGCCGCCACTTCGTAGCCGTTCATTTCGGGCAGTTGGATGTCCAATAATATGGCGAGCGGCTTGCACTGGAGGGCCATCTCGATCCCCTTCTTGCCATTCTCCGCCCCGATAACGGTAAAACCGCTCTTTTCGAGCAAAAACCGCATCAGATACATATTTTGTTCATTATCTTCAATAATTAAGAGCCGGTTATTCATACAGTCTCTCCAGGCTGACGGGGCAGGCGCACGGTAAAGACGCTCCCTTGCCCCCATTGGCTTGCCACATCGATGGAACCACCCATCAAATCGATTATTTTTTTACAGATGGAAAGACCGAGACCGGTGCCCTCGTGTTTGCGGGTCAGGCCGGAATCGATCTGGTGGAAGGGTTGAAAGAGGCCGGGAATCTCCTCCGGTTTCATGCCAATCCCGGTGTCGGCAAACGACAGCAGGTAGTGATCGTTTTCCAGCCTGCAGGCAACCCGCACCCGTCCTTTTTCCGTAAATTTGATTGCATTGCCGAGCAGATTCATAATGACCTGTTCCAGCCGGCGCTGATCGGAGACGATGGCCCCCACCTCTGGCGCAATGTCCATCTCCACGCCTATTCCCTTCTGTTCGGCAAGAGGCGTGATGAGTTTGACCATTTTCTCGATCGAAGGCGTGAGCTCAAAGGGCGCCCGCGCCAGATTCAACTGGCCCGCCTCGATTTTTGAGATGTCCAACACGTCGTTGATCAGGGCGAGGAGATGGCGGGAACTCTTTTGCACCATGCTCATTTGCTTGTGCTGCTCGGGATTGAGCGGCCCGGCCAGGCCCTGTATGAGGATGCCGGTAAAGCCGATGATGGAATTCAGCGGTGTGCGCAATTCGTGCGACATGGTGGCCAGGAAGGCGGATTTGATCCGGTCGGCCGCCTGGGCGGCCTCCAGGGCTTGGCGCAAATTCTCGGCCGCCTCGCGTTCATCGGTGATGTCCTCGACAATGCCGACCGCACCCTTCAGTGGGTCGTTGGGGTCAAAGGCGCGCAGGCTCAAGCGGACCCAGTAGAGCGTACCGTCCTTCCGCGCCATCTGTTGTTCCCGGCGAAGTGTTTCTCCCGTAGCCAGCCGAGCGTACACCATTTCCCTCCCGGCTTGGAAGGACGCTTCATCCGGATACCAGATTCGGGTCGATTTGCCGGCCAATTCTCCGGGCTCGTAACCGGCGATTTCTTCCAGTTTGCGGTTGGAGCGCACAATGACCCGATTGCGCAGCAGCACGATTCCGGTCCCAGCCGATTCAAAAATAGCGCGCTGCTCGTCGTTGATGGCCGCCAATTCCGAGGTGCGCTCGGCCACCCGCTGTTCTAGCGTCTCAGCGTGCCGCCGCAAATCTTGATTGAGACGGCGCACCTGTTCTTCGGCCTGCTTGCGCTCTGTGATGTCGGAGCCGATGCTCAGGATCTCCTTGATCTGCCCTTCCGCATCGGCAACCACCTTGTTGGTCCAGTCGATCCAGACCCGCTCGCCGGTGCGACGCATATTTTCGTTGATGTTCCGTTCAAACTTCTGAGGATCGTCGCTGATCTTCTGGATCAGCGAACGGAGATCCCGACCGTCGGTTTCGTTTTCCGGGACCAGGGCGCCGACAATGTGCCGCCCACAGATCTCCTCTGCTGTATAGCCAAAAAACCGCTGCCCGAACTCGTTGAGGAAGGTGATCCGTCCATCGGGCGCCCAGCGCAGGATGATGCTGTTGGCCAGCATCACCAACTCGCGGTATTCCCGCTCGCTCTCGGCAAGGCGCTGTTCCATGGCCTGGCGCGCCTCGTCCGCCTGCTTGCGAGCGGTGATGTCTGTGGCCACGCCGTCCCACACCACCTGACCTGCGGAGGAACGCCTGGGGCGAGAACACACCTGTATCCATCGCCACTGCCCATCGGCGCTCTGCATGCGCAATTCCATGGTGAAGTCGGTCAGGTTGCTCAAACTTGCCGCCTCGGCCGCCTGCAAGGCTGGCAGCAGATCCGGCGCGATCTGACTTCGCAACAAGGTCGCATCACGCAACACATCGTCCACCTTGAGGCCATGCAGTTTCTCCACTCCGGCGCTGAGACAGAGAAAGCGAGACGTGCCATTCGCCTCCTGCGTGCATTGATACACATAGCTGTCGGGGAGATTGTCGCCGAGGAGACGCAACCGTTCCTCGCTCTCGCGCAATGCGGTTTCAGCCTGTCCTTGTTGGCCACGGGTTCGCAGCGCCACGACTCCGTAGGTCAGGTCGTCGGCCAGCGCAATCAACAAATTCGTTTCTTCCGGGTCAAAATCATCTGACTTCTCGGAATAAATATTCAGCACCCCCAGCACTCGGCCTGCTGTTTTGAGCGGCAACACCAAGGAGGAGACGGCGCCGCGTTTGAATGCTTCGGCGCTCCCCGGCGCACCGTCGGGATTCGCCGAAATGTCGTGCACAACCCGGGGTTGACCAGTCCGGATTGTGGCGCCAATAGGACCTTGTCCGCGCCCGGTGTCGGCCCAGGTTGTCTGGAGCGCTTCCAGACAGCCGTCCTCAAAACCTGCCTGGGCCACGGGCTTCACGGATTTATGTTCATCGTGTTCTGCAAAGCCTACCCATGCCAGGCGATAACCGCCGATCTCCGTCACCAGACGGCAAATCCGGTTGAGCAAAGCCATTTCGTCCGAGGCGTGGATCAAGGCCTGATTGCATTCGCTGATGGCCCGGAGCGACCGGTTGAGCTTGAACATTCTTTCGGCAGCTTGTTTTCGTTCTTCCATCATTCCTGCCATAAAGAGGGCAGAGGTGATCGTCACCCCCAAAAAGGAATTCAGGAACAAGAGCGACTGATTCGTCGTGGCCCCCACAAACGGGCTGCTGCCGCGACTGGCGCCGATTGTGGCAAGGAGCGCAATGATGGCCCCGATTGTTGACGCGCCGCACATGCCAAAACGAAAGGCCGCCCAGAGAATCAAGGGCAGCAGCCCATATCCGCAGGGTATATTTCTAAAAAAGATGAAAAAGCAGGCGAGTAGGGTCGCGCTTCCAAGCACGACCGCCTCTGCTCTGCTCCAGAGATGCGTGCGGAAAGCGTGGCGATGCTGCCAGGCCAAAACGAGGGGGGCGACAACCAGCGTGCCGACGGCGTCCCCGACCCACCAGGTGACCCAGGAATATCCGAATCGTTCCCAGGGGAGAATTCCGCCCCAGATCAGACTGAGCACCCCGAAGGTCGGGCTGATCATGCCGCAACCAAATGCGCCGACAACGATCAGGAGCAACACATTCTTGCCGCTTTGCAGGGGGTGTTCGTCTTTACAGAAACGACGGATGAAAAAAGCTCCAGCTGCCGCACCCAAGGCGGCGCCGACGCCAATAAGCGCCCCGATGAGGACGTTGATCGGGCCTGACTGGACAGGCGATGTGGAACCATCGAGAAAGAACAGGGTGTTTGCTAAAAAAGACCCGATCCAGACCCCCATCAAGGCTTTGGGCCCAAGGATGACGACAGCGGCAAGGGCCAGCCCGGCGGCCGGAAAGATCGGAGTGATGTTGCCGGGAGGAATCGTCAACAGAAAGCTTGCTTTGGCCAGGACGGCATACGCCACGGCCACCGCCAGGATGGCAATCGACGAAGAAAACGAACCGGGCTTGATGTCTGGGTTGTTCATTCTCCCCCCTGAAAAGGAAATCGCGGCAGAGCAAAGCGGCAGATTGTTGTCGGAAAAGATGGTATCGGGTCAACCTTTTGCGCCAGGCGATATTCTTCTGGACAGGTTCAACCGCCTCCCCGTTGGGGATCAACAATTCGACACAAGGGTTCACAAGCCGTCTGGTTGCTTCGCCTTCAACGCCTCGCGCACCTTCAAACCGAGGTCCTGCTTGGAGAACGGTTTGTGGATAAACTGGACCCCTTGGTCCAGTATGCCTCGATGGGCGATGACATTCGCCGTGTATCCGGACATGAACAAGGCTTTAATGTCCGGGTAGCGGGCGTGGATTCGATCAGCCAATTCGCGGCCGTTCATTTCGGGCATCACCACATCGGTGATCAGCAGGTGGATCTCGCTGGCGTGCTCTTCAGCCAAGCGCACGGCCTCGCCCGGTGAAGACGCAATCAGCACGGTGTACCCCAGCCGTTCGAGCATGGCTTTGCTCAGGTTGAGGATGGCGACCTCATCCTCGACAACCAGAATAGTCTCACCGGGGCTGGCGAGCGTTTCCTCTGGGGTTGCGGCGCCTATTGCGCAGGCTTCACCCTCGTGAACCGGCAGGTAAATTTTGAAGGTGGTTCCCTGGCCCGGCTCGCTATACACGTTAATGAAGCCGTTGTTCTGCTTGACGATGCCGTAGACCGTGGCCAGTCCCAATCCGGTGCCCTCCCCCACAGCCTTGGTGGTAAAAAAAGGCTCGAACAACTTGCCCAGGGTCTCCTGGTTCATGCCGCAGCCGTCGTCACTAACCGCCACTCGGACGAAGTCGCCGGCGACAAAGCCGGCATGATCGGCGCAGTAGGCTTCGTCAAAGCTGACATTGCCGGTTTCAATGGTCACCCTGCCCACACCCGCGATGGCGTCGCGGGCATTGACGCATAAGTTGGCCATGATCTGGTCTATTTGCGACGGATCCATCTTGATCGGCTTGAGCTTGGCGCCCGGCAGCCAAGCGAGGTTGATATCCTCGCCGATCAGTCGGCGCAGCATCTTGAGCATGCTTTCCACCGTCGTATTCAGGTCGAGCACCGTGGGGGCAACGGTCTGTTTGCGGGCAAACGCCAGCAACTGCCGGGTAATGTCGGCAGATCGCTTGCCGGCGCCGTAGATTTCCTGGAGGTCGTGATGGAGGGGATCGTCCGGATCGATCTTGCCCAGCGCCAGCTCCGCATACCCGAGGATCACACTCAACATATTATTGAAATCATGCGCCACACCGCCCGCCAACCGGCCCACCGATTCCATTTTCTGGGCCTGATTTAACTGAGCCTGCAATTTTTCCCGTTCTTTCTCCGCCCATTTACGCTCGGAAATGTCCCGGACGATCGCCGACATGCCGGTCGGACGGCCGTCGTCGTCGGTGATCAGAAAGGTGCGCAACTCGACCGGAAAAACGGTCCCGTCTTTCCGTTGATATTCCTTCTCATAAATTTCCGACACCCCGAACGGCAGGATTTGCTCATTGACGATCCTCTTTTCAAACGCGTGCCAACGGCTCGGGGTCAACTCCTGATACGTCTTCTGTTTCAGTTCCTCCTCAGTAAAACCAGTGATCATCGAGAAAGATCCATTGCACTCCTTAATCCGTCCCTTCATGTCAACGATAACAAAGGCGTCCCTCATGCTCTGGTACAAATCGCGATACCGCTGTTCGCTCGCCTGTTGCTTTTCCTCGATCCGCTTTTGTTCGACCAACTGCCAGGTCACGTCGGACAGGTAGGCAACGGTCTCGATGTCCTTCTCCGTGTAGTCCACCGGTTTGTTGCCCACGCCCAAGATGGCGACCACCTGGCCGCCCCGCATCACCGGCGCCGCCAGTTCGCGGATGACGGGCGCGTGTCCCTCGGGCAGCCCTTTCTTGTGGGGCAAGGATGGATAGTCATTGTGAACCACCGGTTTGCCTGTATGCACGCAATCGGCCCAGACTCCGGCCTGATCAACCCGGTAATGCATCCCTCTGCCCTCGGCCTGGCAGAATTCCCGTAACGTTCGGGTCGACCACTGCTGCAGGGAAAGGGTCTTCTGGTCAGCATCCAGGAAATGGTAAAAACCGATGGGGCTGTCGACCAGGGCGCCAATTTCGTCCAGGGCCTTAGTCAACAATTCGTTCAGGGGGTGGGTTAGCGCATATTCCATCAGGATGAGCCGCGTCTGGACGAGCCGATGCGTTCGTCGTTCCTCACTCTGGTCGCGGAAGACCAGGACCACGCCCACGATCTCACCTGCGTCGTCACGGATGGGAGCCGCGGAGTCGGCGATGGGCCGTTCGACCCCGTCTTTGGCGATCAGCAGGGTGTGGTTGGCCATTCCCACCACCTTGCCTTCGCGCAGGACCTTGGTCACCGGGTTCTGCACCTCTTTCCGTGTTTCCTCGTTGACGATATGAAAAACCTCTGCCAACGGCCGACCGGACGCATCCTCCTGGCGCCAGCCGGTCAGCGCCTCGGCGACCGGGTTGAGCAGCTCCACCAGGCCCTGGGCGTCGGTGGCGATGATGCCGTCGCCGACGGCCTGCAAGGTAATGCTGTGGCGCTCGGTGCTGGCGCGCAGCTTGGCTTCGACAGTGTACAGCGACTGATAGTGCGCCTTCTGCCGCCGTTGCCACAAAAACAGCCCAACGGCGCCCAGGCTGACGGCCAGGCCGGCCAGCAGGCTCAGAACCATCGCGGCGCGGGAATGCCAGCCGGCAAAGACCTCCGCCGTATTATCCTTGGCCACGATGAACCAGGGCGAATCCGGAACGGGCAGAACAACCGCCACCACCGCAACGCCCCGATAATCGAGGCCCTCCACCAGCCCTTTTTTCCCCTGCACCGCCATCACTGCGGGCACATTGGTCCAGCTGAGCGGAATCCGCAGTTTCAAGGCCGCATCCCGTTGATGGCGCAAGTCGTTGAGGAACAACACCGCATCGCCGTCGCGCCGCACTATCAGCGTTTCCGCGGTAACGCTCGGCGTCGGCCAGGACTGGATCAGGGGATAGAGAAACTGGGTGGCGTCGCTGAGCAAGACGATTGCGCCGAGCGGCGCTGCGGCCTGCCCGGCGCCGGCAAAGATCGGAGCGACCACGCTGATATGGGGCGACGAGTGGAGTGCATCATTGTGCAGGTCGGTAAAAACCGGTTTGCGCTCACGGAGCGCCTCCGCCAAGGCCGCCGCATAGCCGTTGCCGTGCGCCGAGGATTGCTGGCTCAAGAGGACCTGCCCTTCGGGGCTGACCAGGAGGATGTCGGAATACTGATAGTGCTTCTGCAGACTGCGAAAATAACTGCGGAGTTCCTCGGTGTGAGCGCCATTCGGATCGGCAAGAAAACGGCCCACGCCTCGTGCCAGAAAAGGACTGTCGGTGATCACGGCGGCGTCGCCCAACCGCTCGCTGCGCCAGACGACAATTTGATTGACTTTTAGATGGGCGATGGCGGCAAGCTGCTTTTCAGCCAGTTGCCGTCCAGCCGCTTGCTCGACTTGGTAATACCAGGCGCCGCCACCCAGCAGGACGACACAAGCCGCTGTGATTGCGGCGATCAACCACCGGGGAAACATGTTGGCCTCAGCATGCATCGGCACGTCTCCTGCCTACGATTTCTCGGTTTTTTCTATACGCGCCGGCCATCGCCATGCTCCCGTAGAACTGATTCGAAAAAAGTATATACCATTTAAAGACATGAATACCAGAAACAGCTCGGATGCGCGGACTGTTTCCAACTTTATTTGGATTTGGATTTAAATATAATGTATGCGATACTGTCCACATGCGGAACTGAAGGCGACACGCGTCCCTTTTTGTAGCCTGCGTGGTCACTTGGAGGTCTTGGAGATGAGTCATGACGTCCCAGCCTTTGGTCACGTTCGCCTCGCCGAGTTGCATCCACCCTATTTAAAACCGTTGTTAGAGTCTCCCCAGCGCAAGTTGCAACAGACTCAAGAGGCCTGTTTTTCATGTCCACCCCTGTTATTCTCATCGTTGACGACGAACCCGGCAACCTGGCGGTGCTCTCCAAACTGCTCAGGCCGCAATACACGGTCCGGGTTTGCAAGTCCGGCCAACAAGCGCTTGAGGCGGCCGTGCGGCAACCGCGACCGGATCTGATCCTGCTTGATGTGATGATGCCAATCATGGACGGCTACTCGGTGCTTGCGCAATTGCGTCAACAGAAGAACACCGTCGACATTCCGGTGATCTTTGTTACCGCCCTGAATGACGAGTTGGACGAAGAACAGGGCCTGCAGCGAGGCGCGGTGGACTACATCACCAAGCCGATCAAACCAGCGGTGGTGCTCTCGCGGGTGCAGGTGCACATCGAGGTGAAACAGGCTCGCGACCGGTTGAAAAGCCAGAACGCCTGGCTGGAGGCCGAGGTCAAACGGCGGATGCGCGAAAACCTGCTGATCCAGGACGTCAGCCTGGCAACCATGGCCCAACTGGCGGAAACCCGGGATTCCGAACTCGGCAACCACATCGTCCGCACCCAAACCTATGTGGAGACGCTGGCCCGGCGCCTGCAACAACATGCCGACTTTAAAGAACAACTTGACGAAATCCGCTTGAACCGCATCGTCAAGGCCGCGCCGTTGCACGATATTGGCAAGATCGGCATTCCGGATCAAATCCTCCTCAAACCCGGCAAACTGACCCCGGCAGAGTGGGTGTTGATGCAGTCGCACTGCCAGATTGGCGGCAACGCCATCGAACGGGCCATCAACACCACCCTGGCCCATTACCCGCCAAGCCCGGACCAAGCCAAGCCCGAATCGCTGCGCTTCCTCGAAGTGGCCAAAGAGATTGCCTTGCATCACCACGAAAAGTGGGACGGAAGCGGCTATCCTTTTGGTTTGCGCGGAGAATCGATTCCGCTCTCCGCCCGGCTGATGGCCCTGGCCGACGCCTTCGACGCCTTGACCACGGTCCGGGTGTACAAGGACGCCTGGCCGGTGGCCGAGGCCGCCGCCCTGATCCATGATCAGCGCGGCAAACATTTCGCTCCGATGGCGGTGGACGCCTTCGAGGCCGAGTTGCCTGCCTTTGCCCGCATCCACCAGCAACTCGCCGATCATCCAGCTGAGGCCTGAACCATGGCGTCCGATCCCATTGCCCTGTCCTGGACCGATTCCACCACGCCCCTGACCGCCATCGCCTCCCACCGGATTGCCGCTCTTGCTCCGGAAAACACCCTGCTCGAAGCAGTGCGCCTGCTGGCTCAACTCCGGACCTCCTCCCTGCTGGTGCTTGACGCCGATCATCATCCACTGGGCATCCTCACCGAACGCTGCCTGTTGCAGGCGCTGCACACCTCCACCCCGCCACAGACCATCCTCAGGGAGATCATGGCCGCGCCGGTCACCGTCCCTGCCGACATCAGCTGCATGGCGGGCTACCAGCGCTGTCTGCGCGAGGATGTGCGCCACCTCGTTTTGGTTGACGAAGCGCAGCGGGCGGTGGCCGTGGTCAGCGAAACCGACTTTCGCCGACATCTCGATCTCGACGTCCAGACCGGGCAGACCCGGATCTGCTCGATCATGAATCGTTCGTTTTTCACCCTGGAACCCGACGCCCCATTGCAGACGGCCTTGAAACGGATGCACACCTGCATGACCGGGGTCGTCATCGTCGTCAATGAACAGCACATCCCGGTGGGCATCCTCACCGAGCGGGATCTGACCCGGCTCTACCTCGCAGACCTCCAGGAGAGGGACAACCGCACGCTGGCGCACGTCATGACCACGCCGGTGCGCACAGTGGCTATGGACGCCTCACTGGCGGAAGCAGCCGCAGCCATGATCGCTCACTGGGTCCGCCAATATCCGGTGGTCGACCCGTCCGGAGCCTTGGTTGGTCTGCTCACCGCCCGGAAGTTGAACCAGGCCATGGCCTTCGCGCTCATGGAGACCTCGCTTGACCAGGAACAGGCCAACCTGCGCCAACTGCTCGAACAGGCGCCCTTTCCCCTGCTGATCACCCGAATCGACACCGGCCAGGTCTGCTACGTCAACACCAGGGCGGAAAATCAATTTCAAGTGACCAAGGAGGATTTGATCGACCAACCGGTGCTCCAATTCTACCGAGACCCCGATGATCGGAAGCGGCTGCTCGATCAACTCCGGCAGAAAGGGCATGTCTATGATCAGGAACTGATGCTTGCCGATACAAACGGCCGCCCCTTCACTGCGCTGATTTCTTCGTCGGTGATCGAGTACGACCATCAACCGGCCCTCCTCTCCGCCATCAACGACATCACCCAGCGCAAGCAAAACGAACAGGAGCTGCTGTTCCGCAACATTCTCCTCACAACCCAACAGGAGGCCTCGATCGACGGTATTCTGGTGGTCGACGAACACGACCAGGTTCTCTCCTTCAATCGCCGTTTTGCGGAAATGTGGCGGCTGCCGGACGAGATCCTGCAATCCAGCCAGGACAGCACGCTGCTTGCCTTTGTCGCATCCCAGGTGATCAATCACGACGCCTTTGTCCAACGCGTGCGCACCCTGTACAGCCAGCCGCGCCAAACCAGCCGCGAAACCATTCTGCTCACCGACAACCGCGTTTTTGACCGCTACACCGCACCCATGTTCGGCGACGATCAGCATTATTTCGGCCGGGTCTGGTTTTTCCGGGACATCACCGAACAGGAGCAAGCCGCGCAACACCTCCGACATGAACGCGCCAAACTGCAGGGGTTGTTTCAAGCCCTTCCCGAGCCGCTCTGGGTCAAAGATCCCGAAGGGCGCTATCTGATGTGCAACCCGGCCTTTGAACGGCTTTACGGGGCCAAGGCTGCGGATATCATTGGGAAGACTGACTATGATTTTGTGACCAAGGAACTAGCCGATTTCTTCCATTCCCACGACCAAAAGGCCGTGGCCCTCGGCAGACCGATGGTCAATGAAGAGTGGCTCGCGTTTGCCGACGGCAGCCAAAAAAGCCTCTGCGAGTCCGTCAAGACTTCGTTGCAGGATGAAGCCGGCGCCCTGATCGGGGTGCTGGGCCTAGCCCGCGACATCACTCAGCGCCGTCGCGAACAGCGCGACCTGCGTGAACGGATCAAGGAACAGCAATGCCTCTATCGCATCTTTGCGCTCACCGAGGACGTCACCGTCCCGTTTGCTGAACAACTGCAGCACGTTGTCGCGCAAATTTCTGCTGGTTGGCAGCACTCTGAAATCACCGAGGCCCGGATTGTGGTTGACGGAACCGTCTATGCCACCCCCGGATTCAGAGAAAGCGAATGGCTGCAGACCGTGGAGGCGACCACCCAGCAGAAAACAACCCTGCAATTGACGGTGGCCTATCTCGAATCCCGGCCTGCCGAGGACGAAGGCCCCTTCCTCGTCGAGGAACGCCAACTGGCCGAGGCCGTCATCCACCGTTTGGCCGAGGTGGCGGAACGCCGCCACGCCCTTGCGTCGGTCGAAGCCCGGGATCAACTCATCGCCGCCATGTTCGCCCAAACCACCGACGCCATTGTCCTGGTGGATGCGCAAACCAACCAATTCGTTGATTTCAACACCGCCGCGCATACCGGACTGGGGTACGCCAGTGAGGAATTTGCCCGGTTGCGGGTCGAGGACATTCAGGCGGAGCTCTCGGCAGAGCAAATTTCCACCACCAGCCTCAACGCCGTCCTTGGGAAAAGAATCTCTTTTGAAACCCAACACCGGCATAAAAACGGCTCGTTGCGCGACGTCGCGCTGACCCTGCGCCCCATCACCCTGGGCGAGCGCCCCCTGGTTTCCGCCGTCTGGCGAGATATTACCGAGCAAAAGGCCAGGGAGCGGGCCCTTGCCGAGAGCGAAAAACGCCTCAAGACCATCACCGATTCCGCCCTGGACGCCATCCTCATGCTCGATGACGCCGGCAACATTTCCTACTGGAATCCAGCCGCCGAGACCATCTTCGGCTACCAATCCGAAGAGGCCCTGGGCAGAAACCTGCACCAGTTGATCGCCCTGCCGGCCCCCCATGCCGGTCGTCAACCGGATTTTTCCCTGTTCCGGGAGGCAGGAGAGAGCCGGGCAATCGGCAAAACCATTGAACTTGCCGCCCGGCGCAAGGATGGAGCGAAAATAACCATTTCCCTGTCGCTGTCCTCGGTTCAGCTCAATGATCAATGGCATGCGGTGGGGATCGTGCGCGACATTTCCGAGCTGAAACAGCACCAGGCCGCGCTGGAATCAGCCCTGGAAGAGGCCGAGACCGCCACCCGGGCCGCCAACGAGGTGCTGATTCACCTGGAAGAACTGGTCCAGGCCCGCACCGCCGAGCTGAATGCAGTCAACGAGCAACTCCGCTTCAGCGAAGAACGCTACACCCTTGCCCTGGATGCCGCCACTGACGGCCTGTGGGACTGGAACATGGTCACCGGCGAGATGTACTGCAGCCCGGCCTATTACCGAATGCTGGGGTATGAACCGGGGGAATTGGCCTCCGAACTGACTTCCAACGGCAGCCTGGTTCATCCCGACGACCGGGAGCAGGTGTCGGCAGCTGTGCGGCGGCTTTTGGCGGAGCAAGGCAGCATTGAGCTGGAATTCCGCATGACGGCAAAAAACGGTGAAACTGTTTGGGTCCTCAACCGGGGCAAGGTGGTGTCCAGAGCGCCGGACGGACAACCGCTGCGGGCCGTCGGCATTCATACCGACCTCACCTCCCGCAAACAGATCGAAACAGCTTTGCGCATCGCCGCCAAAGAACAACAGGCGATTTTCAATGCTGCGGGCATGGGCATTTTTCTCGTCCGAAATCGGGTTGTGATTCGCTGCAACCGCAAACTCGAGGAGTTTTTCGGATACGGCCCCGGTGAACTTTTGGGAAAATCCTCAGAACGGTGGTATCGAACCCATGAGGAGTATCTTCAATGGGGCCAGCGTATTGCAACCGACATCCAAACCTCTGGAATATTCCAGGCAGAACTGCAATTACAACGTAAGGACGGCAGTCTGTTTTGGGTAAGGACCACAGCCCAGGCTTTGGATCGCTCAGATCTTTCCAAAGGTCTGGTGGGGATGCTTGACGACATCACCCCGGAACGGGAAGCCTCTGAGGCGCTGCGCAGGGCCAAGGAAGACGCTGAGGCCGCCACTCGGGCCAAATCGGAATTTCTAGCCAACATGAGCCATGAAATCCGCACGCCGCTGAACGCCATCCTCGGCTTTGCCCATCTGATGCAACACGATCCACTGACGCCGCAGCAGCGCAATCAACTGGAAAAACTGTCCAAGGCCTCCCGCCACCTGCTCCATGTGATCAACGACATCCTCGACATCTCCAAGATCGAGGCCAACAAGATGACCCTTGACATCGGTGAGTTCGAGCCGGCGCGAGCCGTTGATCAGGTTTTCGGCATCATCTCGGACAAGGCGGCGGCCAAAAAACTCCAACTCCTGGTCGATCTCGATCACATCCCCCTGATGGTGCGCGGCGACGGCGCCCGACTGGGCCAGATTCTGCTGAATTTGGTGGGAAATGCGGTCAAATTCACCGAACAGGGGCAGGTGAAGCTGACCGCCCGCATCCTCCTCCAGGAATCCGATAGGATTATCCTGCGCTTTGAAGTCCGCGACACCGGCATCGGGATGGCCGAGGACCAGGTTGCCCGAATTTTTCTCCCCTTTGAGCAGGCCGACAGCTCCACCACCCGGCGATACGGCGGCACCGGATTGGGCCTGGCCATCAGCAAACGGCTGACTGATCTGATGGGCGGCCGCATCGGCGTGGAGAGCCAATTGGGCGCGGGCACGCTGTTCTGGATCGAGCTGCCCTTCGCCCCCTCGACGCAGGCGCCGAAAGTGCGGGCGCAGGGAGAGGCCATTCAAGGCAAGCGGGCCCTGGTGATCGACGACTCCCCCGAATCCCGTGAAATCATGGCCTCCATGCTCGAAGAGATAGGGATGCACGCGCTCGCGACCGCTTCCGGCGAAGACGGCCTGCGCAAGGTGCTGGAGGCCGACCGGGCCGGACAACCGTTTGCCCTGCTGGTGGTGGACTGGCGCCTGAACGGCATCGACGGCATCAGCGCCATGGAACAGTTGCAGGCACTGGAGCTCACCAGCCGGCCGGCCCTGCTCCTGGCCACGGCCTACAGTGACGACTTGCCGCGCAACCAGGCGGTCCGCGCCGGGATCAGCAAAATCATTACCAAACCGGTCACCCCTTCGATGCTTTTTGACGCCATTGTCGAAACGATTCTGCCCGCAGCGCTTCCCCAGGAAGCTGATCGGGCGGAGGAACAGGCGCCCCACCAACGGAGAGGGGCCAAGATTCTCCTGGCTGAAGACAACCCCATCAACCAGGAAGTGGCGCAAATGCTGCTCGAATCCATGGGCATGGAGGTGACAGTGGCCGACAACGGGAAAGCGGCGGTCGACCTTGTCGAACAACAAGCATTTGATCTGGTGTTCATGGACATGCAGATGCCGGTGATGGACGGCCTGGAGGCCACCCGGGCCATTCGCCGGACGCCTGGCCGGCAGAACACCCCCATCCTGGCCATGACCGCCAATGCCTTCAGCGAGGACCGGGAACACTGTCTCGAGGCGGGGATGAACGACCATCTCGCCAAACCGATCGAACTGCACAAGCTGCAGACCCTGCTGACCAGGTGGCTGCCGGCGCGTCAGCAGCAGCCCCTGCCGGACATCCCCAGCAGCGAGCCGCCGGATGCGCCCCCGGCGGACCGGTCCGACATCGGCGCCCAACTCCAGCGGATTGACGGCCTGGATGTCGCGACCAGCCTGCGGCGGCTGCTTGGCGACCATGAGGTATATCTGCGCCTGCTGACGCAGTTTGTTCAACTCCACGGCGAGGATGGGAGCCTGCTCGCCGCTTCAGCGGAGGCAAAGGATTGGCGCAGCCTGCGGCATCAGGCCCATGCCCTCAAAGGAGCGGCAGGCGTCCTCGGCGCCTGGAACATCGCCCAACAGGCGGCGATTTTGGAACAACTGGTCCGGGAGCGCTGTGAAGAGGCGACCGTTCGTGCGCTGATCGACGAACTGCAACCCACCTTGCAGGCTTTGTGTGTTGCGATTACGCGGGTGGCGGCCAACAATCCGGTCGCCGAATGGGCCGCGCCAGTCGACCATCAGCAGACGCTCCAGGCGCAACAGGCGCTGGCGCAAATGGAAGCGCTGTTGGCGATTGAAGACAGCGCGGTCAACGACGTCCTGGCCGCACACCGGCCCCTGTTGCTGGCGGCCTTTGGCGCTCAGGCCCAGTTGCTTGGCAGCCAGATTGAATCCTTTGATTATGCCGACGCCCTGGCAACAATTCGCTCACTGCTGCACCCGTAACCGACTGAACCTGGGGCAGGATGGGCGCCGCATCCGGCACGCCTGCTCCTTCACATGGTGAATGCATGTATTTTTACGCACAAGAAAACATTCCGCTGTACTATGAAGTGTTCGGCAAAGGGCCGCCTTTGCTCCTGATTGCAGGACTGGCCTCCGATTCCCGCAGCTGGCAGCCCATCCTTTCGGGATTGCGCGATACATTCACTTTGATTGTCCCCGACAACAGGGGGGCCGGCCGCTCCTGTCAGGAATGCCTGCTCAGCATCGATCAGATTGCGGACGACTGCCATGCCCTGATTCGCTCTCTCGGATTTGAGCGGGTCAACCTGCTCGGGCATTCCATGGGCGGCATGGCCGCCATGACCTATGCCGCCCGCTATCCTCAAGCCCTTGATAAGCTGGTGCTGGTGAGTGCCGCCGCTGAGAATTCAGCGCGCAACAATCTGCTCTTCAGCGATTGGGCGACGGCCTATGCAACAGGTTCTGACCGCGCCGCCTGGTTTCGGAACATTTTTTTCTGGATCTTCACGGAACCCTTCTTTCACGATCAACGGGCCGTGGATCTGGCTGTTCACGGCCTCCTGCACGACCCATGGCCGCAATCGCCCCAGGCCTTCAGGCGCCAAGTCGAAGCAATAGCCGAATGGAACGGCGCCGACCTCCTCGGACGGATTGCCGCTCCGACCCGTGTCATAACCGGCGACAGGGATCTGCTCTTTCCCCTCGAAAACGCCTCCCGACTTGTCCAGTTGATTGCCGATGCGCACTTGGTGGTGATTGAAGAAGCGGCGCATTCGATCCACATGGAACAGCCGCAAGCTTTCCTCCGGTCTGTGGCAGATTTTCTGGCATCATGACCGTCGTCCAGAACGGCACCTTCTCCGAAGTTTCTACCACCGGAAAGCTGCCCGAAAGGATGATCTGCGATCAGCCGCTTCAGCATGGCCGGCTCGAGGCCACGGCTTGAATCTTCATGCAAGGGATCGGCTCATGAATACAAGGAACAGTCCGATGAACGTCGCCTTCCTGTTCCATTTTAATCTGGAGGATTGGGAGTAATGGCACAGGGGGCATTGGGAATCGTTGTTTTAATGGCGGCAGCCTGGTTGATAAGCGAAAACCGCCGGATTCAATCCTGGCGAATGATCCTGTCGGGCCTGGCCCTGCAGGCGGCGACAGCCGTACTCATGCTAAAGGCGCCGTTATTCCGAGAATTTTTCCTTAAACTCAACACAATCGTCCTTGCATTTCAAGAGGCGACAAAAGCCGGCACCTCGTTCGTGTTTGGTTACCTGGGAGGCGGCCCCTTGCCTTTTGCCGAGATCGCTCCAGGCGCTTCATTCTCTCTTGCGTTCCAGGCGTTGCCTTTGGTGCTTGTCATTGGAGCCCTCACAGCCTTGTTGTATTACTGGCGCATCCTGCCTCGAGTTGTTCAGGCCTTTTCCTGGGGGTTGCAGAAAACCATGGGCGTCGGCGGGGCGTTAGGGGTGGTGGCCTCGGGATGCATCTTTCTAGGAATGATCGAAGCGCCGTTGCTCATTCGCCCTTATCTGAACAAAATGACTCGAAGCGAGTTGTTTGCCATGATGGTTACGGGGCTTTCCTGCATCGCCGGCACGATGCTGGTGCTCTACGCTTCAATCCTGCAAAATGTGGTGCCCGACGCATTCGGCCACATCTTGACCGCTTCCGTCATTCATGCCCCGGCGGCCCTTGTTCTAGCCTCGATTATCATCCCGGAAACGCACCTCCAGACCATAGGCAACGAGATTGCGCCTCCTGAGGCGACAAGCGCCATGGACGCCCTGACCAAAGGAACATGGGACGGGTTACAGCTTCTTTTCAATATCGTGGCCATCTTGATCGTTTTTGTTTCCCTGGTGAAACTAGCCAACATTGGCCTTGGATTATTGCCTGAGCTGTATGGCGCGCCGCTGACGCTGGAGCGCATTCTCGGCATTCTGATGGCTCCGGTTGTCTGGCTGATCGGCGTCCCGTGGGAAGAAGCGCGAACTGCCGGCGCCCTCATGGGTTCCAAAATTGTTCTCAACGAGCTTCTGGCCTATATCGAAATGGCGCAACTGCCGCAAGTCGCGCTTGGGGAAAAAAGCCGCATTATCATGACCTATGCCATGTGCAGCTTTGCCAACCTGGGTAGTTTGGGCATCCTCATTGGCGGGCTAGGTTCTCTCTGCCCTGAACGGCGGAATGAAATTGTTGGCATGGGCGTGAAAGCGCTGGTTGCCGGCATTCTGGCTTCGCTCATGACAGGGGCCATCGTCGGAATGTTGTAGCAATAGCCATCGATTGACTTTAAAAATGGTCAATCGGCAAAAGTAGCGCACTGCAATCCGTCAACACGGTCGTTCCCCATCTCAACGCCCATTTCAGAGGAGCCCCCCCATGATGCCCATGTCACAGAACGAGAACGATGCCGCGTCGGTTGTGGAAACCGCTAAAAACATCGTCAGCCTGGTTGCCACCTGCATTGGCCTGATCGTTATCCTGATCGGGCTGAAATACGCCGTCGACATTTTTCAACTCATATTCGCCATCCTGGAATCGCCCTCGCAGCTGACCAGCGCCATCCAGCAGACTGCCGGAAGCATCGGCGGCAGCGCCTTTGATCTCCGACTGGAAGGCCGGTCCGTTCCCCTGGCCAACCTCCTGGCCCTGGCGGTGTACTGCTGCGGCGCCTTGCTGATTGCCTGGCTGACCCTGGCCTTGATGCACACCGGCGCGAAAATCGTCTCGCTGACCGCTGGCGACCGCAGAGCCGTGAAGCAACTGCTCCAAAACGCGTTTGGCGGCAGCCTGCAACCCAAGTCGCCCCCGGAAGACAACACCACCAGAAACCGCGGGTGATTCCGGCGGATTACATCTCAACGCTTGCTGGCGCACAACGCACGCTCCTTTTTTCGCCTCGACATCAAGAGCCAGCCATTTCGGCGGCAGCATCTTCCCGCATCGCCATCAGCGCCTGGGCATTGGCATTGGCATTAGTATGGGGGGGTATGGGCCCGGTCATTGACGGGACAGGCGGGCCAATACACGCACCCCCGCTGTTTGAGGAATGACGGTCCTGGGCACGATCAAAGACGGCATCCCGCAGCTCGGGGCCAAGGATCTCAAAACCAGCTGGTTTGACAATCAGGCGCCAGTCCCGGACGTGCTGGCCTCCAAGATCCTGCAGCAATTGCCCAAGAACGACGACCGGGCGCGGAACAATCCGCTCAAAACTCTGGGGGAACGCCATGGCCTTCAGCAAACGCTGGCGCCGGGTGGGTTGAGCCGGTATTTTAGGTTGTCAAGGCGCTGAGTTCAAGGGAGGCTGCAGCGGCCCTCGACATTGCGCCACGCACGGGAACAGCGGTCGAGACGTCTGCAAACGCGCTGCGGCGCAGCAGGTTCCAACATACAATCCCACGGAGATGCATGGAAAATCAGCACGACACATTACTGGGTTTAGGCTGGAGCGACTGGTTTGAGCACCGGGCGGAATACAGACCAACCGAGGCCATCGCCCGGGTCGCGGCCGTTGATCGTGGTCAGTACCTGCTCGTTGACCCGACCGGCTCCTTCAGGGCCAAACTTGCCGGCGGGTGTTCGCATCGCCGTCTTGCCCATGAACTACCGTGCGTGGGCGATTGGGTGCATGTCGAGCGGCAGCCGGACAACGACTTCGGGACAATCCACACAATTCTGGAACGAAGGACTGTGCTGCGCCGAAAGTCGGTGGGCAACGTCGTCGAATATCAGATGATAGCGGCGAACGTGGACTGCGTGGTCATCGTCCAATCCTGCCAATTTGACTTCAATCTGAAGCGGTTGGAACGCTATCTCGTGATGGTGAAGGATGGCGGGGCAGAACCGTGCATCCTGCTGACCAAGACAGACCTGGCGGAGCCTGCTGTTCTGGCCGCGCAGTTGGCGGACATACAGGCTGCCGGCATCATCGCGCCGGTGCTGACCTTGAGCAACGTGACGCAAGAGGGCGTGGATGCGTTTAAACGGCTGTTGCACCCTGGAAAAACCTACTGCTTCGTGGGGTCGTCCGGGGTGGGCAAGAGCACGCTGATCAATGGCTTAATTGGCCGGGAGATGTTGGCAACCGGTGCGGTGAGCGGCACAGGCGAAGGGCGGCACACCACTGTCCGGCGCGAGCTGATTTGTCTTGCGGGAGGAGCCCTGGTTGTCGACAATCCAGGCATGCGGGAGTTTGGCGTTTTGGGGGCGGAAAACAGCGTGCGCGATAGTTTTTCAGGCATTGTCGAGTTGGCGACTCGCTGCCGTTATCGCGACTGCAGCCATACGGGCGAGCCCGGATGCGCCGTGCTTGAGGCCGTGCATTCCGGCGAAATACGCCGGGAACAGGTTGAAAATTACCAAAAACTCCACGAAGAATCCGAATTTCACCAAATGTCCTATGCGGACAAGAGAAAGAAGGATCGGGATTTCGGCAAATACGTCAAGTCGGTGAAAAAAAACCTGAAAAATTGATTTTCTGCAACAGAACAAGACGTTGCCCCTTTCCGTTTCAAAAACCGGACGGAACGTTTTATTCCGTTTCCAAATCAAGCGAAGCACGAGGCACAGCGGAAAACCTTGTCGACGAAGGGGTGTGGTCTCGACCGCAAAGGAGAGATCTCGCGATGTCGTGATATGGCGGCGCAGAACACGTACTGCAAGCTCGACGCGTCCTTGCAGGAGCGACTCAAATGTGACGTGAGGCTTCAGCTACATCTACACCTGTCCATATTTATTGGGAAAATGTTTCCCGAAGATAAAGCTCTTACCGGGTAGCTTGACGCTGCCCCTTTTTTTCATAATGAATGATCTCGTTGAATTCACTGCATTGCCCGACGGTGAGGCGCTAGATCGCCTTGCTAAGATGATCGACCAGGCGGCTGACACGCGAGACGGAGAACTCACAGACAAAGCGCTTAGTCTTTCGAAGCAGCTTTCTGCACGAAGCAACCTGACCGGTGAACAGCGTGTCCTACTTCACTATTTCCGCGCCAACGCCTTTGAAACTCAGCTCGACCTAGCGGACCAAGGGCGCAGTTGGGCGTGGGATGTACCTCATCTTCAGAATGTTCTCCTAGAGTTGAGGCGCGCAGTCAGGGATGAGGCTTTCGCGAAACTGAATCCATTTCGGCAGTGTCAGATTTACACGAATCTCGGCAACAAGCTGAACTCCATCGGTCGCCCGGTCGAAGCCTTGATGCAGTGGGATCGTGCTATTGCGCTAAATCCGAATTTTGCCATGGCTCTAGGCAACCGTGGACATGGACTTGTTCACTATGGTGAAGCCCTTTATGACAGCGGGCACCATGGTCTATTTCTGCTAAGCGCACACGACTCCTTTGTAGCGGCTTCGGCAGATGGAGCGATCTTTGATTCGCCTGTGTCCAACGCCCACCGCGCACCGTTTTCAGCAATAGCTGGTCAGATTGCCGAAAGACTTGACCTCGACACAACGCGCGAATTTTTTTACAGAGAATTCAGCTTGGGGCGGTCAAAGGCAGAGCGCGCCTATCGTTCTTGGTGTTTAAAGAACCGTCTTTTCCTCAACCCCCTGAATGACCTCGGTGTTTTCAGCATCGCCGCGCATGATGTTCTGCATCTACCTTCGCTGACAATAAGCATTGATGAAGGCGGAGCCGGACCGCCTGCTGTCTTCGGTTTCTACAACCAATTGAAGCAGGAATTTATATCGGCGAGGTGGCTCTGTTACGAAGGCCTGACCGAGCAGCGCGCGCACTTCAGTGACCGGGATACGCATCTCTATGACACGCTGAGCATTCCATCGTATTCCCTGGCGACAGAGAAAACAAAGTTGGCTTTTCGCATGTCCTATTCGTTGTTCGACAAGATCGCGTTTTTTATCAACGACTACTTCAAGGTCGGATTGGCTGAACGGGAAGTCAGCTTTCGCAGTGTCTGGTATGAACGTAAAGGCAAATCCAAACCGCTTAGCAGTATCTTTTTAAATCGTCCTAACTGGCCGCTTCGTGGCCTTTATTGGTTATCAAAAGACCTCTATGAACCAGCATTTGAGGAGGTATCGGAACCCGACGCTGAAGGGCTAGCGAATCTGCGACACCATCTCGAACACAAATATTGCCAGGTCTATGAGGATTTGTGTCTTGGCTATAGCCAATTCGCCACAGCACAATACGGCTCGACCCTGGGTTTTCGCATCGGGCGTGATATGCTCGATGCGAAAACCCTACATCTCCTGAAGCTGGCTCGTGCCACACTGATCTATCTGTCGTTGGCAGTCTACGGGGAAGAAGCAGCCAGAAACGCGGAGCGAGGAGATGGCCTGATTGCGCCCATGCCTCTGTGGATGTGGCAGGAAAGGAGACGCTTGTAAGAGGGATGTGCCGCGATCAAAACCTACGCAAAAGGGGACGGATTCACAAAAGGAAGTTCACATTCCTCCTGTCCTATGAACCTACATCTCCTACCGTTTAAAATTCGCGTATTTTCAGCCATTCAACATCCGATATACTTTGTCGGCCAGGATTTTTACGGTGAAGGGCTTCTCGATAAACTGAACGCCTTCGTCAAGAATGCCTTGATGCGTGATAACATTTGAAGTGTAGCCGGACATGAAGAGGCATTGCACCTCCGGATGAATTGCCTTGATGCGGTCCGCCAACTCGCGGCCGTTCATTTCCGGCATGATGACATCAGTAATCAGCAACCGGATCGGACAGGAAAGCTCGGTGATGCTGCTTAACATTTCGCCCGGCGTGGCGGCGGCGATTACCTGATAGCCCAACTGCTCAAGCATTGCTTGAGCGAGGTGGAGAATGGTGAGTTCATCCTCCACCAGCAGAATGAGCTCTCCGTGGCCTTGAGGGATTTCGGCTCGCAGCTCCTTTGCCTCCTCCTCTGTCGTCGCTCCAACATATCGAGGAAAATAAATTTTGAAGCAGGTCCCTTTTCCGGGTTCGCTGTACACGCCGATAAACCCCTTGTTTTGCTTCACCACGCCATAAACGGTCGCCAATCCCAGTCCGGTTCCTTTGCCCAGCCCCTTGGTGGTGAAAAACGGTTCAAAGAGCTGCGCCTGAGTTGCCTTATCCATGCCGTAGCCATCGTCGCTAACCGAGAGCATGACGTAATCTCCGGGGACGCATTCGAAATGGTCCGCAGAATAGGCCGCATCAAGCGTCATATTAGCCGTCGCAATGGTAATGGTTCCCACGCCGTCTATTGCGTCGCGCGCATTCACAGCAAGGTTCACCAGCAGTTGGTCGACTTGAGCCGGATCAACTTTGATTGGCCACACGGCCATCTCAGGGGCCCAGACGACGCGAATATTTTCTCCAATCAATCGCTGCAGCATTTTCAGCATGCCAACAATGGTGTCATTGAGTTCCAAAACAACCGGAGAAATGGTCTGTTTGCGGGCAAAGGCCAGGAGTTGTCGGGTGAGATCCGACGATTTGTCTGCCGCTTGGCGAATGTTCTCCAGGCTCGCCCGACTCGGGTCATCACTGGAAAGTTGGTCCAAGAGCATTTCCGCATGCCCAAGTATCACCATCAGCATATTGTTGAAATCGTGCGCCACACCGCCAGCCAACCTTCCTACGGATTCCAGTTTCTGCGCCTGAATCAATTGCTGTTGCAGCCTGTCTCTTTCCATGTCGGCTTGACGCAATCTGCCTGCCATTTGATCAAAAGCCTCAGCCACCTGGCCGATTTCTCCATCCTTGGGGTCTACGCCAGTCAACATGTTGAAATTGCCGGCCCCAAACTGTGAGGCGCAGTCTGTCAGCCTTCTGATTTTTTTTAAAAAAAGATTTCGACCGATCCCCCACGAGAGAAGCAACGCCAGCAGCCATGAACCGCCTGTAAGCAGCGCATTGCTGAACATGACGGTGCTTGCGTTCTTTGCCAGGATCTTCTCAGGTATGCCAACAAACATATACATATAAGCAGGAGCACCCGGCCCCAGGTTCAATCTGCTAAAGGCTATGATGCGGCGGACCTTGTCCGAACCATCTTGAAACATGACGCCGTTTTTTTCGCTTGTTCTCACGAAGTCCCAAACCAATGGCGCAATGGGTTTGCCCAAATCAAATTCCGCGCCGGGGACTGGAATACGGAACAGCCGCAGGCCGGCATGATCCGCGATGCCAAAAAACGAGCCTTTGGGAAGCGATTGCTCTGAGAAATGCTCCCTGTATTGTTTCAGCTCCACAGCTGCGATCAGAACAGCTTGAACTTGGCCTTTCTCATCCAGCAGGGGATAGGAAAATGGAAAAGCTGGTTCGAAAGTCGTGCGACTGATGATATATTCCCCGGTGGAAAATTTTCGGGTGAGACAGGCGTCCTTGAAATGTTTGCGATCTGCGAGGTTGACCGGCGGCGAGGGGATGGCTGAAGCGATGACGTCACCGTTACGGTTTACCATGAGTATATTGGTGTAAATAGGATTCAGCCGGATGATCTCTTTGAACAGTTCGTTGCACGCTGGCAGATCAAACTTGTTCACTGAAGGAACCAGCGTGAGGGAGGACAACATGACCTGGGCTGAAGCGGTAATACGCTCTTGAGTGACGGCCATGCTCTGCACCATGCGCAGGGTTTCCAGCTCTCCATCTCGCAGGGCTTTTTTGCGCGCCTCGAATCCGGAATAGAGAAGGGCCAACAAGGAGGGCAGAACAGCAACCGTCACCAAAACCGGAATCAACAGGCGGACGGAATGAAAAAAACGAAGATTCATAGAGTTAACCTGCAAGCACGCAGTTCGGGTTAGATGTTAAAAAAAATCGCTGAGCCAATGCCCACTCAAACAGATCATGGTAGGGTTTTGCCTCTTTGGATTTGAGTGTTAGCAAATTTTCCTTTTGACGGCTTGTTCAATTTTCTGAGTCCACTTCTCCGCTGAGCGCAGCGGTTAAAAGTTAACCTTCCTCCTGTCAATGAAAAAAGTAGATTATCGAAACCAAGCACTCAAGCTGCTTCCATGGGTTTGCGGGAAATGCGGTCGTGATTTCTCTGGAAAAAACCTGCGCGAATTGACGGTTCACCACAAAGACCATAATTACAAAAACAACCCGCCCGACGGCAGCAATTGGGAGCTGTTGTGCATCTACTGCCACGACAACGAGCATTCCCGCTCCCTCGACGCTGAATGGCTGCCCACCGAAAATCCAGATCGAAGCGCAGGCCCGGCCATCACCCACAACCCTTTTGCCAATCTCTCGCATTTATTGAAAATAAACCGACCCAAGCCAGAGAACAGCGAATTGGCGGCAGAGCCGACCTCCACCTCCGACGAAGTGGAAACGCCCCCTGAAGGCGGCACGCGGAAATCACCTTGACCTGAACACGGCCTTGAGGGTTTAATGCCCGGACTCACGCCCTGGGCATCCGGGGCACTGCACGCCCCCATCGCCGGCCCCCTGCCGTTTAGAGGAAACGCTTTGACTCAACCCATACCGCATACCGCCTCTCTGGACTTCTTTTCCGCCGCCTTTCTCCTGCCCAATATCGGCGCGCCCTTCCTCGTTGGCCTGGCCGTGGGCTACTTTGCCAAGAAAATGCTCAAGGTGGCCCTATTTCTGGGCGGAGCAGCGGTGGTGCTGCTCTTTGTTGGCGAGTACTACGGCGTTACCCAGATCAACGATCAGGCCCTGCACCAGACCGCCCAAGCCGCTGCCGATCTTGCCAACCAATCCGGCAGCTTCCTTTACAGTCGCCTGTCCCAACTCACCTGGAAGGGCGGCAGCGCGGTGGCCGGCTTTCTGGCGGGCCTGAAACTGGGATAAAACGCTCCTGCTGTTCCATAGGTTGACTCAGCCGTCAACAGGGTCAAGGCGCCTGGCTTTTCAACCCAGCATGGTCCCGCCTCCGCCCAATCCGCAGGGAAGAACGCATGGAACAAACTGGGCAATGAACCCGCCAGGCAAAGGCATTTTCAAACGCGGCATCGATCATACTGATGCAATGCAATCAATCGGACCCGAAACACCACCGCCATGAAACATAGTGTCGTTTATTTTTCACCAGCAGGGTCAACACGGTTGGTCGCTGACGCCATCCACAGACGCTTAACCGAACATGGCCAGGAGGTCGTGCTCGTTGATCTCAGAACGAGCCGTCGGGCAGCGACTGAACAATCAGCCTTTTTGCGCCATCCCTGCTGTTTGTGGATAGGTTCTCCAGTCTACTGCGACCATGCCGTGCCGCTCGTCACAGACTTCATCGAAGGGATGCCGCCCGCGTCCCCAAGGAGCTACGCGGTTCCGTTTGTCACCTGGGGAGGAGTAACCAGCGGCGTCTCTCTCGCTGAGACGGCGGAACAGCTCCGCGGGAAAAACTTCATGCCGCTGGCGGCGGCCAAGGTGCTGGCGGTGCATTCTTCCATGTGGCGCGCCTCGCAGCCATTGGCGGCAGGACATCCAGACCAGGAGGATCTGGCCCAGATTGCGCTGATGGTGGACAACGTGATCGGCAACCTGCAAAGAGCGGAGATTGCGCCGCTGGATATAAAGGTTCTCGACTACCTCTCCCCTGCTTTACAGGCTGACGCTGCGAGTAAAAGTTTGGCGGCGGCCAAGGCGGCAATGCCGCCCCTGACGGTGGACGAACAGCGTTGCCTGCAATGCGGCGACTGTGCCGAGAGATGCCCTGTGGCCGCGATCAGCCTGGCGCCTTTTCCGACGATTGCCGACGATTGCGTGCTGTGTTTGCAATGTGTCCGCGCTTGCCCGCAAGAAGCATTTATTTTTGACAATGACGCGGTTGCCGTCAGGATTGCAGCCATGGCCGAGCGCAGTGATGAAAACAAGGCCACTCAGATTTTCCTCTGAAAAACCCGGCCTCGCCGGATTGCTTCCTCCACCGACAGGTCGGGTTGCCGGGCCAAGGCGCAATCCGGAACAACCTATCAAATTTCGCCTTGCAAGCGCCACTCTATCGACTCCTTAACCAAACACACTATGATACGGTCCCACGCACAAATCATTGCCAATGAATTGCACATCAGGACGGAGCAGGTGGACACTGTTGCGGCGTTGCTGGATGACGGCGCCACGGTTCCCTTTCTTTCCCGCTATCGAAAAGAAGCCACCGGCGCCCTTGACGAGGTGCAGATTGCCGCGATTCGTGATCGAAGGAGCGAGCTGGCCGACTTGGACAAGCGCCGTTCAGCGATCCTTGCTTCGCTTGGCGAGCGGGACCTCTTAAACGACGCCTTACAGCAGGCCGTGAACGCCGCCCCTGATCTTGCCGCCCTTGAAGACGTTTACCTGCCCTTTCGCCCCAAACGACGAACCCGGGCGCAGATTGCCAGGGAGCGCGGTCTCGAGCCCTTGGCAAAAATATTCTATGGGCAAGATGCACAGCCAGCAGCGCCTGAAGCGTTTGTCGATCCCGACAAGGAGGTGACGACCGTTGAGGACGCCCTGAGCGGCGCCCGCGACATTATTGCCGAATGGATCAGCGAAGACGGCGCCGTCCGTTCGCGTTTGCGAACTTTTTTCCACCGGAAAGCCGTGATCAAGGCCGCCGTGGTGAAAAACCAGGAGGAGAGCGGCAGCAAATTCAGGGATTACTTTGATTGGCAGGAGCCTGTCGGCAAGGCGGCGGGCCATCGGTTGCTGGCCATGCTCAGGGGGGAAAACGAAAAAGTCCTGAGCCTCTCTATCCGGCCTCCTGAAACCGAAGCCCTGGAGTTGCTGCGTCGGTTCCTGGTCCGCTCCCAGAGCTTTGCAGGACAGCAGGTGGCCCTGGCCGCTGAAGACAGCTACAAAAGGCTGCTCGCGCCTTCTCTGGAAAATGAGCTGCGCGGGGAGTTGAAAAAGCAGGCGGACCAGGAAGCCATTCTTGTTTTTTCAGAGAATTTGCGGGAATTGCTGCTCGCCGCGCCGCTGGGGCAAAAAAGAACCCTGGCTTTGGACCCGGGGTTTCGGACCGGGGCGAAGCTGGTCTGCCTGGGCAAGCAGGGAGAATTGCTCCACTTCACCACCATTTACCCAACGCTCTCCCGAAAACAACAGGAAGAAGCGGCGCAAACGGTTGTCGAGCTATGTAAACGCTACGCTATTGAGGCGATAGCCATTGGCAACGGAACCGCAAGCCGGGAGACGGAGGCCTTTGTCCGCGCGCTGGAACTGCCGGCCGAGGTGATTGTCGCCATGGTCGATGAAAGCGGCGCTTCCATTTATTCCGCCTCAGAGGTCGCCCGGGCGGAGTTTCCCGATCACGACCTCACGGTCCGGGGCGCGGTGTCCATAGGGCGAAGATTGCAGGATCCCCTGGCGGAACTGATCAAACTTGACCCCAAGGCCATCGGCGTTGGGCAATATCAGCATGACGTCAATCAAAAAGCGCTCAAACAAAGCCTGGATGATGCGGTCGTCAGCTGCGTGAATAAAGTCGGGGTCGAAGTGAACAGCGCCAGCAAAGAACTTCTGACCTTTGTTTCCGGACTGGGGGAAACGCTGGCCGCCAATATCCTTGCATACCGCAGCGAACATGGTCCGTTTGTTGAGCGGCGGCAACTGCTCAAGGTCCCTCGATTGGGAAAAAAGGCGTTTGAGCAATGCGCCGGTTTTCTGCGCATCCATGACGGCGCCAATCCCCTGGACCGTTCGGGCGTTCATCCCGAACGGTACGGCATTGTCCAGCAAATGGCCAAGGACTGCGGTTGCACCGTGCCGGCGCTTATGCACAATGAAACCCTGCGCCAACAGATCGAGCTTGATCGATATGTCGACGAGCAGGTCGGATTGCCGACATTGCACGACATCATGGCCGAACTCGGCAAACCGGGTCGCGACCCAAGGCAGGCGTTTGCCGCTTTTGCCTTTGCAAAAGGGGTTGAAAAGGTAGAAGATTTGGAGGAAGGGATGCGTCTTCCCGGCATCGTGACCAATGTCACCAAATTTGGGGCCTTCGTGGATATTGGCGTCCATCAGGACGGCCTGGTCCACATCAGTCAGTTGGCTGACCGTTATGTCAAAGATCCGGCGGATGTGGTCAAAGTCCGGCAGCAGGTGCAGGTGCGGGTGCTTGAAGTGGACGCCAAAAGAGGACGCATCGCGCTTTCCCTGCGCGACGTCTGATTCCCGTTGCCGCAGCGCGTGCAGCAACGGCTGCAAAGCACTTTCGGCGGCAGCCTGCAACTCAAAAGCCCCGTCGGAAAACACCAACATCAGCAACCAGGGATGACGCCGGCGATCAACTGGACACAACAACCGGCGGGGCCATCGCCCGCCACGGAGCACTGACCGGAAAGCAAACACTGGGCCAAGCGCCGCATCGCCTTTAGTTCGCCTTTGACGCGCTGCGGCGCAGCGCAACTCATCACCCATGACGTAAGGAGCGTTCCATGACGGCTGCATTCACCGGAGTGAAAGTGTTGGATTTGTCGCGTCTCCTGCCCGGACCGTTCTGTTCCATGCTGCTGGCCGATTTTGGCGCCGACGTCGTCAAAATAGAAGATCCCAACGGCGGCGACTACATCCGCTGGTGGCCGCCGCTGCTGGGGAACAACAGCGGGTTTCACATCGTTTTGAACCGCAACAAGCGCTCCCTCACCTTGAACCTGAAAAAGCAGGCGGCCAAGGACATCTTCAAACAATTGGCCGCAGAGGCCGACGTGGTGCTGGAGGGTTTTCGCCCCGGCGTCATGGATCGGCTGGGCTTGGGATACAAAGAGTTGCAGGCGATCAATCCGCGTCTGATCTACTGCGCCGTCACCGGCTACGGCGCCGATGGACCGAGGGCGCAACGGGCCGGGCACGACATCAATTATCTGGCGCTGGGCGGCGTGCTGTCCTACAGCGGCCAGGAGGGCAGCCCCACTATTTCCGGAGTGCAGATTGCAGATCTGGGCGGCGGGGCCTTATACGCGGCGTTCAGCATTGCGGCCGCTCTGTTTGCCCGGGAGCGACTCGGCAAGGGCCAGTTCATCGACATGGCCATGGCCGACGGCGCGCTCACCTGGAACTGCCTGCGCTGGGGCAAGCATTTGGCCGACGGGCTTGTGCCCGCCCAAGGCGACGATTTCCTCAACCATGGTTTTGCCTGTTACAACCTCTACCAGACCCGCGACGGCCGCACCATGTCCCTGGGCGCGCTGGAGCCGCAATTCTGGCGGCTGTTCTGCCAGACCGTCGGCCGCCCCGACTGGGACCAACCAAATTATTTTGAACCAGGACCCCATCAAAAAGAGTTGCAGCGACAACTAGCCGATCTTTTTCTGACCAAGGAGCAAGCCCAGTGGATTCGAGTGTTTGCCGACGCGGACTGCTGCTGTGAACCGGTGCTGCACCTGGACGAGGCCATGCGCGACGAGCAAACGCTGCAGCGCAACATGGTGGTCGAGTTGCTCCATGAACGCTGGGGCGCCTATCGTCAACTGGGCGTTGCCCCCAAATTGTCGCTGACGCCGGGAACCATCCGCAGCCATGCCCCGGAACTGGGCGAGCACACCGCCGCCATCCTCAAGGAAATTGGCGTAACCGAAGGCGCACAGAAACAGTTGAGAGCAGACGGCGTCATCTGACCCAGAAACAACCACCAAGGCCAATCATGAAAGATCGTTGGATCATTCCCCTTTGCTTGTTGTTGTCACTTGCCTGTTTCGCCGTGTTTAACCCGTCGGTTCTCCATGCCGACGGGGAAAAAGGTCCGCAAGGCGTTGTCCGCGTTGGCGTCTTTCCCTTTGAACCCTTTAATTTCGTCGACCAAGATGGAATGGCGCAGGGGTTGAACGCCGACCTGCTCCGGGAAATTGTTAAAGATGAAAACTGGTCGATACGTTTTATTGCGGGAAGTTGGGCCGAGGGGTTGCAGCGGTTGCAAAACCAGGAAATCGATTTGATGGTTTCCGTGGCCTATTCCGAAGAGCGCAGCAAAACAATGGATTTCACCTACGAATCGGTTGCCGAGTTGTGGGGGCAGGTTTTTTTGCGGGCGGACAGGCCTTCGCAGAACATTTCCGATCTCGCCGACAAACGCGTCGCGATCATGAGCAAGGACATCAGCGGCGCCAATTTTATTAAAACGGCCGCACAGTTAAACATTCATTGCACCATCATTGAGCTTCCCAGTCACGCCGACGTCTTTGCCGCCGTGCAGAAAGGGGAAGCCGAGGCCGGCGTTGCCCCCCAGCATTTTGGTTTGCGCCATGCCGGAGAGTACGGCCTGGTCGCCAGCACCATTATGTTCAGCCCGTTCTCCATCTACTTTGCCAGCAAGAAGGGAACCCAGCACGAACTGCTGAGCCATATCGACGCCCATCTGTCCCGTTGGAAAAAAGACAAAAATTCGTATTTGTACCACCGGCAAAACTATTGGCTGGCAAATCAAAACGGCCCATGGAAATGGCCCCCTTGGCTCACCTACGTCTCCTTGGCCGGGGGCGGCGCGATTCTGGTCTTTGCCGGATTTTCCTTTTTTCTCAGAAAAGCCGTAGTCCGCAAGACCAGTGAGTTACAGCGCAGCGTGGCGTGGCATCGAGCCATCCTGCAAACGGCGATGGATGGTTTCTTTGTCGTTGACAGGCAAGGCCGTCTCCTGGAGGTCAATCAGGCGTACTGCCGAATGAGCGGGTACAGCGAGCAGGAACTGTTGACCATGCGCATAGCGGATGTGGAAGCCGGCGAATCCGCCGACGACATTATCGCCCGCATTCAAACCATTACGACGCAAGGAGAAGCCCGTTTTGAAACCCAGCATCGCCGCAAGGACGCGAGTTTATTCATGCTTGCAATCAGCGCGCAGCGCAGTCCGGTTGACGACGGCCGCATTTTCGCTTTCCTTCAGGACATCACTGAGCGCAAGCAGATGGAGGATATCAAAGCCTTTTTGGCCCGATCAAGCATGGCGGGATCGGTTCAACCTTTTTTCAACCAGTTGGCTGAATACTTAGCTCGTTTCCTCGGCATGGACTTTGTCTGCATTGACCGTCTCGATCCCGACGGCCTGACCGCCCACACCGTTGCGGTCTGGAGCGACGGCCATTTTGAAGACAACGTCTCCTATGCCCTGCAGGACACCCCCTGCGGCCAGTTGGCAAGCCAGGAACTCTGTTGCTATCCGACGAGCGTCTGCCAGTTTTTCCCCAAAGATCAGGTGCTGTTGGATCTGCAGGCCGAGAGCTACGTCGGGGCGACGCTCTTCAGTCACACCGGCGAACCCATCGGACTGATCGCCGTCATTGGCCGCAAACCGCTGCACAACCGCAAAGTGGCCGAGGACGCCCTGCAACTGGTGGCGGTGCGTGCCGCAGGGGAAATGAAACGTCTTCTGATGGAGGAAGAAAACAAAAGCCTGCAAGCGCAACTGATGCAGTCGCAGAAAATGGAAGCCATCGGCACCCTGGCCGGCGGCATTGCGCACGACTTCAACAATATCCTGAGCGCCGTGCTTGGCTACGCGGAAATGGCCAGAGACGCCAGCCCTGAAAAGTCGGCCCTCGCCCGGGATCTTGACAAGGTGCTTGAAGCAAGCCATCGGGCGGCGGCTCTGGTGAAACAAATCCTCGCCTTCAGTCGCCAGGCCGAAACCGAGCGCATCGCTCTCGAACCCATCCCCATCGTCAAGGAGGCAATCAAGCTCCTCCGCCCCACCCTGCCGTCGACAATCGTCATCAAGCAGCATCTTGAGACGCCGACCCGACCTATCTGCGCCGACCCAACCCAGTTCCATCAGATTGTGATGAATCTCTGCACCAACGCGTTCCACGCCATGGAACAAACCGGCGGCGTCCTTGATATTTCCCTTGAGGATTGCGAACTTACCCCCAGCGACCTGCAACTTTATCCAGACATACAACCGGGAAACTTTGTCCTGCTTGCCATCGGCGACACCGGCTCGGGCATTTCCCCGGAGATCAAGGATAGAATCTTTGATCCCTATTTCACCACCAAAGGGGTCGGCAAGGGCACCGGCATGGGTCTGGCCATCGTTCACGGCATCGTCGCCACCGCCGGCGGATTTGTCGTCTGCGAGAGCGAACCGGGAAAAGGGACGATCTTCCGCATCTACTATCCGGCCATTGAACAGCATGCGGTCGCACTGACCCAATCTGCGGCAAGCAGCCCGACCGGCAAAGAACACATCCTCCTGATTGACGACGAAGAAATGCTTGCCGAGATGGGCCAGGCCATGCTTGAACGGCTTGGCTATGAGGTGACCGTGCGCACCAGCAGCCTGGAAGCGCTGACCGACTTTCAGAACCAGCCGGACCGGTTCGACGCGGTCGTCACCGATCAAACCATGCCGGGCCTCACCGGCATGGACCTAGCCCAAAGGATGCTGCAGATACGGCCCGACATCCCGATCATCCTCTGCACCGGGTACAGCAACCTCGTCAACGAGGAGCAGGCAACCCATTGCGGGATCACCGGATTCGTTATGAAACCAATGACCAAACAAGAGATCGCCACCCAACTCAGGAAGGCGCTGGAAGGCAAGTCGTCCGTGTAAATGCGTCGACAGGCAGTTTTTCGGCGCCAAGGCCCGGCCATTGCCGCCGAACCGCCGCGCCGACTGCCTGGGTCTACCGCTCGTCCCGTCCACCCGTTTACAGGTTCTGCCATGGATTTTTCGCAGTTGATCACCGTCAGGCAAAGCGTCAGAAGCTATCAGGACAAACCGGTTGAAGAGGAAAAGCTCGCGCAGTTGATCGAGGCTGTCCGCCTCGCTCCCTCGGCGAGCAATTCCCAACCCTGGAAACTGATTATCGTCAACGACCCCGCCCTCAAGGACAAGGTGGCCAAAGCCACCTTCAGCGCATTGGTTTCGTTTAACAAATTTGTTCCCCAGGCCCCGGTGCTGGCGGTCTTGGTGATTGAAAAACCCAAGATCGTCACCCAAATCGGCGGCATGTTGAAAGACCGGGAATTTTCTCTGATCGACATCGGCATCGCCGCCGAGCATTTTTGTCTCCAAGCCGCAAACCTCGACTTGGGAACCTGCATGCTCGGCTGGTTTGACGAAGCGGCCGTCAAGCAACTGCTCAACATCCCCCAACACAAGCGAATAGGCCTGGTCATTGCCCTTGGTTACGCCAAGGAAGACGACCTTGTGCGCAGGAAAAATCGTAAAAGCACGGAGGAAATGAGCAGCTTCAATACCTACTGAGGCCCGCCGCCCGAGGTGATGCATCCGCCGCCAAATCATTCTCCAGAGGCGCAGTGATTGGCAGGCGGGTCAGAGTGTGATAGATTCCTTTCCTCGCGATTCCGCAACCCTGTTCCATCAATCCAACAGAGCAAAAAATGAAACCGATTACCCTGTTAAAAATTCTCTCCTTGCAAATGATTGCCGCAGCCATGCTGGCCTCGGCCGCCATGGGCGCTGAAAAATTGACCACCTACAGCAACAAAGAGTTTGGCTTCAGCTTTCAATACCCCGCAGCATGGACCCTGAGCCCGTCCTCCCTACCCAATCTGCGGGTCAGAGTCGTCGCTCCCGCCAATGGCCCCCTGGCGGAATGCGCGGTTGTGGTGAAGCGGTACCCCAATGCCGCGTCCGCGAAACAGAGCGATATTGACCAGATATTCATTGAACCGCCGACAGCGGCCGAGTTGGAGGAGGTGTTAAGCCAAGGCGGCGAGGTGGTGAAGGTGTCAAAAGCCAGTGCGGGCCGTCTCCATTCGCGCCCCGCCCATTTTGCGCAATTCCACTACCGGAAAAATGGAGACGCCTACGTGTTCGGGCAGGCGGCGCTGACGGCCACGCCCGGCTTAACCTGGTCAGTTTCGTGCAGCGCCCAAGGAGACGACCCCCAAAAGGCCGACAAGAATTTGCACTATTGGCAAAGCAGGATCGACGCCCTTATTGGTTCGTTTCAATTCAAATGACAGCCCACGGGCGCCTTTGATTCCTCCAGAGGGGCGCCCCGAGGCCATCCAGGGGAAAATTCCAGCCGGGCACGCAGATGCGCAATGCAGCGTCAACGCGTTTGGCGGCAACAACCGGCTCCCGGAGAATTCCTGATCTCAACAAAATCCAGCTGGATCAAAGCGTGAGGAGCAGCCCGTGAGCGAGATCCACAACAAACCGGTGGCGCATTTGAAGCGCATGGACGGCCGCGTCAACCTTCCGGCGGCGACCAACACGCCCACCGGCAGCCTCATGCCGGTCCGCAACGTGGGCGGCATGATCGCACGGTTGGTCGCGGTATTGACCGCAACAACATTGTTGTTTTGGGAGTCGATCGCCCATGGCGGAGAAATCGAACCAAGGGCCTTTAGCAATGCGCCGATTGGCGTCAATTTCCTCATTGCCGGCTATGCCTGCACAGAAGGAGGATTGTCAACCGTCGCCTCGTCGCCCCTTGAGGACGCGCAGCTCGAGGTGGACACCCAACTGCTGGCCTACGTTCGCACGCTGGACGTGTGGGGCAAATCCGGGAAATTCGACGTCATCCTGCCCTACTCCCACCTATCGGGGACGGCGATGTTTGCCGGGCAACAGGTGGGACGCACGGTGTCCGGATGGAACGACCCGCTTTTTCGTTTCTCAACCAATTTCTACGGCGCCCCGGCGCTGTCAGTGCAAGAATTTTCCACATACCAGCAGGATTTGATTGTTGGCGGCAGCATCCAGCTCTCCGCGCCCTGGGGCCAGTACGACACCGACAAACTGGTGAATCTTGGCTCAAACCGCTGGTTTGTCAAACCCAATTTCGGCATTTCCAAGGGCCTTGGTCCGTTGACGCTCGAGCTTTCCGCCGGCGTTTTTTTGTTCACCGACAACGACGACTACTTCAAGGACAACACCCTTGAACAAGAGCCGCTCTATACCACCCAAGTGCACCTGACCTATAATTTTGGCAGGGGAGTATGGGCCGCCGTGAGCGGAACCTACGATTACGGTGGACGCACAACCGTAAACAGCGTACGAAAGGACGATCTGCAAAGCAATTCGCGTTTAGGGGCCACCCTGGCGTTGCCCGTCACTAAAAACCATTCCATCAAACTCTACGCCAGCAGCGGCGTGGCGACCCGGATCGGCAATGATTACGACCTGATCGGCGCCGCCTGGCAATACCGATGGGGCAATGGCTTGTAACGCCTCCCCAGACGACGACAAGGACATCTCACCAAATAAACGGATACACGGGGAAAAGTACCATGAAAAAAACTCTGATGAAGCTGCTGCTCGGCGCTGGAGGGCTGATCCTGCTTGCCGCCGCCCCTGCAACGGCGGTCGATCTCTACGGTTTCGGCAGCTATTGGGACAAAGGCGACGCCGAGGGCACCTGGGGCACGGGCGTCGGGCTCAGCCTGCCTTTATTGACCGATCACCTCCGGCTTGACGGCAGGATCTATTTCTTTGAAAACAGCACCTTGGGCAAAGACGACGAACTCACGTTGATTCCTGTTGATCTGGGCGTGCAGGTGCATCTGGCTCCTGACGCCGCATTGAACCCCTACGCCCTGGGCGGCGTGTCCTTTATCTACGCCGATGCGGATCGAAGCGATGTGGATTCGAGCTGTGGCGGCTATCTCGGCGGCGGCCTTGAATGGTCGCCCGTGTCGATTCTCAAGCTGTATGGCGAAGTGGCGTATCGCTTCCAAGAGCTGGCAGGAGGACGCGGCGACGACATCGATGTGAGCGGATATACTGGAAACCTCGGCGTAAAAATCAATTTTTGACGTTTTTTCGCCAACCGCTCTCCTCCTCTGCGCGGCGGGTTCAGGCCCCGGCGCGACGCGAGACGCACACAGCGTTGCGCGGTAAAATGCCTAAATGCCGGCAATGAAGCGCCGGCCAGACAGCGACAGACGGCAAGGAGCTGCCCGTGGAAAAAAAGAAAAAGAGCCTCCTGGTGATCTATCACTCCCAGGGCGGGACCATGGAGCGCATGGCGCAGCGGTTTGCCCAGGGAGCGGCCCAGGAGGCGGAGGTTGCGGTGGTCCTGAAAAAAGCCGGAGAGGCCGACGCCAACGATCTGTTGCAGTGCGACGCGATTGCCATTGGTTCTCCTGAATATTTCGGGACCATGGCGGGCATGATCAAAGATTTTTTTGATCGCACCTTTGAGGCGGCGCAGGAACAGACCATTGGCCTGCCCTTTGTGCTCTTTGTCTGCGCGGGCAACGACGGGCGCGGCGCCCTGACCCAGATGGAACGGATTGCGGCCGGCTACAAATGGCGAAAGGCGCTTGAACATCGAAGAATTGCAGGCCCGCCAACGGAACAGGATCTGGCCGATCTGGAAGAACTGGGGCACACACTGAGTGCAGGCCTGGATTTCGGCATTTTTTGATTCGCCGCCGCAGGGCAGTGGTTACGCCGCAGGCGAGCAATCTCGCTATTCTTTCCGGGCGATTGAAATAACGAGCCCTGAAAAGATCCCCTTGAAAACATTCCAGAATCATGCTCTTTTTGCCGCATGGGAGCGCGGCCGGCCACCTCATGCGCCAACAAGCGGCCCCCTTTCACTTTCACCACAACCCCCACGTTCCCCACTGAGCCCCCCTTATGAGCAGAATTGCCCTTGTCGTTGCCATTGATTGCGAACCCGAACACCAACAAGCCGTCCTGCGCGCCCTCCTTGCCCACCGCGAGCGCTGTCTTGCGCAGGAACCCGGCACCCTGCAATTCGAGGTGCTGATCCCGCTTGACGAGCCAACCAAAATCCGGCTGTTTGAACTCTACGCCGACAGCGTCGCTCTGGCCGCCCACTCCCAAGGCGCAAGCATTGCCAGGTTTCGCCAGGAGGTTGACGGCAAAATCATCAGGGTCGTCAGCCATAAATGCGCGGCGGACAACGCCTTGACCGCGTGAACGGACCATCAGAAGAGGTGCAAAGCCATGTTTGAATCTGCGGAATTAGGCCACAAGATCAAAAAATCCCTGTATGAACAGGAAGTCCCGACGCTGCGCGAGGACCTGCTCAACACCCAGATGGAGCTGGCGAAATCGGCCCGGTTTCCGGTGATTATCCTGATCGGCGGACTGGACGGCGCAGGACGCGGCGCAACCGTCAACCTGCTCAACGAGTGGATGGACCCGCGCCACATCCAGACCCACGCCATGGGCGAACCCTCGGACGAGGAGCTGGATCGGCCCATGATGTGGCGATTCTGGCGGGCCCTGCCGCCCAAGGGGAAAATCGGCCTGTTCCTGGGCTCCTGGTACACCTGGCCGATCCTGAACCGGGTCAATGGAGTCACCAAGGAAGCCGACCTGGAACAAAGCATGGAACGGGCCAAACGGCTGGAAAAAATGCTGGTGGATGAAGGCGCCCTGGTGATCAAATTCTGGCTGCATCTCTCCAAGGAGCAGCAGGAAAAACGGTTGAAGTCCCTGGAAAAGAACCCCTTGACCCGCTGGAAGGTCACCGACCGCGACTGGAAACGCCACAAGGCCTACGACAAGTTCCAGGAAGTCCATGAAAACGTCATCCGCCACACCAGCACCGCCGAGGCGCCCTGGCTGATCGTGGAAGGCGCGGATGCCCATTACCGCAACTTGACCATCGGCAAGGTCATTCTCAAGGCGATTCAGGACCGGCTGGAGCAGGACAAAACGCCGCCGCCCAAGGTTTTGGCGCCGCCGCTGATGCCCTCCATCGACAACCTGCACCTGCTGAAAACCCTGGACATGACCCAGGCGATCGACAAAGACAAATTCAAGCTCAAGCTGGAGAAATACCAGGGCAAGCTGAACTCGCTGACCCGCGATCCCAAATTCAAATACCTCTCAGTGATTGGAGTGTTTGAAGGCAACGACGCCGCCGGCAAGGGCGGCAGCATCCGCCGCATCACCGGCGCGCTTGACGCCCGCTTTTATCAGGTCATCCCCATTGCCGCCCCCACCGAGGAAGAACGGGCACAGCCCTATTTGTGGCGATTCTGGCGGCATCTGCCGCGCAAGGGGCGGGTCACCATTTTCGACCGTTCCTGGTACGGCCGGGTGTTGGTGGAACGGGTCGAGGGGTTCTGCGCCGAGGCCGATTGGATGCGGGCGTACAGCGAAATCAATGATTTCGAGGCGCAGATGGTCCGGCACAATCTGCTGGTGGTCAAATTCTGGCTGGCCATCACCAAGGACGAACAACTGCGCCGATTTGAAGACCGCCAGAAGACCGGCTTCAAGACCTTCAAGATCACCGAGGAAGACTGGCGCAACCGGGAGAAGTGGGAGCAATACGAACAGGCGGTGTGCGACATGGTGGACCGGACCAGCACCATGCTGGCGCCGTGGACCCTGGTGGAGGCCAACGACAAGAACTTTGCCCGCCTCAAGGTGCTGAAAACCCTGTGCGAACAGATTGAAGCCAAGCTTGAGGCCTTGCGCGAAGAGGGCGTCGACTACCTGGACAAGCCCAAAAAACACCGCTGACGCCGCAGCCCGCCAACACTTTCAGCGCCAAGGAAACCCATGTTTGACCTCAGCACCCTGCTCCTGTTCACCTCCGCCTCCCTGCTCCTGGCCCTGGCGCCGGGGCCGGACAACATTTTCGTGCTCACCCAGTCGGCGCTCAAGGGCCGGCTGGTGGGCCTGGTGGTGACCCTGGGCCTGTGCACCGGCCTGATCGTCCACACCAGCGCCGTGGCGCTGGGGGTTGCCGCGGTGTTTCAGGCCTCGGCCCTGGCCTTCAACCTGCTGAAATACGCTGGCGCGGCCTATCTGCTCTACCTGGCCTGGGGAGCTTTTCGCGCCGGCGCGAGTGTTTTGAGCAGCAAATCCGATCAGGAAATCAGCCTTGCGCGCTACTACCTGCGCGGCATCGTGATGAATGTAACCAACCCCAAGGTGTCGATCTTCTTCCTCGCCTTTCTGCCCCAGTTCACCCGCCCGGAACAGGGGCATCTACCGCTGCAGATGTTGGCGCTCGGGGCGGTTTTCATTCTCGCAACCCTGCTGGTGTTCGGCGCGATTAGCCTGCTGGCCGGGGTGCTGGGCCAATGGCTCCGCCGCTCCGCGCGGGCGCAACAACTGCTCAACAAAACCGCGGCCGTCGTCTTTGCCGCTCTCGCCCTCAAACTGGCCGCCGCCAGCCGCTAAATTCTGTTTGTTCGCCGACGCGGCAGCCTTGTCGCAGCCTGATTCTGGCCCGCTCACCGCCCGCCGGTAATCAGGCTGAGCGGGCGGGGACAGAGTGTGCTCAGAATGCGGTGACAGACCACCAACACCGCCATCACCAGCACCGGAATGCCCAAATAGAGCGCCAGCATGGTGTAGGCCCCATCCAATGGAATATATTTAAACGCCAGCATACGGACAATGCCCAGCAGCGGCTCGTGGGCCGCGTAAACAAAAAAACTGGCGCCGCCAAGGGCGACCAGACCCTTGCACAGCCACGGGACGCGCAGGATCTGCTTGGTGACGCAGAGGGCGGCAAGCACGCCGACGATCAGACCGGTGCGGTGAAGGTAGACGTTGAACCAGGCCTCGTACCAGACAACGTCGGCAATCAGCAGCGGCACGTAGGCAAGGTAAATCAGCTTGGCGAAACGATCAAAGGCGAACAGGCTCTGCCCCTTGACCCCGCACAGGGCGCCTGCGGAAAAAAAGAGCACGCCCACCGCCGCCGGCATGGAGATCGGCCAGCTTTCCGTGACCCAGCAGACATAGACCATCAGGAAAAAGGGGATGGGCACAAAACGAACAATCGCGGCTAGCGCCGGGGCCAGCAGCACCAGCAGCATCAGGTCGCGGATGAACCAGAAATGGTAGGCAATGGGGTAGCCTTTAAGCCCGAACACGGCGTTGACGTAATCAAAAAGGCCATACTCGGCAATCTTTTTGCCCAGCCCGGTGAAATAGGGCTGGATCGACGGGATGGCCTGGGCCAAGGCAATGAAGGCCAGGGCCGCCAGGTTCCAGAACAGGAAAGGAATTAGCAAGCTGCGCAGCCGGGAGAGGATCTTGTTGAGGTAGGTCTGCTGCGACCAGTGGAAGGTGGCGAAAAAGAGATACCCTGACATCAGAAAAAAAAGGGGCACCGCGGTGCGGGCAATCCCCTCGGAGAGCAGGATGCGGATGACGTTGGTCAGGCTGTTGAGGTCGGCTGTTCCGAGGCTGCCGCCCGAATAGTGGATGACCGTGCCGTAGGCGTGGATGTAAATAACGCCGATAATCGGAGGAAAGCGAAGCAGTTTCAGCCGCAGCGACGATTCGTTGTCTATCATGATCTGTGTGAGGAAAAAAAGAAGGGGAGAAGGCGGGACGGATCAGGGGCCGTCGGCGCCGTTGCAACCGGCGCAAGGCGGCCTGACGAAAACAACAAGCCGGAGAGGCATTCCTCCGGCTCGCCTGGAAGGTGCAATGGTCGGGGCGCAGGCCGTCAATGCGGCCCACCGTGGTGGCCTGGACCGCCGCGCCCGCCGTGACCGCCGTAGCCGCCATGCCCGCCGCCGTAGTAGCCGCCGCCGAAATAGAAACTCGGGGCAAACCACATCCAGCCGGGATCGGCGTACACCGTCGGCGCATAGGGCGAGTAATAGGGTCCGTAGGGGTAGGGATCATAGTAGTAGGGGTCGCGGTAGTAGCCCACGCAACCGCCACAGGTGAACAGCAGTACTGCGGCCGCAAGCAAACGACGTTTCATGACGCTCCTCCTTGCCGCCCATCAGCGGGCGGTGGTCTCACTATACCATAGGTTCCCGCTGTTGGTCACCGTTCTCTTGGCGACGTCGCCGGCGGGCCGCAAAATTGTCGCGCGACCGGCTCTAGAGGAGAATTCCCTTGAAAAACCGCTGTTTCTAGTCTTAATACAGGCTGTTGTCCGGGAAGGGCTCTTCGTCCCGCCGGCACGCCTTGGTGCAGATCGCCTACTCAAGACTCGGGAGCAATGCCATGCGAGAGGAAATGCAGAACGTACTGCGGGAGATTGCAGGCGGAAGCGGCAGGATCACGGCGCTGACCGGCGCCGGCATTTCCGCCGAGAGCGGCATCCCCACCTTTCGCGGCCCGGAGGGCTACTGGACCGTGGGCTCCAAGGTCTACCAGCCGCAGGAGATGGCGACCTTTCACATGTTCTGCCAAATGCCCGACGAGGTGTGGAAATGGTATCTGTACCGGATGGGCGTCTGCGGCGGGGCCGAACCCAACGCCGGCCATCTGGCCCTGGCGGCGATGGAAAAACGCTTCGGCGACCGCTTTACCCTGATCACCCAGAACGTCGACGGTTTGCATCTGCGCGCCGGCAACAGCCTGGAGCGCACCTTCCAAATCCACGGCAACGTCTTTTACATGCGTTGTTCCCTGGAGTGCAGCGAGGCCTTCTACCCGATTCCTGCGGCGGTGCGCCCCAAGAACAAGGAAGAGCGCCTGACCGACAGCGACCGGGAGCACCTCAAGTGTCCGCTGTGCGGGGCGCGGTCGCGGCCGCACATCCTGCTGTTTGACGAGAGTTACAACGAGCACCACTACCATTTCTACAGCTCGCTCAAAACGGCCCAGAACACGGACTTGCTGATTGTGGTCGGCACGGCCGGGGCCACCAATCTGCCCAACCAGGTGGCCCGCGAGGTCTATCTGCGCGACGGGGTGATCATCGACGTCAACATCGAAACCAATCCCTTTGCCCAACTGGCCGAGACCAGCGCCCGAGGTTTTTTCGTCAAGGAACCAAGCGCCTCGGCCCTGCCCGCCATTCTTGCCGCCATGGCCTGACCGCACCCTCTCGGCGCCGTCGCGCTTTCCCCGGCGGCGACCGTCAACAGAACCTGCCGGCGACCACGAACCCCCTTGACCGCCAAACTGGGCGCAAGACGGAGTTGACCATCTGATGAGTTCGGCTTATCTTGCTTAGGTTATGTGCTCAACGGAGAGAAGATATGGATATCAAAGGATTGCGAAAAGAATACGACAACCCGGTGCTGAGCCGGGAGATGCTTGCGCCTGACCCGTTTCATCAGTTTGAACGGTGGTTCAACGAAGCCTGCGCCATTGAGTTGCCCGAACCCAACGCCATGACCCTGGCCACGGTGGCCGCGGACGGCCAACCGACCCTGCGCACCGTGTTGCTCAAGCTTTTTGACCAGAACGGCTTTGTCTTCTTCACCAACTACGGCAGCCGCAAAGCTCAGCAGATCAGCGAAAACCAAAAGGTCGCCCTGCTCTTCCCCTGGATCAAACTGGCGCGGCAGGTAGAGGTCACTGGCATCGCCGAGAAGATCAGCGCCGCCGAATCGGCCCGCTATTTTGCCAGTCGACCGCGCGACAGCCAGCTGGGCGCATGGATATCCAAGCAGAGTTCGGTGCTCACCTCCCGCCAGTTGCTGATGCAGGAGCTCGATAAAATCAAAAACAAATTTCTCAAGGGCGAGATACCCCTACCTGATTTTTGGGGCGGTTATCGGGTCCGTCCGGTCACCGTTGAATTCTGGCAGGGCCAGACCAGCCGGTTGCATGACCGATTTCTCTACCGCCGCGGCGAAGGCGACCGCTGGACCATCGAACGGCTGGCGCCCTGAATCGGCGCGCCATCGGCCGCAGCGCTATTGCCCTCTCCCCCTTTTCCTTTATTCAACCCGGATTTGCCCATGCGCACATCGCTGCTTTGTTCGCTCATTCTGATTTTTGCCTGCAATGTCTTTGCCGAAGAGCAACAGGCTTCCACCAACCTCTCCGTGACCCCGCTGGTGGTGACGCCCTCGCAGCAGGAGCCTGCTCCGGCCGGCAAACAACCAGGCTGGCTGCCCTTGCCGGAAACATCCCCGGCCGCGCCGTCTCCGTCGACTGCCGCCCCGCTTCTGACTCAGCCCCAGGCGGAAGAAAAACCGCAGGCTGAGGCTCCGCCGCCGCCCGCCCAACCTGCCCAGCAACCCGCTGCAGAACCGAAAAAAGCAGCAACCGCTCCAGCAATCACAGAGCCTCCGGCAACTGCTCCGGCAACCACAGAACCTCCGGCCAAAAAACCGGCAAAACCCAACCAGCGCGGCAAGGTCAGCGCCATTGCCAAAAGCGTGGGGCCGGGCAACAACGTGCCCTTGCTGCTCGCCGGATCGGTGGACGACACTGAGCTGCTCAAGCAACAAATCTCCCCATGGACCACCCTGTTTGGCTCGCACAAACAGTTGTTGCAGGTGACGGCCGCTCCACCCTTGCTCGCCGGCGCTCGCCCCCTGCAGTCGATGACGGCGACCGAAGAGCCAGAACCGCAGATCACCATCGAATCGGTGATGGCCCAAAAAGTGGCCCGGCAGGAAGAAGGCGAAAAGGCCAGCGACAGCCTCGATATCCTCGCCTCCCTGGTGGAACTGCAGAAAAACATCAAACAGCAGATTGCAGTCATCTCGAAAAAGCTTAAAGCCAGCACCTCGGATGCGGAAAAGCAGAGCCTTCAGGACGAGTTGACCAAGCTGGACAAGCAGCTTTCCGAGACCGGAGCGGATTTTGAACGGATCGCCACCGGGGTGGAACCGGCAGTCTTTGCCGAACAGCAACCAGTCACCTTCAGCTGGAAGGACGAGGTGGCCACCCTGCTCGAGCCCACCATCAAAGAGTTGAAACAGCTGACCGCCCGGGCCCGGCTAAAATCCGAACTCAAGGAAACCATCGCCGACCACGGCAAACAACGGGCAGCGGCGCAACAGGCGGTGGCGCATCTCAACCGGCTGATGGACGACGCCAAGGATCCCAAAATTAAAGCCTATCTGGGCGAACTGCTGCCCGCTTGGCAGAATGTGGAGAAGCGGATCAGCAGCAAACTGGATCTGGCCCAGCGCGAACTGGCCAAGCTGGAGGATAAGGACGTCTCGCTCCTGCAAAGTTCCAGCAACTCGGTGCGCGAATTTTTCCGGGACCGCGGCTTGTATCTGTTGATCGCCTTTGCCGCCTTTGTGGTCATCCTGCTCGCCTTCCGCTTGGCGGCCCGCCTGCTTTTCTTTGTCCTGCCCGGAGCCAAGAAAGAGCAGCGGCCCATCCACGTCCGCATCCTCGACATCTTCTTCCAGGTTTTTTCGGTTTTTTTCGCCATCTGCGGACTGATTTTCGTCCTCTACACTGCGGAAGACTGGTTTCTGCTCAGCGCCACCATTGTCCTGTTCTTCGGCCTGGCCTGGACGGTGCGCCAAACCCTGCCCAAGATGTGGCAGCAGGTCCGGCTGGTGCTCAACATGGGGTCCATCCGCGAAGGGGAGCGCGTCATTTATGAAGGCGTGCCCTGGAGGGTGGAATCGCTCAACGTCTTCTGCAAGCTCTACAACCCTGCCATGGCCATGTACCTGCGCATCCCGATTGAAAATATGCTCGGCCTCGTTTCCCGGCCCTACCACAACGACGAGCCCTGGTTTCCCTGCAAACGGGGCGATTGGATCGCCATCGACGGCAAGCCCTTTGCCAAGGTGGTCAGCCTTTCCCACGAACAGGTGGAGGTGGTCGAGCTGGGCGGGCGGCGGACGGTGTACCAGACCGGCGATTTTCTGGGGATGTCGCCGGCCAACCTGTCGCGCAATTTCAGCCTTCGGGTGGTTTTCGGCCTGTCCTACGATCTGCAGGCCGAGATCACCACCACGGTCCTGGAAACCATGAAGACCTTTCTCCAGCAAAAACTGGAAGAAAACGGCTACGCCGAAGACTGTCTCAGCCTGACGGTGGACTTCCTCCAGGCCGGGGCCTCGTCCCTGGACGTGGCGGTGCTGGCTGATTTCAAGGGCGAACAGGCCCCGGCCTACCGGCGGATTGAACGCGCCCTGGGCAAGTGGTGCGTGGACTGCTGCAACGCCAACAACTGGGAGATTCCCTTCCCGCAAATGACCGTGCACCTGCCCTCGGGGGTCAAGGCGTGAGCAACGGGTGAGGAATTGATGCTAAACGATCGTCTCCTGCAGCAACTGGCCGACATCGTCGGCGCCGACAACGTCTCGGCCAGCGCCGTTGACCGGATCACCCATTCCTTTGACGCCACCCAGCGGCAGTGTCTGCCCGATGTGGTGGTCCATCCCGGCAACGCCGAGGAAATCAGCCGCATCGTCCGCCTGGCCAACGCCCAGCGGATTCCCCTGCTGCCGCGCGGCGCGGGCAGCGGTTTCACCGGCGGCAGCCTGCCGGTCCACGGTGGAATCGTGCTGGTGCTGACCCGGATGAACCGCATCCTGGAAATCGACGTCGACAACCTGATTGCCGTGGTCCAACCGGGCGTGGTCACCGGACGGCTGCAAAAGGAGGTGGAGCGGCTCGGTCTGTTCTATCCGCCCGACCCGGCTTCCAAGGATTTCTCCACCCTGGGCGGCAACATCGCCGAATGCGCCGGTGGGCCGCGCTGCGTCAAGTACGGGGTGACCCGCGATTACGTCCTGGGCCTGGAGGTGGTGACGCCCACCGGCGAGATCATCCACACCGGCGGGCGAACCATGAAAAACGTGGTCGGCTACGACCTGACCCGCCTCTTTGTCGGCTCCGAGGGGACCCTGGGCGTCGTCACCCGGATCATCCTGCGGCTCCTGCCCAAACCCGAGGCCCGCAAGACCATGCTGGTCGCCTTTGCCTCCATCGACGGCGCGGCCGAGGCGGTTTCCGCGGTCATTCGCGGCAAGATCATCCCCACCACCCTGGAGTTCATGGACGGATCCGCCATCGACTGCGTGCGCAAGGCCGCACCCCTGGATCTGCCCCTGGATTGCCGGGCGGCGCTGATCATTGAGGTCGACGGCGATCAGGCGGTGCTGGACGGCCAGGTCGACCGAATTCTTGCAATCATCCAGCCGCTGGGCATGCTCGAAACCCGGGTGGCGGCCACCAGCGAGGAGTCGGAGGCGATCTGGAAGGTCCGGCGCAGCGTCAGCCCCAGCCTGCGCAACCTCAACCCCCATAAATTCAACGAGGACATTGTCGTGCCGCGCTCGCGGGTGCCGGAGATGATCCGGGCCCTGGAGGCGATCTCCAACCGCTACGGCGTGCCGATCGTCAACTTTGGTCACGCCGGCGACGGCAACATCCACGTCAACGTCATGGTCGATCTGGCTGAGGCGGGCATGGAGGACAAGGTGCAGTCGGCCCTGCACGACATTTTCCGCGCCACCGTCGACCTGGGCGGCTCGGTCAGCGGCGAGCACGGCATCGGCACCGCCAAGGCCGCCTATATCGGCATGGAACTGGACCCGGCGACCCTGGCCGCGATGCGCACCATCAAGAAGGCCCTGGACCCTAACAACATCATGAATCCGGGCAAAATTTTCCTCGAAGACCAACCGGAACCGGGCGCAACCGCCGGATAATTGCACGACCTCATGGCTGAACTGAAAACACTGGAAGACTATCGGAACAAAATCGCCCAATGCGTGCGCTGCGGGGCCTGTCAGGCCCATTGCCCGGTGTACCTGGAAACCGGACGGGAAGGTTCGGTGGCGCGGGGCAAGATTGTCCTGGCGGCGGCGGTGCTTGACGGCGAAGTGGAGCTGGACGAACGATTGCGCGAGGAGATCAGCCTCTGCCTGCTCTGCGGCTCCTGCGTGGTCAAATGCCCGAACCACACCCCGACCGACGCCATTGTCGGCGCGCTGCGACGGCAGATCACCGAGACCCACGGCCTCACGCCGATTGGCAAGGGAGTGGCGGCGCTGACCGGCTCCAAATCGCTCATCAAAACCCTGCTCAAGGGCGCGGACCTGCTGTCGCCGCTGCTGTTCAAAAAGATCCCGGAAACCAGCGGCCTGCGGTTGCGTTTTTCCCCGGAGTTGCTCAGGGAACGCAGCCTGCCGCCCATTCCGGAGCGCAACCTCTTTGCCCGCGTTCCCGAATTGCTGGAGGGCGATGCCGACAAACCGACGGTCGGAGTGTTTGCCGGCTGCGCCCTCACCTATCTCTATCCCCAGGTGGGCGAGTTGCTGGCACGCCTGCCGCACAGTTTGGGCTACTCGGTTTTCACGCCCCGGGATCAGGGCTGTTGCGGCATGCCGGCCCTTTCCTCGGGCAACGGCCCGCTGATCGACAAACTGACCGGGGCCAACCTCAAGGCCTTTGCCGGCCGCAAGATTGCCGCCATCCTCACCGGTTGCGCCTCCTGTCACGGCATGCTGGCCGGCCACTCTGCGGAAAAGGCGGGCAATCCTTTTGGAGCCGAACTGGTCGACATTCACGTCTTTCTTGCCCAGCACGGACTGGTCGAACGCTTGGCCGCCCTGCCCAAATGGCAACAGCGCGTTCGGGTGACCTACCACGACCCCTGCCATCTGCGTAGCGCAGGCGTTGTCCGCCAGCCGCGCGATCTGCTGCGCACCCTGCCCCAGGTTGAGTTTGTCGAGATGGAAGACGCGGGCCTCTGCTGCGGTCTGGGCGGGACCTTTACTGCCGCCCATCCTGGCTTAAGCCGCTCGATTGGCGACCGCAAGCTGCAGGGACTGCAGGCCAGCGGCGCGACGCTGATTGCCAGCGGCTGCCCCGGCTGCATCCTCCAATTGCAGGACATTGTCGACCGAGCCGGACTGCCGGTGCGGGCGGTGCACACCCTGGAATTGATCCAGCAGGCCTTGAGCGAATCACCGCAATGACGAACCCGCGCGCCACCATTGCCCTGCGCTACGGACGGGGCCAGTTGGAGTGCGCGCTTCCCGCCCACGCCGAGATCCTCACCATCCGCGAGCCCGCCCATTGCCTCAACCGCGCCTCCTTCCTGGCTGGCCTGCACCGGTTGTTGCCGCAGGTGTTGCCTCCGGGTCCGATTGCGGTTGTGGTGGCCGACAAGACCCGCTTGTGCGACTATCCGATTGTCCTGCCCTGGCTGACCGAAGCGCTGCTTGCACGGGGCGCAGATCGCAGCCGGATTGTTTTTTACATTGCCTACGGCGTCCATGCCCGCCAAAGCGACGCCGAATCGCTGGCCGCCTACGGCCCGACCTTTGCCGACTACCAGTTCCTTCACCACAACAGCGCCGATCCGGAACAGTTTGTCACCCAAGGCCAAACCAGCCGGGGAACGCCGGTGCGCGTGCGCCGAGATCTGCTTACGGCCGGATTGATCCTCACCGTGGGGGCCATCTCCCACCACTATTTCGCCGGTTTCGGCGGCGGCCGCAAACTGCTCTTCCCCGGCTTGGGCGAACGGGAGGCTATTTTTTGCAACCACCGGCTGTTTCTTGACCCTAGCCTGCGCGCCCTGGCCCCCGGCTGTTGTCCGGGGCAGACGGAGGGTAATCCGCTGGCCGAGGATCTGGCCGAAATCAACCGGTTGCTGCCGCCCTATCTTTCCCTCCACGGCCTGCTCGACAGCCAGGGCCGGGTGGCGGACTTCCGCTTCGGCGCAAGTTACGACGATTTCCTTGCCGCCTGCCGCGAACACGACGCCCTCTACCGGGCCAAGGTCGACGCCGCCTATGATCTGGTGCTGGCCTCAGCCGGCGGCTATCCCAAGGACATCAACTTCATCCAGGCGCACAAGGCCATTGACAACGCCGCCGCCTTTGTCCGCGACGGCGGCGAGTTGATCCTCCTGGCCGAATGCGCCGACGGCGTTGGCTCGACCACCTTTCTCCCCTATTTCGAGTTGGGTGGATGGGAGGGGACCTTTGACCGTTTGCTGGCCGATTACAGCGGCAACGGCGGCACAGCCCTGGCGATGATGGCCAAGACCAAACGCATCCGCATCGCCCTGGTCACCGATCTGGACGAACCGCTGTGCCAACGGATCGGCGTAGCCCGAATCAGCCGAGAGGAGGCGTGCCGACGGGCCGTTTTCGCGCCAACATGCGCCGTCGTCGAAAACGCCTCGCTGCTGATTCGCGCCAGACCCCAAGCAGACCACATTGTGGCTTAATCACGCCGTACCTTTATCTGTTGCCAGTTACCCGGCGCCGTGCTAAGGAAAGACTGCGCCACTCATTGCTTTGCGCCGTGTTGCCGCCCAAAGGACACCCTCTGACCGCTCCATTTTCCGGATACATTTTCCATGACTCAGCAAAAAAAGAATTCGATCCTCAGTCTGTTCGCCTCGGTTCAGTTGGCCCTGTCGCTGCTTTTCCTTCTCGCCGCCACCTCGATCATTGGCACCCTCATTCCCCAAAACAGCCCGCCGGATTTCTACATTGAGCGGTATGGCTTCAAAACGGCCCAGTTGCTGCGGATTCTCGACATCCCGGACATGTACAATTCGTGGTGGTTCCTTGGCCTGCTCGCCCTGTTTGCCCTCAACCTCACGATCTGCAGCCTGGAACGCATTCCTCAGGTGATCCGCACTCTCCGCCGGGACGGATTGACCGTGCCGCCCGCGCAGTTGGCTAAATTCCCCCTGCATCGCGAGCTGCGGCTGGCCCATGCCATGGAAGCAGCAACCGCACGGGTCGAAGCCCTGTTTGCAACCCAGGGCTGGCGGGCGCGAACCGCGAATCTGGAACAGGGCCGTCTGTTGTTTGCCGAACGAGGCGGCTGGACCCGGTTCGGCGTCTATGTGGTGCATTGCTCCATTCTGATCATCCTGGCCGGAGCCCTGGTCGGCTCGTCGACCGTGGCGCGCATCATCGGCAACCCGAAGTTTGCCTTCAAGGGATCGATCATGCTGCCGGAGGGCGAAAGCACCAATCACCTGATTGCCTTCAAAAGCGGCGAGCACATTGACCTCGATTTCCATCTCCGCTGCGACGCCTTTGCCATTGAGTACTATCCCAACGGCATGCCCAAGACCTATCGCTCCAAGGTGACGGTCATTGACAAGGGACAGCCGGTGCACAACGCCGACATTGAGGTCAACCAGCCGCTGACCTACAAGGGCGTCACCTTTTACCAGTCAAGCTACCAACCCTATCAAAACTATCAGGTTTCGTTGAAAAAACAAGGATCAACCGCCGCAACCACCGCCGTCGTCGCCACCGCCAAACAGACGGATTGGCCCGAGGCGGGCGTCAGTTACGGCATCATCAATCGGGAAAGCCAGGGCGAGGCGACCCGGCGGCTGAAGATCTGGTTTACCGACAATCAGGGCGAGCCCTCGGTGTTCTGGGTCAACAACAATCAGGAGGCGATCATCGAACGCCCCTCCGGAACCTATCTGCTCACCCTGCGCCAGTTGTACGCCACCGGCCTTCAGGCCACCAAAGATCCCGGGGTCTGGCTGGTCTATCTTGGCTGCCTGCTGATGCTGGTTGGCCTCTACATCGCCTTTTTCCTTTCCCACCGCAAACTCTACGCCTTCATCCAGCCGGATGCGGACGGCTGCCGCATTCTTTTCGCTGGCGAGGCCAATAAAAACAAGGTAGGTTTTGAAGATAAATTTTCTGAGCTTATCAACACGTTAGAGAAATAATTCAAATCAATACCTATTCCCAGCGCACCTGCCTGGCAACGGATAGACTATGGACAGTTCGCAACTCTTTGGCGTTACCATGATCGCCTACATTGTGGCCGCAGCCTTTTACATCGGGCTGTTTCTCTTTAAAAATGAACGGGTAGGCGTCGTTGGCATGGCGCTGGCCATGGCGGGGGTGGGTATCCAGACTGCGGCCACCGGCCTGCGCTGGTATGAGTCGTATCAGATGGGCGCCGGCCATGCGCCGCTGACCAACATGTATGAATCGCTGGTTTTTTTCGCCTGGTGCACGACAATCATTTATCTGGTGCTGGAATTTCGATTCAAGACCCGGGTGATGGGCGCCTTTGTGATGCCCTGCGCGGCCGTGGCCATGGCCTACGCCTCGTTTTCGGATCGGATCGACGACCAGATCAGCCCCCTGATTCCGGCCCTGCAGTCCAACTGGCTGATTGCCCATGTGGTCACCTGCTTCATCGGCTACGGGGCCTTTGCCGTGGCCGGCGGCCTGGGCGTGATGTATCTGCTGAAGCAGTCAGCGTCGAACGCAAACGACCGCCAGCCGTTGATCAACGCCTTGCCCGAATTGAAGGTGATTGACGACCAGACCCACAAGACCATCGTGTTCGGCTTCATGTGGCTTTCGGCGGGCATCATCACCGGCGCCGTCTGGGCCAACGAGGCCTGGGGCACCTATTGGAGCTGGGACCCCAAGGAAACCTGGTCTATCATCACCTGGTTTCTCTACGCCCTGACCCTGCACGCCCGCTTTACCCGGGGCTGGAGGGGGCGCCGCATTGCCTGGCTGGCAATCGTCGGTTTTTTAGCCGTTTTTTTCACCTATTTCGGAGTCAATTTCTTCTTGTCCGGACTTCACAGTTACGGTTCGGTTTAGGATGATTGCAAACGGACTTTTCGAGCACAAGAAACAGTTTCCAATCGTTTGCCTGCCTTGACAAGGTCTATCCCGACACGCTATAAAATCTGCACTGTGAATATCACTTTTGAAAGATGGAACAATGGATGCAGGTCGGAGACGGGGCATGAAAAGAGTGTTGGTGAGCGGAATACTTCTCGCATTTTGTTGCGCCCCTTGCTCCCTTGGCGAGGCGACCACCGCAGGCGACACCGACAAGGGACCGGCGGAGATGACCCTGCGGACCACACTCGACCCGGAAAAACCGCCCAAGCCGGCTGTGTTCCCCCACGGCGCGCATCAGGCGCGTCTGGGTTGCAAGACCTGCCACCACGGCAAGACGGCCGAAGGCAAACGTCTTTCCTATGTTGCCGGGCAGAAAATCGAAAAATGCGAGACCTGCCACAACAGCAAGGCCGGCATGCCGGAGAAATGGGGCACCTTTAAAAACGCCGCCCACGTTCTCTGCCAGAATTGTCACCGCAAGAACAGGCCGGAATTGACCGAATGCAAGGTGTGCCACAAGAAATAAGCCCACCCCGCACCACCCCGCGTTTCTCACGGCAATAAAAAAGGCTGCCCATATCGGACAGCCTTTTTTATTGCCGTTTTTGCCTGCAGACAGCGCGCTATTCGCGCTCCACATGCATCCGCGAGATGTCGCCCACGCAAAGCACCAATTCACCCAGCGCGGTCAACAGGTTGAGCCGGTTTTGCCGAATCGCCGCGTCTTCGGCCATGACCATCACCTTGTCGAAGAAACGATCCACCGGTTCCTTCATCTCCAGCATTTCCAACAGGGCGGCCGGATAGGACCGACTTTCGATCAACGGCAGGGCCTTGTCCCGCACTCCGGTCAATGCCGTCAACAGGTCGCGTTCCTCGGGCTCGCACAACAACTGGGCATTGACCTCGGTTGCTTTATTGTCTTTGATAATGTTTCTGATCCGCTTGAACGAACCGGCCAACACCCGGAAACTCTCCTGACCGCGAATCTGGTCCAGGGCTTCAATGCGCTTCAGACAATCAACCAGATCGTCAAACCCCACACTGGTTGCGGCCTCGACCAGTTCCTGGGGCAAGCCGCCGGCAATTTGCTCGTTCTCGAAACGAAGCCGAATGAAGGCCACCACCTCGTTAACCACTTCCGAATTTTGAGCAACAACGCCCTCGTAGCCGTGCAAAGCGGCGGTTGCCGCCTCGCTCAGGGAAAGCGAAATGTTCAACCCGCGAATGATGTTGATCAGCCCGATGGCCTGACGCCGAAGCCCAAAGGCGTCTTTGTTGCCGGTGGGCTTTTCGCCGATGGCAAAGCACCCCACCAGGGTGTCTAGACGATCCGCAATGCCCACCAGTGCGCCCAGAAGCGACTGGGGCAGTTCGCCGCCGGCCCGGACCGGCAGGTAATGTTCCTCGATGGCCTGGGCCACGGCTGGTTTCTCGCCGTCGTGCAGGGCGTAAACCCGCCCCATGACGCCTTGCAAGGTGGGAAATTCGCCCACCATGGCGGTCAACAAATCGGCCTTGGCCAAGCGGGCGGCTCGGGCCACGTCCTCCTGCAGTTCGGGAGCGATTTGGGCGGCAAGATCAGCGGCAAGGGAGGTGATCCGCTCGCTCTTTGCCTGCATGGTCCCCAATTTTTTCTGGAACACAATGCCGTGCAATTCCAGGCAACGGTCGGCCAGCGGCTGTTTGCGATCCTCGTTGAAAAAGAACAGTCCGTCCTCAAGTCGGGCCCGCAACACCCTTTCGTGGCCGCTGGCGGCGAGTGAAGCGTCGGCCACCTTGGTGTTGTTGACCGCCACAAACAGGGGCAGCAACTTGCCGTCGGCCCCGGCCACAGGGAAATATTTCTGGTGCTCGCGCATCGAGGTCACCAGGGTTTCTTGCGGCAACTGCAGGAATTTCACGTCAAAATGTCCGCAAACGCCGTAGGGGTGCTCCACCAGGTTGGTCACCGTGTCCAGCAGCCCTTCGTGAAGGATTGGCTGCGCGCCGGCGATTCCTGCCCCTTCGCGCACCGCCCGCTGCACTTCAGCAATCACCTTGGCTTTGCGCTCAACCGGATCGGCGACGACAAAGCGCTCGGCTAGGCCGCTCAGATAGGCGTCCACCCCGTCCACCTCAAAGGATGCGGGCGCTAAGAAGCGGTGTCCTCGGGTGGCGACGCCGCAGGTCACGCCTTCAATGTTCAAGGGCAGCGCCGCCCCGTTGTAGAGGGCCAAAAGCCACTGGATAGGCCGGGCAAAGGCCATGCTGTAATCGGCCCAGCGCATCGATTTGGGAAACACCAGCTCGCGAATAAGCGATTCCAACAGGGCCGGCAGCAGGGCCGTGGTTTCCTGCCCCTTGACGTCTTCAATCACCATCAGGTACTCGCCTTTAGCGGTGGCCACAACCTGCAGCTGCTCCGGATCACAGCCGCGGGAGCGGGCAAAGCCCACAGCCGCCTTGGTCAGTTTGCCCTCAGCGTCGAAACCGGCCTTTTTCGAGGGACCGATATGCTCCTGACGGCGATCCGCCTGACGGGATTGCAACTCGCCAATCGCCAGGGTCAAACGACGCGGCGTGCCAAAGGTGCGGATGGCGTCAAAGCTCAGATCCAGCGCCCGCAGTTTTTTGGCGGCGTCGCTGGCTAGGGCGTCTAAAGCCGGTTGAATGTAACCGGCCGGGATTTCTTCTGTTCCGATTTCAAAAAGAAGTTCACTCATCGCAGTCTGGTGGTGTTGAGTTGGTGGAAAGTCCTGCAGAACAACTGCTCCGGCGCAATGCTTTCAAGCGACAACCGGAGGCCCGACGACACTGTCCGCGCAGTCTCCCGGCGGTTCGGGCCATTCGACGGAGGCAAACGCTGAATACCCGCTGGCAATATTTTTCACAACAACTTTGTACCAATCAAAGGCCTGCCGGCCTTGCAGGGCGGCACTGACCCGACGGCACAGGGATTCCACGGTTTGGCCTTGCCCAGGGAGGGCGCCGCCTTGCTCGACCAGGGCAATCAGATCCTCAATCCACAGGAACGATTTCATACGCACAGCGACGGTGACCACGCCCCATATTCCGGAAAAAACCGTTGCCGCCGGCGGGTTGATCTGGGTCGGCAGGGACACCGGCACATCGACCTCGACTACCAGATCAAGCTCGCGGGCCAGCGAACCGTGCAGGCGGCAATCGTAGCGCACCATGCTGCCCGGTCGCCCAGCCTGTTCGGCCTGAAAAAAATAAGGGAAATCGATCTCGAGATGAGCGGCCTCGGCATCCAGCCGCAGTTTCATCTCTTCTAAAATCAGATGAAAGGTCTTCAGATTGAAAGCGCCGTGAAACTGGTTCAGGATCTCGACAAAACGGCTCATGTGCGTGCCCTTGAACCGGTGCGGCAGGTTGACGTACATATTCACCCGCGCCACGGTCTGCTGGGTGGCGCTCGCCTTGTCGAGCACCATGATCGGATAGGCGATGTGCTTGACGCCGACTTTGCGGATGTCAATCCGCCGCGAATCGTGCAGGTTTTGAATGTCTTTCATGAAAGGGATCGACGCGCGGTTGTCGGCGCGATCAGGATTCAGGCGAGATATTTGCGAATTGTGGCCTTGAGTTCGTCCATGTTGGCCGACTTGACCACATAGGCTTCAGAGGCCCAGCTGCCGAAATCCTGTTTGTATTCCTGGTAGGCGGAGCTGAGGATGATCGGCAGATTTGCCTGCAACTCCTTCATTTGCCGCAACACTTCGATGCCGTTCATCTCCGGCATGTTGATGTCCAGCACCACCAAATCCGGAGGATTTTCCCGAAACTTGGCCAAGGCTTCGACGCCGTTGTAGGCGGAATCCACCACATATCCTTCGTCCTCAAACTCTTCCCGATAGAGCAGTTGGATGCTTTCCTCGTCGTCAACCAGCAGGATGCGTTTCTTGTTCACAGTTCCTCCTACAGTTTTACCTCGCGGAGGTACCGACAGGTCTCCTCCGGCGGCATGGGATTGATGTAGAATCCGGTCCCCCATTCAAATCCGGCAATGGAGGTCAGCTTCGGCACAATTTCAAAATGCCAGTGGTAGTGTTCCAGCGGACCGGAACGCAGGGGTTGGGTGTGGAGAACGAAATTATAGGGAACATGGGGGATGCAGGCGTCGATGCGGCGCAGGGTCTCGGAAAAGATCTCGGCCAGGGCGATCAACGAGGCGTCGTCCTGTTCGATGTAGGAAGAATTGTGATACCGCGGCATGATCCAGGTCTCAAAGGGCGAGCGCGGAGCAAAAGGAGCCAAGGTGACAAACTGTTCATTTTCACAGACGAGGCGTACCTTTTGCTGGATCTCCTGGCGGATGATGTCGCAAAAAACACAGCGATCCTTGTACTTGTAATACGACAGACTGCCCTCGAGCTCCGAGGTGACCATCCGCGGCAGGATAGGCAGGGCAACCAACTGGGAGTGCGAATGTTCGAGCGAGGCGCCGGCGGCCTTGCCGAAATTTTTAAACACCACCACATAATTAAAACGATTGTCCTTCGACAGATCGCGAATTCTGTCGCGGAATGCACGGAAGGTCAGCAACATGTCGTGCGGCGGCAGATGGGAAAACCGGTCGGAATGATTGGGACTCTCGATGATGACCTCATGGGCGCCAATGCCGTTCATCCGGTCGTACAGCCCTTCGCCCTGTTTATCGAGATTCCCCTCAATGATCAGGGCCGGGTATTTATTGGGCACAACGCGCACTTTCCAACCCGCGGTGTTGGGATAGCCCCATTCGCGTCCATAGACCAGCACCTCTTCCGGGGTGGTCTTTTCGTTGCCGGGACACAACGGGCAGAAACCGCCCTTGACCTTGAACTCCTCCACCAAAAAATCGGTGGGCCGTTTGCCCCGTTCCTGGGCAATAATGATCCAGCGACCGAGAATCGGGTCTTTGCGTAATTCAGGCATACAGACGCCTATCTCCCCTGCTCTTTTTCGCGCTGCTCCTGCCGGGTTTTGCAGTCGATGCAGTACTTGGCCACTGGGCGGGCCTGCAGTCTTTTCACCGCGATTTCCTCACCGCAACCGGCGCACACGCCGAAGCTGCCGTCGTCGATCCGGGCCAACGCCTCTTCGACTTTGTCCATCAGCTTGCGTTCCCGACCGCGTATGCGCAACTCGAAACTCCGGTCGGATTCCATGGTGGCGCGATCATTGGGGTCCGGAATGTTGCCGGTGTGGCTGGTCATCTCGTTCAAGGTTTGCTCGACATCGGTGTTGATGTCCGCCTTCATTGCTTCAAGCTGCTCTTTGAACCGCAGCAAATCTTTATCATCCATGTGTATTCTCCAACAAGGTGGTTCTCGCGATCTGCCTTCAGTATATCATGGGGACACAGGCCTGACAAACTCTCCGCTCTTGCCGCCGCTTTTGCGCAACAAACGAATATCTGAAACAACCATACTCTTGTCAACAGCCTTGCACATGTCGTATATGGTCAACGCCGCCACCGACACGGCGGTCAGCGCTTCCATTTCCACCCCGGTGCGGCCGGTCATTGCAACCGTGGCTTCCATGTGCACGGCGCACTGTTCGTCGTTGAACGAAAAAGCAATGTCCGCTGCCGTAATCGCCAGGGGGTGGCACAACGGAATCAACTGATCCACCTTCTTGGCCGCCATGATGCCGGCAATGCGCGCAACGCCGAGCACGTCGCCTTTCTTGATTGTGCCCTGGCGAACCATGTCGTAGGCCTGCCGAGACATGGTGATGGATCCGGCCGCCACCGCCTGCCGGGTGGTCTCCGCTTTCGCGCTGACGTCCACCATGCGGGCGTTGCCGCTGGCGTCAAAATGGGTGAACTCCAGATTCTCAACCATTGGCGACCTTTTCCGAGTCTTCGGTCTTTTTCTTGTTTTTACCAAGGTGCCCATGGAACAAGCGGGCAAAAAAGCCTTCTTCTTCGCGCTCTTTGCTCAGATCGTCAAACTCGCGCAACAGTTCTTTCTGTTCTTTGGTCAGCTTGGTGGGCGTCTGTACCTGAATTTCGACCACCATGTCGCCTTTGCCGGAGCCGCGCAGACTGGGAACGCCCTCGCCGCGCAGAGTAAACCGTTCGCCGGACTGGGCGCCGGCTGGAATTTTGAGCTTGGCGCTGCCGTGGATGGTGGGCACGTCGGCCTCGCAACCGAGCGCGGCCCGCACCATGGACACCGGCAACCGCAGATAAATGGTCTGCCCGTCGCGCTGAAAATGTTCGTGTTCGTCAACGTGGATAACCACATAGAGATCACCCGACGGTCCGCCGCGCCGGCCCCCCTCGCCTTCCCCGGACAGACGCATTCGCGAGCCGGTGTCAACGCCGGCGGGAATGCGGATGCTGACCTTCTTGTTGCGGTTGATCAATCCCTCGCCGTGACAATCGTTGCAGGGGTCGGTAATCACCTGACCGGCGCCGTTGCACCGGGGGCAGGTGGTGCTCACCTGAAAAAACCCCTGCGAACGAATCACCTGACCGCGCCCCTGACAGGTTGGGCAGACCTGGGGCTTGTGCCCTGGCCTGGCGCCTGAGCCTTCGCAGGTCCAACAGGTTTCCCTTTTGGTGACCTCGACCTGCCGATTGACGCCGTGGACCGCCTCCATGAAGGAAATCCTGATGTCGTAACGCAGATCCTCGCCCTGCACCGGACCGTTGGGGTCGCGCCGCCGCCCCCGTCCGCCGCCGCCAAACCCGAACATGTCGCCAAACAGGTCGTTGATGTGCGAGAAGATGTCTTCGCTGTTTCCAGGCCCGCTGTAGCCGCTGTTTTTCAGGCCTTCCTTGCCGTAGGCGTCGTAAATCTGCCGTTTTTGCAGATCGCTGAGCACTTCGTAGGCCTCGGCGGCCTCCTTGAATTTTTCCTCGGCCGCGCTGTCTCCCTGGTTGCGGTCCGGGTGATATTTCATCGCCTGCTTGCGGTAGGCCTTTTTAATGGCCTCAGCCGAGGCGTCCTTGTTGACGCCGAGGATTTCGTAATAGCTCTTGCTCATAATCTTCTACACTACGCTTGGCGTTAATCTTCGGCGCCGCTTTCTTCAGCCGCAGTTTCCGTAGCCTTCTGGTCCGCCTTGCGTTGCCTGGGCAGGTCCATAATATTGTCGAACGTCACCTTGCCTGCGGCTATTTCCCGCAACGTCATCACGATCTCTTTGTTCTTGCCGGCGACCAGAAAGGGTTCGCCTTTGCGATGTTGACGGATGCGTTCCACCGCCAGATGAATCAGGGCGAAACGGTTGTCGTCGCCTACTTTTTCCAGGCAATCTTCTACTGTAATTCGAGCCATGTTTTTGCCTCCATGGAATAAAAATCCCGGAGGGAACAACCTCCGGGAGTGCGCACATACGTTGCCGGTTTCCGCCGATTCTAAAATGGACAAGAAATTCAGCTGGATACCAGTCGTTCTAGTAATAATCATTATCCGGCGATTAACAAGGGCCGCCACGGAGCAGCCCTACAGTTTTAGCCGGCAAAAGGATTGCGGAGCAGCAGGGTCTCCTCGCGATCAGGGCCGACCGAAATAATCGCCGGGGCCACGCCGGTTAAATCCTCCAGCCGCTTGAGATACGCTTGCGCCTGCGCAGGCAGGTCTTCGTAGGCGCGCACATCGGAAAGTTCGCCTGCCCACCCGTCCATTTCCTCGTACACGGGCTGGGCCAACCGGGCCTTGCGGATGTTGTCGGGCATGTGCAGGAAAGTTTCGCCCTCCACCTGATAGCTGGTGGCGAGTTTCAATTTTGACAATCCGGACAGCACATCCAACTTGGTGACGGCGAAACCGGTCAACCCGTTCAACCGCACCGCGTCGTTGGCCACCACGGCGTCAAACCAACCGCAACGGCGGCGGCGGCCAGTGGTCGCGCCGTACTCGTGTCCCTTCTGCTGCAGGGCGTCGCCGATGGCGTCGCCTTCCGGCAGTTCGGTGGGAAAAGGTCCTTCGCCGACCCGGGTGGTGTAGGCCTTGAGAATGCCGATCACCTCGTCGATGTGACTGGGGCCGAATCCAGAACCAATGCAGGCGTTGCCGGCAATGGTGTTGGACGAGGTGACAAAGGGATAGGTGCCGTGGTCAATGTCCAGATGGGTGCCTTGGGCGCCTTCGAAGAGGATGTTCTTGCCCTCTTTCCGGGCCTGATCAAGCACCACCGAGACATTGCCGATGAAGGGCGCCAACTGTTCGGCAAACCGCTCGAACTGGTCAACAATGGCCGCGAAATCGACAGGGGCCGCCCCGAACTGCCGGGTGAGGACAAAGTTTTTCTCCTCCACAGCCGCCTGGAGTTTGTCCTTGAACAGCGTCGGATCAAGCAAATCGCCCACTTTCATGCCAACGCGACCGACCTTGTCCATGTAGCAGGGACCAATGCCTCGACCGGTGGTGCCGATCTTCTTTTCCTTGGCCAACGCATTTTCTCGGGCCTGATCAAGACACTGATGGTAGGGCATGATCAGATGGGCGTTGCTGCTGATCAGCAGTTTTTTGGGGGCAACGGCAAACCCTTTCTCCGCCAGTCCGGCAATCTCTTTGAGCAGCACGCCCGGATCGATAATGACTCCGTTGCCGATGACGCAGGTTTTGTCTTCGTACAGGATGCCGGAGGGAATAATGTGAAAGATGTATTTCTTTCCATCCACCACCAGGGTGTGACCGGCGTTGTTGCCGCCCTGAAAGCGGACAACATAATCCGCGTACCGGGTCAGCAGATCAACGATCTTCCCCTTGCCCTCATCACCCCATTGGGTGCCGACCACTACAACACTGGCCATGTTCTCTCCACAATGTATGCTGTAAAAGCGGAGCGCGTCCGCCTTTCAATAAAAAAGTATCCTCACATCAAACCTGTCTAATCTAGCAGAAATCGGACCAAAAGTCAAACATGGGGAAAAACGCCCTATTTCAGCAAGAAAGTCGTCAAAACAAAGAAATAATCGGCCTGCAGGCAGAGCAAAACAGCTGCGGCCCCAACGGATACGCTCCGTCGGGGCCGGACAGGGTGGGAAAAATTCGGCGTTGCGGGGTTCAGTTGTAGGAGGTTTTCAGGACCATGTCTTTGCGAGTTGCCGGGTCGTAGAGCCCTTTGGCCTCGCTCTGTTTGATCCACTCCTGCCGCAGGGTGTTGAGGAAGGTCTTCTTTTCCTCGATCAGTTTCTCAAACGGCAATCCAATGATTGCCTGGGCCTTTTCCTTGGTGGAAAAATCGGGGCCAACGTAATCGGCGGCATTGTATTTGGCCAGAACAATGCGCAGTTTCAGGCGAGCATCCTGCCCCTTGTTGATGGCGCCGGCAAGCACCCGCAGGGTTTCCTCAGGCGCGTGGAAAAAGGCGCCGTGGCCGGCAACGGCATAATCCCAGCGCCACTGCCCGTGGCGGATGTCCTGCAGGGCCAGTTTCATCTCTTCCTCGGTCGCACCGAGCTCCCAGGCCTTGGCGGCCTCCAGATGGGCCTGGGCCAGGACGTCGGTGGCCATCTTGGCCAATTCGTTTTTACGCGCCAGTTTTTTCTCCACGGTCTCGCGGAATTCCTTTTCCGTGCCCTTGTGGCAGTTCAGGCAGGTGTTGGCAATATTGTCGAGCGGGCTGCCGATCTTATGATTGGAGTATTTCACCCCGCCCTCGCGGACATACGGCATGTGGCAATCGGCGCAGGAGAGGCCGTTACGGTAATGCACCCCGGTGACAAAGGTTTCATAGTCGGGATGCTGGGCTTTGAGCATCGGCGTCTTGCTCATCTGGTGGGTCCAGTCGGAAAAATTATAGTCGTCATAATAGGCTTCCATATTCTCGGCGGACAGCCCGTTTTTCCACGGAAAGGTGACCACCATGGCGGTTTTCTTTTCGCCCTTGTCGTCCCACTCGGTCTTTTTGAAATAATACTCGGCGTGGCACTGGGCGCAAACCAGCGAGCGCATGTCCTGATGGGTGACGTCGGCGGTTTTCAGACGGCCCTCGGCCTCAAGACCGCGCTTGAGATAGTCGCGGGTCAGGGTCAGCTTCATGGTCGAGCTGTCGTGACAGTCGCCGCAACCAATGGGATTGACGATCTCGTCGCCGTATTTAGCCCATTTGCCGGTGAAAAATTCCATTTCGCCGTCGCGCTTGATCAGTCGCGGCACATCCGGCGATTTACAGGTCCAGCAGGCGGTGGGCAGCGGGCCGGTCTTGCCGTCCACCGGGGCGCCGGTGCGCAGGGTGTTGATGTTGTCTTCCAGCGCGTAATAATGACCGCGCGGTTTGTTATAGTCCTTGGAGAAGGCGTACCCGGCCCACATCACCACCAGCGCGGGATCCTGCTTGAGAACATCGGCGATCTCGTCGCTTTTTCTGGTCTGCATGTAGGTGTCGTACTGACGGGGATAGTGCTTGCCCCATTCCGAGGCGCGGGTCTCGTTTTCTTTGATGACCGGAACCGCGCCAATGGCCTGTTGCTCGGCCTTGTTCTCCTTGATGGACATGGTCAGCAGCACCATCGGCGCCAAGGCGAGCACAGAAAGGGTGAAAACAATGGGTGATTTTTTCATGCACATTCTCCTGGTTGAGATCCTTAAAATACCTTGACCGAAAAATTATTTTGCGTTGCCGTCAAATTACGCATGGTTCCGTGAGGCACGTCCCGATGGCACTGCCAACAACGCCGCCCCATCTGGACGCCGCTGTCTTCGACTTTCTCATACAGGGCGCTGTTGGCCAGCATCTGCGAGACGTTCTCCCGGTGACAGGAGATGCAGTTGTCCTGAATGCGCTTCGCGGCGTCCGCGCTGATGCGCAGATTGTATCCATAGGTTTTGAAGGTCATGGCCACCGAATGGTGATAGCCGTCGCGCGCCTTGGCCAGCATTTTGTTGACAAAGGTGTCGCGGGGCAGGTGACAATCGATGCAGGTGGCGCGATCCCGGTGCGAACTGTGCTGCCAGGTTTCGTAGTGGGTGATCATGGGGTGACAGTTGACGCAGACCTTGGGATCGCTGGAGAGATAGGACAGCATCTTGGATTCATTTACCAGGTTGGCAAAAACGCCCACAACCACGACAACAGAAAATATGGCTAAATATTTCATAGGCTGACCAGTGTACCCCACAGTCTCGGGTTGTTGTATTTTTGCAGCGTGCAACCGGGCGCTCCCGCGTTGCGCCCGCCCATGCGCCTCTCTTGCCGCCCCGCTCAAAGCGAGGCCTCATGCAACTGAACCGACAACCGCTTGCGTTGCCCCGCCTTGCCCGCACAAAGATAACTCGCTGATTTGAAAGCAAACAACATACCACACGCAACAACAAGGCAACTTCAGCGCCATGCGCAACAGAGAAACAGAGTCATGTTACCATTAGGTATCACATCGCCGTCGCCAGCCGCTACCAATCCGTAACAAAACAATACTCGACATTGCCTTGCGTTGCAAATTTTTACAAGAATTTCGAGGAGTACCGCGACATCACCGTAAACCGCCCGCGTATTTGGTTTGCCGCCGCGTCTGTCAAAATGGTAGAGTGAGCGCCCGACTGTCGCCAACCATCAATGGTATTGCCCAACCTTATGCCGCATACTTTTTCATCACGACGTCTGCAGCGCGAAGCGCGCACCGTGGCGGCCATGATCCGCCGCTACTGCCGTGATCGCCACGGGTCTACAACCGAACTCTGCGCAGATTGCCGGGAACTGCTTGACTACGCCCACAAACGATTGCGCCACTGCCCTTTCCAGGACAACAAGACCACCTGCGGCAAATGCCCGGTTCATTGCTACACGCCGGAAAAACGCGAACGCATCCGCGCAGTGATGCGCTACGCCGGACCGCGCATGCTGTTCTCCCACCCGCTCATGGCGCTCCTCCACCTGCTGGACGGCCTGCGCCGACCACGGCGCAAAGGCTGAACCACCGCCGCTTGACACCTCCCGCCAAATCTCGTAGAGTTGACGTTTTGCAGCGGCCCGCACGCCAGCTGGAACACCCTCCATTTCAACCCTTTCCCCGGTAATTGTCCATGTTTGGAATCGGCCTCCCGGAAATGATCGTCATCTTTGCCGTCGCCTTGATCGTCGTCGGTCCGGACAAACTCCCCGGCCTGGCCCGATCACTTGCCAAGGGACTGATGGAGATGAAAAAGACCCTCAACCAAGTCAAAGAAAACCTGACCCAGGAAGGTGAAACCTTGGATTCGGTGCAGCAAGATCTGCGCAAAACCGCCGCCGAGCTCCGGGAGAAAATGATCGACGCCGATCCCGATTCCTGGCGACGCGCCGCCGGCCCAGCAGACAAGGAGCAAGGGGAAAACGTGATTGACGTTGAGCCCGATCCCGTCCCGCCCCCTGCCGAAGCGCCGGCCGGCGACAAATCGGCGACCGAATCGGTGAACGAAACGGCGGAAACCGCCGAGACCGCCGACGCGGCGCCCCAGAAGCCCCGACGACAATTGCCGCCAGCGCAGCCGCCACAAGAGTCGGCTTCCGAGGGCGCTGCGCAATCATGATGCTTGAAGCCCTGGAGCAATTCCGGCCGCACCAGGAAGAACTGCGGCGACGGCTGATCCACTGTTGCCTGGCCCTTACCCTCACCACCACTGTTGCCTATCTGTTCAAAGATCACATTGCCGCCTGGTGCATGCATCCGCTGTACACGGCGTATCCGGAACTGGGCAAGCTGGTCTACACCAAGCTCACCGAGGCCTTTCTCAGCTACCTCAAACTCTCGCTGCTGGTTGGCCTGATCGCCGGCTCCCCTGTCCTGCTGTATCAACTCTGGCTTTTTATTGCGCCGGGGTTGATGGACCATGAAAAACGAACAATTCGCAATATTCTGCTCTGGGCGAGCCTGCTGTTCGCCGGCGGCGCGCTGTTCGCCTTTTACATCGTCCTGCCGCGGATGCTCCACTATTTCATGAGCTACGCCACACCCACCCTGCAGCCGATGCTCAAGCTCGGGCTCTACCTGACCTTTATCGCCCGCATGATCCTGGCCTTCGGCATTGCCTTTGAGATCCCCTTTCTCATGGTCATGGCCATCCGCGCCGGCCTGATCCAGAGCGATCATTTTCGCAACAAACGGATGTATTTCTACATCGCGATTGTGGTGCTCGCCTTTTTGCTGACCACCGGCGAACTGACCGCCACAACCCTGCTGTCCTTTCCCCTGTTTGCCCTGTATGAAGCGGGCATTGTCGCCGGCGGCGTCTTTGGCGGCAAAAAGAATCCTCCCCCTGCGGAAGATCCCCCCGCAGCGTAACGCCGCGACCACGGCTCCCGCCCATGCCCGCCGTCACGCCGCCCACAGTCCGCACCGCAACCATGCCCCCCGACCGACGGCTGCGCATTCTAGGCTGGTTCGCGGTGTTCGGCTCCGCACTCTGCTTCTATCTGGCCACCGCCATCATCCACTGGGGAAGCGCCTATGTACGGATTGACGCGGCCTTCTACACCTTTGCCCGTTTTGTCCTGGGCTTTGTCGTCGTCTGCGCCGGCATGGCGGCCCAGGGACAACGTCCGAGCTGCACCCGCGTCCATTACATCATCGGCCGGACAGTGACCAACGCGGTGGCCGTCTACTGCTTTTACAAGGCCGTCGACGTCTCCACCGTAGCCAGCGCCAACATCCTCAACATGACCTATCCCCTGTTTGTCGCCCTTTTTTCCTGGGTCACGATCCGCAGCCAACGCGACGGCTTTGCGGTTGTCGTGGTCCTGGTCGCCTCCCTGGGCGTCTGGCTGATTCTTGCCCCAGACGGCGCCTCCACCCTGCAATGGCGCAACGTCTGGGGTTTGCTGTCCGGGTTCTTTGCCGGCATCTCGATTATTTATCTGAACCTGAGCCGACGCTGCCACGACTCCCAATCCATCCTCTTCTTCATGTTTGGCCCCGGCGCCGTCTTGATGCTGCCCTTTCTCCACGGCTCGCTGTTTGTGCCCAATCGGCTGGAGAGCTTCTTTCTCCTTGCCTGCTCAGGGGTCGGCGTGCTCGGCCAATATTTGCTCACCTACGGCTTCCTCTCGGTGACTGCGGTCGAAGGATCGGTCATCTCGGCAAGCCGCATCCTGATCGCCGCCCTGCTTGGCCCGCTGCTGGTCTCCGACCCGCCGCTCACCGCGTCTGGCTGGATCGGCGCCCTGATTCTCTTTGCCGCCAACATGGCCCTGGCCCTCCGCGCCTCAAAGTAACCCCCGCATCAGACGACAAGCGACCTCAGACCCCAGGGCTTCGTCACGTTGTGCGGACTTGCCTGGAAAAATGGCCCTGTATGCCATTTCTGTTCGCCGGCTCATAGCTTCGGAGCCTCACTGCGGTCACTTGCCTGTGCTCCGGATTCCTCCAGACGGTCCCTCGCGATTCCGCTCTTGCTTTCAGCTAGTATCTATGGTCATTTCTCACGATAGTGTCAGGATTACACACAGGGGAGTTCCATCCCATAAAATCACGTCCATGCCGGGCGTACACCAGTCGATAAACCGACCGGAATAAAGCAAGTCCTCAAAGATGGCTAGCTCACGGGCCGCACGTTTATCCGCACGTTGGTAGGGTAATTGTTATTTCAAAGTTGAACTGTTCACATATTTCGTTAATCGATGTTTATTGCCATCTTGATACGCTTTTGCAATCCCGCGATTAGGATGTGTAAGCGCTTCTTTTACAGTGGAGGCTGGGGGAACTGGTATGAACCGTGAAAACGAGAGCGAAATCATCGATGAACCGAATCGAACCGTTGCAGTTGTTGTGGGAATAGAGACTTATCAGTACTCCAAACCTCCACATGCACTACAAGGAGTCGTGTTCGCTGAGGTTGATGCACGAGAGATTGCTGAAGCACTCAAGTCGCAATTTGCAATCGAAGATGACGACCTATATTTGTGGATCAATGAGGAAGCAACCAAGACAAGATTTGAAAATGATCTTTCTTATTTGGCCACCACAATGGGACGACATGATCGTTTTATATTCTACTACGCGGGACATGGGTTTTACGCAAATGGTGCAAATAGGCTCACCGTTTGGGACAGCCATCCAACAAGCCTAGCAAACACAACCGTCTGTCTTCGTGACGTGCTGCTATCAAACCTTCACAAATCCGAGTGTTCCCAAAGCTTGCTTTTCATAGATGCTTGTGCAGTTCCCCTCGATGAGTCTTTAAAAGGTCGTGATTTTCTAGGAGCACTGAGCAGGAAGGAGTTCGAGGAGTTTTTGGCTTCCAAAGAGTACCATGCTCTATTCATGTCTTGTTCACCTGGAGAAAAATCTTTCCCAAGTTCGAGCCTTAAACACGGGATTTGGACCTGGTATCTTCTCCAAGCGCTGAAAGGTGAGGCTCCCGATGCCCTACAAAGAGGGGAGTGGCTCACTGACACCTCCTTGCGTGACTATCTTCGTGATAGGGTGGAAAAATTTATACGCGAGAAGACACAGATTAAGACTCTTCAGAGACCGTATGCAGTGCTTCAGAGCTCACACACGTTCCAGATTCTCAGGTTCATTGAAGACATATCTGTACCAATTGCAGAATTACGGATTCCAAAGCTTCTTTTGGAAAAGGCTTTCTTTCGGCAGCAAGAGTCGATGAGTTTTAAAAATCTCCCAGGTTTCAACAAAAAACTAGGCCATTTCATACCTGATTATGCTAGCTCTGCGGCGGACCAATTTGCCTCAAAGCTCTTAACTGAGGAAATTAAGTCAGAATCAAAAAAAGTATACGACAACGCAAAAGCTGTCTTAGGGATTGATCGTTCACAGATCAAACGAACTGTCGGCGAGGGGGCCGGTTCCATAGATACCGATCTATTTCGAATGAATTGGACATCGGGTCAAGATCAAGAAAATCCTTCCTTGGCGGTGATCACACGTATATTTTGGCTTCGGGGGTCGATGAGGGAATTGCCGGGCAACTTCGATGCAATATTCCCAGAGCGTCCCGACGCGTTTGTCATTCCTATAGGCGGTGGTGATTTAGATTTTGATGAAATTGCTGACGGATTGGAAGCTCTCGAAAAAGCATGTGGTGGGGAATTTGACGAAGACGAAGATAATGGTATGGCCTCCATTACCCTTGAGGACGGCACCCGGCTCACCATTTTCATCAATGAGTCAGAGTTGGTTGTGACGAAGCCGGGGCAACGTGGCATCTTATCTCTGCTACGCCATTCGGCGCAAGTCTTGACTCAGCTCGGCAGAAAGGAAGCAACCGCCTTTTTTGGCGACAAAGACCAAAAAAAAAATTTACTTGCCCCTGGCAAGTAGGTGTTCATTGCCCAATCGGGTAAGGGCGGGGTTCCCCCCCCTCCCCACACCATCTGGCATGCGAGTCCGCACCAGGCGGTTCTCAGAGGTTATCGGGCCGTGGCCGGATAAGGGATGACCACCACAGTTCTTTGCCCGACAACAAACCTTGCCCCTTTAACCATTGATTGATCATGCCCGTTTGGGTGGCCAGCGTGCGTGAAAGCCTCCATGGACCCTTTCGGCTCAGGCCGGCGAGCAGGCGGTGCGCCAAAACGTGCCGAGTTTGGTCAGCTCGGCCCACTTTGGCGCGGCAGAAGCGTCACTGTTTCCAGTCGCACATCCGCACCCGGCGGCGAAGCCAGTGGCTCCCAGAAGCCGCCACGCCAACCGGACAAGGATAAATGCACCGCGCTTCGGCGCCGCATGGACGAGCACAAGCGCGGAACACGCCCACCGGCGGCGCGTCCGCAGGTTAGGAGGCAAGAGCGGTTCGCACCTTGGCCGCCAGCTCTTGAATGGAAAAGGGTTTGCGGATGAGCCGATGCTGGTTGTTTGTTATCCCTGAATCGGTAATGACGCTGTCGGCGTAGCCGGACATAAACAAACACTGCAGGCCCGGGTAGAACGTGAGCAGCAATCGGGCCAGATCAGGGCCGCCCATCTCCGGCATCACCACATCGGCCAGCAGCAACCGCACCCCGCCGGGTTCGGCATGGGCAAGGCGGATCGCCTCGGTCGAGCGCGCCGCCGCCAGCACCCTGTAGCCCAGGCTAGTAAGCAGGGCGCTGGTTGAATGCAAAATCGCCTCTTCGTCCTCAACCACCAGAATCGTTTCCCCCTGACCGCGCTGAATGGGCTCGGATGCGTCCAACGCCCCTTGCGCCCCGCCGGACACGCGCCTGGGCAGGTGCAGGGTAAACGTCGTGCCCTGGTCGGGTTGGCTGCGCACCGCGATAAAGCCTTTGTTTTGCTGCACAATGCCGTACACAACAGCCAGCCCCAGCCCAGTCCCCTGCCCTGAGCCCTTGGTGGTGAAAAAGGGTTCAAAGATCTTATCCAGCAGCACCGGCCCGATGCCGCAGCCGTTGTCGCGCACCGACAGGGTGACGTATTCGCCGGCGGTCGCCCCGGCATGCTGCGCGCAGAACGCGGCGTCGCAACAGGTCGTGCCGGTTTCGATCACGATTGCGCCCCGCCCCTTGACCGCATCGCGGGCGTTGACGCAGAGATTGGTGACAATCTGGTCCACCTGCGAGGGATCGATCAACACCGGCCAGAGATCCGCGGCGGGCCGCCAGGTGAGGGCGACGTCCTCGCCTATCAGCCGCCGGAGCATCTTGAGCATGCCCTCAACCGTTTTGTTGAGATCAAGGACCTGGGGAACGACCGTCTGTTTGCGGGCAAAGCCGAGGAGTTGGCGGGTCATGCCGGCGGAACGCTGGGCCGCGTCGACAATCTGCAGCAGATGATCGTGAACCGGCGCGCCGGGCTTGGTTTTGTTGAGCGCGATCTGGGCGTAGCCAAGAATAACGCTCAACATGTTGTTGTAGTCGTGGGCCACGCCGCCGGCCAGACGGCCGATGGACTCCATCTTCTGGGCTTGATGGAGCTGGGATTCGAGCAGTTTTTGCTGTTCCTCGAAGCGAACCCGGTCAGTGACGTCGCGAATGAGGCCGATGAAACCGGCCGGCACACCTTCATCGTTGCGCAGGCGAAAGACGTTGACCTCGCCGGGGAACACCTGCCCATCCTTTTTTTTGAAACTGATGTGGTGCAACAGCGCCGGATCATCCATGCAGGAGTTGAGGATGACGCCGAGCCGCTGGTACGGCTCTTCGCGCTCGTACACCACCAGGGTGTGTTGCCCGGCAATTTCGGCGAGGGTGTAGCCAAACAGATCGACAAAGGCCTGATTGCAATTGATGATCCGGCGCTCAAGATCGGACACCAAAATCGCGTCGCGAATCGAGTTGAACAGCGACCGATAGTTCATTTCGCTCTGCTTGAGGATTTCTTCGGTCTTGCGGCGAGCCTGGGCCTCCTGTTCCAGCTGCAGCATTTTCTGCTCCAACTTGCGCACCAGACGTTCGCTGTAGAGTTTCAGCACCTCCTCTTCCCCTGCCGGCTCAGGCAAAATTGTGCAATCAGACGCCGCGGAGGCGGCCAGAACCTCGCGGATGATTGCAATCAAGGCCTCAGGCTCGCACGGTTTCTGCACAAATCCGGACGCGCCGATTTTTAGGGCAAAGTCCTCGTCCTGCGACCCGGTGTAGGTGGCGGTGTAGACCACCAAGGGGATATGGCGCAAACCTGGGTCGGCCTTGACCCGGCGGCACAGTTCAAAGCCGTCCATCACCGGCATGAGGATGTCGCTGAGGATCAGGTCAAAAGGTTCCGCCGCCAGCAAAGCCAACGCCTCGGCGCCGTGGGCCGCCGAGCGCACCTCAAACCCGTGACCCTTGAGCAGGGCTTCAACCAGATAGCGGTTGTCCTCTTTGTCGTCGACGCTCAGGATGCGCATTCAGGCCTCCGCCTTGTCCCAGCGGGGCGGAAAATATTGGATTATTTCAGCCACAAAGGTCTCGGGGTTGATTGGTTTTTCAATGTAGCCGACCGCGCCGGCGGCAAGAATCCGCTCCCGGTCGCCCACCATGGCGTAGGAGGTGACGGCGATAATCGGCGTTGCCGCAAGCGTCGCCTGTTTCCTCAGGGCCGCGGCCACCGCGTAGCCGTCCATGCCGGGCAGTTGGATGTCCAGCAGGATCGCCAGGGGATCGCAGGCCAAGGCAGCCTCAACGCCCCGCGCCCCGTCGTCGGCGCCGACCACCTCGAACCCTTTTTTTTCAAGCAGAAATTGCATCAGGTACATGTTCTGCTCGTTGTCCTCGATCACCAACAATCGCCTGTTCATTCGCGTTCTCCGTCCTGCGCCTTTGCCCTGTCCGCCTCGACTATCCGGGGCAGCCGCACCCGAAAGACGCTCCCCTCGCCCCACTGGCTCTCCACCTCGATGTCGCCGCCCATGCGTTCGACCAATCGCTTGCAGATCGAAAGCCCGAGCCCGGTGCCCTCGCGCTGGCGCGACAGCCCGGCGTCAACTTGGCGAAAGGGCTGAAAAATCGCCGCCGTCTCCTCGGGCCGCAGGCCAATGCCGGTGTCCGTCACGGTGAGGTGATAGCGATCGCCCTCAAGGCGGCAGGCAAGGTCGATCCGACCCTGTTCCGTAAATTTGACCGCGTTGCTCGCCAAGTTGATCAGAACCTGCTCCACCCGGCGCTGATCGGCGACCATTTCCCCCACATCCAGGGCAATGTCCGCATGCACCGCAAGCCCCTTCTGCCCCGCCAACGGCGCAACCAGCTTGATCACCTTGTCGACAGACTCGCGGAGGGAAAACGGAGCCAGGGACAGGTCGAGCTGCCCGGCCTCAATCTTGGAGATGTCGAGGACGTCGTTGATCAACGACAGCAGATGGCGCGAACTCTTCTGCACCATGCCCATCTGCTTGTGCTGCTCCTCGTTGAGCGGCCCGGCCAGTCCTTGCAGGAGGATGCCGGTGAAGCCGATGATCGAATTCAGCGGCGTGCGCAGTTCGTGCGACATGGTGGCGAGAAAGGCGGATTTGGTCCGGTCGGCGTCCTGGGCGCGCTCCATGGCGCGGCGCAGCCGTTCGCCCGCCTCTCGCTCCTCGGTGACGTCTTCGATAATCCCGACCGCGCCGGTGAGCGGATCGTCCTGTTCAAAGGCACGCAGGCTGAGCCGCGCCCAAAACAGGCTGCCGTCTTTGCGGGCCAGCTGCTGCGAGCGCCGATGGGTTTCGCCCTGCCCCAACTGGGCATACACCTGCGAGCCTCCGACCTCGAAGGCTTTTTCGTCGGCGTACCAGGCGCGGGTCGATTTGCCGATCAATTCTCCGGGCTCATAGCCGGTCAGCTCTTCCATCTTGCGGTTGCAGCGCACAATCACCCGCTCCCGCAACACCACGATGCCCACCCCGGCCGATTCGAAAATGCTCTGTTGCTCCCGGTTGACGGCGGTGAGTTCGGCGGTCCGCTCCCGAATCCGGTCTTCCATCTCCCGGTTGACGCGCCGCAGCTCACGGGTGCGCAGGAAGACCTGCCGCTTGAGCATCACCCCGCCGAGCAGGCTCAGGCACAACACCATCCCCAACCCGGCGCCGCCTATCTTGAGCCACAACGGCACGCGAAACCGCACCGAGTCGGAGGTCCAGCGACGCAGGGACCGGTAGTAGAGGGAATCGGGATCTTCTTTCAACAGCGACAGACGCCGATCCAGGACGGCCAACAGCTGCTTGGGATCGTCCTGGGCGGCGGCGTAAAACAAATCCGAGGGTTCAAAGACGATGGCGGTGTCTTCAAGGCCTGCCTTTCTGGCGTGCATCATGCCGTAAAAGCGGTTGGTGACCGCAACGTCGGCCTCGCCCCGGGCCACCTTGTCAAACATGGTGTCGTAATCGGGCACGGTGATCAGGGTGCATTGCAGGGCAAAGCCGGCGCTCAGACGGGTGAAGGCCTCTTGCTGGATGGAACGGTCCAGGATGAGAATACGCTTGCCGTTGAGATCAAGAATCGAGCGAATGCCGTGCCCTCGGGGCGCATACGCCTGGAACCAGGAGGAAAGCACCGGCACGCGGGGAAAGGCAAAGAGCTTGCTCCGATCCGCCGAGTAGGCCATGTCGGGCATGAGATCGATCTCGCTTCTGGCCAGTCGATCCAAATTTTCCGCCCAGGAGCCGGAAACGTAACGCAAGGCCCAGCCTTCGCTCTGGGCGACATCCTCAATGACGTCGATCAGGATGCCGGTGGGCTTGCCGTTGACCGTGAAAATTTTGGGAGCGTTCTCATAGACGCCGACGGTCACGACCCGTTTATCGGCCCGAGCCCAGGATGCGGGCAGAGCAAGAAGTAAAACGAGGAAAAGAAGGAAAAAGCGAGGACGAAAAGCCGGAGCTGCGCTGACTGTCATGCCGGACACCTCTGCTTGAAGGATCAAGGACCGCTTCGATCACCCAGGGAACGCCGCGCTTTCACCACAATTTTTTCAAGCGCGAGCGGGTGCCAAGACTATTGCACAATTTGCACACAAAAAGCAAACAGGAAAAGAATGCTCTCTGCATAAAACAGTGCAAGATCAAAACCTTGCCTGAACATTGCCGTCTGCTCGCAGGGGTTTCAGAGCGCTGCCGGCCGGATTTCCTGTTTGAGCAGGCAGCAGGAGATGCGATGCACGGGCGAGCCGTCCGGGTGGTAGGCGATGTTGTCCGGCTGCAGCAAGCGATTCATCACGCAGCCCTCGGGGATGGTCAGCGGAAAGAAACGGTCCTCGTTGAGTCCGTCGCGGTGCAGCAATTGGTTGTCTTTGATCTCGTAACTGTGGATGGGATGGTCTTCGCACAGCGGACACTGATAGACTCGGCCGTTGGGGAAAATAAAAAAATTCTCAGCCACGATCCCGGCGCATTGAAACACCTCCGCCGGGTCAAGATAGACCTTGGGATAAATCACATGGATGCCCAACCGCGCCGCCTCCGCCGCCACACGGGGCACCACGGAGAGCCATTGCGCTGGTTCGACCTGCCAGTTGACCGCGACGTCGGGTTTGTTTGCCGCCGGGTTGCCGCGCAGGCCGATCACCTGAATGAAAAAGCGGCGCACCCCCAAATCGGCAAGCAGGGCCGGCATCCGGTGCAGGTGCTCGATGTTGAGCCCGGATACCGTGTAGATCAGGCTGGTGTTGAACCCTTGCGCCACGGCCCGGCGGATGTTCCCGGTGCAGATCGCAAACACGCCCTCGCCGCGGATAGGGTCGTTGACTGTCGCGTCCGGGCCGTCCAGGCTGAAGCTGAGGTAATCCAGCTCTTTGGGCGTGATTCTGTCGAGCAGATCGTGGAAGAGGTAGCCGTTGGAATCCACGGTCACTGCGTAGCGCATCGATTTCGCGGCTTTGATCACCGCCGCCAGGTCCGGATGCAGGGTCGGCTCGCCGCCGAGCAAAATCAGATTGGTCTGGCGTTCGGGCCGGGCAAAGAGCTTGAGCCATTGCAGCACCGTGGCCAGCGGCAGGGTGGCGGCGCCGTGCTGGGCCGGGTTGATGTAGCAGTGGCGGCAGGCGAGATTGCAGGCGGTGAGCAGGTGGAAAAAGACGTTGCGCTCCCCTGGCTGAAAATCGACGGTGCGGGCAAGCGGCGCGGCGGTCATGGTTGGGCCTCCACGGTTTGCGCCAGGGTGTACCGGGCCAGCAGGCTGTCCTGCCAGTAGGTTCCGGTCTGAAAAAACTGCTGAAACAATTGCAGACTCTCGGCCCGCAATACCCGATCAACCAGGTGCACCCGCATCTGCGCATACAGGGTGTTGAGCATGTACAGGGGCAGATTGGCCCCGCCGCCCATCACGTCCTCATAGGCCCAGACAAAGGAACGAACCCCGGAAAGGAGCATGGTGGAATAGCACATCAGGCAGGGTTCCAGGGTCGAGTAGACCGTGACCGCGCCCAGATCGAGCCCCGGTTGCTCTGCGATCAGACGCCGCAAGGTGAGCATCTCGGCGTGATCGATCTCGTTGCGGCGCCCCTCAAGGCTGTTCTGCCGCCGTCCCCTGGCCAGGATGTTCCCCTCGGCCGCGATGACGCAGCCCACTGGAAATTCGCCGTCGGCCAGGGCCAGTCGCGCCTCGTCCAAGGCGGCCTTCATGAAATATTCGTGTTCGCTCATAGGATCGGAATAACAGGAAAAGAGATCGGAAAAAAGCCAGCAACTTGCTCATGCGGTCCCAGCTATACCACGCGACCGCATGGCTGTCAAAACCAGAGAACGGGCTAGAGGGACCGACCGAAGCGCAGGATATTCTTGGCAATGGTCACGCCGGTTTCGGGTTGCACCCAGTCGTGCCCCTTGTCGACGCAGGGCAGGTAGACCAACTGGGTCACCACATCGGTCAACTGCACCTGGGGCAGGTAGGGGAAAATGCGTTTCGGGCTGGCGGTGGCCGCAGCCAGCATCAGTTTGACCGCCTGCCGGGCCTCGGACGCCGGCAGCGTCACCGGGAACAGGTTCGGCGTCGTCCGCCCCTCTTCCGGCTGCACCAGCCACTGACTGAGCGTTGCCTGCCGTCCGGCCTGGAGAAAGATTTTGGGCCGCAGCTTGACCGCCGGGATCCACAGGCTCATGGCCCGCTCCCGCCATTGCGGCCGGGGCAGAAACGGGTGATTGGCGCGCTCGACAAAATCGGCAAAGCTGTAGATCGAAAGCGCCGGAATATGCGCGGTGATCTTCCAGAACGGCAGATACAGGGAGGTGTTGACGTTGCCCGGCTGCAGCCGCCAGTCGATCTGGGACAAGCCCTCGGGCCCAATGGCCCAGGCGGACTGGCAGTTGGCGCAGGTCATCACCCGGCAGTCGCCGGCGCCGTCCAGCCCGGCTCCGCATTGCGGACACAGGGTCGCCAGAAACCGCACCTCCCAGGCCTCGTCGAAGCGTTTGCCCTGGAGGGGATGGCCGTCAAGCGCATCCAGATTCAGCAGTCGACCGTCGGTGACCCCGTCGTACAGGCCGTGCTCCTTGGCCACCAGGGGCAGGTAGATGTAGCTCAGACTCTCGCCGATGTAGGCGCGATGGCGGAGCGCTTCCCCGCCCTGGGTGATGAGGTTGCCGATTGCCGCCGCCTTTTCCAGGATGGCGCCGGCCTTGAGGGTCTGGCGCAGAAACCGGTTGCCGGCCACGGGATCGATCCGGCTCAGCTGCATGGCCTGGGGCCGCAAACCAAGCGAGGGCGGCAGACCGGGCGCCGGATTGGCGACTTGCGTAGTGTCGATCACCCGGTGTTCAATGCCGCGATCAGTGACCAGATAGATCGTGCCCTTGAACCGCAGATAGGGCGCCAGCAGCAATCCGGCCGACGAGGCCCGGCCGGCCATGGGCAGCACATAGCGGAACGGGCCGCTCGTCTGCAGATAATTTTTGGTGGAGCAAAACGAACAGGTCAGCACATGGTCGGTCTCGTTGAGCACCACCTGTGCCCCGCACTGGGGGCAGCCCTGTTCGACCCGAATATCCATCACAAGCCGCTCGCAGCGCGGATTACACGGACAGCGCGGACCACACGGCTCCGCGCCGGCTCAAACCAGCTCAAACCAGTTTTTCGCCGCATTGATTGCAAAACATCGCGCCGGGCAGATTGGCCGCATGGCAGTGGGCACAGACGATTTCAGTTGGAGTTTCCTCGGCCGGACGGCCGCATCTGGGACAGAAGGCGGCGTTCGGCGGCAGATTTTTGCCGCAGTTGCCGCACTGCTGACTGAGCAGTTGCTGGTGGCCGCAAAAGGGGCAGAAACGGGCCTTGGCCGGAATCATGTTGTCGCACTCCTGACACTCCACCTCGGCGGGCTTGCCGGCTCCGCCGGCCCGATTGCCGTTGGTCTGCAATCCGGCAAACATCGCCGGCATCATCATCCCCAAACCCAGGCCCAGCCCGGCCCCGGCCTGGCCGCCGCTCGCCGCCGCCTTTTCCATCGCCATGGCCGCCTTCATCCGCACGAAGTTGTCCATGTCCTTGATCACGCTCATCCGCGAGCGGTCGTCAATCGCCTGCTGCACCTCGGCGGGCGGGGTGATCGAGGTCACATAGAGTCCGTCCAGGGCCAGACCGAAGCGGGCGAAATCCTGGGCCAGCCGTTTCTGCAGCCCCTCGGCCACGTCGTCGAAGTTGCCGGGCAGGTCAAACAGCGATTTAAGGTGTTCGCCCAGGTAGTCGTTGAACCGGGAAACGATCACCTGGCGCAGGTAGTCTTCAACCATTTCGGTGGTGTAGCGGCCCATGGTTCCGGCCAGAGTGTTGATCAGGAGCACCGGCTGGACCACGCGGATGTTGAACACCCCGTGGGCGCGGAGGCGGACCAGGCCAAGCTCGGCGTCGCGGAAGGCCACCGGATCGCGGGTGCCCCATTTGAGGTCGCTGAACACCTTGAGGTTAACAAAAAAAACCTCGGCCCGCAGCGGGCTGATCATGCCCCAGGGCGCGGAAAGCAGCTTGGTCAGGATCGGGATGTTGCCGGTCTTGAGGGTGTGACGGCCGGGGCCGTAGGCGTCGCAGGCCTTGCCCTTGTAAAACAGCACTGCGGCCTGGCTTTCGCGCACGGTCAGCTGCGCCCCGAACTTGATCTCCCCCGAGCCCTGCTCCGGCAGCCGGTGCAGCAACTCCTTGCCGCTCTCGTCAAACCACTCCAGGGCCTCCAGTAACACCGCGTTGTCCACACCCATTGCCTTGCTCCTTTGCTGAATAGATTGCCGGGACGATTGGCTGTATTATAGTGGAGGCGAAAGGCGACGCCTAAAAGAAACGTCGCGAACGCAAAAAAGAACCAGCGAAGCAGCGGCGGCCGGCGTAGCGTGGCCGCCCCTTCGCGTTAGAGGATATACCAATGAACGCCTTCAAACAGGAATGGACCCTGGAATCGGCGCTGGAGATCCTCCAGCACCCGACCGTGGACAGTCAAATATGGGCCGAAGCTGTGGAATGGCTACTGATCTACGGCCCGCCCGAGATTCAGGAACTGTTGACCCAGGCAAGCTCCCACGCCTCCGGCGCAAGCTTCCCTGAACTCAAGCCGCAACGCTACGGCCCGGACGGCAGCCCCTGCTACGACATCAGCGAACTGGCGCAGTCGCTGGGCATCTCCGAGGAGGAGGCGCGGGCGCAGCTGTTGGAAAAGGAGATGAAACACGGCGTCCAGCACGGCTTTTCCGAGGACGACACCACCACCTTGCAGTAGCCGCGAAAGCGGCCCGGCCCTCGCCCCACCCCCGCGCCGGAATCTTCAGGAAAACCGGTGGACCCTCACCAGCGGCCGCCGGTTGACGGCGAGCTCTTGTAGGGCACCAGCTCAAACAGCCGTTTGTGCGGATCGATCTGGATGTGGTAGTAGCGGTCCTGGGGCATGTAGATGTAGGGAATTTCCTCCTCCTGGCGGGAAAGGAAGCTGGAGAGAATCATCCGGTTGACCGCCCGGTGGCCGACAATCATGATGTTCTCGTCGTAGTTGTTGAGGAAAAAGACCTTTTTCAGGCCCCGGTGCACCCGGTCCTCCATGGTCTTGTACCCCTCGCCCTCGGGGTAGATGTAGCGATACTTGTTCGGCCCCCGGGCCCTGGCCACATGCGGCATTTTTTGGCGGATCTCCTCGTAGGTCATGCCGTCGCAGACCCCGCCGTGAATCTCGTTGAACTCGGGCAGGGCAATGATCGAACAGGGGTCCTGGCGCTCGGCGATCGGGGTGGCGGTCTGCAGGGTCCGCTTGTAGTTGCTGGTAAAGATGATGGGAATGCGGACGGTGGCAAAGTGCTCGGCTAGGGCGTTGGCCTGCTCCAGCCCCTTGTCGGTGAGATCGGAATCGCCGCCGATGCGGTCCTCACGGTTGTAATGGGTCTCGCCGTGGCGCACCAGAAAGAGGTTGCGCACCACCCGGGTGGTGATGATGTCGCGGATGCGGTCGTAGTAGGGAAGGACGTCGGCGATCTGCTCCTGCAGGATGCAGGAATCAAAGGAATCCACCAGGATGCGGTTGGCTTCGCTGTCCAGCGGCTCGTAGATCGACTCGTAGTAGGCGATGCGCTTGAGAAAACTCTCCAGGGCCTTTTCCGGGCTCAGCCGCCGGAACTCCTTGAGCCCGGCCTTGCGCTCAAGGTTGGCCTCCAGGGCCTCCTCGTCGGCGTTAAGGCACTCGACGTAACAGAGCGCCTGGTCGGGAAAGGCGGCGTCAATGGACCGCCTTCGTTCCCGGGTGACGTTGCTGGCGTCCATGATCGCCACCTGGCCGCCGTCGCGAAGAAAGGCCTGGGCCTCCTCGATGTTCTGCCGCGAGATTCGCTCCCGCAGGTCCTTGCCCCGGGCGTTGGCCGGGGAAAAAAATTCCGAGGACGAGGCGTCTTCGTCGGTGTCGAGCTTGCGCCGCAACTCGCCGTTGTTGAAGATGCGCACCTTAATCCCGTCCAACTCCAGGGTGCGGCCCAGTTTGCGCGCCATGGTCGATTTGCCGCGTGCCGGCAGTCCCACCATTACAATCACCAGTTTTCGTTTCATAGTGCCTCCTTTGATGCTCGGCGCCGACGTTCACGGCAACGCATATTGTTGTCTGCCTGGTATTGTACGGAGTCAGGCAAAAAATTGCTGGATAAATCTGCGTGGGAATAGGGACAACGGAGTGCGAACCATTCCCCTTGCATTCCCCTTGCCGTCGCCGCTGTTCAGCCCGGAAAACCTCGACAAAATCGGCTTGTGCTTGCTTTCGTCAACCCTTTGCGATAGCCTTGCACATCGCTGGCAGGAGCCAGCAGGAGCCGGCCCGGTTCCTTTTTCTCCATAGCCGACAGGAGTTCTCCATGGCGCACGGCGCTGACTCGCTCAAAAGCATCCTCTTTGCCCTGGCGGCCAACTTCGCCATTTTTCTCGCCAAACTGGCCGCCGCCTTGTTCACCGGCTCCGGGGCCATGTTGGCCGAGGCCGTCCACTCCCTGGCCGACACCGGCAACCAAGGTTTGCTGCTGCTTGGCATTCGCCAGGCCAAACGGCCGCCCTCGTCCGATTATCCGCTCGGTCACGGCAAGGAGATCTATTTCTGGTCGTTCATCGTCGCCCTGATTCTGTTCAGCATGGGCGGGCTTTTTTCCATCTACGAAGGCTACCACAAACTCCACGATCCCGAACCGCTCAAGGCGCCCTTTGTCGCCCTGGCAGTGCTGCTCTTTTCCCTGGCCGCCGAAAGCATGTCGCTCTGGGGCTGCGTGCGCGAGGTCAACAAGGAACGCGGCGGTCGCTCCTTTGTCCGCTGGTTCCGCGAAACCCGCAACTCAGCCCTGCTGGTGGTCTTCGGCGAGGACATCGCCGCCCTGCTCGGTCTGGCCTTTGCGGCGGCGGCGGTTCTTCTCACCATCGTCACCGGCAACCCGTTCTACGACGCCCTGGGTTCCATCGTGATTGGCGCGCTCCTGGTGACCGTCGCCCTGTTCATCAGTCTGGAAACCAAGTCCCTGCTGGTGGGTCAGGGCGTTGACCCGGCGACCAAACAGGCGATGGCGGACTTGCTCAGCGGGCGTCCCGAGGTGGAGCGCGTGCTCAACCTGCTTACCCTGCAACTGGGCGAGGATGTGATGGTCGCGGTCAAGGCCCGGATGCGTCCCGCCGGATCGGAACAACAACTGATCGCCAACATCAACGCCTGCGAACAGGCCCTGAAAGCGGCCTTCCCCCAGGTGCAGTTCCTTTTTTTCGAACCCGATCTTTTTGATTAATATTGAACATATAGGTTATCGCCGTGACAGCACAGAAAAAAGAAACCTTTCTCAGGGACTATGCCCCGCCCGCTTATCTGGTCGACAGCGTCGCGCTGCGGGTCGAACTCGATCCCCAGGCCACCAGGGTGCAGGCCGTCTTGCAGTGCCGGCCCAACCCCAACGGCGCCCCGGGCCAGCCGCTGGAGCTCAACAGCAAAAAACTGGAACTGGTGCGAGTCGCGCTTGACGGCGTGGCGCTCGTCTCCGGGCAATACCGCTTTGCCGACGGCCTGCTGACCATCCCCCAGGTTCCGGACGCGCCCTTTGTGGTGGAGGTCGAGACCCTGATCAATCCGGCCGGCAACACCGCGCTCGAAGGCTTGTATCTTTCCTCGGGCAACTACTGCAGCCAGTGCGAACCCGAGGGCTTCCGCACCATCACCTGTTTCCCCGATCACCCGGATGTGATGAGCGTGTTCACCACCACGGTGATCGGCGACAAAGCCGCCTGCCCGGTGCTGCTCTCCAACGGCAACCTGATCGACGCCGGCGACCTGGAAGGCGGTCGCCACTACGCCACCTGGCACGACCCCTTTCCCAAGCCCTGTTACCTCTTTGCCCTGGTGGCCGGCAATCTGGTGCGCATCAGCGACCGTTTCACCACCTGCTCCGGCCGCAAAATCGACCTGCACATCTATGTGGAGGAACGCAACCGGGAGAAATGCGGCCACGCCATGCGCGCCCTGCAGAAATCGATGCAGTGGGACGAACAACGTTTTGGCCGCGAATACGACCTCGACACCTACATGATTGTGGCGGTCGACGACTTCAACATGGGGGCGATGGAGAACAAGGGCCTCAACGTGTTCAACTCCAAATATGTGCTGGCCCTGCCCGAAACCGCCACCGACATTGACTACGAAGGCATCGAGGCGGTGATCGCCCACGAGTATTTCCACAACTGGACCGGCAACCGCATCACCTGCCGCGACTGGTTCCAGCTCAGCCTCAAGGAAGGGTTGACCGTGTTCCGCGACCAGGAGTTCACCTCGGACATGATTTCCCGGCCGGTCAAGCGGATTCAGGACGCCAACATCATCCGCTCCTTCCAGTTCCGCGAGGACGGCGGCCCTATGGCCCATCCGGTGCGGCCGCCTTCGTTCGTGGAGATCAACAACTTCTACACCCTCACGGTCTACAACAAGGGCGCGGAGGTGATCCGCATGCTCCACACCCTGCTGGGATCTGCGACCTTCCGCCGCGGCATGGACCTCTACTTTGAACGCCACGACGGCCAGGCCGTGACCTGCGACGATTTCGTCGCCGCCATGGAGACCGCCTGGGGCGGAGATCTGACCCAGTTCAAACGCTGGTACAGCCAGGCCGGAACCCCGGAACTGACCGTCCGCGCCGACTATGACCAGGCCGCCCGGCAACTGACCCTGGAGGTGGAACAAACCTGCCCGCCCACCCGGGAATCGGCCGAAAAGCTGCCTTTTTTCATGCCCCTGGCCGTGGGACTGCTGGATGCCCAGGGCGCAACCATTCCCATCCAATCCGCACCCGACCCCGCCACGGCGGTGCTGATTCTCTCGGAGCGCCAACAGCGGTTTGTGCTGCCGAACATCGAGTCCCAGCCAACGGTTTCTTTTCTTCGCAACTTTTCCGCGCCGGTCAAGGTGCGCTTTGAGCAATCGGACGAGGAACTGAGCCTGATGATGGCCCACGACCCGGATCCCTTCAACCGCTGGGACGCCGGCCAGAAACTGGGGTTGCACCACCTGCTGGAGCAGATCGAGCGTTTCCGGCGCGGCGAGACGATCAACGTCCACCCCCAACTGGTGCACGGCCTCCGCAACCTGCTGCTGGATCAGGATTCCGACCCGGCCTTTCTGGCCATGGCCCTGGCCCTGCCTTCGGAAAACTGGATCGGCCAGCAGTTGGAGGTGCTCGATCCGGTGGCGGTGTTCACGGTTCGGCAGCAGTTCCGCGCCCTGATCGCCCAAGCCCTGCAGGACGAACTGCTTCAGCGCCACCACGACCTGCGCGTCACCGGCCCCTACCGCTACAGCGCCGTGGACGCCGGCAAACGCGCCCTGCGCAACGGCTGCCTGGCCTACCTGCTGGCGCCGGATCTGAACGGCCGGGTCGATCCCGTCCTGCTGGAGAAAGGCGTGCAGCAGTACCGCGACGCCGACAACATGACCGACGGGATCGGCGCCCTGAGTTGCGTGGTCAACGCCGACCTTGAGGCCGGCACGACCTTGCTGGCCGATTTCCACGCCAAGTGGCAACACGACCCGCTGGTGGTCGACAAATGGCTGATCCTTCAGGCCGGATGCACCCTGCCCGGCACCCTGGAGCGGGTCAAGGCCCTGACCGCGCATCCGAGCTTCACCTACAAAAACCCCAACAAGGTCCGCGCGCTGATCGCCACCTTCTGCGCCACCAACCACGGCCAGTTTCACGCCGCCGACGGCGCGGGCTACGCATTCCTCGGCGACCAGGTGCTGCTGATCGACACGCTCAACCCGCAGATCGCCTCACGGATGATCACCCCGCTGACCCAGTGGCGCCGTTACGATCCGTCCCGCCGGCAACTGATGCGCGAACAACTGGAGCGCATCGGCGGCCAGCCGACGCTTTCCGACGACGTGAAGGAGATTGTCGAGAAGTCGTTGACCTGATTTTCCCCTCGCATTGTGGGGCGCGGAGGCATCGCTGGAGCGCAACGTTTGCACGAGGATTCAAACAACAATAAACGCAAGGAGGAACAAGCCAACACATCCCGACGGCGCCGCCGGTGTTCGGGCAGGTCAAAACGCCCATGGGCGCTCGGCCTCGCCTTACGTGGCCTTGGCGCAACCAAAAATTGATGAATTGCCGACCACTCACGCACCCTTCGTTATCCCGCAAACAGGAGGAGAGACAGAATGACGCCTCAAAACACGACTGCGACGCCACGGCTTAGCGTGCGGCAGGGCCACTCAACCAACATCGACGTCAATGCGGCCGTGCGGGAACTCGCAGCGCAAATCTGCCAGCCGAACAGCAAAATCTGCCTAGTGTTTTTCTCCGACGAGTACGACCGGCAAACACTCGGTCGGGCCATCCAAGAACACCTGCCCGGCCTGGTGGTGGGTTGCACCACTGCCGGGCAACTTTCTTCGGTTGGATTTCAACGCAGCGGCATATGCGGGGTCTCTTTAGCCAGCGACGAACTGATTGCAGAGCCTTACCTCATCCACCCCCTCTCCTCTCTGGTTGAGCAAGTCGGGGACATCGCGGAAGATGTTCAAGCCAAGATTCATCGCGCCAAATTGCCGGCATTCGGGCTGCTGCTGGTCGATGGGTTGTCGATGAAAGAGGAGTTATTGACCGCCGCGTTGTTCAGAGCGTTGGGCGATGTGCCGATTGTCGGCGGTTCAGCCGGCGACATGTTGAAGTTTCAGCAGACCTTTGTCTATTACCAGGGTGCATTGTTCAATGATGCGGCAATCTTCATTCTGTTGCTTACCTCCCTGCCGTTCCATGTCTTCAAACACCAGCATTTTCGCCCGACGACCACCCGCATGGTGATCACCGAGGCCGAGCCCGATCAACGGCTCGTCAAAGAAATTAACGGCGAGCCGGCCGTGGAGGCCTATGCGCAATTAATCGGCCTGCCCGTGGATCAACTCAACGGGACCATCTTCTCGCAGCATCCTCTTATGCTGCGCATTCGAGATGATTACTATGTACGATCAATCGCCGGGGTCGGGCCCAACGGTTCTCTGAAGCTCTATTGCGCCATTGACGTCGGTCTGGTGCTCACGATCGGCCAGGGGTATTCCATCAAAGAGGAGTTTGAGAAAAATATTTCCCGGATCGAGCAACACATCGGCGAACCAGCGGTGATCATCGGTTGTGATTGTATTCACAGGCGGCTTGAAATGGAGGCGCAAGGCATCGATGAAAGCATCGGCCAAATGTTTGCCCGCAACAAGGTGGTTGGCTTTAGCACCTATGGCGAACAGTTCAATTCAGCTCACGTCAACCAGACCTTCACAGGGGTTGCAATCGCAGGATGACTATGACTGTCAAGGATGACGCAGGAACAATCAAAGAACTTCAGGCCAAAGTAACAGCGCAACAGAAGACGATTAACGTCCTGATGGACGCAGTTGAGCAGCAATTCATCAAAGGCGCCACGCCTTTTGAGTTGCTTGCCCAGAACCTGAATCTGGAACAGATTGTTCAGCGGAAAACAGCCGTTTTGCAACAGCAAGGGGACGCGCTGCAAAAAGCATTGAACGAGCTGCAACATACCCAGACAGAGCTGCTGCAGGCAAAGAGCAAAGCCTTCCAGGATTCACTGCTTGAAACCATCCCGATTCCTGTCTTCTACAAAGATACGGCCGGACGATATTTAGGGTGCAACAAGGCGTTTGAGGATTTATTTGGCCAAACAAAGGAGCAAATGCTCGGCAAAAGCGTGTTTGACGTCGCCACGCCTGAACTGGCCCAGATTTACCATGCCAAAGACATTGAATTGTTTGAAGAACCGAGGGTTCAGGTCTACGAATCGCGGGTTGAGGGCGCAAACGGCGTTATGCATGAAGTCATCTTTCACAAAGCGTCGTTCATCGACTCAAACGGTGCCATTAGCGGCCTGATCGGGGTGATCCTGGACATCACCGAACGGAACCGGGCGGAAGCGGAGCGAGAAAAATTGCAGTCGCAGTTGAACCATGCCCAAAAGATCGAATCCGTGGGCCGGCTGGCAGGCGGCGTGGCCCACGATTTCAACAACATGCTCAGCGTCATCCTGGGTTACGCGGAACTGGCTTTAAGTAAAGTCGCCCCGTCCGACCCGCTCCACAAAGCGCTCCGTGAAATTTTTAACGCCGCCATGCGTTCAGCCGAGATCACCCGGCACTTGCTGGCCTTTGCCCGCAAACAAACCATTGCGCCCAAGGTGCTTGATCTCAACGAAACCGTGGAAGGCATGCTCAAGATGCTGCGGCGTCTCATCGGCGAGGACATCAACCTCGCCTGGTTGCCAGGCCCTGGGCTCTGGCCGGTCAAACTGGACCCTTCGCAAATGGATCAGGTTCTTGCCAATCTGTGCGTCAACGCTCGCGACGCCGTCACCGGGGTGGGCAAGATCACCATTGAAACAGGCACGGCAACGGTTGACGACGCCTATTGCGCCGAGCATGCGGATTTTATCCCAGGGGATTTTGTTGTCCTGTCGGTGAGCGATGACGGGTGCGGCATGGACAAGGAAACCCTCAGTCATATTTTTGAGCCGTTTTTTACCACCAAGGGAGAAGGCCAGGGAACCGGCCTGGGGTTGTCGACGGTCTACGGCATTGTCAAACAAAACGAAGGGTTTGTGAACGTCTACAGCGAGCTGGGAACCGGAACGACATTCAGCGTGTATCTGCCGCGTCATGTGGGAGCAATCACAGGGGATGAACCAACAAACACTACGGCGCTCATCCCCCCAGGGCATGGCGAGACCATTCTGATTGTGGAAGATGAGGCGGCGATGCTGGAACTCTACGGCGCCATGCTTGAAACCTTGGGTTACGCCGTATTGACCGCGAACACGCCGGGAGAGGCCCTCCAATTGGCCAAGGCGCATGCCGGCAAGGTGAACCTGTTGATAACCGACGTGGTCATGCCCGAAATGAACGGTCGCGATTTAGCCAACGCACTCCACACGCTCTTGCCAGACCTCAAAATATTGTTCATGTCCGGCTACACGGCCAATGTGATCGCCCATCGGGGGATACTGGACGAAGGGGTGCGCTTCATTCAAAAGCCTTTTTCCATCAAGGATCTCGCCGCCAAGGTCCGCGACACCCTGGGGCGGGTGTAACTCGAAAGGCGGCGCCGGTCTCTGGGCGACGCCGACAGATCAAATGACAACGGCGAGCCGCGTTCCGCTTGAAGCCGCTTGAAGCCGCCAGCAACGATCACACAACAAACGCCGTCAACCCACCGGGAACGCCTGTGAAAAAAATTGTCCTGCTCATTGCGCCCATTCTCGCCATTGCCCTCTTTGCCGGCTATCGCTATCTGACCCGCGAGCAACCGATCAAGGTGACGGTGCAGACCGTGGACAACGGCGTGGTCGAGGCCACGGTGGCCAACACCCGCGCCGGCACGGTCACCGCCCGCAACCGGGCCAACCTGACCCCGGCCATCGGCGGCCAGATCGCCACCCTCAACGTCCGCAAGGCCGATACGGTCAAGGCCGGGCAGGTGCTGCTGACCCTGTGGAACAAGGACCTGCAGGCAGAAATGCAACTGGCCAAAAGCGAGGCGGTGGCCGCCGAGGCCGCAGTCCGGGAGGCCTGCCTGATGGCCGATCTGGCCCAGCGCCAGGCCGGGCGGCAGAGCGATCTGCGCAAGAATCGCTCCACCTCGGAATCCAACTATGACGAAGCCCTTGCCGCCGCCCAGGCCAAACGGGCGGCCTGCGAGGCTGCCGTGGCCCGGCGCGCGGTCAGTGCGGCCCGGGTGACCGCCGCCGCCGCCACCCTGGAGCGCACCGTGCTCACCGCGCCCTTTGACGGCATTGTCGCCGAGGTCAACGGCGAGGTCGGCGAATACCTCACCCCCTCCCCTCCTGGCATCGCCACCCTGCCGGCGGTGGACCTGATCAACATGGAATCGCTCTATGTGGCCGCGCCGATTGACGAAATCGATGCGGCCCAGATCCGGCCGGGCATGACGGTGCGCATCAGCCTGGACGCCTTTCCCAAGCAAAGTTTTCCGGGCCAAGTGCGAAGCATCTCGCCCTATGTGCTGGAGGTGGCCAAACAGGCGCGCACCGTGGAAATCGAGGCCGATTTCAGCGAGCATTCAACCCCGCCCAACCTGCTCGCCGGCTACAGCGCTGATGTTGAGATCATCCTCAACGCCCGTCCTTCGGTGGTGCGCATTCCCTCGGAGGCCTTGCTCAGCGACGGCTCGGTCTATCTGCTGGACGCGAAAACCAAGCGCCTGCAGCGCCGGCAGGTCGCCACTGGCCTGGCCAACTGGAAATTCACCGAGGTCAGCGCCGGCGTGCAGCCAGGAGATGTGGTGGTGACCTCCATCGACCGCCAGGGCCTGGGCGAGGGCGTGCTGGTCGAAGTGGACCAGACCGCCAATGCCGCCGCAAATTCAGCCGCAAATTCAGCGGCGAAAAAATGATTGAACTGCGCGAGGTCAGCCGGATTTTCCACGTGGGCGGCCAGGAGGTGCGGGCCATGGACCGGATTTCGCTCGCCATCCAGCCCGGCGAGTACCTGTCGATCATGGGGCCGTCCGGTTCGGGCAAATCGACTCTGCTCAACACCCTGGGGTTGCTCGACACCCCGGACAGCGGCGCCTACCTGCTGCAAGGCCAGGACGTCACCAGCCTCAACGACGCCCAACTGGCCGCCGTCCGCAGCCGCACCATCGGCTTCATCTTTCAGTTTTTCCACCTCATCCCCCGCTTGACGGCCCAACAGAACATCGAACTGCCGCTCTTGCTGGCTGGAGTTTCTCGCCGGGAACGGACCGGGCGCAGCACCCCCCTGATCGAGGCCTTCGGCCTGAGTGATCGAAGCAACCACCGGCCGGACGAGCTCTCCGGCGGCCAACGCCAGCGGGTGGCCATTGCCCGTGCGGTGATCAACAAGCCGGCGGTGCTGCTCGCCGACGAGCCCACCGGCAACCTGGACCGCCATTCCGGGGCCGACATCATCGAGTTGCTGGAGGGCCTCAACCAGGGCGGCCTGACCCTGGTGGTGGTCACCCATGATCCGGAGGTCGGCGAGCGCGCCCGACGCCAGATCCGGGTGGTGGACGGCCGGATCGCCGCCGACGTTCGCCGGGCCTGAACCATGCGCCCCCTGGACGCCATCGGCTATGGCCTCGCCTCCCTGGGCAGCAACCGGATCCGCACCTTGCTGATGCTCCTGGCAATGTCCATCGGGGTGGCGGCGGTGGTGCTGCTCACCGGCATCGGCAACGGCGCCCGGTTGTATATCGTGGATCAGTTTTCCTCGCTCGGAACCAATTTGGTAATCGTCATCCCCGGTCGGGCCGAGACCGCCTCCAACACCCCGGCCACCCTGGTGGGCGAAACCCCGCGCGACCTGACCCTGGCCGACGCCCGCGCCCTGGCTCGCGGCGACGCGGTCCAGCGGCTGACGCCGATCAACATCGGCGAGATGAACATCGCCTGGCGCGGCAAGGAGCGGCAGGTGCCCCTGGTCGGCTCGACCGCCCCCATCCTGGAAATCCACCACCTGCAGATGGATCGCGGCTCCTTTCTGCCCGAGGAGGACATGGAAATCGCCCGGCCAGTCTGCGTGATCGGGGCCAAGGTCCACCGCGAGCTGTTCGGCCAGCAGAACGCCCTGGGCGAATTGGTGCGCCTCGGCGGCTTCCGCTGCCGGGTAATCGGCGTTCTTGGCTCCGAGGGCCGCTCGCTGGGCCTGGACACCGAGGAACTGGTGATTGTGCCGGTGGCCTTTGCCCAGATGCTGCTCAATACCGAGGGATTGTTCCGCATCCTGATCGAGGCCAAGGACCTGGGCGTGATCGACCGGCTGAAAACCCACATCAAAACCACCATCGCCAAGCGCCACTACGGCGAGGAAGACGTGACCATCATCACCCAGGATTCGGTGCTGGCCACCTTTGACAAGATCCTCAAGGTGCTGACCCTGACCGTGGCCGGGATCGCCGGCATCAGCCTAGTGGTGGCGGGCATTCTGATCATGAACGTGATGCTCATGGCCGTGGCCCAGCGCACCGCCGAGATCGGGTTGTGCAAGGCCCTGGGCGCCGGGCAGCTGCAGATCATGGCCATGCTGGTGACCGAGGCCCTGCTGCTCTCCTCCATCGGCGGCTTGATCGGCCTGGGGCTTGGTTTTGCCGGTTCGTGGCTGGCGGTGCAGTTTTACCCGGCGCTCAACGCCACGCCGCCGCCCTGGGCCATTGCCGCCGCCCTGGGCACGGCGCTGGGCACCGGTTTCATCTTTTCCCTGCTCCCGGCCCGCCGGGCGGCGCGGCTCGACCCGATCCGGGCCCTGGCCGGGCACTGACGCCATGGACTTGCTCGATCAGATCCAGTTCATCACCACCTCGATCCGGGCCAAACGGCTCCATTCCTTTCTCACCGGGCTGGGCATTGCGGTGGGCATTGCCGCCGTCATCCTGCTCACCTCCATGGGCGAGGGCTTGCAGCGCTTTGTTCTGGCCGAGTTCACCCAGTTCGGCACCAACCTGATTGCCGTCAATCCGGGCAAGGTCTCCACCATGGGCACCTCGCTGGGGGTGATCGGTTCGGAACGGCTGCTGACCCTGGAAGACGCCGAGGCCCTGCGCCAGTTGCCGGGGATTGTGGCCGCCGTGCCCATGGTGCAGGGCAACGTCGAGGTCAAGGCCGGCAACCGCACCCGGCGGATCACCCTCTACGGGGTCGGCCCGGAGATGGACCGGGCCTTTCGCATGCAGGTGCAGAACGGCCGTTTTCTGCCGCCCGACGACGCCCGCACCGCCCGGCCCTTTGTGGTGCTAGGCCACAAGGTGCGGCAGGAACTCTTCCCCGACCGCAATCCGCTGGGCGAGCGCATTCAAATCGGCAATCAGCCAGCGCGGGTGATCGGGATCATGGAATCCAAGGGCCAGATCCTTGGCTTTGACATGGACGACACGGTCTACATTCCGGCGGTGCGGGCCCTGGATTTGTTCAACCGCGACGGCCTGATGGAAATCGACATACTCTACCGCGAAGGCGCCGAGGCCGGCGAGACGGTGGCCGCGATCAAGCGGTTGCTGCTTTCGCGCCACGGCCAGGAGGATTTCACCATCACCACCCAGCAGCAGATGCTCGACGTGCTCGGTTCGGTGCTGGGCATGCTCACCGTGGCGGTCGGCGCCCTGGGCGGCATTTCGCTGCTGGTGGGGAGTGTCGGCATTTTTACGGTGATGACCATTGCGGTGCGCGAACGGACCGGCGAAATTGGTCTGCTCCGCGCCATTGGCGCAACCAAAACGCAGATTCTGCTCTTTTTCCTCTTTGAAGGCGCCCTGCTCTCGGCCCTGGGCGGCGCGGCAGGGCTGGCCGCCGGTTTTGTCTGCGCCACCCTGATTCACACCTTTGTGCCGCTGCTGCCGGTGCACACGCCCTGGAGTTTCATCGTGGTCGCCGAACTGCTGGCCCTGGCGATCGGCATGCTGGCCTCGATTCTGCCCGCCCGCCAAGCGGCCCGGCTCAACCCGTTGGAGGCCCTGCGTTCGGAGTAATGCCGTTTCTATTTCAAAAGTGAAGCGCGTCTGTTTGTCGACGAGCACCGCGAGAAGAAATCTCGCAACGGCCTGAGATCTCTCCCTTGCGGTCGAGATGACAGGCTGCAAGTATGGCGCTTGGTTGCAGGTTGTTTTGGTTGACCTGGGGGGCGGGAACGCGGAAAACGGGACGCTGGAGCGTGGAAACGATCATACATTTCTCCCTTTGGTCGAAATGACCCGGCGTTTGGACTGGCTGGCCCCCACGAAACGTACCTATGCGGCGCATGGCAACCAGAGAACGAGAGCTGGCCGGCGACCGTAGCCTCGATGCAGCCTACGAATCCGGGGTTTGCTTTGAAGTGTTCCCGGATTCCGTTGCACTTCAATCCAGGCTACAGGCAGGAGTGCGCATCAGGCCTCGTTTGATTGAGAATTGGAGTAACTCCCTGTTCCGCCACGCCTGTTCCGACAAGCCCCCGTCGCCTTTCACCTTTGGAGCCAGACAGTGATCAATCTCGATTTTATTGATGAAAAAATTGCCCGCAAACAGATTGTGCTCCTCGACGGCGCCACCGGAAGCGAACTGGAAAAACGCGGCGTAGCGATGAACAGCGCCGCCTGGAGCGCAGAGGCGATGCTCACGGCGCCGGAAGTCGTGCAGGCGGTGCATGAAGACTACATCCAAGCCGGGGTGGACGTGGTCACCTGCAATTCGTTCTCGCTGGCCCGGCACATGCTGGCCCGCGCCGGGATGGCCGAGCAGTTTCGTCGTCTCAACGCCGCTGCAATCGCGGTTGCAATCAAGGCGCGCGACCGGGTCGCCGTCGGGCCGGTGGCCATTGCCGGCTCCATCGCGCCAACCACCTTCTGCGCCAATCCGCAGCTCTGTTACCCGCCGCTTGACCAGGCGCTTTCGTGGTATGAAGAACAGGCCATGATCCTGGCCGAAGCCGGGGCCGACCTCCTGATTATTGAGATGATTGAAGACCTCACCCAGGGTTCCCTGGCCATCAAAGCGGCGCTGACCACGGGATTGCCGGTGTGGCTGGGTTTGAGCTGCGTGAAAAACGCAGGCGGGGAGATTCTGTTGTGGGAGCAGGGCCACAGCCTGGCAGAGGCGGTCGGGATCTTTGCCGGGATGGGCGCCGACGCGGCGCTGATCATGCACACCGAAACCGAGGACGCGGCCGAGGCGCTGGCCGTGCTGGCCGCCGGCTGGAACGGCAAACGCGGCGTGTACGCCCATTCCGGCAATTTTGTGATGCCCAACTGGCAGTTCGCCGACGTCATAACCCCGGACGCCTATGCCGACGCGGCAAAAAAATGGGTTGAGATGGGCGCCGACATCATCGGCGGCTGCTGCGGCATCGGGCCTGCCCATATACGACGGCTGAAAGAAACACTCTGACATTGCGCGGCCTCTGGCAACGCCGCACCGCCTGAACACCCTGTGCATGCACGGCCTTCCATGGCGCCGCACCAGCTTTTTCTCTTTTCTTTTGCGGCCAATCTCTGCACAATGGCCCTCATGGGAAACCGATGCGTTCCCCGGCAACCAACCGCCATTTTGCCAACCTCCACCAAGGACCTCATATGTTACGAGATTTAGCACTGGCCGCAAAGGCCGCCTGCAGCCGGGAAGATCAAGAAAGCCTGGTGCCGCTGGTCAAAGATTTGCGCGATCTGGGCGAAGTCGCCTTTAAACGCGGGCTGCTGGCCCTGGAAGGCGAATTGATGCAGATCAAGGATCCCTTTCTCAAACTGGGCATCCAGTTGATTGTCGATAAAACCGAGCCGGAAAACGTGCAGGACATCCTGGACGCCGACATCTACTACAATGAATCCAACGGCCGGGAACTGCTGAAGAAAATCATTATCCGCGAGGGCTTGCTGCGCATCCAGGCCGGCGACAACGCCCGCAACATTCTCATCTGCACCAAGGTCTTTCTCGGCAAAGCCGATTCAAGCTTGTGGTGAACGCGGAAAGCGGAGGACCCTATGGCCAATACAAAGTTCATTGATTTATCCAGAGAGCAACAGACAGCCGAAGTACACCGCCGCTTTCAGTTCCGGCAAGGATCGGGTTGGCACACCGTTGAGGGCGTTTTTGCCGGCAAGGGCGAGGCCGACGTCATCGCCGCCCTGATCGACCTGGAGGAAGCGGAAATCAACGCCGTGGGCGACTGCATGACCGGTTTCTGCACCATCCAGCCAAAATTGGAGGATTTTGTCCGCAAACCGTAGCGACGGGACGAATGTTTACGTCTTGTGGCACGGTGATGCACAATGAGGCGGGAGACCGGGCCGCACGCTTTCATCCAAGACCCCGGCAACACCCCCACGCGACCATTGACAGTCAACGGAGTTTTTCATGGACGCCACCCGATTCATCGTTGCCGGCGGTTTGCTTGACGGCAGAAGCCCGGTTGCGCACAAGAACGTCTATCTGGCGGTCAAGGACGGCCGCATCACGACGATCGGCAGGCGAGACGAGCTGCCCGACGAGCCTGGGGCAATCATCGACGACCTGTCTCACTGCACCATCGTACCGCCGCTGATGGACTGCAGCGTTGCCCTGTCGAGTTCGCCTTCGATTGACCCGAACACCCAGGCGAGCGTGGAAGCGGCTGATCCCGAGCAACGGGCCGCCCTGCTCCGCCGGCACATCCGCGACTGCCTGGCGCACGGCGTGCTGGCCGTGGCCGACAACGGGACCCCGGAGGGTTTGCTGGCCCGGAGCGGCACGCCAACCGCGCAGGAACAGGCCATCGTTATTTGCTCATCCGCTCCGATCCTTCGCCATACGGCCGATGATCCGCCAGCCCCCGCCTTGGGGCGCCAGTTCCACAGAATTCAATATTCCCCGGATATAGATCAGGCGGATGGTCCGGGGCCAGGCATGAGCGTTATGAACGTTGACGCCCTGCGGAGCCTGCTGTCGCAGCCCAGGCGCGGAAAAACGGTGGTGGTCGCCAATGGACCGCAGGCGGTGGCCGAGGCCCTGGCCGCAGGCTGCGACGCCATTGAGCAAGGCTACCTGATGGGCGAGGAAAATCTCAGGAAGATGGCCGCCGACCGGGTGCTGTGGCTGCCAAGCGTGCTGCGGGCAAAAAACGCGCTGGACAGCTCAGGCTCCGGCGGCGAGGTCTGCTGCCGCTTCTCGTTGCGCTATGTTGCGCCGGGAAAAGCGCTGCCAGGGGCCGAGGCCCACTGGAAAGCGATGCTCGCCGATCAGCTTGGCCAATTGGGTCGGGCGCGGATTCTGGGGACGCCGACAGCCGTGGGCACCGGCGCCGGCAGCATCGGCATTCTCCATGGCGAGTCTGTGGTTGAGGAGATCAAACTGTTTATCAAGGCCGGTTATTCCCTGGCCGCGGCGATTGGATGCGCCTCGGAACAGGGCGCTCGTTTTTTTGGCGTGGCGCAGATCGGTGCGCTGATGGTCGGCAGTCCGGCCACCTTTCTCCTTACCCGAGGCACGCCGCACCAGCTGCCGAGAAAACTGGCCTATCTGGAAGGCGTCTACGTCAACGGCGCGCCCAGCGGCAGCTATCGAAAAACTCCGTGACAGGCGCGCCTGACAGCCAAGCGTCTATAGAAGCAAACAGAGGCAAACGGCAGCCGACGCGTCCGGAGACGCGCCGGCAAGGGAAAGGAGCAATCGCGAGAAAGGCTCAGATGTAGCTCTGGTAGTCCGGCTCAAACATCAGCGACTGGATATATTCGGCCAGATCATCCGGCTTGGGTTTAGCTGCAAGTCCGGTTGCATAGGCCACCTCGGCCACGGCCACGGCCACGGCCAACGACACCTCGCGGATGCGCGGCAGGGGCGGATAGACCCGGCCGAACTGCAGATCCGCATCCGACACCTCGCCGGCCACCACCCGCGCCGCCGTCAGGAACATTTCGTCCGTCACTCGCACCGCGCCGCTGGCCATGACGCCCATGCCGACCCCAGGGAAGATGTAGACGTTGTTGCCCTGCGACGGGTACCGCTTCTGTCCGTTGATCACCACCGGATCAAAGGGACTGCCGCTGGCGAAGATGGCGCGGCCCTCGGTCCAGGTGTAGGCCTCCTCGGCGGTGCATTCGGACTTGGAGGTCGGGTTGGAAAGTGAAAAGACAATCGGCCGTTCGTTGATCTGCGCCATGGTTTCCAGAATCTCGGGCGTGAAACGCTTGGGCTGGCCGGAAACGCCGATGATCGCATGCGGCTTCAAGGCCTTGACCACCTCATGGAAATCGGCGATGGGCGGATGGTCGTGGGCGTAGAGCAGTTTGTGGCCGCTGAGGTCGTCCCGGCTCTTGACGATCAACCCCTTGGAATCGACGTACCAGCAGCGCAGACGGGCCTCCTCGACAGACAATCCCGCCTCGACCAGGGCCGAGACCAGCAACTGGCCGGCGCCAAGCCCTGCCTCGCCCGCGCCCAGGAACAGAAACCGCTGTTCCTTGAGATCGCCGCCGGTGATGCGCAGGGCCGAGAACATGCCGGCCACGGTGACCGCGGCGGTGCCCTGGATGTCGTCGTTGAAGCAGCAGACCTCATCGCGGTACTGTTGCAGCAGGCGGAAGGCGTTTCGGTTGGCAAAGTCCTCAAACTGAATGAGGGCGCCGGGAAACACCTGCTGCACCGCGAGAACGAATTCCTCAAGCATTTCGTCGTACACCTCGCCGCGGATGCGCGGGTGCTGCAGGCCGATGTAGAGCGGGTCGTTGAGCAGGCGGGCGTTGTCCGTGCCCATGTCAAGGGTGACCGGCAGGCTGAGCGAGGGATGGATGCCGGCGCAGACCGAATACAGGGCCAGCTTGCCCACCGGGATGCCCATGCCGTCGGCGCCCAGATCGCCCAGGCCGAGGATGCGCTCGCCGTCGGTGACCACAATCACCCGAATGTCGTTGAACGGCCAGTTGCCGAGCAGCTCGGCCACCCTGCCCTTGTCCCGGGCGGTGATGTAGATGCCGCGCGGCCGACGGAAGATGTGGCCGAACTGGAGGCAGGCCTGGCCCACGGTGGGGGTGTAGACAATGGGCATCAGCTCTTCGATGTTGTCGAGCAGCACCCGGTAAAAAAGCGTCTTGTTGCGGTCCTGGAGCGCAATCAGGTAGACGTAGCGCTCGATGTCGGTGGACTGTTTACGCAGGTTTTCGAGGATGCGCTGCACCTGCTCGTCAATGGTGTGCACCCGGGGCGGCAGCAGGCCGGTCAAGCCCAGGGTTTCACGTTCCTCCAGGGTAAAGGCCGAACCCTTGTTCAGGGCCGGATCGCGCAGCAGGGCAATGCCGGTGGGCAGCGCGGCCAGATCGTTGCTGGCCCGCATCCGGGCGCTGGCGGCGCCGCCGGCGTTCTTTTTTAACATCGACCGCAGGTTGATATGGCTCAGGAACCGCGACAGGGTTTCGCCGTCCACCAGATCTTTTTCAAAACGGATGAGCATCTCATCCTTTTCATGCACTATTTTATACATACGCTGTCCTCTCCCGCGCGCGTCCTGGACGCCGCGCCGTCAATGCCGCATTCAATGCAGCATTCAATGCAGCCTTATCCGGTCAACAGCGAGCGTTCGCCGGCCGGAAGGGCAAAATAACCGCTGCCTGCAGCATTACAAAGCCGCAGCTTGCCTGTCAAGGTTCTCGGATTTATTGCACGTTTACAGCGGGGCGAAGCGCTGATCGGCTTTGCCCGGCCGCCTGCTTAAAAAAGTCTGCCCTGGGGCGAACACACAGACGCCATCCTGCGTTCGGTGATGGTCTCCCGGCCGTTGAGGACGCCGGTCAACAAGGGTGATTGGGGATCATGGGCCGCGTGGTTGCGGGCCACCACCTGGGGGCTGACGTTGGCGTAGCAGTACCGGCAGCCGTGCGGACAGGTGTTGTACGCGCCGATGTCAATGCTGGCCGCGCAGCCGCAGCCCGGCCGCTGACCGCTGTCTTTTTTGATCCGCACCAGTTGCCCCAGGATGTCGGCCACCAGGCGCTCGTCAATGCACCGGGCCGCAGCGATCCCGCACTGCTCCGTGAGCAATGGGTCGCAGCAGGCGCACAGCTCGATCTCAAAGCGGGCGGCAAGGGCGGCGAGGCCCCGAATGAAACGGATTTTCTCGCTGTCTTCAAGGGGCAGCAACCCAATTCCCGCCAGGTTGCGTTTGCACTTTGCATACACGCTGAGAAAGCTGATGGTGCAACGGCGGGTGCATCCGCGCAGTTGTTGGGCCAACTGCGCAAAGGCGCGGAGATAATGGCCTGGGTCGAGGGTGGGAGTCAGGACAATCGGGTCAAAGCGCCACAGCATCCTCTCTGGGCCGATCCGCTCGCTCAGACGGCGGAAAGCCGCAATCCGGGTGTCGAGGTCTGCAAGATGTTGCTCCAGGATGCGGTCGCAACCGGTGAGGGTGTAGTGGAAAAAGTAGGGATAACCGAGCCGATCGATTTCGTCCAAGCGAGGCAGCAGCGGCGCGGGGTTCTTGGTCCAGAAAACCAGGCAGTCGACCACGCCGGGGTCCAGCGCAACCCGTGAGACCTGCAAGGGATTGAAGGGGTTGCGCACCAACACGTATCCCGCTTGCAGCCGGTTGAGCAGCCAATCGCTGTAAAAGGCGGGGATGTCGGTTCGCCTGGAGGCGCTGACAATCATCGAGAGGTATTGGGACTCATTGGTTTTGCGCTGCTTCCACCGGACCTGACAAAATTCGCCGCAATAAAAAAGGCCCGGAGCAACCGGGCCTTTTTGTACCACATCTTCGCGCAAAAATCAGATGTCGTGCACCTCCATGTACACCAGGGTCTGATTCAGCAGCTGATAGGCGATCTCGCCAAAGGTGATGGGCCCGACAAAGGGATCGGTCTTGCGGCCTTCCAGTTCGGAATACAGGTAATTCAGGATGCAGTTGCAGGAAAAGACAATGTTTTGTCCATCGAGGTTGCTCTTGCGCAGTTGTTCGCCAAAAGAGGCGGCATAGTTGCTCACCGCCTTGGCGTGCTTATAGCGGATGCCGGTGAACACCGGGGCGTAGAATTTCACCTCGCCGCCGGGATCGACGCTCTGGAAGCTGATGTTGACCAAGGCGCCGTAATAATCGGCCACCAGGGGCAGCTTAGTGTCGAGATTATTGCGGGTGATGTACTCGGCAAAGTTTTCTTTGACGCCGTTGACCATCACATCGGTGCAGGAAAAGCCGTCTGCGGCGAAGGTAAGCATATCGCCGTCGCCCTGCTCAAATATGTTGATGATGCCCACCTCCACCGACTTGCCCGGCGGCAGGGTCACATGCATGACCACCGCCTCCTGCTCGTAGGCGGCGCCAGAGCTGCCGTCAAACACCTTGGGCGTCGCCTTGCCCAGGTCGCTGAGATGGACGCCGGCCACCCAGCCGATCAGGGGACGGTTGCCAAAATCCTTATAATTGGGGCCATTGAGAGCAAAAGACGCGTGCGCCGGGCTTGTCGCCGGCAGGATGATAAAACTGAACCCGCTGCCCTCGGCGTCGGTGTACACCTTGCCCAGTCCGTTCTGGTCGTAGACCGAGGTGATTGCCGATGCGGTCACGGCGGAAATGTCGGTGACAAAAATTTTATCCTGGGAGACGGCGCCGCCCTCGGACGGGGTGATGAAATAGGGGATGGTGCCGCCAATCCACTGCCCTTTGGGCAATTGACGCAGCAAGGCCTCTTCGCCGGCCAAAAGCAGCGTGCGACCTTCGACAATGAATTTTTCGACCTCAACGACACTGTACATGTTCTGTTGCATGGTTCCTCCTATCCGAAAATGATTTTGATGTCTTCCTGCGCCGACGGGCTGGCTGCATTCTTTTCATAGATGGCAAACAGCTGATCCACAGCGTCGCGGACATTTTCGGGCGTGGGGGCCGCGCTGACCGTGCGCACCACCCGGCCGAGCAAAATTTTGGCAGCTAAAAATTTGAGCGTGTACGTCTTCCGACCTGTGACAACGTCGGCCCACCGTGGGTTGCTTTTTGGGGGAACACTCATACCCAATTGCCTCCTCAGCATAGTCACGGGTGTTCCGGATCTCGCCCTCTCCGCGTTTGCCGGAAACACACCCTTTGCGAATAGGAAAAGTGTATCACGTCGTTGTCGACGAAAACAAGGCGCAGTGAAAATTAATCGTGCACGAATTGAGTGAGCCGGTGCGGCAATCGCACCGGCAAAAGAGACGAAGGCCAGCGCATTGCAGCCGAATTCGCTCGTATTAAGGCGTGCGCTGGGGCGTTTCGCGGCTCCTTCCGGCCAAACGCGAGTCATCGCGCCTCGCCCCGACCATGCTTTTGAGTCACAATGACCCGATCTTTTCTTCGCTTCTGCATCTATCTGTGCTATTCTTGTCAAAAAGAGCCTTTCTTGTTCGATGGTATGTGCAGTCGAGAGGGTCATTTATACCCACTCGCCCGTGTCCGCTGTGTTGTCAGGTCCTACCAGGAGATCACCCGGCATGAAAGATGCAACTGTACCTTTGCCTTGTAAGGAAAAGTTTGCGGCGCAAACACGAACACGCTCCTCTGTTTCCCCAACCAAGCCTGCCGCAGATTTACATCAGGCTCAGGCAATCGAACCCCACTCCTGCGGCGGCCTGGAAATGGCCCCGGTCTTTAAGGTACTCGACCAGAACTCTTCAAGCAGAACCGGATTCATGGATATTACCAAATTCGCCATTCCTGAAATTATCTTTGGCCGCGGCAGCCTCAACTACGCCGGCCAGTGCGCCCTGCGCCTCGGCGCCAAAAAAGTCTTCCTGGTCAGCGACGAAGGCATTGAAGAGGCGGGATGGCTGCAACGCCTGATGGACATCCTCGAAAAAGAGGGGATCAAGTGGGTCTATTACCCCGGCGTCACCTCGAATCCACGCGACTTTCAGGTGGAGCAGGGGGCGGAGTTTTATTTGAAAAACGGCACCGACGTGATCATTGCCATCGGCGGCGGCAGCGCCATGGACACCGCCAAGGGAATCGCCATTATTGCCAGCAACGGCGGCAGGATACGCGACTACGAAGGGGCCAACCGGGTGCAGCGCCCACTGCCGCCGATGATGCTGATCACCACCACCGCCGGCAGCGGTTCGGACATCAGCCAATTCTGCATTATCACCGACATGAAGCGTGGGGTCAAAATGTCCATCATCACCCGGACGCTGGTGCCCAACATCTCAATTGTCGATCCGCTGATCCTGCGGACTAAGACCGAATCGCTGATCATTCAGTCCGCCGTCGACGCTCTGGCCCATGCGATCGAGGCCTATATGTCGCGCATTGCCTCGCCCTTCACCGAAATTCACTCGCTTCGGGCCATTGATCTGATCCTGGCCAACCTGCAGCGCGCGGTCGCCACCCGTTCGCTCGATTCGCTGGAGCAGTTGAGCATTGCCTCGGTTTCGGCCTCGATGGCCTTCAGCAACGCTGGGCTCGGCGCCGAACACGCCCTGGCGCACGCCTTGGGCGGCCATTTCGACATGCGGCACGGGGTGGTGCATCCGATACTGCTGACCAGCGTCATGCGCTTCAACATGGGCGTCAACCTGCAACGCATGGCCGACATTGGCCGCCTGATCCTCAAACGCCAGGTGGGATCGGACCAGGACACGGCCCTGGCCGGCATCGAAAAACTCGATGAATTTTTTGCTTCGTTCGATGTGGCCCTGCGCCTGAGCCAACTGATTCCGGAAAGCGAACGGCATCACTTGGAATCACTCTGCAAAATGGCGGTGCAAGACGCCTGCAACCTGACCAATCCACGGCCGGCCACCTGGGAGGAGTTTCTGCGAATCTGTGAGGAGGTGTGGTGATGCCCCACTATACCACTCTTGAGGATCTGGTCGGCATTGAGCACTGCAAACTCGGGTTTTACCAGGAGTTGCAGCAAAAGGTTGAGCAACTGAAGGGCTCCAACCTCGAGCTAGAGAAAAAACGAAAAGAAATCCAGGCGTTGCTCGATGGAATCACCGACCTGATGGTGGTGTTGGCAGAGGACATGAGCATCCAGCGGGTCAATCATGTGTTCACCGACTGGTTTCCCGGCATCGACCCCATCGGTCGCTTTTGCTATGAAATCTTTCGCGGCAGGGACGGACGCTGCGACAACTGCCCGGCGCTGCGCGCCCTGGATCAGGATGAAATCGTAAAGGATCTCTGCATCTACAAAGTCAACGACGACTTCAAGCACTACGAGATCATTGCCTCGCCGCTGAAAACCAGCCTTACCGGCGAGCGTCAGGTACTGCTCTTCAAGCGGGACGTCACCCTGGAAAAAGAATTTCAGGCCCAGTTCTATCAAGCCGAAAAAATGGCCACGGTCGGGGCGCTGGCGGCTGGCGTGGCCCATGAAATCAACAATCCGCTCACTGCGATCAACGGCTTCGCCCAAGGGTTGAAGCGGCGAATCATCCGTCTTGAAGGCAAGATTGACGACGACATGTACGGCGACTTCAAGGAGTACACCGAGACCATCATCAAGGAATGCTTGCGCTGCCGCGACATTGTCCAGACGCTCTTGACCTTCAGCCGCCCCACCGCCTCCAGCCTGAGTCAGGTCGATCTCAACCAGTGCGTCACCGACACCCTGTTTATCCTCAAACATCATTTCAAGGAGCAGCAGGATCTGACCGTCACCACCGAACTGCTGGACGACTTGCCGCACATCCTGGGCGACGAGTCGCAGCTCAAACAGGTCATCATCAATCTGTTGACCAACGCCCTGGACGCCACCAGCAACGGCGGCTCCATTCTGATCAAGACCCACACCGACGAGGCGGGCGGGGTGACGCTGGTCATCGAAGACTCAGGTTGCGGCATTCCCCTGGGTGTCCAGGACAAACTGTTTGAACCCTTTTTCACCACCAAGCCCGTGGGCAAGGGCATCGGCATCGGGCTTTCCACCTGTTATTCAATTGTAAAAAACCATCATGGAGAGATCACCGTCACCAGCGCCGTTGGCCTGGGCTCGGCGTTCAGGGTTGCTCTTCCAGGCATAAAAGACGAATGGACAAAGAAAAATATTCCATCCTGGTAGTCGACGACGAAGAGTCGATTCGCAGGCTGCTGCAAAAGGAACTGGCCAACAGCCGGCGCGAGATCGTCACTGCCGCCGACGGCGCCGAGGCCATGGCCATGGCGCGGAACCACTGGTTTGACGTCATCATCATGGATTTGTGGCTGCCGGATGTTTCCGACCTGGAACTCTTGATCAAGATACGGGAATCGATTCCCCATATCGAAGTGATCATGATCACCGGACACGGCGACGTCGACATCGCGGTGGAAGCGATGAAGCTGGGGGCCTGCGATTTCATCCGCAAACCCTTTAACCTCGACCGGCTCGACCTGATCGTGGAAAAGGCGCATCAACGGGTGCTGCTCTCCCGCGAAAACGCCATGCTTCGCCACAGCACCGGTCAGGAGCAGAACAAGGTGCGCTTTATCGGCAACTCCCAGGCCATGCGCGACATCCAGTTCTTGATCGACAAGGTCGCCCCGGCCCGCATTCCGGTGTTGATTACCGGCGAGTCTGGCGCGGGCAAGGACGTGGTCGCCCGCCTGATCCATCAGCGCTCGCCCCTGGCCGCCAATCCGATGATCATCAAAAACTGCGCCACCCTGCAGAAGGAACTGGCGCGCAGTGAGCTGTTCGGCCACATCAAGGGATCGTTTACCGGCGCCAACGAGTCGCGGGAAGGGTTGCTTTCCTTTGCCCACGACAGCACTCTTTTTCTCGACGAGATCGGGGAATTGCCGCTTGAGGTGCAGGCCTCGCTGCTGCGGGTGCTGGAAACCGGCACCTATCGACGGGTGGGCGAGAAGGAGGAGCGCAAGGTGAACATTCGGTTTCTCTTCGCCACCAACCGCCACCTGGCTGAAGAGGTTGAAAACAACCGATTTAATGAGGCTTTTTTCCATCGCATCAACGCCTTCAGCATTGAAATCCCCTCGTTGAAACATCGCAAGGAAGACCTCCCCCTGCTGGTGGATTATTTCCTTGCCACCCTCAGCCCGGACAACACCCACTACCGAATCGTTGAGCGGGCCATGGCTTGCATTCTACGCTACAACTGGCCGGGCAACATCCGGGAACTGCGCAACGTCATCGAGCGTTCGATCATTTTGGCTGAAAACGGCATCATCACCGAACGCTGCCTGCCGCGCGAACTGGTGGAATCTTCGGAAAGCAACGGCGCCGCCCTGACCCTGGAATCGGTGGAACGACAACACATTCTCAAGATGCTCGACTTCTACTCCGGCAACCGCCAGAAGACTGCGGACACTCTGGGAATCAGCCGCAAGACCCTCTACCGGAAGCTGACCCAGTATGCCATCGAATAGAAGGCGAGCAAACGGCGGTATGGGGGAGAAGAAGACGATGCCGACGAACGGAACCCAACCCACGAAGGCTGAGCGAGAGGATCAATCAGTTAGCGGGACACCAAGGCCTTAAACAGGATGTCGCTGCCCAGTTTATGCACTGCAATGTCGGTCAACGCGGGCGCGGCCGAACGGCTGTCCAGACTATAGCCGCGGACCAGCGGCGTTCCCTGATCGCCGGCGATGAAGGGCGCATACAACAGCAGCACTTCGTCGACAAGGCCTTGGCCGTACATGGTGCCGTGTATGCCGGCGCCGCCCTCGACGAGCACGGAGGTAATGTTTTGTTGCCCCAAAAACCGGAGCACTGCGACAAGCTCCACCCTGCCGGCCGCGTCGACAGGCAGGCGATGAACCGCAGCGCCGGCGCGGGTCAACAACGCCTCTTGTTGGCAACAAGCGTCTTTGCCGCAGAACACCCAGGTCGGCGCTGCCGACTGTTGGGTGAGCATGCGGGCTTCTGGCGGCAGACGCAAATGGGTGTCGAGAACAATCCGCAACGGATCCCGTGGCGCGACAACGCCTTCAAGGCGCGTGGTCAGACTGGGATTGTCGATAATCGCCGTATCCACTCCGATCAAAATGGCGTCGACGTGGTTGCGCAACTGGTGCACATACCGGTTGGCTTCTGGACCGGTCATTGCCGTGCTCCGCTTTGGCAGCAGCGTCATTTTGCCGTCAAGGCTGATCCCCGCCTTCATAATCACCCAAGGCAATCCCGTGGCGCTGTGCTTGATAAACGGATAATTCAAGGCGCGACATTGCGGCTCCAACACCCCGCTGCAGACCTCAACGCCTTCGGCTTTCAGGCGCTCAGCGCCGCCGCCGGCCACCTGCGGATTGGGGTCGGACATGCCAATAACCACAGCGGCAATGCCGGCGCGAAGAATAGCCTCGGTGCAGGGCGGCGTTCTTCCGGTGTGGTTGCAGGGCTCAAGCGTGACGTACAGGGTCGCGCCCTTGGCCGCCGGTCCTGCGTCGGCAAGGGCGTGCACCTCGGCATGGGGAGTGCCGGCCTTTTGGTGGTAGCCTCGCCCGACGACCTCGCCCTCGGCAACAACAACGGCGCCCACCGCAGGATTGGGCGAAGTGCGGCCCAGACCTTTTTTTGCCTCGTCCAAGGCCATCTGCATAAAACGGTGGTGTTCGTTGCCCATAGCGGCCCTCACTCTCAGTGTTTGCCCCGTTCGCCCAGAAAGCTCTTCAACTCGTCCATGAATTCATTAACGTCCTTAAACTGGCGATACACTGAGGCAAAGCGCACATAGGCCACCTCGTCAAGCGCCGGCAACGCCTCCATCACCCATTCGCCGATCTGGCTGGTGGGAATCTCCTTGCTGCCGTAATCCTGCAACTTCTGCTCAATGCCGTCAACAAAGGCGTCAATCTCGGTCATGCTCACCGCCAGTTTCTCGCAGGCCTTTTCCAAACCAGCCACAATCTTGCCGCGATCCCACGCCTCACGCCGGCCGTCCTTTTTGATCAGCATCGGCAGCATCAATTCAATCCGCTCATAGGTGGTGAACCGACGCTGACAGGCGTCGCATTCCCGGCGCCGTCTGGTGATGGTCTTGTCTTTGTTGATCCGCGAATCAATCACCCGGCTATCCAAATGGCCGCAATAGGGACATTTCATGACGCACCCAGCCTTATTTTCATAAACATGAGAAAGAGTTGTTCACCATAAAAAAAACCGGCAGCTTTACAGGAAAGCGTGCCGGTTTGGGTATGTAAAGCCGAGGGGAAAACGATCACCCCATCATGCTGATCCTTCGCAGATGGCGGCCTCCGGCAAAATCGGTTGCAAGCCACGCCCGGACGACATCCAAGGCAATGGCGACGCCCAGCACCCGTGCCCCCAGGCAGAGAACATTGGAATCGTTGTGTTCCCGGCTCAATCTGGCGGTCAGGCTTTCATGGCACAAGGCAGCACGAATATGGCGGTGCCGATTGGCGGCAATTGACATGCCTATGCCGGTACCGCAGATGAGAATGCCGCAGGACGAACGGCCCTCCTGTATCGCGGCACACACCTTGTCGGCAAAATCAGGATAATCGACCGACGCTTCCGAGTCGCAGCCGACATCGTTGATTTGATGTCCGCCGTCGGCAAGCAGTTGGAGTATTTCCTGTTTCAAAGCGAATCCGCCGTGATCACAGCCAATGGCAATGTTCATCGTCTTTCCTCGGCGAGGGGATTAGGCGTAGCGCTTGAAAATGACGACCCCATTGGTGCCGCCAAAGCCAAAAGAGTTGGACATGGCGGTTTTGGGTCGACTCTCGCGGGCCACCAGAGGCACATAATCCAGATCGCAGTCCGGATCCGGCGTCTGTAAATTGGCCGTGGGCGGAATAATGCCGTGATGCAGGGTCAGGACGGAAAAGGCCGCCTCGATGCCGCCGGCCGCTCCCAACATATGGCCAGTCATTGATTTGGTGGAGCTAACGGCCAGTTTATAGGCATGGGCGCCAAAAACGGTTTTAATCGCCAGGGTTTCACACTTGTCGTTGAGCGGGGTGGAAGTGCCGTGGGCATTGATGTAATCAATATCCTCAGGATTCATTCCCGCGTCGCGCAAAGCGGCCGCCATGCAACGAGCCGCTCCTTCGCCGTCTTCCGGGGGTGCGGCAATGTGATAGGCGTCGCTGCTTTGACCGTACCCGACAACCTCCGCGTAAATAACCGCGCCGCGGCGCTTCGCCGACTCCAACTCCTCCAGCACCAGTATGCCGGCGCCTTCCGAAATAACAAACCCGTCCCGATCCCTGTCAAAGGGGCGTGAAGCGGTGGTCGGATCGTCGTTGCGGGTCGAAAGGGCCTTCATGGCGCTGAAGCCGCCCACGGCAAGCGGACAGATGACCGATTCCGCGCCGCCGGTGATCGCCACGTCGCAATCGCCGTAGACGATGTGGCGGAAGGCTTCGCCCACTGCGTGGGTTCCTGCGGCGCAGGCGGTTGTCTGGGTCAGGTTGGGACCCTTGCAGCCGATGCGCATCGAAATGTGCCCGGAGGGCATATTGGGAATGACCCGAGGAATAAAAAACGGGGTAATCTTCCTCGGCCCCTTATTCATCAGGACACCATGGTATTCTTCAATAGTGGGCAGACCGCCCATGCCACACCCGGTGATGACCCCAACCCGGTTGACATTGTCGTCGGTGATCGACAGGCCGCTGTTTTTCCAGGCAATATCAGCTGCGGCCACCGCATACTGCACAAAAGCGTCGAGATTTTTTGCCTGCTTTTTCTCGAACCAATCCTCAGGATTAAATCCCTTCACCTCGGCGGCGATTTGCGAGGCTTGATCAGAGGCGTCAAAGCGAGTAATCGGTCCCACCCCGCTTTGTCCATTAAGCAAGGCGCTCCACGTCTGTTCGGTGCCAATGCCTAGCGGCGTGACCAAGCCTATCCCTGTTACAACGACCCGTCGTTTCACACTGACCTACCTTGTCTTAACCTTGAATCTTGGCGACAAAATCGATGGCGTTCTGCACAGTGACGATTTTCTCCGCCTCTTCATCGGGAATTTCGACGTCAAATTCCTCTTCCATTGCCATAATCAGTTCAACCAGATCCAAGGAATCCGCGCCAAGATCATCAACAAAAGAAGCGCCAGAAACCACTTTGTCACGATCAACACTCAGTTGCTCGACGATGATGTCGATCATTTTATCTTCAACAGCCATTGTTTATTCTCCTCAAATTAGTCTTGTAGTTAGTTATTCTGTAAAAAAACAATGTCCGAATATGTAGTTACTCGGACACCCCTTGTCAATGGCCCATGTACATGCCGCCATTGACGTGCAGGGTCTGACCCGTAATGTAATTACTGTCAGTTGAAGCCAGGAATCCCACCGAGGCGGCCACATCCTCAGGCGTTCCCAACACGCCGAGCGGAATCTGCGCCTTGAGGGCCTCCTGGACATCTTCGGCAAGGCCGTCGGTCATATCGGTGACGATATAGCCTGGCGCCACGCAGTTAACGGTGATGTTCCGTCCCGCCAACTCCCTTGCCATGGATTTGGTTAAACCGGTCAGACCTGCTTTGGCAGCTCCGTAATTGACTTGCCCGCCGTTGCCGACAAAACCGACGACGGAGGAGACGTTAATGATGCGGCCCCACCGTTTTTTCATCATCGCGCGCATCACCGCCTTGCTGCAGAGAAACGCCCCTTTCAAATTGGTGTCAAGCACGCTGTCCCAATCGTCTTCCTTCATCCGCGCCATCAGACCGTCGCGGGTGATGCCGGCATTGTTGACCAAAATGTCAATCTGGCCATGGGTCGCAATAATTTCTTTGATGTTTTCCTGAACCGCTTCAGCGTCGGCCACGTCAAAGCGGACGGTAAAGCCTGTACCGCCGACGGCTGTGATCTGTTGCAGGGTTTCCTCGGCCGCGGCCGGGTTGGATACGTAATTGATCCCCACCACAGCGCCCAATGAAGCCAATTTCACGCAAATGGCCCGGCCAATGCCTCGACTGCCGCCGGTGACAAGCGCAACCAGATTCTCCAGCCTCATTTTTTGATCTCCTGTAACCGTTTGATCAATTGCGGCACCACCTCGTACAGATCGCCAACCACACCGTAGGTGGCGATATCGAAAATGGGCGCATTTTTGTCGCGATTGATGGCCACGACAATTTCTGAAGACTGCATGCCGACCGCATGCTGAACGGCTCCCGAAATGCCGCAGGCAATGTACAACTTGGGACTGACGGTTTTTCCAGTCTGGCCGACCTGATGCGGATACGGTATCCATCCGGAGTCGACCGCAGCGCGGGAGGCGGCAACCGCGCCACCAAGCTCGTTGGCGAGATCCCGAATCAACTGAAAGCCCTTGGGCGAATCCAGACCGCGGCCCCCGGCAACCAGCGTTTCCACTTCCTGAATGTTGACTTGATCCTCGGTGTTGACCACGGTCTCAAGCACTTCAATCTGCGACTGCAGCAAGTGCGGCGGTATCTGGACCGGCACTACTTGGCCGACGCGGGAGAGATCCGGTATGGCGGGAGCCATGACTTTAGGCCGGACGGTCGCCATTTGCGGTCGGGTGTGGGGGCATTCAATAGTCGCCATGATGTTGCCGCCAAAGGCTGGCCGCGTTTGCAGCAGCATGCCGTCCGCTTCCCGAATTTCCAATCGCGTGCAATCAGCGGTCAGTCCCGCGTCAATGGCGGTGGCTACATAGGGAATGACGGAACGGCCAATGGCGGTGGCGCCGGCAAGCACCACCTCGGGTTGCTGATCGCGAATCACCTGTTCCAGAATGCCGGCGTAAACGTCTTCTCGGAATTGTTCAAGAATTGGATGTTCCGCCAGAAAAACAGTATCCGCGCCGGCCGCAATCAGATCGTCGGCATAGGCCGCCACAGATCCGCCAGGAAGTACGGCGCTGAGCTTGACTCCGCGTTGGTCGGCAAGTTTTCGGCCAATACCGAGCAGTTCATAGCTCACCGGGGCGATCTTGCCGTGACGATATTCGGCGAACACCATAATCCCCGCATACTCGCCAATGTTAACGGAGGCGCGGCGTTCGGCAACATCGATGCGCAAGGCGTCGGTCGGGCAATTTTCCACACAGGCGCCGCACAAGGTGCAGGAATCGTTGACAACGGCGCAATCAGACGGAACACTGATGGCACCAAAGGCGCAACTTGTCTCGCAGACGCCACAGGCCGTACACTTGTCGCTATCGATAATCAGCATAGAAAAAACCAGGTTGATCGGGGAGAGAGAAAGAGCTTTACAGATGCGCCTTGAGGCACTCAACCAACTGGTCGACTTGTTCCGCGACGTTTCCGGTAAAAACCTTGCGGTCTCCGCGAGGTTCCGGCGAAAACACCCGGACGACCTGAGTCGGCGAGCCTGCCAGGCCGATACATTGGGGATCAGCGCCAATGTCGGCAGCGGAAAATCGTTTAATCTCCGCCTTTTTGGCCTTCATTTTTCCCTTCAAGGAGGCGACCCGCGGCTCATTGACGTCCTTGACGACAGTCATTAAGGCAGGCAACGGCAGACGAAGGACGTCAAAACCGTCGTCCATCATGCGCTCCACCTCGATAGCCTCAGCGGATACAGCGCGGGTTTTCTGCACACAGGCGGCAAACGGCAGCCGCAAGCGACAGGCCAAACCAGGCCCGACCTGAGCCGTGTCGCCGTCAATGGCCTGCTTGCCGCAGAGAATAAGATCAAAAGCGCCGATGGTTTGCACGGCCTTGGCAAGCGTGTAGGAAGTCGCCCAGGTGTCGGCTCCGGCAAAAGCCCGATCAGAGACCAGAACGCCCTCGTCGGCGCCGCAGGCAATGGCTTCGCGCAAAACAGCCTCGGCCTGCGGCGGGCCCATGGTGAGCACCGTCACTACACCGCCGAGTTGTTCCTTGATGGCAACCGCCTCTTCCAAGGCGTGACGGTCGTAGGGATTCATGATCGAGTCCACCCCTTCCCGAGCCAAGGTGTTGGTTTTGGGATCAAGGCGGACATCCTTGGCGTCCGGAACCTGTTTGACGCAAACAATTATATTCATGTGCCGAAAATCTCTCAGGAGTATTCTTTATTGAGTTCCTGGCCAATGACGTTGCGCTGGATTTGGTTGGTGCCTTCATAGATCTGCAGGATCTTGGCGTCCCGCATCATCTTTTCCACCGGGTACTCTTTCATGTAACCGTATCCGCCTAGCACCTGCACCGCGTCGGTGGTCACTTTCATCGCCATGTCTGTGGCAAAAACCTTGCACATGGAAGATGCTTTGGACATATTCTTGGGATTGCTGTCGATGTGGCGGGCGGCGGCATACACCAGGGCGCGGCCGGCTTCAAGTTGGATTGCCATGTCCGCCAGGATGTGCTGCACGGCCTGGAAAGAGATAATCGGCTTGCCAAATTGAACCCGCTGTTTGGCGTAGGTCACCGCTTCATCCAAGGCGGCCTGCGCCAGACCGATGCCCAAGGAGGCAATGCCAGGGCGGGACATGTCGAGCGTTTTCATCACGGTGATGAAGCCGGTGCCTTTTTTGCCCACCATTCGATCCTTGGGGATGCGGCAGTCCTTGAGAATCAGCTCTCGGGTGGAGGAAGAGCGGATGCCCATTTTATCCTCCTTTTTGCCGTAGGAAAATCCGGGGTCGCCGTCTTCAACGATAAATATCGAAGCCCCACGCGCCCCCTTGGCGGGATCAGTAAGGGCGACGATTGTATAAATCTGCGATTCGCCGCCGTTGGTGATCCACTGCTTGGTGCCGTTTAAAACCCATTCGTCGCCGTCCAAAATTGCGGTGGTACGGATGCCCGAGGCGTCGCTTCCGGCGTTGGCTTCAGTGAGCCCAAAGGCCGCCCAACGCGCGCCGCTGGCAATGTCAGGCATATACTTTTGCTTTTGCTCGGGGGTTCCGGCAACCAGTACGGGGAAAATCCCCAGGGCGCTGGCGGCAAAACTGGTCGCCACCCCAACGCACCCACGCGCCAGTTCCTCCAAGGCCAGCACAATCTCATAGCAACCGCCGCCGAACCCGCCATATTCTTCCGGGACAAAAATGCTGAACAAATCAGCTTTAGCGATGTCCTGAAGAATTTCGCGGGGGAATTGATTCTTTTCATCAAGTTCGGCGCGAACCGGGATAATTTTCTCGTTGGTGATCTCCCGGGCGGTATCGATGATCATCTGTTGTTGTTCAGTGAAAAAATAATCCACAAATCCTCTCCTTAACGTCTTACCAACGCAACAGCAGCGAGCCCCAAGTGAGACCGCCGCCAAAGGTACACAATAAAACAATGTCTCCACGCACCAATCGTCCCTGCCTGTGCGCTTCGTCCAAGGCGATCGGGATGCTGGCCGCAGAAGTATTGCCGCGTTTGCCGAGATTGATAAATACTTTTTCCTCGGGCACTCCCAACCTGTCGCGCAGGTTGCTAAGAATGCGAATATTAGCCTGATGCGGAATCATCAGACCAATGTCGGCGATGGAAAGGTCGTGTTTTCGCAACAACCCGGTGACCGAGTCTTCCATCATGCGGACAGCGTGCTTGAAAATGTCGCTGCCGCTCATGCGAATATGGGTGCCCTGCCATGCATCATGCCGTAATTCCGGATTCAAGCTTTCCGGACTGTCCATACACAGCAGGTTCCACAGCTTGCCGTCGGCGTGCAAACTGCTGCCAAAAACGCCCCTGCCGTCCTTCGATCCGCTCAGCACCACGGCTCCCGCGCCATCGCCAAACAGAACGCAGGTGTTCCGATCTTCCCAATTGACCCGAGCCGAGAGCGTTTCAGCGCCGATCAACAGGATTTTCATATCCGGTCGGTTTTGAATGTAGTTGCTCGCGAGGTCAAGCCCATAGGTAAAACCAGCGCAGGCGGCGTTAATGTCGTAGGCGAACGCGTTCACCGCGCCCAACTCAGCCTGGACAAAGCACGCGGTGGACGGCATGATCATGTGCGACGAAATGGTCGCGACAATAATTAGATCCAACTCCTGGGCGTCTATGCCTGTGACCGCCAGCGCCCGGCGGGCCGCTTTGGTCGCCAATTGGTAATTCTGCTCGTTCTCGCCGGCAATGTGCCTGCTGCGAATTCCGGTCCTGGAGGTAATCCACTCGTCCGTGGTGTCGACCATTTTCTCAAGGTCGGCATTGGTCACTACCCGTTCCGGAAGACAGGAACCGGTCCCTAAAATAACTGCTTTATTCATGAACATCCTGCTTTTTTCAAGCGGCGTATTCGCCCAAGGCTTGAACGATGGCTTCATTGATCCGATTGCGGACCATGTTGGCGGCAACCTCAATGGCGTTGCGAATGGCGACGGCATTGGAGGCACCGTGACAAATGATACCGGTCCCGTCAATGCCGAGCAAGGGAGCCCCGCCGTATTCAGCGTAATCCACCTGCTTTTTAAATCCTGCCAAGGCGTCGCGGATCAAAAGATATCCGAGCTTGGCGCGCCACGTTTTCATAATTTCCCGCTTCAGCATCTGCATGGCCGCCTCAGCAAGCCCTTCACTGATCTTCAGGGAAATATTGCCGACAAAACCATCACAAACAACAACATCGACATCGCCCCGGTAGACGTCGCGACCTTCAACATTGCCGATAAAATGCAAGGGGCTCTGCTTCAGCAATTCGTAAGTTTCTTTAACCAACGCATTCCCTTTGCCGGTTTCTGCGCCGTTGCTGAGCAGTCCAATCCGTGGCCGGTCATGATTGAGCAAAAGCTGCGAGCACGAAGAGGCCATGACGGCGAACTGATACAGGTGCTGGGGACGGCAGTCAACATTTGCGCCGATGTCCATCAGCATGACGGGCTTTTTCAAGGTCGGAAAAAAACTAGCGATTCCGGGACGGGAAACACCGGGCAGACGGCCCAATTTCCTGATTGCCGCAGCCATGGTGGCCCCGGAATTGCCGGCGGAAACAACCGCATCCGCCTCGCCGTTCTTCACTAGGTCAAAGCCGACCATAATCGTCGACTCCTTCTTCCTTCGCACGGCGTCAACCGGCGAATCATCCATGGTGATGACCTCAGAGGCGTGATGCACGGAAATGCGGCTCAACGCATCGCCGGAACTGCGGGCATGTTCGGCGAGTTGCTGCTCTAAAAGGGTGCGGGGGCCAACCAAGATGACATGAAGATCTCTCCTGTCGCATACCGCAGCAAGCGCACCTTGAATCGCCATCTCTGACCCCCGGTCGCCACCCATGGCGTCAAGGGCTATTCTCACAGCAGTGCCTATTAACTCAGTTCTTCCTCGAGACGGATGACGTTTCGGCCCTTATACATGCCGCACCCGCCGCAAAGCTGATGCGGCATTTTCGGCTCGCCGCACTCAGGGCACTTCCCGACATTGGGCTTGGTGAGAAAATCATGAGCCCGCCGTTGTCTTGTCCGTGAATACGAGTGCCTTCTTTTCGGTAAAGCCATTGTGTCCTCCATTACATCCGCAGCTCATCCCCCGGCAACCATCCGAGATTACGTGCTTTTGGATAATTATTTCAATAATGCTATTTTTTTAACCGCGCAAGGGCCGCAAAAGGCAACGCCTTTCTCTCTTCGACGCAATCGCAGGCTGCAACATTTAGATTCGTTCCGCATTGGGAACACACGCCTTTGCACGCCTCCGAGCACAAATTTTTCATAGGGAGCGCAAGATATACTTGTTGTCGCACCACATCGTCAAGATCAATAACCGGCTCATCAAGCATCTCGCTGTCCAGATCGGCAATCCTGGCGTCCAAATCCTTAACCCGCCAGGACTCCGCAGATTCGACCTCAAACAGAACCTGAAACTCGCTCTCCAGATCAACATCATACTGGCCAAGACAACGGTCACAAACAAGCGACAAGGGGACTTGGAGACGCCCCGTCAGCGCGACCTTGGCGTCTCCTTTGCGACAGAGAGCGCACTGGGCTACCAGGGGGGCTCTCACCACAAAATCTTGTTGATCGGCGAGGACCTCTCCCCCTGTAATCTCGTAACGACTGCCCTGTGGGGAGATTTCGTCAAACCTGATCTGCATTACGTGTGCCCCTCACGGATTACGCGACTACCATTTTCCGGTGAAACGGAAAATTATACATAAAAAAAAAGACTTCGCCAAGGAAAAAGAACAGAAAATGAAATCGAAGTCGGAAAAAATCTTCCGGAAAAGAAAAGCGGTCCTGCCTACGGACACTCAAGACTGCTTGTGCTGTTGCTCAAACTGACTGATTTTGCTTTGTATTTGTTGAATCAACCCTGCGTACTCTTCCTTTTGCAAAATCTCTTTGAATTGCTCCATGTAGTTCCGGACCAGACTTACCCCCTCGACCACAACATCGTAGGCCATCCACTGATCGCCCCGGAGCAAAAGGATGTAGGAAACAGGGATGGATCGATCTTTGTCAACCAGCAAGGTTTGAACCTCCGCCCGCTCGCCTTTAATTCGCTTCTGGGTGAACTCAACCTTTTGCCCGGAGTAGTCGTCAATTTTTCCAACATAGGCATATTGCAACAATTGCGTAAACAGGCGCTCAAATTGATCTTGCTCCTGGTCGCTGAGGTTGCGCCATTGCTGACCCAAGACGCGCTTGCTCATTTCGCGAAAATCAAACCGTTCCTGAACAACATTGATCACGCGCTGGCATTGCTCCTTCTTGGGAAGCGCTTTCAGAGCGGGATCCGCAAGCAAAGCCGTGACCTTGTCCAAAAAAGGCTGAAACTGTTCGATGGGATCAGGGGGAGTCGAAGCTGTCGCCGGCATCGCCGACAAGCTGAAAAGGAGTGATAAAAGAAAAAAGAGTCCGCCAAATATTAGATTTTTACGCTGCATGCCACACCGTTGCCCCGGTGTCGCCACCGGGTTATCGCCTTACTGTTGGTTGTTGGGTTGAGAGTGATTGCGCGACTTGCTTCGCATCTGGAAGTAACCGTTGCGAAACGCCACGTACGGGTCAAAACTCATAGATTTCAGGTCTTCATATTCGCCGAGATGCAACGAGGTGCGATTAACAGTGTTGACGCCGAAGGGAACCACCGGGCTGACCTCGTCGTTGCTCCATGGATAATAGGCAGCCATAGCATAGGAGTCAACTACGGAACCGGTAAAATCACGCAGAGTAGACGGCCCCAGCAACGGCGCCACCAGGTAAAACCCATCGCCTATCCCCCACACCGAAAACGTTTCCCCAAGCGTCGCTTTGACTGGCGCAATGCCGAACTCGTGCGAAGCGGTATCGGCCAAACCAAAAACTCCACAGATGCTGTTGAGCGCAAAACGGGACAGCGCCAGTCCCGAATCGCGGAATCTCCCCTGCAACAAACAGTTGGCCGAGCGAACAGGTTCACCGAGGTTATAGAAAAAATTACCGATGCACCCTCGAATGTCTGCGGGCAGCACCTTGCTGTACCCCGTGGCCACAGGGTCCAACACCCACGTGTACACCTTGTCGTTGAAGGTAAACACCGCCCGGTTCACAGGTTCAATCGGGTCGGGAACGTCCGTCGAGACTTTGTCCTCGTAACTTTCGTCGTTTAAAAAATCATCAGCTGCGGCATGTCCCGCAAACACGGCCAAGGAGACAGCGATCAACAGACTGATTTCCAGCAATAACGGATGAAGACGTCTTAGATGCATGCACTGCCCCGTTCTATTTGCTCACCTGACCAAAGGCGAATTTTGAAATAAGGGATTCCAGATCAACAGCGGACTCAGTATCCACAACAGCTTCCCCGGCTTTATACACAGTTTCATCCCCCCCCAGAGTGATTTGGATATATTTGTCGCCGATAATGCCCTGGGATTTGACAGAGGCAACAGAATCCACCGGTATGGCCACGCCGAGGTCAAGTTGCATACTGACCACAGCCTGATTTTCCTTGTTCAGCCGGAGTTGCCGCACTTTGCCCACGGTCACGCCGGATATTTGGACATCCGCTCCGGATTTTATTCCAGAAATGTTGTTGAATTCGGCGTTGAGCGTATAGGTTTTTGCCCCGGTCAACCACGGCACTTCGCCGAGTTGCAGCGCAAGCCAGGCGAGCGCCAGAAAACCGATGATCAGAAAAAAACCAACGAGTATTTCCACGCGTGAATTGGTCATTGTCTCTCTCCTGCCCCTTTAAGCGGTCTGCTGCCCCATGACCAAACGGGCAAATTCGCGAATATTGGGTTTGGTTGAAAATGGAATTTGGGACGCATCAGTGAAAACGTCCAACTCCCCTTTGTTCAATAGAATGATCTGATCGGCAAGGGTAAAAATTTGCGGAATATCGTGACTGACAATGACCGCCGTATACCCAAGTCGTTTTTGGGTTTGAACAAACAACTCGTAGATTTCCCTGGTCATCACCGGGTCAAGCCCTGTGGTGGGTTCATCAAAAAGGACAATTTCCGGCTCCAACTGCAAGGCTCTGGCGAGGCCGACTCGCTTTTTCATGCCCCCGCTCAGTTGGGCGGGAAACTTATCCTCATGTCCGGTTAATTCCAATTGTTCAAGGGTTGCCGCCACCCGGCTGCGAATCTCTTCGGCGGTCAGTTTGGTGCGCTCGCGAAGCGGCAGGGCAATGTTTTCAAACACGGTCAAGGAATCAAACAGCGCCGAGCCCTGGAACAGGACGCCAAACAACGTCCTCTGGCTCTGCAAGGCCTTGTAGCCCATGCTCGAAATGTTGTCCCCACCGATCAGCACCTCGCCGGAATCCGGGCGCAACAGACCAAGGATCAACTTTAAAATCACGCTTTTTCCCTGCCCGCTGCCGCCGGCAATGACCGTTGTCTTGCCGCGAGGCGCGGAAAAAGAGACTCGATCAAGCACCAGATGGCGCTTGCTCCGTTCGCCAAACGATTTACAAACCTCAATGAACTGAATGGCCGGTTCCCGGGACACAGTCGTCTCGACGCTCACAACAGCACCGCCGTCAACAGATAATCAAAAATCAGCACTGAAATCGACGACAGCACCACGGCCTGGGTCGTCACCTTGCTCACGCTCTCGGCGCCAAACCCGGCTCCGCGAATCTTTTGCACAAAGTAGCCGCGGCCAGTGCAGATCCACACCAGGAGCACGGCAAAAACAACCGATTTGATTACCCCCAAACGAACATCGTGACTGGTGACGCTCTGCTCCATGCCGGCAAAAAAAGCGCCGCCGTTGACCCCCATCAGTTTGACCCCGGCCAGATATCCGCCCATGATGCCCACTACGTCAAACACGGCAGTCAGCAACGGAACCGAGATCAAGGCGGCAAGAAATTTGGGAGAGATGAAGTATCGGAAGGGGTCGATCGCCATGCACTCAAGGGCGTCGATCTGTTCGGAAATTCGCATGATGCCAATCTCGGCGCACATGGCCGATCCAGCCCGTCCAGCCACCATCAGCGCAGTCAGCACCGGGCCTAACTCCATGATCAGCGTGAGAGAAACGGCCGAGCCCAACATGCCTTCGGCGCCAAATTTATGCAGGGAATAGTAGCCCTGGAGACCAAGCACCATCCCGGAAGAAAGGGCGGTAAAAAAAATAACAGTAAGCGATCCGGCGCCAATGAACGCCAGTTGTTTGACAAATTCCTTAAAACGGAAAGGCTGCTTAAACAGTCCAAGCAGGGAAAAGAAGAGAAAAATCCCCATTCTGCCAAGATCGGTTAGGATATAAAGCGCAGAATCGCCTATCCCGCCGACAATTCGGAGCAACGATACGGGTTTCTGTTCAGTTTGATTCATGTAAGGTTCGTCGGCCAATTTTCGAAGCCCAGATATGGCCCCGCGACAGAAAAAAAGAAGCTCAAACCATAGGCCAGCCGGCTTGAACTTCTCATTATAAATTGGATCAGATTAACAAATGGATGCTGCGTCGGGCGCAAAATCATCAAGAAAACACTCAGCCACTTCGATAGGATCATCGGCAGAGTAGAGGACCATGGTCTGGAGAAACATGAAACTGTCCTCCTCCATGCCGGTAAACCGTATGCCAACGCCGTTTCCCTCGTTTCTGAGAATTTTTCCGCAAAAATTCAAAATCAAACTGGAGCGCCGCCCAGTTTCATGGATTTCCAGCCGACAATCTCCGCCAACAGGCACGTCAAGGGGGCCTTCAATAAGCAGACCGCCTAAACTGAGATTTTTTACTGAGAACTGACCGCAGGCTTTCCCGGTGGCAAACACTCGGACGTCACGGGTAAAACGCACCCGGACATGCTTGCGTTTCTCAGGGTTGAACATTGATGGTGCGGCAATCGTCATTTTCAACCCCTAGCGTTGGTAAATTTTAAGTAAATTTGGTCTTAGTATCGCATCCTCCTGGGATTATCGCAAGTGGTAATTCTCTTTTGTAACCCGATCCGGCATTGGTCGCCCGCAGAATCGACAAGGCTCACGAACGGACTAGACCAACAACCATATTTATGATTTCAGCGAATTAAGCGCTCTTAACGATAAACCCGTCCGCCCCGACCCGTAAACAGTTCTCGCGCGGCTGGCCGGGTGTCGTCGGTGAAGACAGCCTCTGGTCGGCGATTTCGCCAATGCTTTTGCCGATCCACCCTGAGCCTTCCTGGATCACAATCCATTTCGACCGCATCAAGCCAATCCGGCCGCAATCGCTGGCGACGTGACGCTTGTCCTCATTCAGTGCGCCATCCTTGCCATAGTTACGCCTCAGTCCTATCGCAAAAGCCAGCCGCATTTCCTTGCAATGAGGGAAACAAGCACAATGTCCGAAAAAAAAAGCAACAGAGAACCTGCAGGCAACACGCGCCCGCCGATGCAATGTTTTGCATCTTGGCAAATAAAAAGGTCAGAACGGCACTGCCGTCCTGACCTTTCTTCCTCGTGAAGGATACGCCGCCTTTTTGCGCAGTTCAACAGGAGTTGTTCCGCACGTTATGGCGCATCAGATCAATACACGCCCAGCAGGTTCAGGGCCAGCAACACCAGACCAAGGCAAGCAATACGCTTGACGACCAGCGGACTGACCCGTTTGGCGATCTGCGGCGCAATATAGCCGCCGAGGATCGCGGCCGGGAACATGGCCAGAAAGAAGTACAGATCAAAGTTGCCAAACTGATAGTGGCGCATGGTGCTGACCGAGGTGTTGAAAAAGATGGCCAAAAGCGAGCTGCCGACCACCAGATACATCGGCAGACGCAAGGCCACGGTCATCAGCGGCACCATAAAGGGGCCGCCGCCAAAGCCAAACATCGAAGACATGATGGCGATGAGAAAACCGCCGATGCAGCCAACCACCATGTTTACCTGAAATTCCTGTCCCCAAAATTCTATTTTCATAACGGATTCCTCCTCGAATGATCCCTTAATTTTTGCCTTTGGCTGTTTCTTCGGCGCGTTTTTTGAACTCTTTAAGAATGGATTGCTCCTTCTTGTTCTTGGCCAAATAGCCAGGGGTTGTCTGCCAGAGCATCAAGGCGGCGAGGATGAGCAAAATCCAGCCAAAAGCGAATTTAAACTGATCCAGGGTGATCATCTCGGTCAGCTTAGGGCCGATAAAGCCGCCCAGGAGCATGGCGCAACCAATGCCGCAACCAAGTTTCCAGTTGATGAATTTGATCTTCGAGTAGTTATAGATGCCGCTGCCCTGGGAAAAAAGCACCGTCGGGGTAACCGTACCGGCGACGATGGTGTGCGGCAGGGCCGGGAACAGGGCCAGAAGAAGCGGGTTCATGATGAAACCGCCGCCCGCGCCCATGAGCACGCCGAAGATGGCAACACCCAGGGAGAGGAAAAACGGATAGAAAATGTTGAGGCTGGTGCCCGCGTTCTCCAGATAGACCAGAGGGAAGGCAATTTTGTTGTCAAAGGTGGCAGGCTCGCTCTTCACTTTTTTGTCGACAACGGCCACAATCTTGTATTTGCCTGGCGCCAGTCCTTCGCGAATTTTGATGTCAGCGGTATAGGAGCCGTCCGGTTTGACGTCAACGGCGGCGGCCACCACCTTGTCGATGCTCTGGAAACGGGCCTTCACTAATTGCATGGAACGCTTTTTGTTTTCTTTGTCGTCCATGGCGTCGAGCAGCGTGCCGCGGCTGCCGACAACGCTGGCCATCAGGGTCGACTGATAGCGCTCAATTTTGGCTTTTGCGGGGACGGCATAGGCAACGTCGGCGCCCAGATCTTTGAGCAGCTCAGAATAACTCCATTTTTTCCCTTTCTTCTTGGCCTCGTCAATCTTTGGCTGCAGTTCCTTGGGCACAAAGGTTTTGTAATAGGCTGGCATGTCCTGAGTGAGGTAGAAGATGTAGGGACGTTTGCCGGTTTCCTTGTCGACATCCTTGTCAAAACGGTTGGCGCGCACGGCATGGTCATCGGCCCAAACCTCAAGAAACACCGGCTTGCCGGCGGGGGCCTGGCCGCTCACTTTGATGGAGCCGCCGTTGTTGAGTTCGGCCTTGTCAAGGACGATGGTCGGCGCGGCCATGGCTGCAGCCGCCTGCGGTGGAGCCTGCGCGCCCGTCTCCTCGCTGATCGCGGTGTTGACTCCCAAAAGCACCACCATTGCCGCAAAAAGCCATGGCATCATTCCTGCCTTCTTTTTCATGCTCAATCTCCTCTGATTGTATTCAATTCGGTCCGTCCGAGGCCGGTCGTCGGCATCGGGCGCACTGTTTACACGCAATTGTTTGTTCCCGTTCCCATCAGGCAAAATCGCTCCTGGCGATTTATCCTGCGCCGGCAACGGGTTGCTCCCCCTTTTTCCGCGCTTCGCACCTCCTTTACGCCGTCAACGGCAGTCCTTGGCGTCTTGGGTAAACGACACTATTTTTCTTTCCCCCACGTACTCCCGGCTGGTGTATCCGGTCATCGCGGTCATCTTCCGGGTCAACTCGCCAATCTGCCTCAGGTTGCGGATGATCACCGCCAACTCCTCGCGCAGTTCCGGCTGCTGACAGTCTTCAATAAGCAGTTCCGCCGTGCCCAAGGCCGCAAAGAGCGGACTGTTGATTTCATGGGCCACGGCGCCGGCCAACTCGACGATGCCCTGCAGCTTGCCGCTCTGGATTTTTTCCGCCTCCAGCATATGCTCGCTGGTGATGTCGCGAATAATCTCAACCACGTACTCCACCTGGCCATCAGCATCAAAAACTGGCGAGGCCGTGCGTTCAAACCAATGCGACTGGTCGGCAGACCGGAATTCCTGGACAAAGGGCCGCATCTCCATACCCTCCAAAACCTGATCGACCGGGCAGGCGCAGTCCGCGGATCGGCACAGATCTTGGTACTCCATGCCAACCACCTCGTCCGCCTTTTTACCTGCGGCGTCGAGATACACCTTATTGGCCAGCACCACCCGCCGGTTGCAATCCAGGACCAGCACCTGATGCCGCAGGCTGTTGATGATGTTCCCCAGGAAGGTTTCATGCCCCCTGATCTCTTCCAGCAACAGGTTGATGCGGCGATAGTTGCGCCCATTGCGGATGGCGGTGCCGCCAACCTCGGCCAGGGTGACCAAAAAGCGGACCTCGGCGTCGGCAAACACCCGGGGCGCGTCGGTAAGGATGCGCATGACGCCGATCACCTCGCGGTTGACCTTGATCGGAACCGCCAAAAGCGAAACAATGCCCTCGTCCGCCATCTCCTGGTGATAGTCGATGCGCTGATCGTGGCTGACGTCGTAGACGGCCACCGGTTCGCCGGCAAGCACCATCTTGATGGCGCCTTCGTTTTCGACCTCGCCGCGCCGCAGGTATCGGCTGGAAACGCCATGGGCCGCCGCCAGCTGCAAATGCCCAGATTCAGGATCGATCAGCCGCAGGGTGCAACCCTTGGCCCGCATGGTCAGGGCCGCCCGTTCCACCAGGGCGTTGAGGATGCCGTCCAGATCTAGGGTGGAGTTAACCAAAGCGGAAATGCCTTGAATCTCGCGGAGAAAGGTCAGTTGAGCCTCCATTTCCTTGAACATCCGGCCATGGGAAATGGCGATCCCCACCTGCTCGGCCAAGGCCATGGCAAACGAAATCTCCTCGGAGGCAAAACTGCGCGCGCTTCGGGTCAATAGCCGCATAATGCCGATCAGCGCCCCCTGGTAGAGAATCGGCAAGGTCAGCACGCTCTTGACGCCTTCGCGATTTGCAGCCGCATGAAAGGGCAGAAACGCATCCTGGTCGACATGGTCGCTGAACACCGGATAACCGGACCGGATCATGGCCATGGTGTCTTCGGAATCGATCACGTCGCGGGAGAGATACTCCAGCGACACCCCGTGGGCCGCGCCCAAAACAAACGAACCGATGGAGGCGTCGATCAGGCGGATGGTGCAGGCGTCGATGGCCAGCAGTTCGGGCAGACCGCGCGCAATGGTGTCCATCACCTCCTGGTGGTCAAGGGCCAGGGAGGTCAAGCGGGTGACCTTCTGGAACACCGCCAGAAATTGGTGTTCACGGGATGGGCCGCCGTTTGCGCCGCCCGGATCATCGGTTGTCTGCATGCTGTCCATGGTTTTCGCCGATTTGTTCAGGATCGCTGCCGCGCCGCCAGAACCTTTTCCACCTTTTCTTCCAGCTCAAGGCGGTCGATCGGTTTGACGCAGTACTCGTCGGCGCCCAGACTGATGGCCTCCCGGGCGGTTTCCACGGTCGGGTAGCCGGTGAGCATGATGACCCGCATAGCCGGATTGTCTTCCTTAAGAATTGCCAACACCTCGATGCCGCTCATTTTTTTCAGTTTGATGTCAAGAATCGCCAAGTCGACCGGATGCTGGCGGGCAAAGGCGATGGCCTCGTCCTCTTCGGTGAAGGTGTGCACCACGTGCCCCTTTTTCTTAAGAATTTTGCCAACGAGAACGGTGGCGTCGAGCACATCGTCCAGGGTAAGTATTTCAGCCATGCTTTCCTCCTTAACAGCTTGGGTCTTGCCGATTATTCTTGAATTGCCGCTGTTTCTTCGACCATGGGCAGCACCAGCCGGAACAGGGTTCCCTGCCGCAGCGTCTTGTCCGGATCGGCGACAGGGCTCTCTATCTCTATGGTTCCGCCGTGTTCCTGAATAATGCCGTAGGAAACGGAAAGGCCCAGCCCGGTGCCCTTGCCCACCGGTTTGGTGGTGAAAAAGGGATCGAAAATTCTGGCTTTGATATGTTCGGGGATGCCGTGCCCAGTGTCGCGAACTTCGGCGATCACTTTGCCCGCAGCCCGATCATGGCGGGTGCGGAGCAGCAACTGACCGCCCTCCTCGCACTGTTCCATGGCGTGATGGGCGTTGTTGATCAGATTGACCACCACCTGCCGCAACTTCTCCGGGTCGCCGATGATCGGCGGCAGATCCGCCGCCAATTCCAGCGTCACCTTGATGTGGCTGAGGTTGAGGCTGTGTTCAGTGATGGCAACGGCGTCTTCGATGATTTCATTGAGATCAACCGACACCCGCGCGCTGCCCGACTGGCGGGAATACTTGAGCAGGTCGGCGACGATTTTACGGCTGGCCTGGGTCTGGCGCTCGATAACCTCAAGATTTTGGTAGGTTTCAGACTCCTTGTCAAAATCGTCCATCATCAACTGGGCGTATCCCAAAATGATGCCCAGCGGCGTATTGATTTCATGGGCAATGCCAGCCGCCATCTGGCCGACCGTGGCCATTTTTTCACTGGAAACCAACTGTTCCATCATGGTTTTGAGCCGGGTCAGATCCTTGGCAATGCACTCAGAACCGATAATCTGTCCCTGCTCGTCGTGCAGGGCGGTGGCCGAAATCAGCACGTAGATGGTGGACCCGTCTTTTTTCTTGAATTCAGATTCCAGGTCGCGGATGTAGCCGTCCAACTGCAACATCTTGGCGTAGACACTGACGTCGCCCTCGTGACGAAAGACGTCAGGCAGGGTAAGCAGCGAGGTTTCATGACGGGAATAGCCAAGCATTTCCGAACCCGAGGCGTTCATATCCTGGACGGTGTGGTTGCGGTCCGAGAAAAACACCATGTCTTTGGACGCGGTGAACAAATGGCGGAATTTCTTCTCCGATTTGGACAACTCGGCGGTCCGTTCATCCACCTTGTCCTCAAGGCTGAGATTCAGCTCTCTCAGTTCGCGGGCGGCCTGGGTCAACCGTATCTTGGACTGTTTGAGCTTGGCCGCTTCCTGCTCAATGGCCTCATAGGCCTGGACGCCTTTGTGGTAGAAGATCATCACCGCCGCCACCGAAATCATGCACAGGGTGTTGACGCCGCCGGAATACGGCGCAATCGCCTGCCAGAGGTCGGCTTTGCCGGCGATATAGAACGCCTCCTTGGCGATGTGGCCAACGGCCCGGGAAATGGCAAAGGCGGTGATGGCCAGGGTGACGTAAAAGAGGTAGCCCCAAAGAAAATTTTCAGGCTTCAGCCGGGTGAGGCGAAACGCGTACCAAAGAGACAGAAAGGAAAAGAGGATATTGGCGGCCGAACCGGCAATGTCGACAATAATGGTCGGCAACATGGGGAAGCCGTTCATTGCCCTCCCCCCTGCGTTGATTTTGCCACCGAATGATAAAAGGAGCGCAGGCCGAGAAAGAGAAAAAACAGGGCCGGCACATAAATCAAATGGTCAAGCTTGGTGATGAAATACAGGTATTTGTTGAGGGTGAAGGGACTGAGCAAGCGGGTTTGCAGGTAGCATTCGGTGTGCAACAGCGCCCCTGGGTCGAGATAGGCGCCGGCCAGATGGCCCATGAAAGCCAGCGCGTTCCAGCAGGCCATCAGAACGCAAAACATCTGCAGATAGCGCCAGCCCCGGCCGGTAAACGAGGTGCGGCGGATGTCCCAGAAGAAATAGCCCAAGGCGAAAATATAGTGCAAATGGGCCATCTGATGGACGTACAAGCCCTCGGGTTCGCCGTGCACCTGGAGGGCGTGGGCCTCCCCGGGCAGCGCTAGGCCGAGCAGCAGCAACGTCAGCAGCAATGCGATGTTGATTGTGTTGTTCATCAATCCGTTCCGGAGTTCGGTTCCATGCAACTTTGTCCATCTGCCCGAGCCTAAGCATGCTCCAGGCCAGAATAAGCCAAAACTACAAAAAAGAACTATCAGTTGAAGATATAAGGAAATATTGAAATCAGAGCCAACAAGATCGCCGGGTGACGGCAATCCAAACCAGCTACAGGTGCAACAAATAGGTTGCAGGAGAAACAAAAGAGATGCGCCAGCAACGCCGACAAGAGAGCCCGGATCAGGCTCGGGCTCCTGAATGGAAAAAAGCGACGAAGTTATCTGCCTTCGTCGCCGGCGACGGCCAGCCCTTGCTCAATCCGGGGATGAATCATCTCAAGCAGGCCGGGGTTTTCCAGATACGGGCAGGGGTTGTTGTAGGGAAATTCCCGGCACTGTGTGGGCCGGGCCTCATGGACGGTGCAGCGTTTGCACATCCGGTCGTTGGCCAGCAGGATGCAGGAGCCGTCTTCCCTGGTTTTGAAGGTGTTTTTATTCTCCAGGTAGCGATTGCGGATCTCGCCGTCGCTGACGCCAAAATGCCGGGCGATCCGGTTGATGTCTTCGGCGTGGAGGTATAGGGTGGAGCCGGGCAGGCGATAACAGCAGTAGCCGGGGCAGAAGTTGCAAAAGGATTTGTTGCGGGCCAGCGTGTAATTTTCCGGGGTGTTGGGCATCAGCGGAAACTCCTCGACTCCATGTTGTAGCGACGCAGCAGGCGCTGGAAGGCCTGCCGCTCCATGCCGCAGGTCCGTGCCGCCGCAGTGACGTTGCCGCCCGCCGCCTTGAGCGCCGCAGCCAGATAGGCGGCGTTGAACCGATGCAGCACGATGTTCTTGGCCTCGCGATAGGGCAGTTGGCCATACACCTCCATGGACTCTTTCCCTTCCATGGCTTCCACGGCTTTCACGGCTTCCACGGCCAAGTCCAGCCCAGCAAGGTCGTCTTCCGGTTCGACAAAGGCCCCCTGATCGTCCCAAAGATCGTCTTCCTCAATGACCGCGCCGCGACAGAGCAGCACCCCCCGGTTGACCGCGTTCTGCAGTTCGCGAACATTGCCCTGCCAGGAACGCCGCATCAGCGACTGCAGGGCCTCGGCGCTGAATTCCAGGTTGTCGCGTCCGTGTTCGCGGCTGTACCGATCCAGGAAATGCTGGGCCAACAGGGGAATGTCGCCGGCCAGGGACGACAAACTCGGCATGACAACGGTCATGACGTTGAGGCGATAGAAAAGATCCTCGCGAAATTCGCCCCGCCGGATCTTCGTTTCCAGATCCTGATTGGTTGAGGCGATCACCCGGACGTCGACGCTGAAGGTCTTGTTCTGCCCCAGGGGTTGGACCTCCTTCTCCTGCAGAACGCGCAGCAGCTTGGTCTGCACGCTCACCGGAATGTCCGCGACCTCGTCGAGCAGGATGGTCGAGCCCTCGGCCTCGACAAACAGGCCGGTCTTGTCGCGGTCGGCGCCGGTGAAGGCCCCCTTGCGGTAGCCGAACAGCTCGCTTTCCAGGATATGTTCGGGCAGGGCCGGACAGTTGACCGTGATCATCGGCCGCGCCCCCCTTGGACTCATGGCGTGCAGGGCCTTGGCCGCCAGTTCCTTGCCGGTGCCGGACTCGCCCCGGATCAGCACGGTGACGTTGCTGGGCGCGATTCGCCGCAGCAGTTCGACGGTCTGGGCCAGACGACGGGAGCGCCCGATAAAACCGTGGAACTGGTCCTGGTCGCAGAGCCGGTTCTGGAGTTGCACATTCTCGCGCAATAGCCGGGTCCGTTCCACCGCCCGGCCAATGGTGCGAATGATGCGTTCGTTGTCAAAGGGCTTCTCGATGAAATCGTAGGCCCCGTCTTTCAGCGCCCGCACCGCCATTTCGATGGTGCCGTAACCGGTCATGAGGATGGTGGTGACGGCCGGGTCGATTGCGCCCATCCGCTGCAGAAAGGTCAGCCCGTCCATGCCCGGCATCTTGATGTCGGTGAGCACGGCGTCGGGCGGATCGACCTGGACCATCTCCAGCGCCTCCTCGGCCGAGGTCGCGACGGCTACGCTGCAGCCGCATTTCTTGACCAATACCTTGGCCAGCAGGTTGAGCATGTCGCGCTCGTCGTCAACGACCAGCACCTTGGGTTGTTGGGTTGCATTCATGGCGCCATGTTACCCGTTTTTGCCGATCATGGCCTGAAAATAGAGCTGCACGAACTTGCCGGAAAGGGTGTCGGCCGAGGAAAAACAGAGATTGTCCGCCGGCGGCGCGCAACCGGTAAGGGACTGGTAGGCCTGCCGCGACAGATCGGCTAAGGTCTGCATCAGCGTCTGCCGTTGCGCCTCAAAGTCTCCCGCGCCCCAGTACCGGCAACGCGGCGGCCGGTCGGCAAACACCAGACATTGATCGTCCGCAAGGAGCGGACACTGCAAGAATTCCTCGGGAAAGGCGCCGACCAACGCCTCGGCGCTGAGCCCCGGCTGCCGATGATGCAGTTCTTTGAGGCGGCCGGCCAGGGCAAAGGCCCGTTCAATCACTGCCTGGCGCTGCTCCTGTTTGAGACGGCGGTTGACCGCCTGGCTGAGATGCACGCTCTCAATCAACAGCAGTTCAAAGGGCTGCCGACAGCAATCGTTGGCGCCCCGGCCGCAGCAGGGCTGTTCCTCGCCTGCGCCCAACTGCACGTCAAACCGGGCGATCAGGCGTTCGTACTCCTGGAGCAGCGGCGACGCGTCCTCCGCGGGTCGGTTGTCGATCTTGGGGGACATGGTCTGCAACGGTCCGACCTGCTTGCCGTATTTCTTCAAAAAACGGCGCTGTTCATAGGTGGCCGGCTTGGCGTTTTTGTCCTGCATGGTCTTTTCCGCAAGCCCAAAATCAAACCCCCGCCGCAGCAGATAGGCGGCGATGAAGGTGCCGGTGCGGCCATGCCCCAGGCGGCAGTGCACCAGGACTTTTTTATCGAGATAGATGGCCTCGTCCATCCAGTCCAGGGCTTTTTCCATGGCCGCCAGATCCGGGGCGCACTCGTCGACCACCGGCAGATAATAGACCTCAAAGCCGCTGCCTTCCTCAATCTGGTGCAGATCGCAGAACTCGCCGCAGAGGTTGACAATGGCGCCAATCCCCTGCTCGCGGATCGAGTCCAGATCCTCATAGGACATGGGGGCGTGGCCGGCGGCGAGATGATCAGTGATCCAGTGCAGTTGGTACATGGGCTATGAACGCTCAGGGGTTGCGGGGGTGTTTTGCCAATTAGCCCCCTGGAAAAATTGCTGCACTCGCAAGTCGACGTCCTCCTCGCGCAGCACCATGTCAAGCAGTTTGGTCATGCCCAGCAGGCGGCCGACCTCAACCAGCAGGCGCTGGAGTTCCACAGCCGGACAGCCGATCAGCCGGGCGTCGAGCAGATCGCCCTGAACGCTCACCTCAAACCCCAGGCGAACAAGAATCCGTTGCAGCAGAACAATCCGCGCCGACCGGCCCTGATAGTCGCCGCCGCCGCCGGCAAAACGCAACTGGCAGTGATTGGCCCGGCTGTCGGCGCTGGCGAGGCAATCAATCAAGGTAAAATGGAAGCCAAAGCGCATGTTGAGATTGAGATAATCCGGGCTGATCACCGCATAGGAGGCGAAATCCCTGGAGCCGCCGGAGGCAATGCCGCCGGAGAGGGCCATGTCTCCAAATCCCTGCCAATCAAAATGGAGGTGACTTTGCCAATCGATCTGCGGATGGCTGAGCCCCTGCCAGAGGGCAAGAAAGGGCGCGGCGCGAAGAAATTCGGGCGCGATCTCGGCTGCGGCGTCCTGGGCAAAGGCGCCGCCCACGTCAAGCAGGTAGATGTCCAGCGGCAGTTCGGTGGCTAGTTTGCGGCAGTGGGAGGAGGCGCCGCCGGCAATGTCGCCCAGGCCGAACATGGTCTGCACCGCCTTTTCATGGGCGTAGCGGATGATGTCGTGCAGCGAGCGGCAGGACTGGGGCCGGAATTCGGAGGCGTTCGGATCGAGCAGATGCAGCGGGGTGATATGGTCCATCAGGGCGCGCAGCCTGCGGGCGTAGGCGGAATCTTTGTGGGTCTCCCGCTGCTGGCCGCCCGCCAGCAGACTTGGAATTTTTCCGGGATAGACCTTGCCGGCATAGCCGTCGACGGTCACCTCCATTCCCTGGGACAGGAGGCTGCAGGCCTGGGCGGCCTCCACCAGCAGAACCACGCCGAATTCCCGGCAGACCGTGGCAAAATGGCCGGTTACCGAACCCTGTTCGCAAATCACGGCCGCCAACTTGTCCATGTAGCGCACCAGGGACGGGGCGATGTGGCGGGTCGCCAAAATCGAACCGGTCGGCAGATCGGCGGGTGCTGTATGATCAAAAAATTGCACGATTCCATGGGCCATACCGCCGGCGGCCCGTTTGGCTCCGACCAGCAGGGGCGCGCATTGATCGGCGGGCGGCGCGCCGGCGTCCAGAACCGGCCCGCTCGCCTGTCTTGGGCCAAGGCGCAACGGCCGCGCTTGCAGGATATAAAAATTCTCTGCCCCGTCCATGGCCCATTCAATATCCTGGGGACCTTCAAAAAACAGCTCCAAGCCTCTGGCCGTCGCCGCCAGACGCATGGCCTGTTTTAGATTGAGCGAAAGGGTGTCCGCGTCCTGTGCCAGCGATTCTTCGCCAAGCGCGCCCCGGCGCAGAACCAGCCGAATCCGCTGCGCCCCGGCAACGACGCGGGCGGGCGTCGCGCTCTCCGGAGCAAACACAAACACATCCGGCACAACCTCGCCGCCCACCAGGGGCAGCCCCAACCCGTGAATGCTGTGCACCAGCAACGCATCATCCTCGCCGGCCGGATCGCGGTTGTACACCACGCCGCTGGCGACGGCGTCGACCATCACCAGCACCAGCGCCGCCATGGCCGCCTCCTCGTCGCCAAGTCCGGCGTGGATGCGGTACAGCAGGGCCTGGGGCGTATACTTGGAAGCCAGCACCTCAAGGTAGGCCGCCAGCAGCCCCTCCCGGTTGACGCCGAGCACCGTGTGATACTGACCGGCAAAGCTGTGGACGCCGTCCTCATGCAGGGCCGAGGAACGCACCGCCACCCACGGTTCGCCTCCAGGAGTTAAAGCGGCCAGTTGATCATATTGGTCGAGGATGGCCTGCCGCACCGGCTCGGGAATTTCCATGCGCCGCACCAGGGTCGTCAGGGCCTGCGCGATCTCATCGATGCCGGCGGCGGAATCGGGATCAATCCCGGCCAGCAGCAGATCAATGGCCGGACGCAGCTGATTGTGGGCGACCAGCAGGTCAAAGGCGACGGCGGTGATGGTGAAGCCTTCGGGAACCTGGGCCTTGGCGGCGTGTTTGAGTTGCAGCAGGCGCTGGCTTTTGTTGCCGACAAGGGAGGAAGCGATCAGCTCGTCGTGGGCGACGGCAAAGGGCGGGATGAGGAAACGCTCGGGCGGGGCCAGCAGAAGCTGGATGTAGAATTCGTATTTGCGCAGATAGTCGCGGAGCACGCCCGCCTGGCCTGGGCGCATTCGCTCCAGAGCGGTCACCATGCCGGCCACGGCCTCGGTCAGTTGCCGGCAGCGAATCCGGGTCCGGGCCAAGTCTTCGCGCCGCCCCTCGTGGTAGAGCGACTCGAACTCAGCCATCAGTTCGTGGCACTTGCCGTCAAAGGCCAGCAGGGTTTTGAAGGCCTCGTAGGTCTGTTGCAGAATCCGGTCCGGAGCGAGCAACCGCAGCGACCAGTGCTTGAACAGCGCGCCGACCTCCATCCTACCCCCCCGCCCTGCTGCGAAAATGATCAAACCCCTGATAGGCCACCTCAATTTCCTCGATCACGCCGTCGGCCCCTGGGCGGATCAGGGTGACGCCCTCGCCGGCAACCACGGTTCCGACCGGCGAAAGAGACAAACCGCACCGACGGCCGAGATCCTGCACCTGGTCGTGCGCGTCAGCGTCTGCGGTAAACAGCAGCTCATAGTCTTCGCCGCCGCCAATGGCCCAGCTCTCGGCGTCCGCGCCGACCAACCGCGCCGCCTCGGCAAGGGCGGCCACGCCCGGCAAATCGCGGGCCCGCAGACGCGCCCCCACCCCGGACTGTTTGCACAGATGGGCCAGGTCAGTGGCCAAGCCGTCGGAAAGATCCATCATTGCGTGCGCCAAGCCGCTCTCGGCCAATTGGCAACCCAGTTCCACCCTGGCGGTCGGGTTGAGATGTTTCTCGCGAAACGACGCAAAGGCGGCCGCATCGGGCGCCAATCCCCGGCGCAACAGTTCCAGACCGGCAGCGGCGTATCCCAGCGGGCCGCTGACCCAGACGGTGTCTCCGGGCCGGGCCCCGCTGCGGTACACCACCTGACTGGCCTCGGCTTCACCAATCACGGTCAAGGAAAAATTAAGCCCCTGGGGGCTGGCGACCGTGTCGCCGCCGATCAGAAAGCAGCCGTATTCCCGGCAGGCCGCAGTCAGGCCCTGGGCAAAGGCACTAAACCAGGATTCGTCAAACCCCCGGGGCATGCCCACCGAAAGCAGGACAAACACCGGCCTGCCGCCCATGGCCCCGACGTCGCTGACATTGACCGCAACCGCCTTGCGGCCCAGTTGTTCAGGCGGATGGAAGGCGCAGTCAAAATGGACGCCTTCAATCAAGGTGTCCATGGTCAGCAGCCAGACCCGGCGGCCGTCCTTGTCGACCACGGCGCAATCGTCGCCGATGCCCTGGAGCAGTCGCCCATCGGCCGGCCCGGCAAGGGCGGTGATGTGTTCAATGATCTGACGTTCGTTCACGACTGGTAGAAATCCTTGGGGTAAAAATGGGGCAAGGTCGCGGCCAAAAACTCGCGGACGCGCTCGCTGTCCTCGCATTCCAGCGTCTGCCGGGCCAGGTTGCGCAACTCGTTGCTGCGCGAATGACGCAGCATGCGTTTGATGCGGGGGATGACGGCGGGCCGCATCGACAGTTCGTCCAGGCCCAATCCCATCAGCACCGGGGCGCAGAGCCCGTCTCCGGCCATCTCGCCGCAGAGCGACACCGGAATGTTGCTGGCGTGGCCGGCCTCGACCGTCTGCCTGATCATCCGCAGCACCGCCGGATGAAACGGTTCGTACAGGTGCGCCACATACTGGTTGCCGCGGTCGATGGCCAGCGAATACTGAATCAGATCGTTGGTGCCGATGGCAAAAAAATCGACCTCCCGGGCAAAGACGTCGGCCATGACCACAGCGCTAGGCACCTCGACCATCATGCCGATTTCGACGTTGGCGGCAAAAGGCGTCGATTCCTCAGCCAGTTGCTCTATCACCTCGGCAATCACGGCCTTGGCCTGACGCACTTCGTTCAAGGCGGAGACCAGGGGCAGAAGAATGCGCAGCCGGCCGTACACCGAGGCCCGCAACAGGGCGCGCAGTTGAATGCGAAACAGGTCCCGTTCGTACAGAGAAAATCGGATGGAACGGAGCCCCAGGGCCGGATTGCGTTCTTGATCAAGCCAGGCTCCGTTGCCGGGGAAACTGTGGAGAAACTTGTCGCCACCCACATCCAGAGTGCGCACCGTCACCGGATGCGGGGCCATGGTTTCCAGGAGTTGCCGGTAGGTGGCCAGCAGCTGTTCTTCGCTGGGCGGTTTTTGGCCTTGAAAATAGTCAAATTCGCTGCGAAACAGGCCGATGCCCTCCGAACCGTAGCGAAGCACAGCGGGCAGTTCCTGCCGCATCTCGATGTTGGCGCTCAGCCGGACCACATAGCCGTCCTCGGTTTCCGAGGCCAGGTGGATATAGCGGTCCAGATCGTCGGCCTTGGCGTGGTTGCGCCGGTTGCCTTCCTGACGTCGTCGGATTTCCGAGGGCTCCGGATGCAGCGTCACCTGCCCGGTGCGGCCGTCAAGGATGATCAGATCGCCGGTGGCCAGAATCGAGGTAGCGTGTTCCAAACCGACCACCGCCGGGATGTTGAGCGACCGGGCGACAATGGCGGTGTGGGAGGTCACGCCCCCTTTTTCGGTGAGGAAGCCAAGGACGTTGCCCGCCTGCATCCGCAGGGCGTCCTCCGGGGAAAAATCATTGGCCACCAGGATAACGGGCAGGTCGTCGTCGCCCAGGCCGTTGTGTTCCCGGCCGGTCAGCAACCCGAAAACCCGATCCGCCACATGCTTGATGTCGGCGTACCGCTCGCGGATATAGCGGTCGTCAATCTGCTCGAAGCGCTCCTTGATCTCGCTGAGGGCCTGGGCCAAGGCCCACTCCGCATTGACGCTGTTGCGGCGGATGATGGCCACGGTGCGCTCGACGATCATCTTGTCCTTGAGCATCAGCAGATGGGAGTCGATGATCGACAGGGCGTCGGCCAGATCGGCGGCCAATTTTTCCCGCAGTTGCGCCAGTTCGGCGCCGGCGGTGCGGATGGCCTGGAGGAACCGTTCGACCTCTTTTTCGACATGGTCGTCGGGCAGATGCCGCCAGCCTGCCCGCCAGGCGTGACGTTTCATGACCAGGACCCTGGCCGCCGCAATGCCGGGAGAAACGCCGATGCCCTGCAGGGTGCGGGAAACCGGTTGTCGGTTGTCGTCCATTGCCTGCTCTGTCATCTCAAGGATCTTCCTGGGCGGTGATCAATTCTGCGGCGGCCGCCAATGCGGCCTCGGCCTGCTCGCCCGCGGCCTGCACGCTGATTTCCGATCCCTGCACCAAGGCCAGGGACAGGACGTCAAGAATCGAGGAGCACTCGACAGTCTCCTCTGCGCGGCGAATTTGCAACACAACGGCAAACTCCGAAGCCACTTCCGCCAGACGGGTGGCCACCCGGCCATGGATACCGCGCTCGTTGCCCACCACCAAATCGCGCGCGCAGGTGGTCATTTGACAATCCGCAAGCTCGGACGGCGCTCTCCGCCCTTGCTTTTTTCCTCAACCGGCGGAGTGGGCTTGGCAGGCGAGTCAAAGCGCACCGCCTGGATAAAACGCCCTTCCCCGCCCATGGTAAAAATTTCCTGACCGGTGAATTGGGCGGTGCGCAGGGTCCAAACCACGGTCTGCATCGGTATGGACAGCAGGTGCAGGGTGACGTGCCACCACTCCGCCTTGCGGGTCTGATCGCGCTCAATGTCGCCGACCATCGCATACACGAGCATCTGCGGCTTTTTAGCGGCGACCAGAACAATGTCGCCTACGGTGGTCGTTGATTTCAACGACATGATTTTTTTGAGTTCGCCAACCAATTGTTCCATGCAGTTTCTCTGGGAAGACCGTGCGGCCGTTCCCTGATGCTCGTTATCGTGAAAGAAGAGGCAATGCCGTCTGCGGCGGAGCGTATTCCAGCTCGAGCAGCATTTGATCTTCATAGAGGTAGCCGCGCAAACGGCTGGTTTCAACGCCGCGCAGGCCTGACAGCAAGGGCAGAACCATTTCCTGCAACAGCAGCCGGGCGCGCGGGGCAATCATTTCGTTTTTCTCGCGGCTCTCTTTAGCGAGCACGGTCAACAGCGGAAGCAACCGCTCCGCCAGGGATCCGGTGCGGACAAAAAGAAAAAAATTGCCCCCTCGCTCGCGCACAGTCCGATCGCCGCGCCCCTTCCCCGCCGTCGCCGCCGTCGCCTGCTCGCCGCTCCGCCGCAGCAACTGTTCGATCAACTCCACGCTGTCGGCGAGGACCAGCTGATTGCGAACCAGGGCATAGGCGGGTTGCAGCAAGCCGCCGGCCATGACCACTGAAACGATTTCCGTGCCGTCCGCCACGACGGTGACCGCCTGCAGTCCAGCCGTCAGCGCTTTGAGCGCCTTCGCCGTCTGCACAGGATCACGAAGCGCAACCGATACGCAGGCCATGGAACTTGTTGATTGATGGGGCGCCCGCTGCTGGTTAATGAATACCCCGAATTCGCTGCCGAAGACATCAAAAAAAGAATCCATGGTCTGCCCTGTGGCGGTTGTCAGATACTGGGCAAACAACGACATCAGACCGACAATCTCGGGAGGGCTCTTCAGTTGAGCAAGATTCCAGAGTTTTTTTGGCTGGAACCAGTTGGTCCACAGGGAAAAATCGGTGTCCGAGGCAACATGCGGCACAGACGGATCGTCGACCGGTTCAGCCAACTGATGGCGACGGATGAACGCGGCAAGCTGCGCCTTGTCCGCCAAGCCAACAATCCCCAGCCGACTGGCCTGGGTGCGATGAAAAATCGCCAGACGGAGCGGCTGCAGGCCTTCCAGGTCTTGCCCCCAGTCCTGCAGCACCGGGTGGAAGGCGGGAAGCGCTGCGGCATCGGCGTACAGAAAAAAATCAGGCGAGGGGCCGGCCAGGGCTCTGAGCCGCTGATACTGCCGGTTCAGCTGGAGTCCAGTGCGAACCTGGACCATGCGCTGCAAAGATTGACTGACGCAGCGTCGCACCACCTCCTCACGCAAGGCGGCAATCAGCACGCCGCGCTGCAGACAATAGGTCAGCGCTCGCTCGTCGTCGAATCGCAGGGTAATCAGCGTCGCATTCTGATACTGTTGAACGCTGCGCGAACAGACAACGCCAAACAACTCCTCAGCCCACTGTTGCGGCGCGCCTCCATTGCCGACATTGCCGACATCAACGATCACCACCAACCGCTCCAGAGGGTCGGTCAAGAGATGCTCTGCGGACGAGTCTGGAACCAGGGCCGCCACCGCCTTGTGGGCAAACACTTGCCCAAGTGCGGCAATCTGACCGCAGCGCTCCATTTGAGCGAGCAGCGTCGCGAGGCAGTCGGCAAGAGGTTGCTCCCATCCCAATTTGACAAGCAGCGCCGGGAAATCGGTCTGATGCAATTTCTCGCCCACCAAACTATGCCGCCACAACGCCCAGGTCTGGGCAAGGTTCTCCCCTTCGACCAAGGCGACGGCTTCGGCGGGCACGTACTCAATCAGGTCGACTACGGGTTGCATGCGTACGCTCAGCAGATAGCCGCCGAGGCCAAAAACGGAGCAAAACAACAACAACGCGGCCAACCGAGTCATAGGGATTTTCCTGGCGCAGCGGCTGCGTCGTCTGACGTCGTCTCTGGCAGATAATGTCGCAACAACTGCAGCACCGAAGCCCCGTCAATGGGTTTGGACACGTAATCATCCATGCCGACGGTCAGGCATTTTTGCCGGTCTCCCGTCATGGCGTGCGCGGTCATGGCGATAATGGGGATGTGTTGGTCGGTGTGTTCGGCCTCGCGGATGCGGGAAACCGCCTCGTACCCGTCCATCTCAGGCATTTGGATATCCATAAGAATGCAGTCAAAGACGCCGCCTCGCCAGGCGTTCACTGCCTCCCGCCCATTGGAGACCACGGTGACGTGATAACCGGCCTGACCGAGCAGAGTGCGGATCAGAATTTTGTTGATGTACTCGTCCTCGGCCACCAATATCCGCTTGCCCTGACCGGAGTCCGCCAACCCGACCTGGGGAGAGTGCGGTTTTTGTCGTCTCGTTGTTCGCCCATTGCCTTGGTTGGGGAAAACCATCGGCAGGGTAAAATAAAATCGCGTCCCTTTTCCCGGCTCGCTCTCAAACCAGATAGTCCCGCCCATCAATTCCACCAACCCCTTAGAGATCGACAAGCCCAGGCCGGTGCCGCCAAAACGACGGGAATGGGAGGAATCGGCCTGGGAAAAGGATTCAAACACCTTGGGATGGTAGACGGGCACAATGCCGATGCCGGTGTCCGCCACCTCAAACAACAGTTGCGCCTCCTCGCCGTCCTTGTCCTGTACGCCGACTTCCAATGTCACTTGTCCCTTGCGGGTGAATTTCAAGCTGTTGTCAACCAGGTTGGTCAGAACCTGCATCAACTTGGTTTGATCGCCGACCAGCATGTCAGGAGTGGTGGGATCAACCGTCAGGCGAAGTGCCAGATTTTTGCGTTGAGCGGTCAACTCCATTGGTTGGATGACTTCTTTGAGCAGAGTCCGCAGGGAAAAGGGTTGCGGATCGAGCTCAAAACGGCCGGCTTCCAACTTGGAAAAATCGAGAATGTCGTTGATGATGGTCATCAATCGGATGGCCGAACGCTGGATCAATTCCAGATGTTCCCGCTGGGCTTCAGGCAAGGGTTCTCGCAACAAGATATTGGACAAACCGATGATGCCGTTCATTGGGGTGCGAATCTCGTGACTCATGTTGGCGAGGAACTCGCCTTTGGCGATGCTGGCGGATTCAGCCAACTTCCGGGCCCGATCCAGCTCATCCTCCACCGCCTTTCTTTTGGAAATGTCTTCAATAACCCAAACGGTGCCCTGAGCGAGATTGAGCGGCGAGATCGCCTTGCCGCTCAGGGTGCAGGGAATCAAATCCCCGTTTTTTTTCTTCAACTGGTATTCGACCTGTTCGACGTCGCCCACAGCCAAGAGGTGCAGATGTCTGCGGACAAAACGGCGAAAGGCGCGACGACCGGGGAAAAATTGACGAATGTCGCCCTGTAATATTTCTTCGCGACTGTACCCGAAGATGGAGGTCATGCGGTGGTTGACGTTGACGATTCGTCCATCGCGCACCAACACAATACCCACCAGGCTGGCGCTGAAAATTGTCTCCAATTCGAGCTCAGAGGTCTGGCGGGCGGCTTCGGCGCGGTCGCTGGCTGCTTGACCGGCGAGCACCTGATGGGCGAGATCTTCCTCTTTCTGGGAGTGTAAAACAATGACGCCGCTAAGGATGCCCAACGAAAGAACAATGCTGTCCAACAGCAGAACCAAAGCCCAAGGAAAGGGAGTCGGCTGCAACGTGGCGATCTGCCAACCGTCTAAAGGGAGCGATTGCCGATCAGCCAAAGTTCGGCCATTATTGATAGAAACGATGGGTTTTTCCAGAGAAAAGGACAACGGTTGCAGAGGCTGATCGCCAAACTGACGACTGTTGGTGATTTCGCGTAACTGTCCGGAATCAAGCGGCAAGGCGGTTTTCAAATTCCAGTCGTCATGGGTCGAGGCAAACACAACGCCGTCTTTTGAGAGCAAAAGCGCATCCATTTTGCCTTGCAAAGCCGAAAAAAAGGAATCGACTGATTCACTGCGAGTTTTAATAACCACAACACCTATGGGTTTTCCCTTCTCGGCGCCCATGATGGGAGCGCTAAAATAAAACCCCTTGCGTTTAGTGGTGACGCCGACGGCTGGATAAAAATACGGAGAGCCTGCTATGGCATGGATAAAATACGGCCGGAAGCGATACTGCTGGCCGGTCAAGCTTTGCTCCTCCGGATTGTTGGAGCATCCGATGACGGTTCCCTCGGCGTCCATTACGTAGACCAGCGCCACATTGAGTGCGCCCTGGGCCGTATTGAGCACCCGCAGCAGCGAAGGGTTGTCAATCGAAGATTTTCCGGTGCAAACCTCTCCAATTTCAAGACTTTTTGAGAGATCCAGAACAGCGTGTTTGTAATCATCGACCACAAAGGTGTTTAATTCCAACACCAAGTTATCGGTAATGGGAGCCTGTTCGACCCGATGCAGAAACAGGGTCAGTTGATCGGCGCCTACAGCGACCACAACGAGAACCAGCAGAGTGAATGCGCCAATAAACGCAAGTCTCTGGCGAACGCTGCGCGGTTGGTCAAGCAAAGTGAAGGCGGGATGAGGCGACTGTCGGATCATTGGCGTTGGTGCATCAATTGAGCGAGTGGAGTTGACGGCCCGAGCCTTCCAGGGCAACAGCTGAAAAGGCGGCCGTTGAAAGAAGGCCCAGTGTGATGATGCAGAACTCGTTTTACCCAGCCTGCACAAACTGTCAAGCAATGAAGAATGTCGCTTACGGCAACCAAACCTCACAATAAGGGAGAACTACCGAAGGATTGCCAGATTCTTGAAAAATCAAAACGGCCTTGAGAGTATTCTCCCAAGGCCGTCAATTACCAGCAGATGAATGATTGGGGATGATTGTCTGGAGCGCGAACGCTCGAGACAATCTGCTTGCCGATCAGATGACCACAGGATACAAGCTGATTGCAAAAACGCACACCACAAGGACAAAGGTGCAGATGGGCGCCAAATTAGATGGAACCGCCTCGCCAAATTGTTCTTCGGCTTCACAGAAGTACATGTTGACGATCAGTCGCAGATAGTACCACATCGAGATAATGCTGCTGACGATTCCCAACACAGCCAAAGTCACCTGGCCGGCTTCAATGGCGCTGGTGATGATGTAAAATTTGCCCATGAAGCCAGCGGTCGGCGGGATGCCGGCCATCGACAGCAGGAAGACGCTGACAGCGGCGGCGGAGTAGGGCCGAGATTTGGCCAAACCTTTGAAGTCGTCAAAGGTGCTCCGTTTCTCGCCGGCGCCGCCTAAATACGACAAGGCGCAGAAGATGCCCAAAGTGCTTGCTGCATACGCCGCCAAATAATAGGCGATCACGCTGCCGGTGAAGTCTTTGGTGCTCACGGCCACCAAAGCGATCAGCAGATAACCGGTGTGAACAATGCCCGATGCAGCCAGCATTCTTTTCAGCGATTGCTGACCGATGGCGATGAGGTTGCCGACAAACATGGTGAAGACGGCAATGTAGAACAGGTAGGTGATCCAGCCGCTTTGCAATGAGGCATCAAGCACCAGAAAATTGGCAAACACTGCAAAGATCGCAGTTTTCAACCCGGTTGCCATATAACCGGTGACAGGAACCGACGCGCCGTCATAGACGTCGACAACCCAGGCATGGAAGGGAAAGGCGGCGGCTTTGAAGAGAAAGGCTACCAGAATGAAAAATGAACCGCCGATCAAGGCCGGGGTTTGCATAAACCCGTGGGCGGCTACATACTGGGCTATTTTGACGAATTTTGTGCTCCCGGTCGCGCCATACACAAACGCGGCGCCCATGGTGAGAAAGGCGCCGGCAAAAGCGCCGAGCATGAGATATTTCAACACCGCCTCAGTGCTGATGACATTCTTGCGGTCATACCCCACCAGAATGTAGATGGCCAAGGACATGATCTCTAAAGCGATAAACACCGTGATCAATTCTTGCGCCATGGTCAGCAGCAACATGCCGGAAGCGGCAAAGACCGTCAGGCTGTAGTATTCCGGGCTACAAAAATCGTTCTGTTTGAAATAGGTCTGGGAACTCATGGCGGTAAAAAAACCGCAGGCGAGGATGATCAATCCAGCGGCCTTGGAAAAACTGCTCGCGACCAGCAAGCCGTTGAAGGCTCCGGAAAAAAGCACCGCGTTGCCGGTGATGCAGGCGCTGAGTTGAACAAGAAATGCTACGGCAAAAACGAGTGCGCTGCCATAAGCCGCCATTTCATGCGTTAATTTTTGATAGGCAGAGGAGAGCATCAACAGGATCGCCCCTGCACCAACGATAATCAGTGGCATTAGTAACATTAAATCGTTCGTCATGATGGAAATCCGGCCTTATTTCTGTTCAATGGTGAGCTCAGGGAGGTGAGCATTGGTGGCGGACGCGGCCTGGGCGACAACAGGAGCAGCGGATGCAAACTGAAGCGCGGTGGAAGGCGTGATCTTGCTGAGGAAGGGCTGCGGATAGACGCCCATCACAATGATCAGGATAATAACGGGTAAAAAGGCCAACCCTTCAATGAGACTGAAATCTTTAAAGTTTTCAGATTTCGGGGTGGCTTTTTCGAAAAAGACCCGCTGAAACATCCACAGCATGTAGCAGACCCCGATAATCAGGGTGGTGCCGGCGAGCACGCCGACGGCAGTGTTAAATTTCACCGCGCCGAGGATGATCATAAATTCGCCGATGAACCCGCTGGTGCCCGGCAAACCAACCGAGGCCAGCATGGCGATGGCGAAATACAGGGCAAAGACTGGGGCTTTGGCGGCAATGCCGCCGAGATCGGAGATGGTGCGAGTCTGCGTGCGTTCTTCAAGAATGCCGGCAAAGAGAAAGAGCACGCCGGTACTGGTGGCGTGAGCGACAATTTGATAAATGGAGCCGGTCAAGGCCTGCACATTCATGCAGAACACGCCCAAGGCGATGATGCCCATATGCGAGGCCGAGGAAAAAGCCAACATTCGTTTGAAATCTTTTTGCGTAATCGCGGCAATGCCGCAATACATCATGCCAATGACGCCAGAGTAAGCCAAAAGAACCGCAAACCGGGCAAATTCCTGATCAAAAACCGGAACCACAAATCGGATGACGCCATAGACGCCAATCTTGGCCATGATTGCGGAAAGCACAAAGGTCGTTGCGGTTGGTGCTTCGGTGTAGGCGTCGGGCAACCAAGTGTGAAAAGGAAACAGCGGGATTTTGATGGCAAAGGCGATCATAAACCCAAAGAAAGCGACAGCTGCAACCCGTCCGGACAAATTCAACTGCGCCATTTTGTCTAGAGCAAAGCTCCATTCATTAAACTGGGCATGATAGCTGACGCCGAGGTAGACGATGGCGGCCAGCATCAGCAAAGAACCGGCAATGGTGTACAGGGTGATCTTCAGGGTTGCCGGCAACCGTTTGGGGCCGCCGTACAAACCCAGCATGAAAAAGACCGGCAGCAACATGACTTCCCAAAAGATATAGAAAAGAATCATGTCGGCGGCGCAGACCGCGCCCGCCATTGCGCCTTGCACAATCAGCAGGTTGGCGTAATAGCCCTTCTCCTTGGTGGCAAAGACGAAATAGACCATGGGAAGAAGCACCGAACCAGCCATCAGGATGAACAGGCTGATGCCGTCCACGCCCAGCGCATAAGAAACGCCTAGGGATGCGATCCAGGGAATGTTCTCGACAAATTCAAGATGACCGGTGGACTGGAACCCCATGTACAGATCAAGGCTCAAGACAAGGGCTGCCAACGAGACAATCATTCCTGTAAATCGAGCAATATTCCTGCTTGCCGGGGTTGCCAGCAGCAGCAACCCGGCAATGATGGGTAAAAAGATTATGACGGAAAGGACATGTGCGAACATTCTTTCACCTTATCAGTTCAACGATTGAGAGAGGAACAGGCTCATGAGACTCAGCCCTACGATCATATATATAGCGTAAATCCTGACGTAGCCGACCTGGAACACTTTGAAAGCCGTGCCAATCATCATATACAGCCGGGTCACAGCCTTGACTGGTCCATCGGTGACGTTCGGTTCGATGGTCTTCCAAATGCTGGAGCCGACGGCCTTATATGGTTGAACGATGACTGCGTTGTACAATTCATCCACATAAAACTTGTTGTAGGCGAATTTCTCGAAACCGGAGAACACGGGTTCTGCAGCGCCTTTGCCAAATTTCGAGTAGGCGATTTTGATGCCCACCAGGAAAGCGACAATGCTCGTCGCCATGGCAAAAACAAGGACAAAAGAACTGGCGTGGGGATGATGCTCGGTCAAACTCGGAGCCAGCCAGTGGGAAACTGTTTGTACCCCAGGCATATTCAGGAAACCGGCAAAGGCGGCGCCAACTGCCAGAATGATCAGCGGCACGGTCATTACCGCAGGCGATTCCTTGGCGTGATCGAAGGCGTGCTGGTCACGCGGCTCGCCGTGGAAGACAACGAAAATCATCCGGAAGGTGTAGTAGGCGGTCATGCAGGCCACCAGCAGCCCCACTGCCCAGATGCCGTAATGACCGGTGGCTAGGGCGCTGAACAGAATTTCGTCCTTGCTGAAAAAGCCGGAAAACGGAGGGCAGCCGGCCAACGCAAGGGCGCCGATCACCATGGTGATGTAGGTTTTGGGCATCTTGGCCTTCAACCCGCCCATCTTCCAGATGTTCTGCTCATGGTGCATGGCGTAGATAACCGAACCGGCGCCAAGGAAGAGCAGCGCTTTGAAGAAAGCGTGGGTAAAGACGTGGAAGATGCCTGCGGAGTAGGCGGCAACGCCAACGCCGGCGAACATGTAACCCAACTGACTGACCGTTGAATAGGCCAGCACTTTCTTGATGTCGTCCTGGAACATGCCAAATATTGCGGCAAGCAGAGCGGTCAGGATGCCAACCCAGGCAACGATGTTGCCGGCCAATTCCACATGGGCGTAAAGGAAGCTGAAACGAGCAACCATATAGACGCCCGCGGTAACCATGGTTGCGGCGTGGATGAGGGCTGAAACTGGGGTTGGGCCGGCCATGGCGTCGGGCAACCAGACATAGAGCGGGATCTGGGCCGATTTGCCGGTGGCGCCGACAAACAGCAGCAGGCAGACGGTCAAGGCGATGGCCGGCGTCAAATGGTGCACGTTGGCCTTGAGCGACAGATAGTCAAAACCGGAAGCGCCAATTCCCCAGAAGAGAAAGGACATCCCCAGCACAAAGCCAAGATCGCCGATACGGTTGACGATGAAGGCCTTGTTGCCGGCCAGCACGTTGTTGGTGTCTTCGCTGTAGAAACTGATCAAGAGGTACGAGCAGAGACCAACGCCCTCCCAACCGACAAACATCACCACAGGACTGTCGCCAAGCACCAGCACCAGCATGCTGCCCAGGAACAAGTTCATGTAAGCGAAAAATTTGCCGTAATTCTTGTCGCCGCTCATGTAGCCGATCGAATAGATATGAATCAACGAGCCGATCAGAGTGACGAACAACAACATCAGGCAACTCAGCGGATCGGCCAGGAAGCCCATGTTGATGTGCAAATCGCCGACGCTGAACCAAGTAAAAGCATTGTGGCTCAAAAAGCGGGCGTCAGCAGGCAAAGATTTAAGTTGAAAGAACACTTTGAGCGCCATCACAAACGACAGCACCGGTCCAACACAGGCAAGCAGGCCATACACCTTTTCAGACAACTTGGCGTTTTTACAGGTAAAGACGTGGAGCAGTCCGATAAACACCGCTCCCATCAATGGAAAAAGCGGTATCAGACCCAGATAATGTACACTTTGTCCCATGGAATCACCCTTTCAGCAGGCTAAACACGTTGGTGTCGAGCTTACTCTTATGTTTGTGCAGTAAAATTACAACGGCGAGCGCCAGTGCAGCTTCTGCGGCCGCAACCGCCATAACCATCATTGCCAGAACATGTCCGTCCATGCTTTCATGGACCCGAGCAAATGCGACAAAAGCGAGATTCGCCGCATTCAGCATCAATTCGATGGACATAAAGACCGTGAACACGTTGCGCCTGGAAATAACGCCGACAATGCCCAAGCAAAAAAGGATGATGCTCAAATACAGGTAGCTGTGAATCATTTGACGGCCTCCTTCTTTCCTGCAAGGACGACTGCGCCAATCAAAGAAATCAACAACAGAATGGAAACGATTTCAAAGGGCACCAGCCAATCCTTAAACAGCAGCAATCCAACCTGTTTGACGCCGCCAAAATCGTTGCCGAGAATAGCAGTGGAACTGAGCGGCAGAGTTTTGACGATCTTGGCCAGGAAAAGCCCAATGGGCAAAACCACTGCCAAACCGCCAAGGATGTACACCAATTTGGTTTCTTCCTTGGGGAGATCGCTGGGTTGAATATTTAAAAACATGATAATGAAAACAATGAGCGACATGATGGCGCCTGCATACACAATAAGTTGCAGGGCAAAAATCAACTTCGCAGAGAGCAACGCGTACAATCCCGCCAGAGAAATCAGCGTGACGACAAAGCTCATCGCTCCGTTCATCGGATGTCGAAACACTACCAGTCCGGCCGCACCCAACACAGCCAGTACGGCGAATCCTAAAAACAGCCCGTCGGCAAACATGATATCAAGCGCCCCCTTTTTTATACTCTTCTTCGGTGAATGCACCGGGAGTTTCGAGTAAATCCGTAATTTTCAAGACAAAGGATTTTCGCTCGTCACCGGTGACTGAAAATATGCCAGTGTCCATCCGGATGGCGTCCATTGGGCAGGCTTCAACGCAGTAGCCGCAATAGATGCATTCAAGCAGGTCAATGTCAAATCTGACCGGCATTTTTTCAGTTCTGCCGTCAACGCGCTCGCCGGCTTCAATCATGATGCATTTGGCGGGGCAGTTGGTCTGGCACATGAAGCAAGCCACGCATTTCATGGTCCCGTCTTCATGTTTGGTCAGCCGATGCCGACCGCGCCAGCGCGCGGTGATCTCAGGTTTCACCTCGGGGTAATGTCGGACGTACAGTTTTGAGTTGTCAAGGAGATTGGACAGGAAGTGACCAAAGGTCACGGCCATTCCCTTGAAGACCTCAATCAGATACAGCCGTTCGTAAAGGTCTTTGCCTTTACGTTCCATTATTTTAATTTTTCCACTCATGCCAGCTCCTCTCTTAACTCAATGCAACGACGATTGCACTTGTAACGAAAATGTTCAGCAGCGAAAGCGGCAAGAGTGTTTGCCAACCTAATTTCTGCAACTGATCATAGCGAAAACGAGGTAACGTCCAACGAACCCAGACATAAACGAAGCACATGAAGGTTACTTTGACGAGAAAGGTAACGATCTGCAGTCCCGCAGTCAGTATTCGCGCCGCCATGCCGCCGGATCCGGAAATCAGGAATATGACAAGCAGCAACTCAAGAGCGATGACCAGTCCCCACATGATCTTAGCGTAGACATTGGCTTCGCGAACCCTGGGGTCGTTTTCCCGCGGGTAGTGGCTGCGATTGTTCTTGCTCATCCAAGCGCCGAACAACAGAGCCAGGACTGGAAGCAGCAGCATCAGCAAAAAGGAGACCAGACGCGTATTGTTGACCAAGGCGTCGGTGGCAAGCCAGGGAATCTGGAATCCGCCGAAGTAGAGGCTGACGATGATGGCGCTGGAAGTGAACATGGCCACATATTCACCCATGAAGAACATGCCGAATTTCATCGAGCTGTACTCGACGTGGAAACCGGCGACCAGCTCGCTTTCACCCTCGGCCAAGTCAAAGGGGGTGCGGTTGGTTTCCGCAAAAGCCGCCACGATAAAGATAATGGCTCCAAGTGGTTGCAGTACAACCCCCCACATGGGGATGAAGCCAAACAGCAGTTGTCCTTGGAATTGAACCATCTCAGTGAGATTGACGGTGCCGTATACAATCAACGCACTGATAACGGCCAGTCCCATGGGGATTTCGTAGCTGATGACCTGCGCCGCAGCCCGCAAACCGCCGAGAACACCGTATTTGTTATGGGAAGACCAACCGGCCAGGATGATGCCGTACACTGCAAACCCGGCCACGGCCAGGAACCAGAGAATGCCGAGGTCCGTGGGGATGGCCTGCATAATGTATTCTTTACCGTCGAGAATCAGAACGTCGGCAAAGGGAATCGCGGCAAAGGAAACCAGCGCAATGAGGAAAACAATCACCGGAGCTATCACAAAGTAAAACTTGTGAGTGATGTGGCCGGGAACAACGTCTTCCTTGGTGATCAATTTAACGGCGTCCGCCAGATTTTGCACCAGTCCGCCAGCCCGGAAGCCAAAAATGTTGGCGCGGTTGGGGCCGGAACGATCCTGAAAGTAGGCGGCTCCACGACGTTCCATCCAGACCAGCACCGCAATGAAGCAGAGCGGGACGAACGCCCCGAAGGCAACCCTGAGAACGATTAAGAGGATATCAAGCTGCGACATTGGTGACCTCGCTTACGGTTAATGCTAATCCTTCACCGGGAACCTGCTCCAGATCAATCCCTTTCAAGGCGGCAACGGCGGCTGTTAGGCCGGCGCGTGCCTCGAAGCAATTTTTGACCTCGCCGCCAAGTTGGCTGACGACGTGAATCATATCGAAAGCGGGTGTGTTTTTGACAACCGCAACAGCATATTGTTGAAGAATGGAGTCGACGTTGACCAAGGTTCCAGCGTCCTCGGTTGCGGAGGCCACCGGCAGGGCGATAGCGGCCTTTTCGGCACAGGCGTCCATGTTGCTTCCAAGATAGGCCAGTTTGCAATTGCCGGCCAAGGCGTTGAGGGAATCAGCGGTCAGGCTGAGCGTCAGATCGTTTTGGAAACTGATCAACAGGTCGGCTCCGTTGACGGCGGCGTCAAAACCGACCTTGGAGGCGTCAATGCCCAACAGAGCAAACGAGGCGCGGTTGGCTGATTTATCGTCCTGAATTAGGAAATCGTCGCCGTCGCCCGCTTTGACGTAGCCGTCGCTGTATCCGCTGACTGCGGCATTGCAGGTTGCGGCGAATTTCTGGATGGCGAACATCTGCTCCAGCGAATTATTGGGCGAGATGACGCAGACGATCTTCTTGGCCTGACTGACGGCGCGACGCAAGGCTTCCACAGCCTCGTTCAGCCCCGTCTCTTTTCCATCCAGCAGGGCGACGGTCAAACGATTGTCGTTTTCCTGCTTGTAGGTCATCCGGCCTGCATCGCACATAAAGTAGCCGTTGACCTTCTCGTTGAGACGCGGACGGAAGCGGTAAATAACGTCGTCCTTGTATTTTTCCCGATTGTGATCAATGAAGATGTTGCAGCCTTTGCTGCAACCGCGACAGATGCCCTTGCTCTTGGTCAAGAACCAGGACCGTTGTTTGAACCGGAAATCAGCGCTGGTCATTGCACCAACCGGACACAAATCAACCACATTCAGCGCATAGCGATTGGCCAGCGGCCGACCCGGGAAGATGTTGACCCGCGCGTAATCGGTGCGGTTGACAATCCCCAATTCGCCCGTCTTGGTGATCAGGCGGGTGAAACGGACGCAACGGGCGCAGAGCACGCAGCGCTCCTGATCGTGGACCACGCCGCTGCCAAAATCCATTTTCTTGGCTTTCAGCACGGGTTTGACGGTCATTCGGCTCTTCTGACCGTCGTATTTCATGTAATAATCCTGCAGCTTGCACTCGCCGGCCTGATCACAGATGGGGCAGTCGATCGGATGGTTGATCAGTTCCAGCTCCATAATGTCGCGCTGGATTTTTTTGATCTTGTCCGTATCCAACTGCACCTTCATGCCTTCAGCTGCCCGTGTTTTGCATGCCGGGACGAGAGGAGGTCTGCCATCTTCGATACCCACCAAGCACATGCGGCAATTGCCGTCTGCCCCAAGCGCCGGATGGTAGCAAAGATGGGGAATCTCAATGCCGACAGCACCAATAGCGTCGATCAGATTTTTGCCTGATTCAACTTCTACTTCCTGTCCGTTAACAAACAGTTTTACCTTATCAGCCATGGTAACCCTTATCCCCGTTACATCGCGGTCTGACTTGAAGCGCCGCCACTGACGTACGCCTCGAATTCATGCCGGAATTTGTTCAAGTAACTGCGTGTCGACATGGTACAAGCCGCCGAAAGTACGCACACTGTTTTCATTTCGATGTTATCGCACAATTCGGTCAGCAAATCGATGTCGGCTGTTGTTCCCTCGCCGCGAATAATCTTTTTGACAATCTTGAGCATCCAGCCAAGGCCCTCGCGGCAGGGTGTGCACTGTCCGCAGGATTCGTGATGGTAGAAGTAAATAAGATTCTCCACCAGCTTCACCATATCCACGGTGTCGTCGAGAACAACAATGCCGCCGGAACCGAACATGGTTTTGTGGGCCGCCATGGATTCATAGTCTAGGGTGACGGTTTGGGCCTCTTCGGGAGTCAGCACAGGCGTGGAGCTACCGCCGGGAATAACGCCTTTCAGCTTGCGTCCATCCCGCAGACCGCCCGCAACCTTGTCAATAACTTCCAGAATCGGCAGCCCCAAGGGCAACTCATACATGCCGGGCTTCTTCACTAAACCCGAAATGCCAAACAAATGGGTTCCGGGACTTTTTTCGGTGCCGTAGGCCTTGTAGGCATCGGGACCATTGGCAAGAATAAACGGCAGAGAGGCGATACTCTGGACGTTGTTAATGATGGTCGGGCAGCCGTACAGACCTTCAACCGCCGGAAACGGTGGTTTGCTTCGGGGTTGGCCCTTCCGACCTTCGATGGATTCGAGCAGAGCGGTTTCCTCACCGCAGACATAGGCCCCGGCACCGCGATGCACGGTGACGTCGAGCTTGTAGTCGCGCCCGGCAATGGATTCGCCGAGATAGCCGGCGGCATAGGCCTCGTCAATGGCGGCCTGCAGTGCTTTGACCTGGGTGGTGTATTCGCCGCGGATATAGATGTAGGCGGCCTGGCTTTTGATTGCATAGCAGCAGATAATGATGCCTTCGATCAGCATATGCGGATCGCGCACCAGAATGTACCGGTCTTTGAAGGTGGCCGGTTCGGATTCGTCCGAGTTGACCGCCAGATACACCGGCTTGTCGATGTTTTTGGGGAGGAAGCTCCATTTCAGACCCGTGGGAAAACCAGCGCCGCCGCGGCCTCTTAAACCGCTGGCCTTCACCAGTTCAATAACTTCCTCGGGCTGCATGGCAAAGACCTTGTCGAGCGTCGCGTAGGCGCCGTGCTCCTTGGCCACTTCAATCTTATGAGCGTCCGGTATATCAAATCTCGCACTAAGTAGTTTTACTTGCATATCGCTCGCTCTCCTTATTTCAGCGTGGCCAAGAGTTCTTTGAGTTTGTCCACAGTCATGTACTCGTAGAACTCGCCGTTGATCTGCACCACTGGAGCGGATCCGCAATGGCCCAGACATTCAACCTCTTCGAGGCTGTACTGTCCGTCCGCGCTGACGGCCCCAGGCTTAATGCCCAACTCGCGCTGCAGATAGTCGACAATTTCCTGTTTGCCCAAGAGATAGCAGGAAAGGGTCCGGCATACGCAGATGTGGAATTTTCCTTTGGGCTGCAGGTTATACATAGTGTAAAAGCTGGCCGCCTCGTACACCATGGTGGCAAAGGTTCCGATGCGGTCGGCGATGTAGGCCATGGCCTCGGCGCTGATCCACCCTTCCTGCTCCTGAACAAGCCACAACGAGGGCAAGATCAGGGATTCACGGGTGGGATACCTTTTTGCCAGCCGCTCAAACTCCGCATCTCGCTGCGCATCAAAAGCGAACGGTTTTCCCGTTTCTATTAGCTGTGATCGATCACTCATCTGTCCAACTCTCCGCCAATGATATTGATGCTGCCGAGATTGATAACCGCGTCCGCAATCATTTCCCCCTCAACCATTTCATGGAACCCGCTCATCATGTAAAAGCACGGCGGCCGCACTTTGCATTTGTAGGGACGTCCGGAACCGTCGGAGACGAAATAAAAGCCCAACTCGCCGTTGGCCGCCTCAAAGGAATCGTACCATTCGCCTGCGGGAGCCTTCACGCCTTCAAAAATCAGCTTGAAGTGACTGGCCAGTCCTTCGATGTTCTTATACACTTCGGCTTTGGGGGGCAAGGCGACGTGGTTGTCGGAGACAAACACCGGCCCGGCGGGCATCATTTTCATGGCCTGACGAATGATGCTGATGCTCTGGAAAATCTCTTCGTAGCGAATCATGATGCGATCATAGATGTCGCCCTTCGAGCCCAGCGGAATGGTGAAATCAAAAGTTTCGTAATGGTAGTAGGGATTGTCCTTGCGCAGATCAAACGGCACGCCGCTGGCGCGCAGACAGGGCCCTGTGTATCCGTAGGACAGGGCTTTGTCGGCGGGCATGACGCAGACGTTCTGGGTCCGGTCATGGACGATTCTGTTTTTCAGCACCAGTTTCAGCGAATCAGAGACACCCTTTTCAATGCCGTGCAGATGCGTTTCCATGTCGGCTTCCCAGCCTTCGTAGAAATCGCGGTACATGCCGCCGATGCGGGTAAACGAACTGGTCAGGCGGGCTCCGGTGAGCCGGCTGATCAAATCGTAAGACGCCTCTTTCTCATTATAGAGATACCAGTAGTTGGTCAGACCGCCCATATCAACCAGGTTGGCGGCAATACAGACCAAATGGTCCTGAACGCGGAAAAATTCGGAAAGGATGACCCGCATAAACTTGGCCCGCTCGGTGATCTCCACACCCAGCCATGATTCCACCGCCTTGGCGTAGGCGATGTTGTTCATCAGGGCCGAACAGTAGTTGAGCCGGTCGGTCAGAGGAATGACCTGATTGTAGGTTCGGTTCTCTGCGGTTTTTTCAAACCCGCGGTGGAGGTAGCCAATCTCATTGACGTTGGCGAGGATGGTTTCGCCGTCCAGCGCCGTCAGGATGCGGATGGCGCCGTGGGTGGCGGGATGGGACGGTCCGAGATTGAGGTACATGATCTCGGTGTTGATCTCCTCCATGGTGGTCTTGTTGACCCCTTTGCTCGCCAGCCTGTCCTTGATCTCTTTTTCAAGACTGTCGGACTCGTAGCAAATCTGCCCCTTTTCAATGGCATAGTCTTTGCGCAGCGGATGCCCCTGGAACTGCCAATGATTGAGGATTCTGCGCAGGTCCGGATGCCCCTGGAAAACAATGCCGTATTGGTCGTAGGTCTCGCGCTCGCCCCAGTTGGCCGAATCCCAAAACTTGGTGGCGGTGGGGATGCCTACCGCAGGGTCGGCCACGGGCACCCGCACCTCGACCAGCATGTTCTTTTCCCAATTGCGGATCGTGTACACGACAAGGAAACGGGTTGCTTGCGGGGTCGGGTATTCAAGGAAATCCACCCCGGTAACATCCAACAGCAAACCGAAATTCAAGGTCGGATCGTTTTTCAGGCGGGAGAGCGTAGTTTCGAGCTGTTCAGGCTGTACCGTGAGAACCACCGCATCGATGCTTGACGTGCAGGGTACATCCGGAAACGCGGCCTGGATTAATTCTAGCGCCGTCGTATTCATATCAATCGAGAATCCCTTTAAAGTCTTTGTGGCGATCGTTCAGCACGCTTTCACCCTTGATCTGGTCCTGAATTTTCATCAACGCATCCAGAACCGCCTCGGGCCGGGGAGGACACCCTGAAATATAGACGTCCACTGGAATGATCGTGTCGATTCCCTGCACGGTGCAGTAGTTGTCGTACACCCCGCCGGAACTGGCGCACGCGCCCATGGCCACAACCCACTTGGGCTCGGGCATTTGTTCATAAATTCGTTTGAGAATCGGCGCCTGCTTATAACTAATGGTGCCGCAAACGAGCAACAGGTCGGCCTGACGGGGTGAAAAGCGTACAACCTCAGCGCCCCACCGGGAGATGTCAAGCTGACTTGCGGCGGCACTCATGAATTCGATCGCGCAGCAGGCGGTTCCGAAAACAAACGGCCACAGAGAGTACTCACGACCCCAGTTGATGACTGCATCGAGCTTGGTGGTCAGTACCGTATCACCTAGACTTGCTTCTAATCCTAACGCCAATTGAGCACCCCTTTCTTAAGAATGTAAATAAGTCCAGTCAAAAGCAGCGCCATGAACACAACCATTTCCGTGAACCCGAACCATCCCAGTTCGCGCACACTCACAGCCCACGGGTACATGAACACCGCCTCTATATCAAACAGCAGAAAGAGAATGGCGAGCAGGTAAAACTTGACGCTAAACTTCTGCTCCGCCAGCCCAATCATGCGCTTGACGCCGCTTTCGTAAGGATCATTCTTTGCGACTCCGCCGGCGCGAGGGCCAATGACGGTTGTCGCCAACATGAACAGCGGGATAACGACAGCAATTCCGATGAGGGCCATTGCTGAAAGCACCAGTTCCGTTACCATGAATTAGACTCTCCCTTAGACGTGATAGAAATAAACGAAACCTTCTGTGAACAGCAGGTTATTAAAGATAATGAAAATGAACGGCTATTCATTACCGGTGCAGGTGTTTTCTGTCAAGAAAAATAGTTCCTTGACAAGGCTTGAGATTTCCTTAGCTGGCCATCAGAGCGGTTTCGGAAGATATTCAAAATGTGCGAATTGGTCGTCCCGAACCGCCAATCCCAGCCACCGCCCCGCTACAGCCTTTCAACGCTGATGACAAACAGCTTGCCCGGTCCGCCACAACTGCCACAGAGTCATCTCAACTATCCGGCAGCATATCGGCGCGACAATTTGCCCACCTTGCACAACGGCCGGCACGCGCGCCACTTCCCTACCCTACCAAAAAATCAGCGCCCAAAACGCGCCTTGCAAACGACAACAATGCGAAGCGCATCCAGCGCGACGCACCGCGTGTTCGTCCGCGCCACCGCATGCCCAAACGGCAGCCCGGGCCCCGACGGCGCCATTCGCATCAGCCTTCAACAAACGAGCAGCAATAGTCGGCGAGTTCCTGCACCTTTAAACTGAATTGTGATTTGGCGGGCACGTTGAACGATTCGCCGCCTTTCACTTTTTGCCAATCCGTTTTGCCCGGCAGCAGCACGTCCAGCGCGCCGGCCAGAATCTCCATCACTTCGGCCTTGTCGGTGTTAAAAACATACTCGCCCGGCAGCATGACCCCCAGCGTCTTTTTGGTTCCGTCCGCAAACACCAGGGTTCGGCTGGTCACCTTGCCTTCAAAATAGACGTTCGCCTCGCGCACCACAGTCACATTGTTAAATTCAGACATTTCCACTCCCTTCTTAATATTTGCTTACCTGTTGCCCGGCCGCGTCCCGTTTGCCTCTGTAAAGTCGGACGCGACGCGGCTTCCACAGCACCCCTTGCCGCGCGCGCTGAACGCAAACGCCGGCGACCATGCGCCGCAGATTGGCATGGTCGCCGGCGTGGTCGCCCAGCAAGCGACGCGTTCAGTTCACCCCGGCAGTCGCGCCGAATCAGGGCGACCCTGATCGGGATTGGTTAAATCAGATTTTAAAGCCTTCGACAATCGTTTTCAACGCCACCGCCAACTGCTGCAGTTCTTCAGCGCTCAACTTAACCTGACCGCTGCTCTCCGATATCTCGGCGGAAGCGAAATTGACCGTGGAGATGTCGGTGGTGATCGAAGTGGCAACGGCGGAACTCTGCCCGACGCTCTCGCTCATCTGCTCCATGCCCCTGGAGGCCTGGGCAATGTTGACGGCAATTTCCTGGGTCGCGGCCGACTGCTCGCCCACAGCGGTGGAAATGGAGGCAACGATTTCATTGACACTGTTGATTACCTCTGAAATCTGATTGATCTCCTTAACGGTCTCCGAGGTTGTGTCCTGCACCTCTTCGATCTGCTTCTTAATGTCCTGGGTCGCCAGCGCGGTCTGCTTGGCCAGTTCCTTGATTTCATTGGCCACGACCGCAAACCCCTTGCCCGCCTCCCCTGCCCTGGCCGCCTCGATGGTCGCGTTGAGGGCCAACAGATTGGTTTGTTCGCTGATTTCGGTGATGGCCTCGGTCACCCTGCCGATGGCCTGAGCCGCTTTGCCCAGGGCTCCCATCTTCACCGAAGTGTTCTCGGCCTGCTGGACGGCGGCCACTGAGATCGAATGGGCGCGCTGGGCGTTATGGGCAATCTCGTTGATGGTGGCCGTCATCTCCTCGGCGGAGCTTGCCACCATCGAGGTGTTGGACGTGGACTGCTCCACGGCAACGGCGACGCCGGTTAGGTTGCGGGTCATTTCCTCGGCCGCCAGGGCAACGCTGTCAGCCTTGCGCGAGGTGTCCTGGGAATGCGCGGAAAGCTCGCTGGCCACCATCGACAGGTCGCTGGCCGAGGCCTCAATTGACTGGGTGTTGTTGGCGATCTGGCCAATGATGCCCTGCAGCTTCATGATAAAGGTGTTGAACCATCGGGCCAGTTCGCCAATCTCGTCTCGGGATTGCACATTGAGCCGCATGGTCAGGTCGCCCTCGCCCTCGGCGATGTCGCGGAGCCCGGCCACGGTTCGCTTCAACGGCACAGTGATGGTGCGGGCGAAAAAGAAAACCAGCACGCTGACCAGCGCCACGGCGATCAAGGTGACCAGCAGAATGCTGTTTTGAATGGAGTGCGCCGCCGCCAAAAACTCTGCCCCATCCTGGGTCACGGCTATGCTCCATCCCTTGATCGGCACCGGCGCATAGCCGGCTATCTTGGGCACGCCTTTAAATATGTAATCCTGAACGCCGTGGTTGCCGGCCATCATGCCCTTGGTGATGTCAGCCATGTCCTTCAACGTCTTGAGGTCAAGCTTCATCTCCAGCTCTGCCTTGGGATGAGCGATAATGATGCCGTTTTTGTCGCACATGAAGGCGTAACCCGTCTTGCCGACCTTGACTGTGGACACCAGCGTCGTTAAAGGCTGAGCTTTAAGCGACAGGCCAAACACGCCCAGGAAATCGCCTGAATGCGAAAAAATGGGCGCGCACAGCACATAAATCAGGTCGCCGGTCACTTTTGAGAGCACAATGTCGCCGGCCACCGCCTTGCCCGAGCTTTTAGCCCTTTGAAAGTAGTCCATGTCGGCGAGGTTGACGCCTTTGTATTCATTGCCGTCGGCAAGTTCGCCGGTGTAGATCGAACCGTTGACGTCGGTGACAAAGATGCCCAGATAATTCTTATCCAGTTGTTTAAATTTGTCTTTCATCTGCTTGCGAAGTTGGGCAATTTCGCCAGCCGCGCCCTCAAGCCCCAGTTCCTTGACCTTCTGCCCGATCAGACGCACGTTGGTGTCCACCGCATGGGCGGCCGCCGTCTTGGTCTGCGCCTCCAAGGTCGCCTCAATGGCGACCGCCAACTTCGTAGCCTGCCCCTCGGCATTTTCACGAGAAATGGAGGATAGGGACTGCGACGCCTTGGTCACGCTGAGATAGCCGATCACCACAAGGGGCAAGACAACCGCAAGACAGCCGCCGACGACAAGCCTGAAGCCAATAGATCGAATGTTCATGCACACTCCTCTCAATGATGGGAAACCAGCCGGAGGGCCCTGCCGCTCTGGCGCTTCAACATACCCGTCATTGTAGGCGCGAAGGACGAACAATGTCAAAAAGGGAAACAGAGCAACGCGCGAAATGGCGGGAAACAAGGGGGAGGGATAACGGCAAAAACTCGCCAACCGGAATACCGACAGGTTCTGCTGCCGAATTTAGCCCTTATTTTTCTTTAATTTTTCGCGATGTTTTGGTCTATACAACGGGAGGAAAAACACAGGACGCAAAGGCCAGGCGGTTTACCGCCAACGCCGGGGTGCAGCAGCGCCGCAATCCCTGGCTTGCACAGCGACGATCAACAATTGCGCAGGCGCGGTTGCCGCGGACGTCTTGCAATCACTTCACGAGCCACCGCCAACAACATGAATACAAATCCGGTGAAAATAAACGACATTGTAAACATTTACAATTCGTACATCACCATTCTTGCCAAACTGAAAAATGAAACAAACGGATACGGCATTGTTTTTCACGATCCGATACAAAACAAGATCATCCAACTGTTAGACAAAAATTTTGCGTTTTTATACAAACAAATCGTTTCCGATTTCGCCCTCGGCTTCGCCACCGGATCCATTGTTGGCCTAGCTCGGGAAAGAACGCCTGCAGATCAATGGCACAGCGACACCATAGAGCGAAATGTGCATGACAAAAACAGTCTGCATCAAGGCATTTTGCGCATAGTGGACAAGGAAGACGGCATTCCGGTGTACATCAATTCAATTAAAATTGTCGGCAACATCTCGCCGGCCCTCGCCTATAGCCTCAAGGGAAACCCCACGGAAATTCAAACCATTCTCAACAAATACAAACTGATCCAAAAACATATCATGGGAAAAATTTCCGAGGGCAAGCCTGAGGTCAATCCGGAGGCTCTGCTTAGGACGTATTGCGCCGGAGAGGGGTTCAAATCGGAGAGTCGACTGCATTCCATCAACAGGGCCTTAAGCAACCTGACCGCCTCCACCGACAAGTAATAACGCCGCCTTGTCGCCACTTTATCGCCGCCTTTTTCCCGCCGCATCGCACGCGACTGACCGCAGGCCGACATCAAAAACCGGTGGACATTCTCACTGCGGCCGGCAAGCAATGCTCGCCGGCGCAGCTTTCTCCCCACTCAGCGACAGGGCTCAGCCAATATTATAGAAAGGATTGACGTGGTCACGCTGGGGGTGCGTTTTGTCGAGAAACTTGATCTCTTTGACCCCTTCGATTTCCCGAATCAATCCTTCAATTTTTAAACGAAGGCTTGAATCCGAGCGCAACACCTCGCCGATGTTGCACAGGGTGACGATCCCGTCTTGGGCCTGCACCTCGATCATCAGGGAAAAGTTGACCAGCATGGCGTGGATTTTCGCGCACAGCACCTGATTGTCGAGCGCCCGCTGCGACTCAGCCGTGGTTTGAAATACGGGCTTCTTTACGGTTTCAGCTATTAAATCAACAGCATCGTCCACCGACAATCGATCAATCAGCACCACAACGTCATACAACCGACTATCCCAGGTGTCGATGCCGTACAACTTGAGCCCCCAGCGACGCCGCTCGTCGTCGTCCTTGGCCAGGATGTGCTCGGCGTCCTTCGCCAAAACCTGATCGCGCCGCATCACCTCCTGGACCCGGTCCTCCATGCTGGCCAGAATGCGCACCTTGAGGACATGAGGGACATAGCGCAGGAAATACTGGCCGGCCAATCCATGATATACGACGTTGTCTTTCTGCACATGCTTCAACAGCGCATACTGATAATAGCTGATATATCGCTCTTTCCCGTGGCGAAACCGCTCGAGAACAGACGGAGAGTCATGGATGGCTCGCACCAGGCTTATTTCAGGTATATTGAACTCTTCCGACGCCTCAAGCAGAATTTCCCGCGAAACGCAATCATACTGTAATTTTTGCGCCAACTTCTCGGCCACGTCCTTGCCCTTGCTGTACGAACCTCTCGATATCGTGACGATAGACATACAATTGCTCCTCCGTGTTGCGCCTTGCCGACAAATCGCCAAGGGCCTAACACCAACAAATCCGTGCCGCTGAAACGCCTGCGGCCTTATCCTACAATTCATCGGCGCCGCCCCGATCCATCAAGCATTGGGCTATTGCTCAATTGGAAGACAGAAAACAGGTCACAGCCCGCTTCAGCCTCTACCAACTATGATCATCCTTGCCCAGGAAGATTGCAACCACTATTTCAACCAACCTTTCCGCCGACAGACGCGCAACCAGGCAGGGACCGTCAACGGCTCTCGCCCTTCCTGAATTTCTCCTGCCCCAGATGCATACATGGCGTTTTTTCAGAACAAATACAAAATTTCTCCATTCGGGTCACAATGACCCGAATAGCTAAAACAAAGAGTCATAAAATCCCGAACAATGAAATCACTGTCAATATAGGTAATTAGCGGTAGGTTTCGCTCCAAAATATCCCTTTCCCAGCAATATCGACCTCGACCGATCTGCGGAAGGCGCGGCCATCCACTCGGCTCCACGATCTATCCCTCTGAAAATACGACGTTTTACAATTGGCACGGTCATTGCTTTAGAGAAAGTGCGCATATTTGGATCCAAAGAGAGGCAGGAACTTTTTGCAGGACGAGCAGGAACCCAAAAAATATAAAAAAGGATGGTTTCATTATGGCAGTTCGTGAAGAAGTCTACGGTTATTTCATTCCTTCTGTAACCCTCATCGGCATCGGCGCTTCTAAACAGATTCCCGACAAAATCAAGGCGCTCGGCGGCTCCAAACCGTTGATCGTCACCGACAAGGGCATCACCGGCGCAGGCATCACCAAGCAGATCACCGATCTGCTGGACGCGGCCGGCATGAAGTACGTTGTCTATGACGAAACAATCCCCAACCCCACCGATAAAAACGTTCACGACGGCGTGGACATCTACAAGAAAGAAAAGTGCGACTCCCTGATCACCCTGGGCGGCGGTTCTTCCCATGACTGCGGCAAGGGCGTTGGCCTGGTGATTGCCAACGGCGGCAAGATCCATGATTTCGAGGGCGTGGACAAATCCACCAAGCCTATGCCTCCCTACCTGGCGGTCAACACCACCGCCGGCACCGCTTCCGAGATGACCCGTTTCTGCATCATCACCGATCTGTCCCGTCACGTGAAGATGGCCATCGTTGACTGGCGCGTTACTCCCGGCATCGCCGTGGACGATCCCATGTTGATGGTCGGCATGCCGCCGGCGCTCACCGCCGCCACCGGTATGGACGCCCTGACCCACGCGGTTGAAGCCTATGTGTCCACCATCGCCAATCCGATGACCGACTCCGCAGCTGAGAAAGCCATCGAGCTGATCGCCAAGTACCTCCGTCCGGCCGTGGCCAATGGCCAGGACATCGAGGCCCGCGAGGGTATGTGTTTTGCCCAGTATCTGGCCGGTATGGCCTTCAACAACGCCAGCCTTGGTCACGTCCATGCCATGGCCCATCAGTTGGGTGGTTTCTATGACCTGCCCCATGGTGAGTGCAACGCCATTCTCCTGCCCCATGTGGAGAAGTTCAACCTGATCGCCAAGATGGACCGCTTCGTCAAGATCGCTCAGTTGATGGGCGAGAACACCGCCGGCATGGCTCCGCGTGACGCCGCTGAACTGGCCCTGGTGGCAATCAAGAAGCTGTCCGCCGATATCGGCATCCCCGGTGGTCTGATCGAGTTGGGCAAACGCTACGGCAAAGACGTCAAGGCAAGCGACATCGACACCATGGTCGGCAACGCCCAGAAGGACGCCTGCGGTCTGACCAATCCGCGTCGCCCGAAAGACGCGGACGTGAAAGCGATCTACACCGCCGCGCTGTAAGAAATAGGTTGGTTAGTCTGTAGGTTTTTAGCTTGTAGGTTAGTTTCCCCCTACAGACTATTCACCTCAAAAGATCCCGGTGGAGCCTGCCCCTGTTTTCCCTGACTTGGCCTGTGCGGGCTTCACCGGCTTTTTTACGAACACAACAAGTTACGCTGTGGTTGGCGTTGCGGGACGCGGTAACGCGTCCCGCGTTTTGATGTTTCCACCGGAAAGGAGGCGCAGGGTCTTTACTCCTTGTGACCCTGCGTCTCCGATCCGATTCCAACCAAAAGCAACCATTTCGTACAAGTATTGACAGAGATAAAAAACCGAGCTAGATTTTTTGGCAACTTCTTGATTTTTTGTTTTTCCATCAAGGCCCCCAACTGTCGTCTTTAACGAGTGCCGGTTCCCGACGGAGCCCGGTTATTCTCTTTTTTGCATAGGAGTCATCGCATGGCTGATAGAATTTTTCGCGTGAACATGTCGGACCTGAGCGCCAAGGTCGAAGCTGTACCCGAGGGATGGATGGGCCTGGGCGGTCGCGGCCTGACCTCGACCATCGTTGCCGCCGAAGTCAAGCCCACCTGTCATCCGCTGGGCAAGAACAACAAACTGGTTTTTGCCCCTGGCCTGCTCTCCGGCACCCCGGCAGCCAACTCCGGTCGCCTCTCCTGCGGCGCCAAAAGCCCGTTGACCGGCACCATCAAAGAGGCCAACGCCGGCGGCACTTCGGCGCAGATGCTGGCCAAGCTGGGCGTCAAGGCCCTAATCATCGAAGGCAAACCTGCCGACGACTCCAAGTGGTACAGCCTGCACGTCAACGCCGACGGCGCGACCATCAAAGAAGAGACTGAAGTCGTCGGCATGGGCAACTTTGCCGTGGTCCAGACCCTGAACCAACGCCTTGGCGACAAGGTCGGCGTCATCACCATTGGCCCGGCCGGCGAGATGAAAATGCTGGGCGCCAACATCTCGATCAAAGATCCGGACAGCCACATGCGTTCGCACGGTCGCGGCGGTCTCGGCGCGGTCATGGGCTCCAAGCGAATCAAATTCATTTCGGTTGAGCCAACCGACCAGAAAGTGGCCATTGCCAATCCCGACGCCTTCAAGGCCGCCAACCGCACCTTTGCCAAGGCCCTGGTCGACAACCCCATCAGCAAGGCCCTGGGGCAGTACGGCACCAACGTGCTGGTCAACATCATCAACGAATCCGGCGGCCTGCCCACCAAAAACTTCACCGCAGGACAGTTTGAAGGCCACGAAGCGGTTTCCGGCGAAACCATGTACGACACCATTGTCGCCCGCGGCGGCAAGCCGAGGCACAATTGTCACCCCGGCTGCGTTATCCAGTGTTCCCAGATCTACGCCGACGCCAAAGGGCAGTACAAGACCTCGGGATTTGAGTATGAGACCATCTGGGCCTTAGGCGCGGACTGCGGCATCGACAACCTCGACTATGTGGCCGAGGCCGACAACGTGATGGACGACCTCGGACTCGATTCCATCGAGATTCCGGTGGCCTTTGGCGTGGCCATGGAGGCCGGCGTGCTCAAATTCGGCGACGGCGCCGAGCTGTGCCGCATTCTCAAGGAAGACGTGGCCAAGGGAACCCCGCTGGGACGGATCATCGGCAACGGCGCCGGTTTCGTGGGCAAGGCCTTTGGCGTCACTCGCGTGCCGGTGGTCAAGAATCAGGCCATTCCGGCCTACGATCCCCGCGCCATCAAGGGCATCGGCATCACCTACGCCACCTCCACCCAGGGCGCTGATCACACCATGGGCTACACCATTGCCACCAACATCCTCGGCGTCGGCGGCAAGGTTGACCCGCTGAGCAAGGAAGGCCAGGTGGAATTGTCGCGCAACCTGCAGATCGCCACCGCCGCCATCGATTCCACCGGCATGTGCCTGTTCATCGCCTTTGCCGCCCTCGACGACGCCACCTGCCTGCCGGCCCTGATCGACCTGATCAATGCCCGCTACGGCATTAACCTGGTTGCAAACGACGTCACCAACCTCGGCATGACCATCCTCAAAACCGAACGCGCCTTCAACCTGGCCGCCGGCTTCACCAACAAGGACGACCGGCTGCCCGAATTTTTCTCCGAGGAGCCGATTGCGCCGCACAACGTGGTGTGGGACATCACCGACGAGGCCATCGACTCGTTCTGGAACTTCTAACCAGCACGGATTCATGCAGCTCACGGTTAAACTGTTCGCCTATTTCCGGGACAACCGTTTCAAGCAGCAGCGTATGGAATTCCCCGAGGGAACCACGGTTGAGGACATCATCCGCTCCCTCGGGGTGCCGCTTGACGAGGTCGGCGTGACCATGATCAATTCACGCCACTGCGAACTGCGGCAGGTTCCGGCTGAAGACGATCAGCTGGCTGTCTTTCCGGCCATCGGCGGAGGATGATCTCCCCGCCGCTGGCCGTCTTTCCTCCTTCCCTTCTTGTCGGCAAATTCTCTGCTCCAGATCGCCGCATCCATGCTATACTTGAACGCATGAATGCGGCCTCCGTTCTTGTGCCGCCGCCGGCAGCTTTTTGATTTCCGGCAACCCTTTTCTCGCCCCCCCTGCCCCCGTAACGAGGCCTTGCACAGGCAAAACAGCATGAACGATTTTTTCAAACTGATCCGCCCTTCTGATTTTGTTGCTTTGTTGAGCGATTTCGAGCCCCTTGATTCCGAATTTGTTGCGCTGACCGCAGCCAGGGGACGCATCCTTGCCCAGGAACAGACCTGCCGTGAGGCGCTGCCGCCCTTTTCCCGCTCCACCATGGACGGTTTTGCGGTGCGCTCGGCCGACACCTTTGGCTGCTCCGAGTCGGAAACCGCCCTGTTGACGATCATCGGCGAGATCGCCATGGGGGCCTCCGGCCAGGCGCTGAGCCTGCGGCCCGGCCAGGCGGCGCGCATCTGGACCGGCGGCGAACTACCGCAAAAGGCTGACGCCGTGGTCATGGTCGAATACACCCAGCTGCTTGACGAAGAAACCGTGGCCGTGTTCCGGCCGGTGGCTCCGGGAGAAAACGTGATCCGCGCCGGCGAGGATTACGCGCCGGGCGCGCCGGTGCTGGGCTGCGGCAGCAGATTGCGGCCCCAGGATCTGGGCGTGCTCTCGGGTCTGGGCGTCACCTCGGTTCCGGTGTATCGCCGGCCACGGGTCGCTATTCTTTCCACCGGCGATGAACTGGTGCCTACCGAGCAGACGCCGCCGCCCGGCAAGATCCGCGACATCAACTCCACCACCCTGGCGGCGCTGGTCGAGGAAGCCGGCGGCATTGCCGTCTCCCACGGCATCTGCGGCGACGATTTTGACCAAATGCTCGCAGTCTGCACCGAGGCCCTAGCCGACGCCGACGTGCTGCTGCTCTCCGGCGGCAGTTCGGTGGGCAAGCGCGATTTCACCCACCGGGTGTTCGCCGCCGTCCCGGAGAGCCGCATGCTGGTGCACGGCGTTTCGGTCCGCCCCGGCAAACCCACCATCCTCGCCCGCCAGGGCAACAAGGCCCTGTTTGGCCTGCCCGGTCACGCCGCCTCGGCCCTGGTGATTTTTTACTGCTTTGTCCGGCCGCTGTTGCGGCAATACAGCGGCCTGGGCGCGACCCTGGGCCTGCAGGCCATTCGCGCCGTCACTGCCCAGCAAATGCCCTCGGTGATCGGCCGGGAGGATTACGTTCGCGTGCGCCTGACCCCGCAAGACAACGGCGCGCCGCCTCTGGCCGTGCCGGTCTACGGCAAATCGGGTCTGCTTAATCCGCTGGTACGCGCCGACGGCCTCCTGCCCATCGGCCGCGACGTCGAGGGTCTGGACAAAGGGGTGGAATGCCCGGTGTTGTTGTTTCCATGAGAGGATGACGCGGAGCGTCACCGAGAACGTCCAGCAACCAAAGCCGCTCACAGCCGCTGTCACCGTTATTGCCGGGAGAGAAATGGATCGAGAAATCACAGCATTGCGAGACAGAATCGAACAGCTGGAAAACACCTTGGCAATGGTCGAAAATAGATTGATCGAGACCACAAATGCATTTTATTCTACAAAAGCAATCCAGGACGTCATCAACATCGCCCTGCTGGACAATGATCAACAAGCAAAAAACACAACCATCGAATATCTGGAACATCTCTCCCCTAAAAACACCACCTCAGCTGTGAACAAAAAAGTTGCTGAGGATATCCAGGAAATGATCAATTACCTTCGACATGGCAAACCGCTGTCTCCAGAAGAGAGAAGACAACGATTATATCTGGTTGGCCATCAAAACGACTCCCCCCTAATCCCCTGACGCCGCCATGCAACGAAAAATCTATCTCAACATGAATTCACGGGTAGAGGCCCAGCAGCTGTTCTGGTCCCGTTTCAGCAACCATTGCCCCGGCGAGGAGACCATTCCCTCGCATCTGGCCTGCGGCCGGGTGACCGCTGGTCCGGTCCACGCCCGCTTCTCGTCGCCGTCGTTCCACTCGGCCGCCATGGACGGCCTGGCGGTGCGGGCCGAGGACACCTTCGGCGCGAGCGACGACGCGCCCCTGACCCTGCGGATTGACGCCGGCGAGGCGGTGATGATCAACACCGGTTATCCGCTGCCTGCGGACAAAAACGCTGTGATCATGATCGAAAACGTGCTGCTCGACGAAGACGGCGCAACCGGCGTGATCCGCGCCCCGGTCTATCCCTGGCAGCATGTACGCAAAGTGGGCGAGGACATTGTCGCCACCGAACTGCTGTTTCCCACCGGCCACCAATTCCGCCCGGCCGATCTCGGGGCACTGCTCACCGGCGGCTGCGCTGCGGTGCGGGTGCGCAAACGACCCAAGGTGGCGATCATCCCCACCGGCAGCGAGCTGGTGCGCCTGGAAGACTGCCCAGACGCGCCGCCTGCGGGCAAAAAGGTTGAATCCAACGCCACCGTCCTTGCCGGCCTGGCCCGGCAGGCCGGGGCCGAGGTCGAGATAACGCCGATCATCAGCGACGACTTTGCATCGATCACCCGCCACGTCCAGGCCATGGTCGCCTCCGACGCCGACCTGGTGATCGTCAACGCCGGCTCCTCAGCCGGCAGCGCCGACTACACCGTACGGATCATCGAGCAACTCGGCGAGACGCTGGTGCACGGCGTCACCATCATGCCGGGCAAGCCAACCATTCTCGGGGTGATCGACAACAAACCGGTGGTCGGCCTGCCCGGCTATCCGGTGTCGGCGATCATTGCCATGGAGCAGTTGGTGCTCCCGCTCCTGGCCCGGATGCAGGGCGTGTACATGCCGCCGCCGACCGCGATTCGGGCGGTCCTGGCCAAGGATTTGCCCTCGCGCGCAGGCATTGAGGAGTTTCGACGGATGATTGTCGGCCGCATCGGCGTCGACTTTGTTGCTGTGCCGCTCAAACAGGGCGCCGGGGCGATCACCACCCTGACTCGGGCCAACGCCATCCTCCGCATTGACGCCTCCTCGGAAGGCGAAATCCACGGCCGCGAAGTGGACATCGATCTGCTGGCGCCGCTGCCGCAGGTCGAGCGCACCATGCTCTGCACCGGCAGCCACGACCTATGCCTGGACGTGCTGGGCGATTTTCTTCGCCAACAGGACCCAGCCTATCCCCTGGCCTCGACCCACGTCGGCAGCCTGGGCGGGATCATGGCACTGAAACAGGGCATGTGCCACATCGCCGGCTCGCACCTGCTCGACCCCACGGACGGCTCCTACAACACCAGCTATGTCCGCAAACACCTGGCCGACCGCGACATCCGCATCGTCACTCTGGTGCACCGCGCCCAAGGGTTCATTGTGCCCAAGGGCAATCCCAAGGGAATCGCCTCCATCCGCGACCTGATGACCGACGGCGTGCGCTTTATCAACCGTCAGGCCGGGTCCGGCACCCGGGTGCTGCTCGACTTCGAATTGAGCCGCAACGACCTCGACCCCGACGCCATTTCCGGCTACGACCAGGATGAATACACCCACATGGCGGTGGCGGTGGCGGTGCTTTCCGGCAAGGTGGACGTGGGACTGGGGATCAAAAGCGCGGCAAAGGCCCTGGGGCTTGATTTCGTGCCGCTGATAGAGGAGCGCTACGACCTGCTGATTCCTGGAGCGGTGTTTGAAACAGAGATGATGCAGACGGTGCTGCGGGTGATTGCCACGCCGCTGTTTCAACAGACGGTGGAGGCGATGGGCGGTTACTCCACCCGAGAGACCGGGCGGCTGGTTCCGCTGGATTGAGGCTGGCGCTCCGCCGGACAGTGCGGTGGTTATTCGTGCTGGAGGAAATCGCCGTCTTTGAGGTCGATGTGCATCCAGCTGTTGTGCAGCGACGACGACCGCCCCAGCAGGAGTTTGACTGCCTCGGCAACCTGGAGGCTGGCAATCACCGCCACAGTGAAGGAAAGCACCGACGGCGCCGGACCGGCAGCCGCGCGCTGCGGATACAGACGATCAATCAGATCAAAGCCGGGCAACTGCACCCCGACCTGGCCGTACCAGCCGCTGACCGCGCCGTGCACCAGGGGCAGGCCCCGATGGTTGCACAGCTTCGCCAGGTCGCGCCGGGCCTGGACGTCGTCGAGGCAGTCGACCACCGCGTCGACCTGCAGGGTTTCCTGGTCTCCCGCCCGAAAATCCAGAGGATAGGCGACCACGGCGCTGAAGGGGTGGATGTCGGCCGCCCGCTGCGCCGCCGCCTCAGCCTTGTTGCGGCCCTGGGTGGATTGGAGGGCGTTGAGTTGGCGATTGCAGTTGCTGGGGGAAAAGACGTCGGGGTCAAAGAGATGCAGCCGCCCAACTCCGATGCGGACCAGTTCTTCGACCACATAGCCGCCAAGGCCGCCGCAGCCGATCACCGCCACCCGCTTTTCCTGGAGAAGACGTTGCTCGGCGTCGCTGAGCGCGCCCTGGTTGCGGGCAAAGGTGTCGGCAAAAGACGGCATGGTCGAGGCCCCGAAAGAGAGATGATTGTTGATTGCTTTCCGCACGATACCTGCGCCACGGGCCGCTGTCAATTGCTCTGCGGCCCGGCCGCGCATTGACGACGAACGCGCAGATCGTCAGGAAACACACTGGAACAACACATGCTACCTACAGAACATCCCGCAACAGCGCCGCCCACGCCGTCATTGAGGACGCCTGCCCGCCAAACCGCCGCCCAACCGTCTGCGACCATGCGCTGGCTCGGCATTGCGGCGCGCACCTCCCATATCGGCGCGGCCGCCCTGCTCTTTGGCGGGTTGTTGCTGGCCACGCCCTTTGTCCGCCTGACGCCCTGGCATCACCTGACCATCGCCACCGGCGGGTTCCTGCTGCTGCTGGAATGGCGCCACGACCGGCGCTGGCCGCACCGGGGCAAGGGGCTTCTGGCCCTGCTCCACCTTGGCCTCTGCCTGCTGATCCATTGGACGCCGGCCCTGACCGCGCCGCTGCTGTGGATGATTCTGATCAGCGGCTCCGTCGGCAGCCACATGCCGCGAAAATTCCGCCACTGGTCGATTCTCCAGGGCTGGGAAATCCGGGACAGATGATTGCAACCGGAGCGCAGCGAGGCTCCAGCTGTTGTTTTTGGTAGGAATGAGTTGGCAATGGAAAAAGAAATCGCGAATAAAGAAATAATATTGACGGAAAGCGCCCAAAAAAGCCATCTTTCCGGGGCAACTACTGATCTATCTCATTCTGCCCCAGGATTGTCCATGAAACGCTTGATGACCACCAAAGAAGTCGCTGAACTGCTCAACATCCATGAAAAAATGGTCTACACCCTGGTCTCGGAGAAGGCCATGCCCGCCACCAAAATTGCCGGCAAATGGCTTTTTCCCCAGTATCTGATCGAGCAATGGGTGGAAAACAACACCATCAACTTCCCTGAAAATATCCGCCCCCTGACCTCCAACCAGCGACTGGTGGTGCTCGCCGGCAGCAACGATTTGCTCCTCGATAAAACCATCACCCTGTTCAACCGCTCGTTTTCTGGTCACCTGGCGGTGTTCGGCAACCTTGGCAGCCTTGGCGGGGTCCAGGCCCTGCGCAACAACCTCTGCCACATTGCCGCCAGCCACCTGGTCCAGGACGACGACGAGGAGTACAATTTCCAGTTCGCAGCCCAGGAGTTCGACAAGATGCCGGTGGTGGTCAATTTCTGCCGCCGCCTGCAGGGCTTGCTGTTCAAGAAAAACAATCCAAAGGAAATCTTGTCCGTGGCCGATCTCGGTCGACCGGGGCTGCGGATGGTCAATCGCTCGCTGGGCACCGGCACCCGGCTGCTGCTCGACCGGGAACTGCAGAAGGCCGGGGTCCGGGCCGACAAGATCGTCGGTTACGACTACGAGGTGGCGCGGCACATGGACGTGGGTCTGGAAATCCTGGCCGGGCGGGCCGACGTCGGTCCCGGCATCGAGGCGGTGGCGGGCGCGCTGGACCTCGGTTTCCTGCCCCTGCGCTGGGAGCGGTTCGATTTGCTGGTGTCCAAGGAGGTCTTTTTCGAGCAGGCCATCCAGGCCTTTTTCGGTCTGCTCCAGTCCGAACCGTTCAAGGAGGCCGGCCGTGCGATCAAGGGTTACGACCTGAGCATGGCGGGGAAGATCGTCTTCCAGGAAGGCCAATAATTTTTCACAGGGCAGGTGTGGATGTCTGCCTGCAATCAAGCAAAGAGGAGGAAATTATGAAAGGTGTAAAAGCGTTGTGCTGCGGTTTGATCCTGGCGGCCTTGACCGGCGGCGCAGCCGTTGCCGAGGAAAAAGTCATCAAGATGTCAACCACCACCTCCACCCAGGAATCCGGCCTGCTGGACGTGCTGCTGCCGGCCCTGGAGAAGGACACCGGCATCACGGTCAAGGTGATTGCCAAGGGCACGGGCGCGGCCATCCGCGACGGCGTTGACGGCAATGTCGACGTCATCTTCGTCCACGACCGGGCGCGGGAAGACGCCTTTGTCAAGGACGGCTACGGAACCAAACGGTACGCGGTGATGCACAACGATTTCATCATCGTTGGCCCGGCGAGCGATAAGGCCGCCGTCAAAGGCGTGGCCGAGGGCGCGGTCAAGAAAATCGCAGCCGCCAAGGCGACCTTCATCTCCCGGGGCGACGATTCCGGCACCCACGCCAAGGAACAGGAGCTATGGAAGGCTTCAGGCCTGAGCCTGGAAAACAGCGTCTCCACCATGGAAAAGGACGGCAAGCAGGTGGAAATCAAGTCCGTGCATCCGGCGGCCAGCAGCGACTGGTACCTCTCCGTTGGCCAAGGCATGGGCAAGACCCTGACCATTGCCGACGAAAAACAGGCCTACACCATCGCTGATCGCGGCACCTACATCAAATATAAATTCGGCCGAGAAGTGCCGGTCAACCTGGAAATTCTCTGCGAGGGCGGCGGCCAGCTGGCCAACCCCTACGGCGTCATTCCGGTCAATTCGCAGAAGCATCCCCATGTGAAGGCTGAACTGGCCGAGCAGATGGCCCAATGGCTGGTTTCCGCCAAGGGGCAGCAGGTGATTGCCGATTACAAACTGCACGGCAAGCAACTGTTCTTCCCCGACGCCAAATAAGGGCTCAGGGTTTGCCCCTGCTGCACCCTGCCGGGCGGATTGAATCCTGGATTCTTTCCGCCCGTTGCCTTTCCTTTCACGCCCAATCGCCCCATGTCCTTTTTCCTTGAGAGCTTTGTCGCCGCCTGCCGCCTCGCCTGGTCGCTCGACCCGGAACTGCTGAGAATCGTCCAGGTGTCGCTGACCACCAGCTGCCTGGCCACGGCGCTGGCGTCGCTGGTCGGCATCCCCGCCGGCTTTGCCATTGCCCACAGCCGCATGCCCGGCAAGCGGATCGTCGTCACCCTGCTCAACACCCTGCTCGCCCTGCCCACGGTGGTGATCGGCCTGTTCGTCTACGTCTTTATCTCGCGGCGCGGGATTTTTGGCCCCCTGGACCTGCTCTACACCCAACAGGCGATGATTATTGGTCAGTTCATCCTGATTGCGCCCCTGGTCACAGCCCTGACCATCGCCGCAGTCAGCCGGGTGGACGCGCGCTACCGCAAGACCGCCAGGACGCTCGGCGCCGGCGACTGGCAGACCGCGCTGGTGGTGCTGCGCGAGGGCCGTTTCGGCATTGGCGCGGCGGTGATCTCCGCCTTTGGCCGGGTGATCTCCGAAATCGGCATATCGATGATGCTCGGCGGCAACATCAAAGGCTTCACCCGCACCATGACCACGGCCATGGCCCTGGAATACGACAAGGGCTCCTTCACCCTGGCCGTGGCCCTGGGGCTGGTGCTGATGGCGATCAGCCTGGGGGTCAACATCCTGTTCAACCTCATCCAAGGGAGGAGCGGGCGATGACGCTCTATTCGCTGCGCGCAATCGTCCAGCGCTACAACGGGCGGGTGGTGTTGGACATCGACCGTCTGGACCTCGAGGCCGGCCGCATCCACGCCCTGCTCGGCCCCAACGGCGCCGGCAAGACCACGCTGCTGGACATTCTCGCCTTTCTGGAAACGCCGGCAAGCGGAACCATGACCTTTTGCGGCGAACTGGTGGAGCCCTCGCCCCAAAGGCTGCTGCAGCTGCGGCGGCAGGTGGTGCTGGTGGATCAGCATCCGATTATGTTCTCGGCCACGGTCAGCAGCAATATTGAATTTGGCTTGAAAATCAGAAAGGTGGACCCGACCGTTCGCAGGCGGAAAGTGGACGAGGCCCTGGAGACCGTGGGGTTGAGCCGCTACAAATCAGCGGCCGCCCACGAACTCTCCGGCGGCGAAACTCAACGGCTGGCCCTGGCGCGGGCCTTGGCGCTTTCGCCCATGGTGCTGCTCTGCGACGAACCCACCGCCAGCGTCGACGCCGAAAACCAGGCGATCATCGTCGGCCTGCTCCAGCAGATCAACAGCGAACAGGGCACGACCATCGTTTTCACCACCCACGACCGTCTGCAGGCCGCAGCCCTGGCCCAGCACACCCTGGTGTTGGAAAGCGGACGCCTGGCCGAGGTGGCCTACGAAAACTCGTTTGCCTGCACCTTCCGCCGGGACAACCAGGAGCACAACGCGCAGCTATACTGCATTCTCCACGGCGCGGTCGACCTTGCCCTGCCCGCCCTGACATCGGGCCGCCCCCTTGGCCCAAGCGGCCGCCTCCACATCAATCCCGAAAAAATCACGCTCTACCGCCCCGACGCACCGCCGGAGAGCGGCCTGGACATCGTCGGCACGGTTGTTCTCGCCATGGCCGAGGGGGACAAAATCCGGGTGGTGGTCAATATCGGGGTGTTGCTGGCGGCCCTCATGGATCGGGCCAGTTACCAGCAGTGCGCTCCGCAGATCGGGGCTACGGTGCGGGTGCGTTTTGCAGGCGACGCGATCACCCTGCTCGACGTCGCTTAAGCTATTCAAACCCAGGAGCGACAGCCCTGCCCGCTTCCCCGCGCCCCAGGAACAGCCGCCGCCCTTCAATCCAACAGCATCTCGCCCTCGCTGAAATAGCGGGCAACAACCGCCTGTAGTTCTTCGCGCAGCCGCCGGTTGTCCTGCCCCGCATAGGCGCGGTGCAACCCCTCTGCCAGGGCGGCAAAGGCGTCCACAATCTCCGGATCAAAATGGGAACCGCTGCCCGCCCGAATAATCGCCATCGAGGCCTCGTAGGACAGAGGCGTTTTGTAAGGCCGCCTGGAGGTGAGTGCGTCGAAGACGTCGGCAACGGCAAAGATCCGGGCCGGCAACGGAATCGCCTTGCCGGCCAAGCCCTGAGGATAGCCGCTGCCGTCAAATTTCTCGTGATGCGCCCCGACCACCAGAGCGGCGTCGTTCAGCCACACCGACCCTTGGATGATGTCCAATCCGTGCTGCACGTGTTCCTGCATCAGGGAAAATTCTTCTGCGTCCAGCCCGCCGGCTTTGAGGAGAATATCGTCGCGAATCCCAATCTTGCCGACGTCATGGAGAAAGGCGCCTTTAATCAGGGTCTGCATCGCGCTGTCCGGCAGACGGAGCGCCTCGGCCAGCCGAGCCGCATACAGGGTAACGCGAAAATTGTGCAGGTCGGTGTCGCTGTCGCGCTTGGCAATGGCGCTGGCCAACAGGGAAAGGGTATCGAGATTGGCCGCCAGCAGATTGCGCGACAGGATGGTCAATTTGCCCACCAAGCGGAGAATAACCGGGTAAAGCAGGCCGCTGGTGGCAACCACAATCAAAAGCGCCAGCACAACGCCCCGCCGCAGCTTGTCCTGAAAGGCCAGCCGGGCCGTTTCGGAGGGCGCGAACACGGCCTGGGCGTAGCCAATGGTTCGCTCTAAGGGATCGGTTAACGGCGTAACCACAAACACATGCAGCCGGTCGCCCAGCATGACGACCCTGGCGGTTTCTCCGTTCTCCGGGGCCACCCGGGGTTGCGCGCGGGCAAACTGCACAACCGGATCGATCAGCGCATAGGCGTCGGCGATGCGTTCTTCGCTCTCCTGCGCGGCGGTCTCATAAAAGCAGACGTAGACAAACTCGCCATCGCGCGGCTTCACCGGAACCGACAACCGTTCCTCCAGGGCGCGATGAAAGGCCGCCCGATGTTCGCCGCCCTGATCCTTGATGATTTGCAGGGTGCGCGCGATCAGCAGCTGAATCTCGGCACGGGTCTCTTCGACCACCATGGACCTGAGGTTCTGCCGCTCGACGATATACACCGCCACACAGGTCAGCAGACCGATGACGACGGCCATCAAGGCCAGACGAAGCGTTAGGGTCCGATAGACAAAGGTCTGCAGGGAAACAGGACGGGGTTGGGCCATGGTCGACTCCAAGGGGGTGTATCGTTTACTCTGGGTTGCCTGCAATGGCGCGGGAAGGCATAGGTTGACGCGGTTGCGGCGTGGGCGCTTCCTGCGCGTTGCGGAACATGGCGGAACAGGTTTCGGTTAGCCGACAAGCATCAGCACGCCCAAAGCCGCCAACAACCCGTAGACAATCTGCAGATAGAGGCGGCGGTTGATCCGCCCGGTAATCCGCGACCCAAGCGCCGTGCCCGCCAGCACAAACGGCAGGGTGACCGCGAAATAGCCCAGCGCGTCTTTGCCGATCATGCCGTTGCCGGCGTGCACGCTGGCGGTAAAATAGCCGTTGAGCATGAAAAATCCGGTGAGCGTGGCCTTGATCTCCTCTTTTTTCCAGTCGTGCAGGGTGGTGTAGATGATGGCCGGCGGCCCTCCGGCGGCCACGGTTGCGTTGATGGCCCCGGAAAGGAATCCGGCCGCGTAGCCCCAGCCAACCTTGGGATTGACCGGTCTGGGCTTGAACGCCAGATTAAAACCGCTGACGCCGATCAGGAGCAGGCCCAGCAGGGTTTTGATCAGCAGCGGATCAACCCCCTTGAGCAGCAGCGTGCCGACTACGCTCCCCGGCAGCGAGCCGAGCAGCAGCGGCAGGATTTTACGATAATCGAGATAACGGCGCAGGTCATAGGCCATGGTGGTGGAGATGGCCAGGGTGCTGACAATGCACACGCTCACCGCCAGCTTGACGTCCATGATCAGGCAAAGCAGCGGGATCGCCAGCAGGCCGGCGCCAAAACCAGTCAAACCCTGGACAACGCCGGCAACCAGAAAAATCAGGCCGGCAAGAAGAAAAGTGGTCATCGGCGGTTTCCGGCTCCAAGCGGGAAAGGTTGGGATCAAGGACGGCGCGAACGAGCAAGACGCTTGACATCGCATAGACATCGCTTATGCCCTAAAACCAGAAGAAAATCGCTGGAAAAATCCAGTCAGCGGCAAAAAACAGCCCCCAGGCAGGCCTGTCTTCAGGTTTCCAATCGATTGAAGCAGATTGAGGCAGCTTGAGGTGGCGAAGCGCGCTCCGCTGCTGCAGCCTGCAGACTGACTGGCCGAACAAATCGGCCGAACATCATAGCCGTCTTCATGAATTCTTCATCTTGATCTGCTACACTGTGGACGTATTGTCGCAGCCAGTCGGGCTTGGTCCGCTTGCACCATCAACCCGCTTTCACCATCAACTTCAACGCACGCAGGGACGTTCCTCATGACCATTCAATCCATCCCCACCCGTGGCCGCACCCTGGACTACGCCGCTCCGGTCTATGATCTCCTCGAGCCGCTTTGCCTGTTGAACAAACAGGCTGAGTACGATCAAACCCTCATTCAGACCCTGGACCCCCAACCGGCCGACGCCATCCTCGACCTGGGCTGCGGCACCGGTCTGCTGTGCGAGAAAATCAGCCGCCTGCTGGACCCGGCCTTGGGCGGCTGCGTCACCGGCATCGACGCGGCCGGCAAGATGATTGAAGCCGCGCGGGAAAAACGGGGCGCTCCCCATTGCCGGTTCGAGGCCATGGCCGCAGAACACCTCGATTTTGCCGACGCCTCCTTTGACGCCGTGATCTCCAGCCTCTTCTACCATCACGTGCCTCTGGATCTGAAGCAGCAGAGCCTGCGGGAAGCCTTCCGGGTGCTCAAGCCCGGCGGCAGGCTGGTGATCGCCGACATGCACAAACCGACCACCCTGCTGGGCGCGCTGGTTTCCCACGCCTCGCGCTGGCTCCTGATGCAGCCGCAGATCGGGGAAAACATTCGCGGCGTGCTGCCGGGATTGATGGTTGAGGCCGGGTTTCTGCCGCCGCAAAGCGTGGCCCACTATTTTGGCTACATTGCCCTGTTCTCTACCAGCAAGCCCCTGTGAACCATCCATTTGCCGTCATCGGCCACGCTGCGCGCGACATCGCCGCCCTGGAATCCGAACTTCGAACCGGGCTTGAACATTTCTGGCAGGCAGCCGCCGCCATCCTCGACGGCGGCCCGATTCAGCTGACGCCCCCGGATCAGGCGACCTTTTCCCTGTCGCGCAATTTTTTCTCGACCCTGTTCCTCTATTCCTACTACCGAATCGGCGTTCCGCCCGAGCGGCGCACGCTCTACGCCGCCGTCAATCAATGCCTGCGGGGCATGGTCACCGGTTGCGACAACCTGCTCGACGACGAGTACAAGATCACCCTGGAAACCGATCTGCCGCCGAAGGCTCATCGTTTTCGCTCCGTGCTTGACATTATGGTGGCGGATCGGGTTTTGTTCGCGTTGGTGACCACCCATTGCCGCAACCACGATCTGCCGGTTGCCCTGGCGCTGCAGGCCAGCGCGGCGTCTCTGCAGGCGCTGACCCAAAGCGGGGCGCAAGAAGCTGCGGAAGAAGGCGGCATTGACGGGCGGCTGGAGCCGGACGTGGTATTGCAAAAAATCCACCACTTCAAAACCGGGGTGCTGTTTCAATCCACCTGGGCGATCCCAGCCCTGTTCGAGGACACAACCACACCGGAGGCCCTCGCGGCGCAGGAGGCCCTGTACCAAATCGGCATCGGCTGCCAGATCCTGGACGACATTGTCGATCTGTTCGTCGACGTCCGGGAACAACGGCACAACTATGTGGCCTCGGTGCTCGTTCACCGGGAGCCTCCGGCGCTGTGGAGCCAGGTGCAAGCCGAACTGGCAACGGCGCAGACCCCGGACCGCTTCTACGCGGCCTGGCCGGAATTCGCCTCCCGGATGCAAGCCGAGGCCATGGCGCCCCTGGAGAACGGCCTGCGTATGCTGTTTTTCGACAAGCACCAGGGGCTTGTCCGCCCGGCGGCCCTTTTTATTGCCGACCGGATCGGCGTTGCCCTCAAGTAAACACAACGACATTTCGGCGCCATGCGGCTCACCTTTCTGTACAACATTGCCGGGCTTATGCTCTGGCGCTCCTGGCGGACCACGGCGGTGCTCTCGTTCATGGTCGTATCAGCGGTGGCGGCCCTGGTCTTTCTCTCGGCCCTGGCGGTTGGCACCAACGACGCCATGATTCGCAATTCCACCGGGTTGTTCTCCGGCCATATCGCCGGCAGCGGCATTCGGGAAGCCGACGCGCCGCTGCCGCAGTTGTCCGGGGTCAAGCAGGTGCTGGTCCGGCGGCAGCAGCAGGCGCTGCTCAGCGCAAATGGGCGCCTTGAGCCGGTTGTGCTGATGGGCGTTGACCCCGCGCAGGAACAAGCAGCAACCGCCTACTGGAAAAAAACCGTGGCCGGCGCGTTTCCAACCGCCAATCAGGCGGCGCTCTTTCTCAGCCAGGAAACGGCCAAACGGCTGCAGTTGAGCGTAGGCAGCCGGGTCACTCTCGTCAATCCCCAGGGCGCGCCGCTCAAAACACTGGCAGTGGCAGGCGTCTATAAAACCGGGATCACCCAACTGGATCAGGGCTTGGCCTTTTGCCCGGTGGGGGTTTTGCCCACGGGCCCGACCGACCTCTCGGTCGCCGTCTTTTTACAGGCCGACGCGCCGCTTGAGGCCATCGTCTCCCAATACCGGCGCCTGCTGCCCTCGGCCGTCTTCACCCCCTGGACCGAGTTCATGCCCGACCTGAAGCAGTTGATCGATCTGGACTCCATCTGCATGGCGATTGTCGTCACCCTGGTGTTTGCCATTGTTTCCGTGGGCATCTCCTGCGCCTTTCTCATCTTCACCCTGAAAAATCTTCGCGAACACGGGATCATGAAGGCCATGGGCCTCCTCTCCGGCGACACCGCCCTGCTCCTGATCGCCCAGATCGGCATGCTCACGGTTGCCGCCGCCGTTGTCGGGACCCTGGTTGGCGCGGCAACAGTCGCCGTCTTTGCCCATATCGGCATCGACATCAGCGCCTTCACCTCCCATAACCAGTATTTTTCGGTGTCCGGCATGCTCTATCCGCGCCTCACCGGACTGGCGCTGTTCACCCCGCCGCTTGCCGCCGTGGTCTTTGGCCTGGCGGCCGCGATCTGGCCGATTGCCGCGATAGTGCGCAAAAATCCGGCGGACATCCTCAGGAGCGTCTGAGCCATGCTCGAAATTCAGGCGCTCTCCAAGCACTTCGTTTCCGGACGCGGCCACATCTCGGCCTTGACCGACATCTCTTTTTCAGTGGAACAGGGAAAGGGCGTCATTCTGGCGGGGCGTTCGGGTTCTGGAAAAACAACCCTGCTCAACTGCATTGGCGCACTGGAGGTCCCGGACAGCGGGGCCGTGGTTTACAACGGCGTCAACATCTGCACCCTCAGCCCCCGGCAACGGACCCTGTTTCGACGCCGTCAGGTCGGCTTTGTCTTCCAGGCCGGCAACCTCCTGCCCTGGCTGACGGTTGCTGAAAACCTGCAGTTTCCGCTCGAACTCAACGACATTCGCGGCAGAGCGCAACAACGGCGCATTGAGGAATTGCTGGCGACTTTCAGCCTCGCCGGTTATGAGCAGGCCTTACCGGCGGAACTGTCCGGCGGCGAATCGCAACGGATCGCCTTTGCCCGGGCCATTGCCCACCAACCGGCCCTGTTGCTGGCCGACGAGCCCACCGCCAGTCTTGATTCGAGCAACGGCAGACAACTGATGGAGTTGATGTTTTCCCTCTGCCGCACCCAAGGAACGATCCTGGTCATTGCCACCCATGATCAGGAATTGATGGCCATGACCGACACGGTGATGGCGTTAATAGACGGAAGAATGGAGAAAAAACCATGATGAAAAAACGAGTGCTGACCCTGCTGCTGCTGGCAGTTGTCGCAACCTCCGCCGGCTGCGCTTATCGCCGCTATCTGGGCATGCACGGCCCCTCAACCAAAAATTATCCGGATATTCACTTCGATTCGATCAAGGAAGACAGCGAGTGCCTTGATTGCCATTCGCCGAAAAACACCTCCGGCGAGGCCCCCACAACCTCGCACCCCACCTTCAATGGCTGCCTCAAATGCCATAACGACCCGGTAACATAAAACATTGCGCCGGCGGCAAGCCGATCCAGCGGAACCCGGCGGCGCACGCATGAAATAATCCCGCAGCGGTTCTTTGCTTGACTTTTTGCACCCCGCAGGTTCTATCTTCGCCCGTTCAGGTGTTCGCAAGAACTTTATAGGGAACCCCGTGCAAATCGGGGACGGGCCCGCCGCTGTGACCGGGGACGACCGCTGCACCATGTCACTGACCAAAAGGTCGGGAAGACGCAGCCAGTAGGGAGAACCGGGAGTCAGAAGACCTGCCTGGACGTTGAGGCAACGACTGCGAGGACGGCGGCGTACCCAGTAGAGTGTTTCTGTGGATAAATTAGGGCTATCCCGGATCGATTTGTTTCGATCCGGGATTTTTTTTGTCCATGGATTCCCCCTCGTCTCCTTCTTTTTGGCGTCATCCCCAGCCGGCCAGGCCCCACCCAATGGCCTCGGCGCCTCTTCTGGAATGTTGATCGCAGAGAACAGCAACGGCCGCGCGGCAGCTTGCCAACCGCCGTTTTGGTGTCGATCAATTCGCACCATCCATCAACCCAGGAGAAGACAATGAAGACAGGCAAAAACAATCGTTACCGGGGAAAAACAGCACGACGAGTCGGGCTTTGGGCAACGGCAGGGTTGCTTGTGCTGGCGCCTCGGGCCGGCATGGCCGATCAATCCGAGGAGGCGTCCCATGTGTTGGAGGAGATGGTCGTCACATCCACCAGCAAGAGCAAACTGGTGGATACGCCGGCCAGCATCTCGGTGATCACCGCCGAGGACCTGGAACAGATGGGGGCAAAGAACATCACCGAGGCACTGGAGCGCATCCCCGGCGTCTACAACACCTCCGCCAACGGTTCGTCGTTGTCGATTCGCGGCACGCGCAGTTCCATGGCCGGCGGCCCGATAATCCTGATTGACGGAGTGGCCCAGAATTACGGCAACTACCGCCGCGAGGAACTGGACATCATTCCGGTTTCGCAAATCGAACGCGTCGAGGTGCTGCGCTCAGCCGGGATCGCCTATGGTCCGGGCGCGGCGCGCGGCGTCATCAACGTGATCACCAAAAAGGGGCAGGACGACAAGCCGGCCAATGGACACCTCTCGACCAGTTACGGTTCCTGGGACACTTCCAACCTCTCCGGCGGCGTCGACGGCAGACTCAATCAGTGGGATTATCTGGCCGACCTCAATTTTTTCCACACCGACGGCTACGAAGAAGAGGCAACCGAGCGCGCCGCCGGATTATTGAAATTGGGGTACAATCTATCGGAACAAACTCGCATCGGGGTGCGCGGCAACTGGGTGAGTCTGGACAGCGACACGGCCTACGATTTAGCCAAATATCAGTGGCAATTGGACAATTACCGCAGAGACGGTCATTTCCCAAAATCGGAAACCGACCCCAGGCTGGTCTGGCACAACACTAAGGAGCAGGATTCCGGGGTGTATGCGCTTGATTTTGCGCACAACGGGCCGCAACTGTTCATGGACGGCACGCTGGCCTACACCCACTACAACGAGGTCTACTTCGACAACCAGGATCTCTACACCTCCACCTCCAAGGCCCGCGGCGACTGGGACGACCGCGTCCAAAACACCTACACCGCATCGCTTGCGGGCGGCTATCGGCTCGATTTCGGAGCCTTGGATTACACCCCTTCCATGGGCGTGAACGTGGAGGAGGTGGATTTTACCCAGCGAAAATTCTATCCCTACGATCCGCGGCTCATTGCGGCGAGCAACAGAAGCGCCAAGGCCAAGGCCGACGTTGACCTGGCGGAAACCACCACTGGGCTGTATTGGGACAATGACTTGCTGCTCAATGATCATTGGGGACTGAAGATCGGCAACCGGGTGGATCAGGTGGATATGACCTTTGAAACCAAGGAACCAATTCGGCTGGACATCGAAGACACCATGTGGAGTTGGACCGTGGCCCCCTCCTATCATTTGACGGCCGACGCCAATCTCTACTTTTCGGTGGGCCGCAACTACTGGTTTCCTTCGCCCCAATACTATTACTGGGCGGCCAGTTACGGCAGCCCCAACAACCTTCCGGAAGATTTGCAACCGGAAGAATCCCTGACCTATGAGGTGGGGTACAAGCATCATCTGGGACGGTCGCTCAACATCGCCCTTACCACCTATTTTGCCGAGACGGCCGACAAATTCGGCGGCTATTATGAAGACGGCGAATACATGGGACAGAAAAACACCGGCGACGCCGAAACCTACGGGGTGGAGCTGGAGCTTGACGGCCGGCCCCTGGACTGGTTGGGCTATCGCCTCTCCGGCGCCTATATCCAGGCCGAGTGGACCTCGGGCACGGCCCGAATTAAGGAGCACCCGTCCAACGCCACGGTCAGCGCCGATCTCGACGGCTATCAGGTCAACGGCATCCCCGAGTGGACCGGCCGCATCGGGCTCGATTTCTATCCCTGGGCCGGGTGGAAGGCCAGTCTGGACACGGTTGTTTGCGGCGAATACTACCTCGATTACACCAACCGCCTAACCTATCCGTCGAAAACCACCTTCGACGCCTCGGTTTCCTACTCCTGGGACAAATACAAGGTCTGGATTCTGGGCAAAAACATCCTGGACGAGGACGTGGAGCGGGCCATCAACAGCGACGGCGAGTTGACCGGGGTCAACGGTTCCCCCAAAACCGCCTACTATGTATTGGACGGGGTGTATGTTGAAGCCGGCCTCAGCGTAAAATTTTAAACCGGATCAACGGCGCATTCCGGTTGCAATCGCTGGCCTGCGGCATGCCGCACCATCCCGCAGGCCGTTTTTTTTGCGCATTCGGCAAGGCGGCGCCCTGGACGCGGGGAGCGAACCCACCGCGTCGTTTCTCTTGACAATTTTCACGCCATCGGTTCTATGTCGGACAGTTCAGGTGTTCGCAAGAACTTCAAAGGGAACCTCGTGCAAATCGGGGACGGGCCCGCCGCTGTAACCGGGGACGAGCGCTGCACATAATGTCACTGACCAAAAAGTCGGGAAGACGCAGCCAGTAGAATGAACCGGGAGTCAGAAGACCTGCCTGAATGTCAGGAGACGACTGCGAGGACGGCGGCGTACCCGGTTTATAGTATTTCTGCGGATAAAAGGGCTATCCCGGATCGATTTTTTCGATCCGGGATTTTTTTTGCCTTACCGCACCTAACCCGGCCATCCTTTGTTTTCTCCTCCCCCACTCCATTGGTGCGAGGAACTCATGCAAAGGAACCAAGACACATTCCCCCTCCTGCAGTGCATCGGGTTGCCGGTTGACGGCGGCCGGATCTCTTCCAGCGACCTGGAGCCGACAACAGCGCGGCCATCGGGTCCAGCCGTTTCCCCAGCCTTCCTTTTCCCCTTCGCGCCCGAAGAACAGGGCGCGGTTGCCTGTGGCCGCAGCGCGGCAACAGGCGGGCGAGACCAGACCAAGGCCGCTCGTTACTCGCTGCTGCTCCATGCTGCGGTTGTCCTGGCCGCCTTTCTCTTCAGCCACTATGCCGACCGGACGCCACTGCCGCCGGCGCTGGATTGTTCGATCATCATGACTGGATCAACAACAGCCCTGGCCGGAGATGCGGTCGATGGCGGGGATTCGGCCGATGGCGCCGATACCGCCGATGCCGCACAACAGTCCCCGCCTGTGACCACGGTCCCCAAAAAGACGGGGGTCTCCGCCAAAATGGCGCTCGCCAAACCAGCGCCTCGCCAGCGAAAAATCGTCCCCCAATTTAAAGAACCTTCGCCGCCAGCGGCCACCAAGCAACCAATCCCCTCTGCAATCACCGAGCAGGTTCAGGAGGTCGAGCAATCGCCCCTCGTTGCCACGGATCAACACCCGGAATCCACCGCAGCCAGTGCGTCATTCTCAGATTCGCCAGGCTCAGCAACCAGCGCGGCAAACAACGCAAACGCTGCAGGTGCAAACGCAGACGCACAGTCAGACGCAGAGGCCGGAGCCAATCCCGGCGCAACGACGAAATCCGGCCAGGGGCAAGCCGCCGCCAAGCCCCAAGGGGCAAACGGCGGCGGATTGTTCACCGCCGGTCAGCTTGACGGCCCGCTGACCGCGTTGACCAAGACCCCGCCGGTCTATCCCCGTGCCGCCAAGCAGCGCAACACCGAAGGATGGATCAAGGTCAAATTTGTGGTCAACGAACAGGGCCATGTGGATCAGGTCACCATCCTGGACGCCGAGCCCAAAGATGTTTTTGAGCAAAGCGTCCTGCGCTGTCTGGACCAATGGCGCTTCAAACCTGGAACCGTCGGCGGCCGGGCGGTCAAGGCCCTGGTTGAGCAGACGATTTCCTTCAAACTGCAATAACGCGCAAACCGCATCGGCTTGCCCATGGATTGCTCATGGATTGCCGATACCCAATACCGCTTCGTCGTTGAGAGAATTCAAAACCAAACACAAGGAGAGATCCAACCGTGAACACCGCAAGCCGCATCCGCCTGGACCCTATACTGTTCGCCCTGGCGCTGGCGCCGCTGGCGGCCCTTCCTGCCGGAGCCGAGGAACAGCTGGCCTCGCAACTCGCTGAAGAGATGGTGGTCACGGCCAGCCGCACCGAGGAACGCCCCATCGACGTGCCGGTCTCCACCCAGGTGATTACCAGCGACCAGATCGAGATGTCCGGCGCCGCCGACGTCAGCGACCTGATCGCCAAATACGTGCCCGCCCATCTTCACAAATACAGCGGGATGGACAGCGCCATCGGCCTGCGGGGCTTTCGCACCGACACCCTGGGCATGGACCTCAACGGTTCGGTCTTGATCCTGATTGACGGCCATCGCGTCGGCACCGGCAACGCGGCCAAGCTCAATCTCGACCGAATCGAGCGGGTTGAGGTCATCAAAGGCCCCTCCTCCGCGCTCTATGGCTCGTCGGCCATGGGCGGAGTCGTCAACCTGATCACCAAAAAGGGCGACGGCAAACTGGGCGGGTCCGTCGGCGCCGAGGTCGGCAGTTTTGAGAGCTACAAGGGATTGGTCAGCGCCGGCGGCGAGGTCAACGAAAAATTCCGCTTCTATGCCGCAACCAGCGCCGAGGGCAGCGACGATTATTCCGACCCGACCTTTGGCCAGGTGTATAATTCGGGCGAGACCAAAAAAAATGTCGGCGGCAATTTCATCTACACCTTCAACGACAACCACGAACTGCGCCTGGGCGGCAACTATGCCGACCTGAACGGGGAAAATCCAGCCTGGGACGGGTACGCCACCTATTCCTCCTACGACCAATCAACCAGCCAGGACAGCGACAAAAGCACGGGCTACACCGACCTGGAATACAACGGCGATTATCTGGGCGGCACACTCCACTGGAAGGGGATGGCCTACTTTCTCTGGGATAAAAACCAATGGAACTGGGGAGTGGTTGATCCTGATTCGGACCAAACCAAATATGTCGATGAAACCCTGGGAACCGATCAGCAGCTCAGCTGGAAGATGAACGCCTGGAACACCCTGCTGCTTGGTTTCACTCTGGAAAGTCTGGAGAGAAAGACGTCCGCCTATGCCAATTATTCGCCGGAAACGCCCTCCTCGCCTGGCCTTGATTTTGACAACCAAGCCGTTTTCGTGCAGGACTCGCTCGACCTCCTGAACAACCGGGTCAACCTGATTGCCGCCGCCCGGTACGACCGCTTTGAGGTCGGCACCCAACAGGGAGAGACCGGCGCCTTCACCGATTTTGACGAAAAATCGGAAGACTACGACCATCTTTCACCAAAAATCGGCGTTGGGGTTAAATTTTTTGACGAGTTGCTTCGGGTCCGGGCCAATGTGGGCGAAGGATTCAAGTCGCCCACCGCGGATCAGTTGGCCGCCGATTACGTGCACGCAGGCAGCCGCTTTGTCGGCAATCCAAACCTGGAGCCGGAAACCAGCAGGACCTACGACCTCGGTTTCGACATTTTCCGTGATCCGCTGACCCTGAAGGCGGGCTATTTCCACACCGATTATCAGGACAGGATCGAGCGCTACTACTCCGACGCGCTCGCGGCCTACACCTATGACAACCTCACCGGCGACGCCAAAATAGCCGGGTACGAAATCGGGGTCGAATGGGCGGCGGGCAAAACCTTGCATCTGCCCTTTGCCGCCTCGCTCTGGTCGAACATGACCTTCAACGCCGTCAAGCAAGACGACGACGGCGCCGACCTCAAATACATCTCGGATTACGAGCTGAAATCCGGCTTGGATCTGAACTATCAGGGATTCGGGACCCAACTGAGCCACACCCTGGCAGGGCCGCAGACCATCGACAATTGGGACACGTATCCCTCGTCGGTTGAGGAAAAAAGCAGCTTCGATTACTGGGATCTGACCCTGCGCTATCGCTTTGCCGAGCGCTGGGAAGTCAAAGGCAGCGTCCTCAACCTCTTTGATCAGGAGGTGGAATGGGTGCGCGGCTACCTCATGCCCGAGCGCAACTACCGCGTCGGTCTCACCTACCGTTTCTGACGACGCCCTGATGGGACGAATGTTTTTCCAAGCGATTAGCGGCAGATCTGCGCGACGATCTCCCCGTCCGGAGCAATCAATTCCACCACCAGCGGCATGGCGCCCACAGCGTGGGTGGAACAGGCCAGGCAGGGATCAAAGGCGCGAATGACGGCCTCAATCCGGTTGAGCAACCCTTCGTGCAAGCGGGCGCCGGTGAGGTAGTGCTGAGCGGCCTGGAGGATGCCTTTGTTCATGGCCAGATTGTTGTGGCCGGTGGCAATGATCAGATTGGCCCACTCGATCAGGCCGTCGTCGTCAACCTTGTAATGATGGATCAGGACCCCGCGCGGGGCCTCGGTCATGCCGATCCCCTCACGGTTGTTGAGCCCGGCCTCGGCCCGTACATGGGGATCCAGGATGGTGGGGTCGGTCAACAGCAGTTCGATCATTTCCACCGCATGCAGCATTTCGATCAGCCGGGCGTAATGGTAATGAAAGGAACTGCTCACCGGCCCTGGGTCCAGGCTGCGGAAGGCGGTCAGTTCCCGGTCGGCCAGTTCAGTGCCGCAGGCGGCGGCAATGTTCAGTCGGGCCAGCGGTCCCACCCGGTACATGCCGCCGGGGTAGCCGAGCGGTTTGTAATAGGGAAATTTGAGAAAGGTCCACGGCTCTACGGCTTCGCCGATATAGGTTTGATAGTCTCCAGCAGCGAGGCCGTCGGCAACCGCAGCGCCCTGGGCGTCGATAATCCGCACCCCGCCGTCGTAATATTCAAGCCGGCCGGCGCTGTCGGTCAGGCCGAGAAAGAGACTGGGAAAGCGGGCAAAAATGCGGATGTATTCCTCGTACTGTTCCAGGGATTGTTTCAACCGAACCAGGTGGTTGGCCGCCAGCGCCTTGATTTCCGGGATCTCGCTGAGAATGGCGTCCCGCGCTGTTTGCTGCAGGGGCGCATTCACCCCTCCGGGGACCACCCAAGTGGGATGAATCCGTCGTCCGGCAAGCCGCTCAATGACCTGCTGACCGAATTGGCGCAGCCTGATGCCGTCGCGGGCAAATTGTGGCTCGGTTTTGGCGATGTTAAAGAAATTTCGCGTCTCCGGCGGATGATCCATCCCGAGCAGCAGATCCGGGGCGGCAAGGTAGAAAAAGCTGAGGGCGTGAGATTGAATGATTTGGCCATAATTCAAGATCCGCCGAAGATTTTTCGCGGTGGGGGGAATGGCGACCGCCAGCAACTGATCGCAGGCCTTGGCCGAGGCCAGTGCGTGGCTGACCGGGCAGATGCCGCAGGTGCGCGCCGTCAGCGCCGGCATTTCAAAAAAAGGCCGCCCGACGATGAATTGTTCAAAACCCCGCACCTGGGTGACCTGGAAATGGGCGTCATGGACCGCGCCGTTGCAATCAAGCAACAGACTGATCCGGGCGTGGCCTTCAATGCGGGTGATCGGCTCGATAACAATGCGCTGTTCCATGGCAGATTCCTAGGCGCCGAATCGGGTGATTGCAGGCAGATCGACGGCGCGGCCTGCAACCAAAGCGCCGAGCGCGGCAAAGAGGGTGTCGGCGGAGGGCGGGCATCCGGGGATAAAGAGATCCACCGGAACAAACCGGTGCAGCGGCAGGGCGTGTTCGTTCAATGCCGGCAGATGGCTTGCAGGAATTTGGGCGTTGAGGTGTTCCCGTTCCAGGTAGACGCCCTGCAGGATTTTTTGGCCGCCCAAGACGTTGCGCATCGCCGGAATGTTGCCGGTGACGGCGCAGTCGCCAAGCGCAATCAGCAGGCTGGTTCGCCGCCGGACCGTGCGCAGCTTTTCCTCGTCCTCGGCGGAACTGACCGCGCCTTCAACACAGGCGACGTCCACCCCCTCTGGGAAGATCTTCACATCAACCAGCGGGCTGTAGACAAAATCGACCTTGTCGGCCAGATCGAGCAGGCGTTGGTCCAGGTCGAGCAGCGACATGTGGCAGCCGGAGCAGCCGTCGAGCCAGAGGGTTGCAAGCCGCAATTTTTTCATCTGTGCTCCGTGGCGCGATTGGCAACCAGCGTGGGCAACGCCGGTCGTTGTTTCCGCATTTCGGCTACAGCCTTGCCCTTTTCAAACAAGGCTCCGGTCGGGCAGACATGAACGCACTTGCCGCATCCGGTGCAGGTTTCCGAGTCGCCCCAGGGCGAGTCGAAATCCGCCACGATCAGGCTGCGGATGCCGCGATTCTTCACATCCCAGGTGTGCGCGCCTTCAATCTCGGCGCACACCCGGACGCAGCGGGTACAGAGGATGCAGCGGTTGTGGTCCAGGACAAAGCGGCGGTGCGAGGCGTCGACGGCCATCATCGGATAGCGGCAGGGAAAACTGATGTGGTCGACCCCAAGCTCGCTGGCCAGATCTTGCAGTTCGCAGTGGCCGCTCGCCACACAGACCGCGCAGACGTGGTTGCGCTCGGAAAAGAGCAACTCGATTATGTTGCGGCGATAATGGCGCAGCCGCTCGGTCTCTGTGGTCACCTCCACACCTGCCTGGATGCGGGTGACGCAGGCGGGATGCAGTTTCTCGCTGCCGGCGATTTCCACCATGCACAGCCGGCAGGAGCCTTGAGCGGAAAGCCCTTCGAGAAAGCAGAGCGTCGGGATGAAAATGTCGTTTGCTCGCGCCGCCTCAAGGATGGTCTCCCCGGCTTGGGCGCTGACTTGACGGCCGTTGATGGTCAGGCTGAGCGTCTGTGCGTTCTCCGGGGGATGGGGAGGTATGGGCGTCATTGGAGTCATAGCAGACCCTCCTGGTGCGGACCGCTAGGTTCCGCCATCCGGTCGAGGTATTCCTGACGAAAATATTTAAGGGTGCTGAGGACCGGATTGGGCGCCGATTGGCCCAGACCGCAGAGGCTGGTGGTCTTGACCAGATCGCAGAGCGTCTCCAGAGCGGCGAGATCGTCGACAGAGGCCCGGCGATCACAAAATTTCTGCAGCAGGCTGTGGATCTGCGCCGTGCCCACCCGGCAGGGAACGCATTTGCCGCAGGACTCTTCCATGCAGAATTCCATGAAATATTTGACAATGTCGACCATGTTCGAGGTGTCGTCCATCACGATCATCCCCCCTGAGCCCATGATTGATCCCAAGGCGCTCAAACTTTCGTAACTGATCGGCGCGTCCAGGTGTTCCGCCGGGATGCAGCCCCCCGAGGGGCCGCCGGTCTGCACTGCTTTGAAGGCGTGTCCGTCGGGGATGCCGCCGCCGATCTCCAAGACGATTTCACGCAGCGTCATGCCCATGGGAACTTCGACCAGACCGGCATGTTTGATCCTTCCGGTCAGGGCAAACACCTTGGTCCCTTTGCTCTGTTCTGTGCCTTGGGCGGCAAACCAAGCCGCGCCGCGTGCCATGATCAACGGGATGTTGGCGTAGGTTTCGACATTGTTGATCAAGGTGGGGCTGCCCCAGAGTCCGTTTTCCGCGGGATAGGGCGGCTTGGGCCGAGGCGTGCCGCGCCGGCCTTCGATGGATTCGATCAGGGCGGTTTCCTCGCCGCAGACAAAGGCCCCGGCGCCCAGCCGGAGCTGCACGGTAAAATCAAAGGAGGTCCCGCAGACGGCCTGGCCCAGCAGACGGTTTCGTTCGGCTTCGCGGATGGCCAGTTGCAGCCGTTTCACCGCCAGCGGATATTCGGCCCGCACATAGATAAAACCCGTATGCGCGCCCACTGCGTAGGCGGCGATCAGCATCCCTTCCAGCACCGCGTGGGGGGTGCTTTCAAGCACCGAGCGATCCATGAACGCGCCGGGATCGCCCTCATCGGCGTTGCAAATCAGATATTTCCTTTCGCCTGCGGCCTGGGCCACCGTCGCCCATTTCAGGCCAGTGGGATAGCCGGCGCCGCCGCGCCCCCGCAGACCGCTTTCCCCAACCATGCGAATGATCTCCGGCGGGCTCATCGCCGTAATCGCGTTCACGGCCGAGGCGTAGCCGCCCGCCGCCAGGTAATCGTCGATGTTTTCCGGATCGATGCGGCCGGAAAGGGCCAGCACGTTTTTTTGCTGTTTGCTGAAAAAAGGAAGATCTGCAGGCAGCAGCAACCGTTGCACCGGCTCTTTTCCCAGCGCGGCGACAATTTCGCCTGCGTCCTGCGGCGTTACGGTCTGGTAATACACCGCATCAGGCAGGACCAGGACCAGCGGTCCCAGGGCGCAGAGGCCCATGCAGCCGGCCTTTCTCACCAGGATCTGTTGTTCCAATCCTTGCGCGGCGATTTCCTTCCGCAGCGCCTTGATGATTTCGTCATTGTGCAGGCAGCCCAGGCCGGCGCACACCAGCAGATGATGGGAAAAAGCGTCCAGAACCTGCTGCCGTTGTTCCGCCTGCCGTTGCAATGCTTCACGCTGCGTCATTCAGCCACTCCCTGATCATTGCGGTGGATTCCGCCAAGCTCTTTTTGGCGATAATGCCGCCGTCGGCAATGACGACCGGGGCCAGCGCGCAGGCGCCGACACAGCGCACCTCAAGCAGGGAAAGCCGGTTGTCGGCCGTGGTGTCGCCGGGCTTGAGGTGGTAGCGCTCCTCCATCCAGGCGAGCATCTGGTCGTTGCCCTTGACGTGACAGGCAGTGCCGGTGCAAACAACCAGGGTGTGTTCGCCTTTGGGTTTGGTTTTGAAATGGTTGTAAAAGGTGACAACGCCGTACACCTTGCTGGGCGGCGTTTTGAGGCGGGCGGCAATGCGCCTGAGGGTGTCGGCGTCCAGGTAGCCAAAGGCGTCCTGGGCGGCGTGCAGGGTTTCGATCAGGGCGTCCTGCCGGAAATCATGGCGTCGCATCACCTTGTCGATGGTTTCCCAGCGTTTGTCTTGGAGATGAAGGTCGGAAGGCGGGGTGGGCATGCGTTGTCTCCTTTCAAGAAAAGGACGTGGACCGCACTGACAAGATACCCTGTTCAACAACAGAAGGCCCGAATTTTTGTTGCAGGCTACTCCTCCTTCTTCTCCCCGCCGCCACCGCCGCCAAATCCCGGCAGTTCCAGGGGGCTGACCGCCGGTTTTTTGGGGCTGCCGGTGATGTCGGTTACGCGGCGCACGGCGCGGTTGGCGATGCGTTTGCCCTTGGCGGAAACGCCCTTGATCAGGCAGTCGTCCAGGTCAAGTTCCACAGCATTGTATTTGGCGCGCGCCGACGGCGCCAGACTGGCCCGCACCCGCACCCCTTCCTTGCCCAGCAGCAGCAGGAGAATGGTGGAGCGCTTGTCTGCCTCGAACAACCGGTATTCGCGGTTGAGGATGAATTTCGGGGTGGCGAACCGTTTGACGTAGGCCAGGTTTTCCGGGCCGTGGCGGTAGATCAGGTTAAACACCAGATCGTTTTTCACCAGCCCCATCCAGTACAGGTCCGGGCCGACAAAGAGCTTGTCCGGAACCGGAACCACCTTGTACAGGCCGTCTTTGAAGATCAACAACAGCCGGTCGTATTCGGAGCAGCAGAGTTCGATGTCGGCGCTCGCCTCCTCGGCCTTGATTTTGTGGCCGACAAAGCCGGACTCGCGGTGGTAGCCGACCGTGAGGTTGGACAGGGCCGCCGCCCGGGCGTCAACCTCGTCAAAGGAGCGCAGCTCGCTCTTGCGGGGGAACATCGGCCCGTACTTGGCGTTCAAATCCTCGATGTAGCCGATGGTGAAGCCGATCATGTCGGTCAGGTGTTTTTTGATCTGGGCAATCGCCTTCTCGATCTCGCGCAGCTCCTTCTGCTGGCGGTTGATGTCAAAGCGCGAGATGCGGCGGATTTTGATCTCCAGCAGCCGCTCGACGTCCTCGCCGGTGAGCTTGCGCTTCAACTCCCCGGCAAAGGGCTCCAGGCCCAGGCGCACGGTGGCCAGCACCTCCTTGTAGTTGGTCTTCTCCTCGATCTGCTTGTAGAGCCGCTCCTCGATAAAAATCTGCTCGAGCTTGCGGGCGTGCCATTTTTCTTCCAGCCGGTCCAACTCAATGCGCAGCTCGCGCTCCAGATTCACCACCAGCCGGTCGGTGTTGCGCCTGAGCACCTCCTCGACCTCGAGCTGCCGGGGCATGTTCTCCTCAATGGTCACCAGGCTGGGCGAGACGCTCAGCTCGCAGTCGGTGAAGGCGTACAGGGCGTCGATGGTCTCCTCGGCCAGCACGCCGCGCGCCAGCTTGATTTCCACCTCGACCTTCTCGGCGGTATAGTCGTTGATCGAGGCGATTTTCAGCTTGTTGGCCTTGGCCGCCTTTTCAATCGATTCAATCAAGGATTGGGTGGTGATGTTGTAGGGCAGCTCGGTGATGACAATGGTTTTCGAATCCGGCTGTTCCAGCTTCACCCGGCACAGCAGCCGGCCGTTGCCGTGGTTGTAGTCGGCGACGTCGATGATCCCGCCCCGGAGGAAGTCGGGATAGAGGATGAATTCCTTGCCGCGCAGGTAGTCGATCTGGGCCTGGAGCAGTTCGGAAAAATTGTGCGACATGATCTTGGTGGCCATGCCCACCGCAATGCCCTCGGCCCCCAGCAGCAGCAGCAGCGGAATTTTGGCCGGCAGCCGCACCGGCTCCTGCATGCGGCCGTCGTAGGAGTCGATGAACTCGGTCAGTTCCTTGTTGAACAGGGTTTCTCTCGCCAGCGGCGACAAACGGCACTCGATGTACCGGGGGGCCGAAGCCTGATCGCCGGTGAAGATGTTGCCGAAGTTGCCCTGCCGATCCACCAGATAGCCCTTGTTGGCCAGGTTGACCAGGGCGTCGAAAATCGACTGGTCGCCGTGCGGGTGCAGCTTCATGGTTTCGCCGACCACGTTGGCCACCTTGTGGAAGCGGCCGTCGTCCATGTTGTGCAGGGTCTGCAGCAGCCGCCGCTGCACCGGCTTGAGGCCGTCGTCGACGTCCGGGATGGCCCGCTCGCGGATGACGTAGGATGTGTAGTCGAGGAAATTGGTGTCGAACAGTTGGTGCAGTTTGCCGCGCTGCGGCTCAACGGTCTCGCTCATACCGGCCTCACGATCAGGTGGTCCATGATGTACTGTTTCCGTTCCGGGGTGTTCTTGCCCATGTAAAATTTCAGCACCCGGCTGACCTCGCTCAAGGAGTCAATCCGCACCTGTTTGATGCGCATGTCCGCGCCGATGAACTGCTTGAACTCGGGCGGCGAGATCTCGCCCAGCCCCTTGAAACGGGTCATTTCAATCGCGCGGTCGGCCTTGCTCTTGGCCTTGAGGGTCTGGATGGCCGCCTCCATGTCCTGGTCGGAATAGCAGTAGATGGTCTTTTCCTTGTTGCGCACCCGGAAGATGGGCGTCTCCAGGATGTAGACCCGCTCATGCTTGACCAGCAGCTCGAAATAATGGAGGAAAAAGGTGAGCATCAGGTTGCGGATGTGGAGCCCGTCAACATCGGCGTCGGTGGCCAGGATAACCTTGTCGAAGCGGAGGTCGTTGATTGATTCCTCAATGTTGAGCGCCTGCATCAACGAGTACATCTCCTCGTTTTTGTAGAGCACGTCCAGCCGCTGGCCGAGCACGTTGAGCGGCTTGCCCTTGAGGCTGAACACCGCCTGGGTCATGGGATCGCGGGCGCTGACGATCGAGCCGGCGGCGGACTGGCCCTCGGTGATGAACAGCATGTTCTCGCGACCCGCCTTGGAGGCGTTGCCGCGCGACGGGTGGTATTTGCAGTCCTTGAGCTGGGGAATCTTGAAGGCGATTTTCTTCGCTTTGGCTTTGGCGTCGCGGCGCACCGACTGCAGTTCGCGCCGCACCCGCTCGTTGCGCTGCACCTTGTCGACAAAGACCTCGGCAGTCTCCGGGTATTTGTAGAGATGGGTGGCCACCGCGTCCTTGACCGTGTTGACGATGCCGGTGCGGATGTCGGTGTTGCCGAGCTTGTTCTTAGTCTGCGACTCAAACACCGGCTCCTGCACCTTGACCGCCAGGATGCCGACAATGCCGTCGCGGACGTCCAAGCCGTTGAATTTCTTGCCGGTAAACTCGTTGATGCCCTTGAGGATGCCCTCGCGGAAGGCGGAAAGATGGGTGCCGCCCTCGCTGGTGTAGGTGCCGTTGACAAACGAAAAATAGGACTCGCCGTAGTCGTCGGTGTGGGTGAAGGCGAATTCCAGGGCCTTGTCGGCAAAATGAACCGGCGGGTAGATGCGCTCGCTGCTGACCTCGCGATCAAGCAGATCAAGCAGCCCGTTTTTGGAAAAAAACAGGGTTCCATCCAGGTAGAGGCTGAGGCCGGCGTTGAGATAAGCGTAGCGCCACAACCGCTGCTCCACGTATTGCGGGTCGTAGCGGTACTGGGCAAAGCTCTCGCCGTCGGGGAGGAATTCCACCAGGGTGCCGTTCTTTTCCTTGGTCTCGCCCTCTTCCTCGCTCTGGAGCACGCCCTGGGCAAACACCGCCGTCTTGTAGCAGCCGTCGCGGAAGGCGGTGACCGTGAACCGCGCCGAAAGGGCGTTGACCGCCTTGGTGCCGACGCCGTTGAGGCCGACTGAGAATTGAAAAACATCGGTGTTGTACTTGGCTCCGGTGTTGATCACCGAAACACATTCCACCACCTTGCCCAGCGGGATGCCGCGCCCGTAATCGCGCACCCGGCAGAGGCCGTCGTCGCCGACATGGATGTCGACCCGCTTGCCGTGGCCCATGATGAACTCGTCAACCGCATTGTCCAGGATCTCTTTGAGGAGGATGTAGATGCCGTCGTCCGGATGCGAGCCGTCGCCCAGACGGCCGATGTACATGCCCGGCCGTTTGCGGATGTGCTCCAGCGAACTGAGGGTTTTGATCTTGGATTCGTCGTATTGGTGTTCGGTCATGGTTGCGTCAGGTGGATGGGGGGTTGGACTGTTGCTCAAAAAATGCAGAAACAGGGATAAACATCGGCAGCGGCCGCACTGTACTGACCTCGTTCCGGCAAGTCAAAGAAAAGCGCGCTGTGGCCCTGTTCTGGATGCCTCGGCCGGGGTTTCGGATGTCTGCGGTCGAGAGAGGACAAGCCCGTAGCCTGGATGGAGCGCAGCGTAATCCGGGACACACTCAATTGTTTGGGCTTTGCCCCCGGATTACGCAAACTGCATCCGGGCTACGGGACCACGCAAGGCTCCGGGTTCGCGCATCGCAACCAAGCGATCAAATCCCGCCAAGCGCCTACGTGCAACCTCACTCCATCATGTGCACCCGCTCGCAGTCCGGGCAGATCCAGGTGGGGCCATTGCTCATGCCCCATTTGTTTTCTTCGAAACAATCCGGGCAGATCTGAAACCCACAGCCGCAACTCCAGCAGAAGGGTTTTTCCTCTTTGCAACAGTGGCAACGAAACTCTTTTTTCCGCCGGCGACCACGCGGCGGCTTGGTGGTCTGCTCTTCCATCACGCATTCTCCTCGGGCGGCCGCAGTTCCCGTTCCAGCCAGGCAAGGTAGCTCTCACTGCCGGCAATTACCGGCGTGGCGAGAATTTCCGGCACGTCGTAGGTGTGGATTTTGCGGATGGCCCGGCACAGATCGGGAAAAAGATCGCGGCGCGATTTGACGGTGCATACCGCCTCTTCGCTCTGTTCGACGGCCCCCTGCCAGCGGTACCAGGAGGTGCAAGCGCTGATCTGGACACAGGCGGCGAGCCGTTGCTCCAGGAGTTGGGCGGCAAGCTGCTCCGCGCTGGTTCTGTCGGCCAGGGTGACCACAACCTGGATGTAGGGCGTCATGCTTTCCTCCTTGCGGGTGATGCGTGGGCGGATACGTCCAGCTCGGGCTGGAATATTTTTGCAAAGTGGACTATCTTACCAACGCTTTTACAAAAAACAAACCTCCGCGTTTTTGCCTTTCAACTCAAACAGGTGATTCTATGCTGTTAGCCGTGGATGTCGGGAATTCCCATACCGTGAGCGGTATTTTCAAAAAAGGCCAACTGGTGGGCAACTGGCGGCTGCAGTCGCGCCAGGACCGTACCGCCGACGAGTTGGCGATCCGCTACCACGGCCTGTTTCAGATGGTCGGCATCAACCCGGAGCAGATCACCGGTTTCATCATCGCCTCGGTGGTGCCGACGCTGGAAAGCAGCTGGCTCCATTTCGCCCGCAGCTACCTGACCAAATTGCGCCAGCCGCCGCTGGCCGTCACCCACGACATCAAGCTGGGCATGAAGGTGGCCACCGAGAATCCGGCCGAGGTCGGCGCCGACCGAATCGTCAACGCCGTGGCCGCCTGGGACCGGTTCCACTCGCCGCTGATCGTGATCGATTTCGGCACCGCCATCACCTTTGACTGCGTCAACGGCGAACCCGCCTATGTGGGCGGCACCATCCACCCCGGCATCGGCATCTCGCTCGACGCCCTGGCCACCCGCACCGCCAAGCTGCCCCGGCTCGACATCGACGTCACCCCGGACCACCCCATCGGCACCACCACGGTCAAGGCCATCCACAGCGGCGCCCTGTACGGCTTCGGCGGCCTGGTCGACCGGATGGTGGAGGTGCTGAGCAAGCAGCTGACTCCGGATCGGGAACGCGCCCAGACCATCGCCACCGGCGGCATGGCCGAGCTGATCAAGCCCTATAGCCAGAGTATCGACGAGATCGATCCGCAACTGACCCTCACCGGCCTGCAGCTCATCTATCGCCTCAACTGCAAAGGCAAAGATGCCTGACCGGCCGATTTTGCCGCCCCGGCTGAAACGCGGCGACGTCATTGGCCTGTGCTGTCCGGCGGGACCGGTCCGCGACCCGCAACGGCTGCAGGCGGGAATCCGGCTGATTGAAGGCATGGGGTTCGCGGTCAAGCTGCGCGGGCCTGTCGAGCCGCGCGACGGTTATCTGGCCGACGACGACGCCCAGCGGGCCGCCCACCTCCACGCCCTGTGGAGCGACGAGGAGGTCAAGGCGGTGCTGGCGATCCGGGGCGGATTTGGCTGTCTACGCATGGTTGGGCAACTGGACTGGGAGTTGTTTCGCCGCCAGCCGAAATTCCTGATCGGATTCAGCGACGTCACCGTGCTGCTGACCGCTTTGCTGCAACGATCCAACCTGGTTGCCGTCCACGGCCCGGTGGCGCACTCGCTGGCGCACAGCGACGAGCAGAGCCTGATCTCGCTCTTTGCCCTGCTGACCGGAACCTTCGAGGAACGGATCAAACCGAAGGGGCTGGAGATTTTGCGCGGCGGCACGGGCCGGGGCCGGTTGACCGGCGGCAACCTGACCACCCTGACGCACCTGCTCGCCACGCCTTGGGACACTAACTGGGACGGGCGGATTCTACTGCTGGAAGACACCAACGAGCCGCTCTACCGGCTGGATCGGATGCTGACCCAACTGGCGCTGACCGGCAAACTGAAACGGCTGGCCGGGCTTGTTCTCGGTGAATTTGACGCAGGCGGCAACGAGACCGACCACCTGCGCCTTCAGGAGGCGCTGTGGTCGCGGGTGCTGGAACTGGCAGGGCCGGGCTATCCGATCTGGGGAAATTTCCCCATGGGCCACCGGACGCGCAATCTGGCGCTGCCCATGGGTATGGAGGCGATCATCGATTCCAACAGCGGCGCCTTTGAGCTGCTGCCCGACTCCGTTGCCATGGCCTGAGAGGCGCAAACCATGCTGAAACGATATCTCCAGACGTTTGTTGCGCTGCTGTCGCTGCTGCTCGCTGGCCTGGTCACCCTGGCGCCGATTTTGGTAGTGCGCGCCAAGCTCGATGGCCCGACCTTCATGCTGGCGGTCTGCCTCTGGGCGGCGCTGACCCTCCTGGCGCTGATTCCGGTTTCTGGGATGCTGCTCCAAAAAATCTGGTTCTTTCGGGGAACCGGCGATCCGGCGACGCTTAAGCAACTGCAGGAGCGGCTGCTGGCGATCAACGCCGTCAACTGCCCGGTGTCGGCGGCGCTCAAACGAAAAAAACTGATCTTCACCTGGCGCACCCAGGAACTGCAGTGGTGCGAGTTGTTCAGCCGTCTGGACGTCAAACGTCTCTATGAACTGCACTGTCGCTTCGACGCCGACACCCGCACCGTGTACCTCCTGGACCGCATCCGCCTAGCCGATTTCGTGGTCTGTCCGGAGCGGGTCAAGATCGGTTCCCTCCGCATTCCCCTGCCCTTGCTGCGCGCCCGGTCACGCCGACTGGCAACCATCAATCAGTTCGCCGCCCTTGAGCCGCACGACTACGATTTTCATCCCCGCGAAATCAAATCGCCGGTCCTGGGCACGATCCTGGCCTGCGGCTGGAACGTTCGTTTTAGCTTATTCTGACTTTCGTTCTTCCTTTGTTGGAACAGGGCGCACGCCGTGCCCTACCCCTGGAAGAGGAGGTGTCAAACGATAAAAGGAAAACCTTGATCGTTCCCACGCTCCAGCGTGGGAATGCAGCCGGGACGCTCCAGCGTCCATCGACTCCCCCCTCGTTTCCCTTGCCTCCAAACAGAACGAAAAAAAACAACGTAAAAACCGGACATTTTTTCCGTGCGTCGCCAAACAAAACCGGACGCTGGAGCGTGGAAACAATCGTAATAACAGGCGAGGATGCCAAAAACAGCGCACACTTGATGCCCCCACCCGTAGCCTGGATGCACAGCTTGCGGAATCGACCAACCAATCCTACAGACCCCGGATTACGCTGCGCTCCATCCAGGCTACGAAATGCCCCCACAACCCATCAACGCGGCAACAAAGCCCACCCGGCAAGTTTACCCCTGCTTCAGATCCACCGCGACGTTGATCAAACCCACGCTCCAGCGTCCCAAAAAAATGTCGGCAGACTCCTATTTCCGAACAAGGTTTATCCCGCCAAGAGAAGGATTGCTTGGACAAGGGATATTCGGGGATGTAGGGGGCCATTGGCGTTGAGCCGGGCGGCGGGGTGCGGGACCGGAGGAAGGGGCAAACTGTTTGAGCGCAGCGAGTTTTTGCCCCGCCGGTTCCGCTCCTCGGCGACCGGGGTTGTCTCAGCGGCAGGGCGGCCCTTTCTTTAGCGGTGTGGCGCAGACCACATGGCGGATTCTTTTCTTTGGGCAAGCAAAGGAAAGAATGCCCCTCCCGCAGGGAGACGGAGGGCGGGGTTTGCTTCAAGTATGCCAAAAGGAAAAACAGGCAGGAATTTTGATTGTTCCCACGCTCCAGCGTGGGAACACAGCCGGGACGCTCCAGCGTCAACACTTGGACGGCGAACATCTATGAACAGAGTCGCTCGGCCAGACACGGATACGTGACCTACTTGAGCACTGGCTGCATTCGAGCGCACGGAGTTATCTCGGACAAACGGCGAGTTTTGGCAACATCCCAAGGCGCCAAACACAATGGGATGCTGGAGCGTCCAAGGCTGTATTCCCACGCTGGAGCCTGGGAACAATCAGAATCCCAAAACCCCTTCAACACCCAACAAAGCCCATCCGCCAGTTTCACCCCTCCTCCGACTCCACAGTGACGTTAAATTCCTCCATCTGAATCTCGGCGTTTTTGCCTTCGCCGAGCAGGTGAAAGGAAAAATACTGCCGGGCCTTGGGATTGGCGAACTCAAACTCCACCTTGCCTTCCTCGCCCTTATGAACCACCGGAAACACCGGCAGGGCCACATCGTTCTGGGTGTATTCCCACTGTTTGACCAGCAGTTTCAACTGCACGCCGCTCTTCGGGGCCTTGGTCGCCTTGTAGCGAATCGACACCTGCACCTTGGATTTGGCAGGGAAATCGAGGTACTGGGCGCCAACCAGGTTGTCGCCCCATTCATTGGTGACCTTCTCCGGCAGTTTGCGCACTTCGCCGTTGGCAAATTTCAGCACCTTGGTTCCGCTCTCGGAAAACAGTTTGTGATCCAGGGTCTTGACGATGTTGGCCAACTGCGCGTTCCCGCCCCCAGTATCGGCGGCAAAGTCGGCAGGAGGCGGGCCCAGCAAACTAGGAGCCGTGCCCACCCAGCAACGGCCGTCGTCGGAGCATTCGTAGCGCCGATTGTCGGCAGTGTGCCAGCGCCGTTTCGAGGTGGTGTAGGAGACCATCTCCCGGGGCGTGTCGTACTTGCGAAAAAAACTGCGACCGATCAGGGTTTCCGGCATCTTGGCGCCCAGGTAGTCAAGTACCGAGGCGGTGACGTCCACCAGGCCGAATCCGCCCTCCTTGACGTGCGGCAGCCGCTTGTGTTCCGGAGCCAGCACCGCGGCCAATCCCCAACTGCTGACCCAGTCGGCCAGGGGCGAGCCGTGCGATTCGTCCGAGGTGACAATCACCAGGGTGTCCTTCAATACCCCGTCCTGGCGCAGTTGCTCGATAAACTCGGCCACAGCCTGGTCCAGCAGGTCCACTGTGGCGTCTTTGCGCGAGGCAAAACGGGCGGCGACGTCGTCGGGAACCGCATAGGGCTGGTGGGTGCCCACGGTCAGCAGGGTCAGCATCCAGGGCTTTTTCTGGGCGCGAAGTTCGGCAATGTACTTGGTCGCCCCGTGGAAAAAAACGCTGTCGACCACGCCCCATTCAAACGGGTACGGGTTGGGCTCAGTGAACCATTCATTGCCGTGGACCTGCTGAAACCCCATCCTTGGCATGATCCGATCCTTACCCATGAAGCCAAGGTTGGCCGCCTGGAGGAAGTGGGTCGACCAGCCGTATTGGGTCATAAGCGAAGGCAGGCAATCCTGGGCGCGGGCCGAGTTCGACTGCAGCTCAAAGGCCTTGGGCGTGTCCCAGGATTGCTTGGCAAAATCGCCGCAGAGGATGGAATAGAGGCCGCGAATGGTCTGATGGCTGTGAGCGGTGAAATCCGGAATCAGCATGGCGTCGCTGGTGGCGGCCGCCAGACGGCGCATCTCGGTTGCAGGCGAGCTTACGCCCATGGCCTGTCCAATTTCCGGATGATACATGCCCGGAATCCCCTCCAAAATCACAATCAGCACGTTCTTGGCCTTGCCCTTCTTGGCCAGCAGCGAGGGGGCGTCAAGCTCCAGTTCGTTGAGCCCTTTGGGCAGGTTGGCGGTTTCCGGCGCGGTTTGCCGCTGCAGCACGGTGGCAAGGCTATCGACCATGAACCAGTGCATGGGGTTGTAGCGGGCAATCACGCTCTGGTTGTCGTAGCGGCTGTTGAGCAGGGCGTGGGCAACCAGGAGAATAATACAGAACAGCCCCCCGCGCAGCAGCCATTGCCGTGCCGGCCGAGCGGGCGGAAAACAGCAGGCGCAGAGTGCGGCGACAACAAAGAGCACAATCAGATACGGGGAAGAAAGATTCAACCCGGAGGCGCTGTTGGCGATGAATACAGGATCGGCCAGGTACTGCAAATCCTGCCAGGCGGGCAGCCGTTGCATGGTCAGGATCAGTTCGTGGGCTGCGGATTGGGCCAACACCCACAGCGCCAGCGCCGGAATCCGCACCCAGAACGGGCCAAACAGGGCAATCAGCAGAATGGCGACGCCAAACCCGCAATCGGAAAGCAGACCAATGGGCTCGGTGAAGCCCTGGTAGGAAAGTCGCCACACGGCAGGCGAAAAGCAGGCAACAGCCAGGGACAACAGCTTCATTCGTTGTTTCAAAGGTGGAACTCCAGAGGAAAAAACAGGACCGCGAAAATGCAGGGATGGAAGACGAACGCTCGGGCAATACTAACAAAATTTTAACACGAGCGTCAATGACGCAAGGGAAGGCTAGGCAGAACAGCATCCCCAGGCCGATGGTTCCATCGAGCAATCTTGCTGGAAAGGCTGGCAATATTTTTCAACTCCTCCTATTGTGCCCCTAGCTCTAAACCTCTGGGGCCCAAACCGCCTTGTGTTTGATTTCAAAACCATGCCACGTCACCAATCATGACACGCCATTCGCCCCAGGTCACAGGCAATATCTGCCGACGTTTTTTTACGCTGCCTGCGTCAAAACAATTAGCGCTGACCCACACGGCGATCATTGTCCTGATCCTGCGCGTCGCTGTCTCTCTGTTCTCATTGCAGCGCATACTGCAAATGCTCCGCCGCCTTTCCAAGCGAAAATCCTGGCGGCGGCTCCACCTGGACGACATCCTCTACGCCAGCACTGTGGTCAGCCGTCGTCTGCCGTTTGCCACCTGCCTAGTGAACGGACTTGCCGGGCAATACTTGCTCACCCGAAACGGGTATCAGCCGACGCTGCATATCGGCGTAAAAAAGGAAACCGACAGGGCCCTTGCAGCCCACGCCTGGGTCACCATCGACCAACAGGTTGTCATCGGCATGATTGACGATCTGGACACTTACACACCATTTCCTGGGATAGGATAATCTCCCATGAGTGCGTTAGGCGGCATCTGCAATTGGAGCGGACAACCACTCGACCCGCAGATGCTCGTTCAGATGGGCCGGCGCATGCAATGGATGGGGCCGGACCAAGACGGCTATCTCTTTGACCAGCAGGCGGGTTTGGTGCAGCGCGCCCTGATTGTCTCCCCCCGGCAGTCAAAGGACAACGGACCAATTCGTTGCCCGCGCACAGGCATCCTGGTCGCCGCCGACTCCCGCATCGACAACTGGGAGGAATTGGCCGACGCCTTGGATCTCCGGCCCTCACATCACCTGCCCACTGATGCTGAAATCATCCTCGCCGCCTATCACCGTTGGGGAGAACGCGCACCCGAAAAAATTATCGGCGACTTTGCCTTTGCAATTTGGGACCCAAGACAGCGCCATTTGTTCTGCGCCCGAGACCGCATGGGAGTGCGTCCTCTCTATTCCCTGCACCAATCAGGGTTCTTTGCCTGCGCCTCTCATCCGGCTGCGCTGCTGGCCCTGCCGGACGTTTCCGCCCACCGCAACGAGCAACACCTTGCCTGTTTTTTGCTGCAAATTATTCCGGAAGACACCACCACCTTTTATGAAGCCGTCCATCGTCTGCCTCCCGGCTGCTGCTTACAGGCGAGCGCCGCAGGCGTGACGTTGCGTCAGTATTGGTCGCCGCTCCAGGAGCCGCCGACAATCAAACGCCGTGATCAGCGGGAATATGTCGACGAATTTCGCACATTGTTCTCCACCGCAGTGCGCTGCCGCATCCAAAGCCCATTTCCAGTTGGTTCGACATTAAGCGGCGGCCTGGATTCCTCTTCGATCACCTGCGCAGCCTCGACCTTGCTCAACCAACAGCAAGGCGAAAAACTCCACACCTTTTCCGCCGTCTTCCCCTCCCTGCCGCCCGCCCTGCTTGCCCGGATCGACGAGCGAAATTACATGGAGGCGGCGCGTCAAAGCTGCCCCTCGGTTGTCGCCCATGACATCCTGGCGGATCGCCTGCACCCCTTTGCGACCTTGGCCGAAGACGTGCATAGCGCAGGCCAGCCGTTTTTTGGCCCGAACATGTACATCCACAACGCCATGTACGCAGCGGCCGCTCAGCAAGGAGTCAATGTTTTCCTGGATGGAATTGACGGAGATTCGGTGGTTTCCTACGGATTTGAGCGCCTGCCCCATCTGCTGCTCACCGGTCGATGGACCGTTCTGGCGCGTGAACTTGGCGCCCTGAAGGCAACGAGCAACAGTCGCCAATCAATAGCGCGGTTGCTTGGCAGCTACGCCGTAAAACCGTCGCTCGCAGGCCTGATCGAATGGTTGGGGTTGGGCCGGGTTTTGCCGGAACACAGGCGCTCGGCTCGGCTATCACTGCTGCAGCCCGATTTCAGACAACGGGTGAACGCGACCGAACTGCTGCAGCGGCATTGCCGCAAAATGCGCCTGCCTATTGTCGACGCGGCCGCCAACCACCGCGCCTCTCTGGCCTTGCCGTTCCTATCGCATATTCTTGAAACCTGTTGTTTCTTGTCGGCCCGTTGCGAGATCGATGCGCGCTACCCGTTCCTCGATCACCGGCTGGTGGACTACTGCTTGAGCCTGCCGGTTGAACAAAAACTCTCCGACGGCTGGAGCCGGGCCATTCAACGCAAGGCCATGGTCGGCATAGCCCCGGATTCGATTGTTCGCCGACTTTCAAAAGCGGACCTGAGTCCCAACTATTGCGTTGGACTTGCTCGACACGGCTCCAGGCTTGTCGAAGAGATCATACGTCCGGCAAGGCCGTTGCTTGCTGAATATCTTGATGTTGACCGTCTGCTGCCCGCACTGGAGGCCGCCATCCTTTCCCCTGAAAGCCATCCGGATACGACGCTCTTCTTTTTCACCGTGGCAAGCCTCGCGGCATGGCTTTCATCACCCCTCGCTTGAAGGCCTTCTGCGGACTGGATTTCCTGACAAGCGCAACACTTCTTATCAAAAAAATTACAATGGAACCTCATTGAGTTATATAAAAAAATGATTGACGCACAGACGGGGTACTGCTAGATAAAAGCATAGACGGCATTGTTGAATGATCGGCGTTGGGCGCCAACTCAATTTGACGGCTTTCAATTTTGATCCCAGCCATGGAGACACCAATGAAAATCGATGACAACAAGCAGCCCATGGACAAAAAAGTTTGGCGCAAACCCGAACTGATCGCCTACGGCAGCGTCGAAAAAATCACCTTGAAAGGGTATGGAATAAATGACGGCGGCGGCCTCAGCCCAAAGGGTTCTCATCCCAGCATGTAGCCTCTGCAACGTTCAGAAAAAGGCTGATGGAAATTAACCATCAGCCTTTTTTTATGGATGTTTGCCCCTTCCACAAAACGTGTTTCTTCATGCCCTTCCCCGGTTGTTTTTATTCTGTCTACGGTCTCCAGACCTGTTCCGACCAACCGATTCTCGAATTTGAGCCTCTGGTTGCGGCGACGCGGGCGGATGTGCGCATCTGCTGGCAAAAAATTGCATTTTCGCCCACCTATACAGATACTGACTGGCATTTCATTGTCGCCCAGCATGAAGCAATACTCTGTTTTCAGGGCGTCGGTGTTTTTCATATTTCCGACCCTGCCACTATCCTCGTCGAGCCTGAACCTGAGGTCGACGAACGCATGGTGGCGCGTTATCTCAGCGGCGTGGTTTTTGCGGTGCTGCTCCACCTACGAGGCCTCGTTGTTTTTCACGCTGCAAGCGTCGCCATAACCGAGCAGGATGCGATTGCCTTTATCGGCGATTCAGGGGCAGGGAAATCAACCCTGGCCGCGTTGCTGCACCTCCGGGGGTGCTTCTGCATTGCCGACGACGTAACCGCCATGCAGGCGGATGCACAGCACGCCGCCATTGTTCCGGGCATCCCTCGGTTGAAGATCGATCCGGATCTGGCCCGGCGCTATGCACTTCCTGCTGACCAACTCTGTTCGGTGCATCCTGCGGAGGAGCAAATTTATTTTTCTCTTGTACAGGGGTTTCCCAAAATTCCCCTTCACGTACGGGCGCTGGTTTTCCTCGATGTAGGGCTGCAGGCGTCGTTACAACGCATCACCGCTCGACAGGCGATGATCGAGACAGTGCGCTACACCTTGCCCACCCGGTTCCTGCAGACAACCGGAAGCCGCGAACATTTCCAGCGGTGCGCGTCGATTGCCGGGTCCGTCCCAGCCTTTGCCCTGACCCGCACGCGCCACCTCGACGACCGTGAACTGGTGGCCGATCTGGTGGTCAACGAGTTGCTCCCGTGCGCCTGTCCACTGTGAATACGTTCCTGTTTGCTTCGACACGACCTGACGCTCCCCGTCTTTGCGGCATCCTTCCTTCTAACAGGTTTGGGTTGTTTTCATGAAATACGGCAAAATCTTTATATGGGGACCAAATCCACTGAACAACCGGTTGCTAGCCCGGCACATCCACGCGTTTTCCGGCGTGAACCCATCGTGCGTCGAGGATTCTTCCGAGTTGACCGAGAACGCCTTTCGTGCAGACTGCCTGTTCTTTTGCGATTGCGACAAAACAGACGTGGCCTCCTATTGCCGCAAAATTCATCGCCATGGTTTCACCTTCGAGGAATCGCCGGCTATTGCGCTGCTCAACGTCATGCGAGACCAAAACCTGCTGGAAGAAATCAACAGCTATGCCATCCGGGGCGTTTTTTACACTTGCGATTCCTTTGAATTGATCGAGAAAGGCATCAGAAAAATGCTCGCCGGCGAATATTGGCTATCGCGGGACTTGCTCATCAAATCGCTGAAATCAGTCCGCGAGGCGGACAACAAACTCAAAGAACTGCCCAGCACCTCGCAGTTGACCTTGCGTGAACGAGAAATTCTCCGCCTGATTGCCGCAGGATTATCCAACCAGTCGATTGCCGACCGCTTGTTCATCAGCGCCAATACGGTCAAAACCCATATCAGCAATATTTATAAAAAAATCAGCGCAGAGAATCGTGTGCAGGCAATTCTTTGGGCCACGGAACGTCTGCAATTTACAGAACCGACCCCGCCCTATGAACCTTCGCTGTTTCAAGAAGTTCTGAAAAATTAACGACTGACGGTTGGGGGACTAGACAACTACTAGGCAAACCTACCCAAAACCTCCCGTAAAAAATACATCTCCAGGGCGATAGGTTTTTCTTGATTATCAGCTACAGTGCCCGACTGATGCAACAGATGCTGGTTGCTTTAGAAACATCGCGTGACACACATTCCTTAGCCATTGACTTGCCGTCATCGACTTGGCCGCCAATGCGACACCATATCCAATCATGTTCGACCATCTCGCTCAAGGGAGAAAAAAGATGAAAAAAATCGCATTTGCTTCCGTGGCCATGGCCACCCTACTGACAAGCGCCTCAGCAACATGGGCAACATCGTACACCTACACGTTCAGCGGCGGCGACTTAATGAGTTACCTTCTCGCCTCAGCAACCAATAAAACGCCGGCAGAGATAGGCATGTATGACGGCGCCATGCGCTATACATTCAACGTAGACGAAGCTACGACGGGGAGTTGGTCGTCTTGGTTGAGCGGCACTAAAAATTTGTTCAAAGGCTGGGCAACAACAACAGACAGCAAATTGACCATGTTTAACCTTTGGGGTTTTGGAGATTACCTCACCGCCGACGCCACTTCCTGGGGAGAGACATATAATGTCGCTTCGTGGACGAATTCCGGGACAGCCACTGACAATTGGGATTCTTTCCTTTACTCCGATGCAGACACGTTAAACAAAACGGTGCTGGCCTTTGGCAGTTCCACTGGCTATTATAATGCCCTTGCGTTTGGCGCCGCAGAATACCCAACCTTTACCTTCACCATCGAGTTGGACCCGACGACCACGCTTTGGTATAAAGGCGTGGAAGGCCAGCTGGTTTTTTGGTTTGGCGGCGTGCTGGTGAATGACGACGATGATTATATGGGCAAATTGGAAGGCAACATGGTTTTAAAAGGCGCCGCCGCCGTTCCCGAACCAACCACCATGCTCCTTTTGGGGGCTGGTTTGGTAGGCTTGGCTGCCGCTGGCCGCAGAAACAACAAAAAGGCCCACTGAGCCCTTCCCTGTTGTTGACCAGAGCCTGACTGCCGGCGCAGTACAGGCTTTGGGAGAAATGAACGGCATATTCGCAAGACAGGCTCCTGCGAATATGCCGTTTCTTTTTCTCCTTTCAGGTCCTCACCAACGCCTCGCGCAATGCGGAGCACACGCACTGTGAGACGCCCCCATACAACCCTTGCCCAACTCGCGACCGACCATGGAGAAGCTGGCATACGCCCTGTACCTTTTTTCGCTCATTTTTGCGCCGCTTGCCTTTGGCGTGATCGACCCAGGGCCGCTTTTCCTGATGGAAGGCGCGTGCTTGCTGTCCCTCCTCTGCTGCCTGTTTGCCCAGATCCGAAGCGGCCTCCCAGTCGTTCAAGTTCCCGGCCTTGCGCCGCTGCTGTTTTTCCTTGCCTGGATGGCCGTTCAACTCATCCCGCTGCCGCTTGCCCTCGTCGCCGTTATTTCTCCGGCCACGGCCGCCCTGTACGAACCGCTCCAGGCCAGCAGCCCGGCAAGCAGCCTGTACGTTCCCTTTTCAGTGCACCCCTGGCACACCCTCCAGGATCTGTTTCGCTTTTCCGCCTACGCCGCCTTCTATTTCCTCACCGTTCAATTCCTTTCCGAGCCAAAACGGATGCGGCAAACCCTGGCTGTGGCGCTGACGCTGGCCGCTTGCATAGCACTCTTTGGCATCATCCAATATTACACCGACAACGACCGCCTATTTTGGCTGCGAGCCTTCACCCACAAGCAGGTGTTCGCCTCATTTGCCTATAAAAATCATTTTGCGGCCTATGCAGCCATGCTGCTGCCCTTGACCCTCTCCCTATTTTTTTACCACCGCTCGGGTCGACGATCCGTTTCGATCAAACAGGCAATCATCGACCTGTGCAACCGAACCACCGACAACCAGCACCTGCGTTTTTTCCTCGCAGCCTTGGTCATCGGCCTGGCGCTTTTGCTCAGCCACTCTCGCGGCGGCGTCGCCTGTTCCTTTATTTCCATCCTTGTCCTGCTGACGCTCGGACGCAAACGGTTCAAACTGAACGGATTATGGATTCTCGTGCTGTGCCTGCTCGCCGTTCTGGCAACAGGCGTTGGCAAGGACGGGCTTTCAACGGTTGATCAAGGGTTCGGCACGGCCCTGGTCAAAGACGGCGAATCGCTCAACGGCCGGCTCGATTTCTGGAAGAACGCCCTCCCCATCCTGACCGATTTCCCGCTCACCGGCACCGGCGGCGGCACATTCCGCGCTGTCTATCCCCGCTATCAGCACTCCGCCAGCGGGGCCTTTCCGCTGCACGCCCACAACGATTATATCGAGACATTGACCAACACCGGCTTGATCGGCTCGGTCGCGATTCTGCTCTTTCTTGCGCTCTTTTTTCGCAACACCCTTGCCGCCTATCGCAAGCGCCGAGACGGCTACGTCATCCACCTCTATCTTGGCAGTCTGGCTGGCCTGATTGCCCTGCTGCTCCACTGCATGCTTGATCTGCAATTCCGGGTGTCAGCGGCGGTTGGGCTGTACTTTTTTTGGGTCTTGGGAGTCAACGCCGCCAGCGTGGCGTTGAAACAGCATCGCAATTCGTCCAGCGCCGCAAAAACAATCCGACTGACTGGGTGGCGCAGCTGGTGCGCCTTAGCGCTGCTCTGTTTTGCCTCGCTCCTCTGTTGTGCTGTCCAGATCGGAGAACTGCGCGCCCTGGCCCTTTTCCCGGAACTGGCCGCCCATGAAAAACGAATGGGCAAAGCGGGTTATGAAAACAGAAGTGAACTGCTGGCTCTCGAGAGTTTTGCAAAATACCAGGATGTAGACGCCGACCAAAAACAGCAGACATGCGACCGAGCCGCCTCCGCCGTGCGCCTCGACCCGCTGAATCCGAGATACCGCCATCTTCGCTCGCTCTGTAATGATGCAAACGGCAAGATCGACGCCGCCGTTGCCGATTGCCGCGCCGCCCTTCGGCTCTATCCGGTTCAGTCTCTCTATTACCAGCAGTGCGCAGGCCTGATGGAGAAAAAGGGAGACGTCGAGGCTGCAGAGCAACTCTTTCAGGCCGCCATCCTTAACGATCCCAGCGAAGTGCGATTTCAGCGCGCCGCACTCCAACACCTGCTCCGCGCCAACAAACAGGAAAAGGCCCTGCGGTTGGTTGCCAATTTCCTGGCCCAACAACCGGAAAAATCAACCATCATCCTCAGCGACCTGGAATCCGCCGGGGTCACGCCCGCTCAAGCAGCCACAGTCCTTCCCCAACGCGTTGCGCCGTTTCTGGCGTTGGCCGCCTGGTGGGAGCGGATTGGCGACGTCGGCAATGCCGCCCAAACCTACGACCTGGCGCTGAGTTACCTTGAGCACGAAAAACCGATGCACGCCACTTTCATCCGGCAGCCGCTTCGCTTTTACCAGCAGCAAAAGAACGAGGATAAAGCATTGACCGTACTCCAGCAGGGTGTGCAGTTCCTGCCCAAGGAATTCGAATTCAGGCTACAGCTCGGCGACCTCTACAGCCGGCAAAGCATGCACCACAAAGCTTTGGAGCAGTACCAGGCCGCCCTGCAATTGCAGCCGGAAAACGAAAAAATCCACCAGCGCCTGGCCCAGATTACCGATGTTCTTGGCCTGGAATCCCGCTGAAACAGGAGTGTGGGTTCGATCAAAACCACCGACCTACGCCCCCAGTCATTTCGCGCGCAGCGAGAAATCTCAGGCCATAACGAAATTTCTCCTGGCTGCTCGTCAAAATGACCAACAAACACGCTCCATTTATGATGGTTCCCATGCTCCAGCGTGGGGAACACCCCTTGGACGCTCCAGCGTCCAGTTGCATCCAGCGCCTTGCATCGATGGTGATGCACATCATCCCCACTTGTTCGAAATAATTCGACCCTCTCGATTGCAGACAAAACCTGCGCTCCCACGAAGAAGCGGGGAATATAGCAACACGTTTCCCCGTAGGGGCGCACGGCGTGCGCCCTGGTAGTATACATCCCAGTTCTCAATCAAATAAGGCATGTGCATGGAGCGTCATCTTGTCGATGCAGGCACGTCATTTCGAACGAAGTGAGAAATCTCCCACCATAACGAAATTTCCCGTATCCTGTAGGCGCACGCCGTGCGCCCCACAAAACCATCCGAAATTGTTGCTCAATCTCACCCGCGAACGCCACCTAATTTCATGATGGTTCCCATGCTCCAACGTGGGAACACTCCCTGGACGCTCCAGTGTCCAGTTTTATCTGCCGCGCGGGTCTAATCAATCAACAAGGCATCATCCGGGTATCCGCGTAGGGGCGCACGGCGTGCGCCCTGGTGGCATTATCCCAGTTCTCAATCAAATAAGGCATGTGCACGCAGCAGCATCTTGCCGATAAAGCCTTGTCATTTCGAACGAAGTGAGAAATCTCCAGCTCTCCAGCCATAACGAAATTTCCCCCTCGCTGCGCTCGTCAACAATACCCGCGTTCTCATCCACAAAGGCGGTAATTTTCCCCCCGAACGCTCCATACCTTTTTGCGGTCTAACCCCTTTCACCCTCACCCTCCTAGTCTCACCCCTCTGAACCCCTAACGGCAGACGCTGCAAATACCACAATCCTCCTATGGATTTCGCCCCTGGAATACCTTCTAATGCACCATCTTCAGCGGAAACGGACGCGCTGTTTCCGCTGTCCTGACTAGGTTGCCTTCGTGGTGTGTTGCCTCTGGAAGTTTCCTCTGTTGCAAATCATCGGCGTAGATCGGGGTTAGACCATGTTTTTCTGGCATAACAGTATGGTGCGGTATGTGCTGCATTGTATTGACTTGGCATTTGTGATTGTTGCCTACGTCCTTGCCTGCTCTCTTAAAAAATCGTATCTCGGCCAATATTCCGGTCTCGCCGAGCAGGGCAACTATTTCCTCGTGCTCCTTGTCCTCTTGTTTTACTGCAATTTTCTGCTGTCCCATTTTAAATACGCCGAACCGGTACAGATAGGCTCCCGGTTTCGCGAGCTGTGCAAAACTGCGCTGATTGTCGTTCTCAGCCACAGTCTGCTAATTCTCACCCTCTATGTGTTCCATGAGATGAATATCAGCCGCTTGCTGATTGGTCTCAACAGTTTTATCCTGATATGCCTGCTGTTGCTCCGGCGCGGTTTGGTCAGCTATTACATCCGCACCAGTCGCCTGCGGGGCAAAAGCGATATTCGTATCCTGGTCATCGGCAGCCGGGAACGGGCCAAGGAAACCATCCGCGCCATCCTCGACGCCGAAGACAGCCTGTACAACGTTGTCGGCTGCCTGGAAATCAACCCAACCGAGACCGGCACAATTGTGGTGGACGACATCCGGGTTATTGGCGACATGCGCCAGTTCAAGTTCATCCTGCTCAACAAGGTGATTGATGAGGTGATCTTTGCCGTGCCGCTAAAAAAAGTGCAGGACGTCAACGATCAGATCACCTTTGCCGAAAAGCTGGGCGTCAAAATCCGAATCATGCCGGACTGGCAGTTGCAAAAAATCATGTTCCGGCCGGAAACCGCCTCCATTTCCTTTGAAAATTTTGTCGGCGTACCAACTCTCTCGCTCTCCTCCACCCCGAAAAAGGACCTGGAACTGCTGGTCAAAGGGTTCATTGATACACCGGCGCCTTTTTCGGCATCATCCTGATCTCCCCCCTGCTGCTGCTCCTTGCCCTGCTGGTGAAGCTCTCCTCTCCGGGACCAGTGATCTTCAGCCAGGAGCGGGCCGGCCTCAACGGCCGCAAGTTCAAGGTGTATAAATTCCGCACCATGGTCGCCGATGCCGAGGCCCTGCGCGCCTCCCTGGAAGATCAAAACGAAATGGACGGCCCGGCTTTTAAAATTGACCATGATCCGCGCATCACCCGGATCGGCCGATTTCTTCGCAAAACCAGCTTGGACGAACTGCCGCAACTGTTTAACATCCTCAAGGGTGATATGAGTATGGTCGGACCACGACCGCCTATCCCTACCGAGGTGGAACAGTATCTGCCCTGCCAACGGCGGCGCCTCTCCATGAAACCCGGCCTCACCTGCATCTGGCAGGTGGCCAGCCGACGTAATGACATCCCCTTTGAAAAATGGATGAAGATGGACCTCAAATATATCGACAACTGGTGCCTGCTGCTCGACATCAAACTGCTACTGCGGACTATTACGACGGTGCTGCTGGGATCGGGAAAATAACAGGCATTTCAGATTATGCCAGCACCAAACCTGGCTTTGGATACAAAGCAACATCTCTTCACGAATTTAAAAATTAGAATTGCTATCTTCTTTCAAGTAATACTGACAGGATACTGTACACTTGTCTGGCTACGCATCATCCAGCTTTCCGAACGAAAGGACAGTTTCTTTCGGATGGTGAAAATGGTGAACATATTCTTCGGGCTGCCCTTTTTTACATCAAGTCGTCAAATGCAATTTCAAATTATAAAGCTGAGTTACAATGAAAAATATTTTAATAATCTTTGGGACTCGTCCCGAAGCTATCAAAATGGCTCCCCTTGTCAAAGCCTTAGAAGAACACCATGATTATTTCAGAATTCGGGTATGTGTGACTGCGCAACACAGGGAAATGCTTGATCAGGTTTTGAACCTTTTTCAGGTAAAGCCACACTATGACCTTGATATCATGAAACCTGGGCAGGACTTGTTTGACGTGACCAGCAATGTGCTTAAAGGTTTGAAGGCTGTTTTGGAAAAAGACCGTCCCGATCTTGTACTGGTACATGGTGACACAACAACTACCATGGCGGCTAGCCTTGCGGCATTTTACAGCGGCATCCCGGTTGGCCATGTTGAAGCTGGCCTGCGGACCCAAAACAAAAAAGCACCGTTTCCCGAAGAGGTTAATCGCCGGGTGACCAGCATTGTTGCTGATTTCCATTTTGCTCCAACTGACGCCGCCCGCAACAATTTATTGCGAGAAGGCGTTTCACCTGGCAGCATCTTTGTGACAGGAAATACTGTTATCGATGCTCTCCAGGTAACCCTTGAAAAAATATGGTCAAAGAACTTGGAAACCGAAATCGTCGGCAACCTAGTTGAATCCTTTCCCTCCTTGTCCAGAGTTTTCAGTAATCGTCGGTCAAATGGAATAAAGAGCCGCCTGGTACTAGTTACAGGTCATCGCCGGGAAAATTTTGGACAGGGATTTGAAAATATTTGTCAAGCATTCAAACAAATAGCAGCCCGTCATTCTGATGTACAAATTATCTATCCGGTTCATATGAATCCTCGTGTTCAGGAACCAGCTCAACGTATTTTATCCGACTGCAAAAATATCCACCTGATTGATCCATTAGATTATCTTCCTTTTGTTTATCTCATGCACCAGTCTTACATGATCATCACCGATTCCGGAGGGGTCCAAGAAGAAGCTCCCTCTTTGGGTAAACCTGTACTCGTGATGAGAGATACTACTGAAAGACCGGAAGCGGTAGATGCTGGTACAGTAAAACTCATTGGCACTGACTATAATCAGATTGTGGATAATGTTTCAGCTCTACTCGAAGACACTCAAGTTTATGAAAGAATGGCTCAGGCGGTCAACCCATACGGAGATGGCAGAGCTTGTGGAAGAATTATAGAGGCTTTAAAAATCTGATGGCGCTAACCTCCTTAATAACAATTGCATATGCTTGCACCCCTTCGGTGGCCCATCCCTTTCTTAACAGGTTAAGATCTTCTGATACAGGACTACGTTTGGCTCGAGGGGTGTTCTGGACAATGGCCGGAACTGTCATCTCACGCGGTCTTATGCTTTGTGCCACTGTGCTTGTCGCAAGGATACTGGGCAAAACGGTTTATGGAGAGCTTGGCATGATCCAGTCCACTGTTGGCATGTTCGGCGTTTTAGCAGGGTTTGGACTTGGTGTGACCGCTACCAAACATGTGGCCGAATTTCGCCGAACAGACCCTGAACGCACTGGTCGCATTATTGGACTTTCCGGGCTTTTTGCCATGGGAGCCGGAGGACTAATCGCGTTGGGTCTGCTGATTTTTGCTCCATGGTTGGCCGAGAACACTATCAATGCCCCACATCTATCCGGAATTCTTCGCCTTAGTGCCATAATCCTGTTCATCAACGCTCTCAATGGTGCACAGACCGGAGCACTCTCCGGTTTTGAGGCTTTCAAGGCTATTGCTTATGTAAATCTATTTATTGGACTGATTTCATTTCCAATCTTGGTGTGCGGGGCGTACCTTGGTGGCCTTACGGGAGCGGTCTGGGGGTTAACGATTAATCTTTGTTTTAATTGGATTCTCAATCACTTGGCTCTGCGTAAAGAGGCGAAGCGTGGTAGAGTTCCCTTTACTTTCAAGAATTGTAGCTGCGAATGGCCTATTTTGTGGAAATTCAGTCTTCCTGCAGCGCTTAATGGTGCCTTGGTTGGACCGGTCAATTGGGCATGTGGCGCTTTGCTGGTCAACCAGCCTGGTGGATATGCTGAAATGGGCATTTACAATGTTGCAAACCAGTGGAGAATGGCAATTTTATTCATCCCGAGTATACTAGGGCAGGTAACTTTACCACTTCTTACGAATTTAAATGCTGCTTTGATGGGAAATCAATATCAAAAAGTTCTTAAGTTAAATTTATTACTAAATTTCAGCATTACTTTTCTTACCATCCTTCCATTGATCTCAATTGCTCACTCAATAATGAGTATGTATGGTTCCGGATTTGATGAAGGTGTAAATGTATTTAGAATACTATTGCTTAGCACTGTATTGGTATCAGTTAATAATGTTATAGGGCAAGTTATCATAAGTAGAGGAAAGATGTGGGTTGGGTTTGTATTTAACGGACTCTGGGCTGTCATCCTTGTAACAACAACTTATATATTGATACGACTAGGTTATAAATCAGATGGTTTAGCTTATGCCACTCTTATAGCTTATATTTTTCATACGATTTGGCAAGGAATGTACATGAAATATACTCTTCAAAAAAATATAAATCAATAAGTTATTCAGTAAAAATATTATGAAAAAAGCTGTAATAATTTATAATTATTTTTTAAGTAAAGATGGTAAATATCCTGTAATAGGAGGAATACAGACATATATTTTTCAACTATGCAGACTGCTGATATCTATGGAAATTATTCCTATTGTTTTACAACCTGCAGAAAATGATTTTGAAGTTAATTATGATGAAATACAAGTAATCGGAGTAAAAAATGAACATTATAGGAAGAATTTCTTTTCATTTAATGAAAATAACTGGCAGAATCTTTACGACAGAGCTATTAAATTAGTCAAACCTAGCAATGGACTGTTAATTTTTGCAGCAGATCAAGTTAGTGTAAAAACGAAGTACCCAAGAGTAATATCGATCATGCATGGTATTTACTGGGACTTACCAGCAAATTATTTAAAAACGATAGGTGGAAGATATACTTTGATAGGTAAATTCCCATTTATTGGCGACAGATTACTTAAAATTATTTTTACTGAAAATAAAATTCGATTAATAAACAATGTTAATAATATTGTGTGCGTTGATTATAATTTTATCAATTGGTACCGAACGCGTATACCCAATGACCTGGAAAGGAATTATTACGTGATCCCAAATTTTGTTGAATTTCCAGACAATTACAAACCAAATATTGAACGTCACCGAAATGCTGATAAAATAAAAATTCTTTTTGCACGTCGATTTTATGAGTATAGAGGGACTAGAATTATGGTTGAAGCCATTAAAAAACTTATAGCCACAACTGGGTCAAAAATTGAAATAACCTTTGCCGGAGAGGGTCCAGATGAAGAATACATCAAAAGAGAGCTTGAAAATTTTGACGGATTTTTCATCGATAAATACAATTTTGGCGATTCCTTAAATTTTCATAAAAAATTTCATATTGCAGCAATTCCATCGCTTGCATCTGAAGGAACATCGCTTTCACTTGCAGAAGCAATGGCAGCTGGATGTGCAGTTGTAGCAAGTAATGTAGGAGGTCTTTCAAATATGATAATAGACAATTATAATGGTTTTTTAATAATGCCCACAGCCGAAGAGCTATATTTAGCTTTAAAAAAATTAACATTTTCGACAGAGGTCAGATATCAATTTGCCGGCAGAGCTTACGAAAGTGCATTGCACGGATTTAATCTTGAAACATGGCAAAATAAATGGAAAAATGTTATTAAAAAAGTTGAAAATATTAAATAAACACCAATGATTGTTCCTTTGCTGTTACTTTTAAGCCTAGCAACTGTAAATCTACCATTAGGTGGATCTATCAGCTTACTTATGCTTAGTATCGTCACATGGAAACAGAGCAATAGAGCTGAACTCTCACTCGCCTTTTTATTATCCGGTAAAACAGTCGCTGGATATGCCAGCTTCCTTATCGGCTTACCATTTTCTTCAGGAAAAATAATTAGCATTGCAGCTATATATATTTTACATAAAGAAATAAGCCTCTTCACGATACTGAATGAAAAAAAACTTATCAGTGCATGTTTATACTCAAGCATAGTACTATTTTTGGCATATCTGCATGGCCCAAAAACCTTCACGTGTGCAGAAAAACTGCTAGATATTTTGTATAATGTAATTATTTATGTTATTATTTTTTATTATTTATTTAAATTAACAAATATTAATATCAAAAACATCGCTTTATTGACATTGGTTTTATCAATATGCTATGCATATATTTGTATAAATTTTGAATTAACAAAATATATAACATCAATATTTGAAAGCGGGACCCTGAGACAAGCGTTATACAGTGTAAACTATATTAATAAATATACAAACCAATCTCTTTTCAGCTATCAGACTCTAGGTAACTCAGCAACACTTGCATTGATTATGTTTCTCGCAAGTTATAATGATAATAAATTTTACAAATGTGAATTTTATCTTTTTCTATTTTTTTTCACTACTACCATTTACTTAATATTTATTAGCGGAGCAAGACAATCATCAATAATATTAACTATTTCAATAATAACTATTATTTTCTCTAGAAAAAAATCATTTTTATTAAAAGAAATTAGTAAAATATTTATCGCATTAATATTTATAATTTTCACAAGCTATGCATTACTATTTAATGAAAATATTTTAACATATCTATTTCACAACGATTCATTCGCAGACATTTTAAATAGACGAGCTAACTTTGAAGCAGCCTTACATATAATTAATAAATATCCTTTTTTTGGTGTTGGGTTAGGGGGGTATTATATCCCAGGGTTGAATCTGCCAGGAAATCATAACTTATACGCTCACAATATATTTCTTGAGCTTCTCACTGAATTGGGACTGGTTGGCACGATCGCCTATCTAGCGGCATGGCTTTTTCCATATTTGCTCGTAAAGCAGAATAATCAATCCATTGCTTTCCTTTCAACACGAACGGCGAGTGGCACCATAGCCATCCCTTTAGTTATGTTTTTTTTATCAAGGTCAATGATTAGTTCGAATATGGCATTTTCAGTTGGAACTTTTATAATAATTTACTTTTTATTAACAAATAAATTTGTCAAGCAAAGCAATGTCAAAAAATGATATTTCAATCATCATTCCAACATTCAAGAGGCATTCAACACTAATTAGAGCAATAAATAGTGTCTTGGCTCAAACCAAACAAGTATCTGAAATTATAATAGTAAACGATGACCATGACGATAAAAAAGTACTAGAAATAATTGCTGAATTTCCACAAAGCAACATTCATACCCTCAACAACGAGAGAAAAAAAGGAGCAAACGGGGCCAGAAACACAGGGATTTCGCATGCCAAATCTGATTACATTGCATTCCTTGATGATGATGATGAGTTTTGCAATACACACATCGAAGAGATTCATAAAAAAATAACAAAATACAATGGAAATGTAAATTGTATCGTCTCATCTTACCTGATATCAATTGAAAACAAGTGGATAGAAAGTAAATTTTATAAAGATAATATTGATAAAATGATTTTGTTTATCATAACGTTGGAATAGGTGCCACTTCAACGCTCTGTTTACACAAGAAATTTCTTATCGAAATTGGTTTATTCGACGAAAATTTACCAAGACATCAAGATCTCGATTTAATCATTAGGGTTTTTTCTAAATCAATAGTTTACACAACCCCTGATGCAACAGTTAAAATACATGGTCACACAACACCTAAACTTGAAAATGTAGAGGTATCTAAGAAAATATTTTTAACTAAAATAAATAAATATTTGCCAAATGAAAATATAAAAAGAAAATATAAAATTATTCACGTGCGCGAACTTGGCTTGCTGTACATGCAGAATAGAAAATTTTTCAAGGCAACAAAATGTATTTTTCAAATGATTTTCTCTGGTGAAGTTAATCCCATTCAATTCGTCAGATTCCTTCCTGTATTGATTGATGCTATTCTATGTACTAATGTAGATTCAATGTATCAAAAAATTAAATACAAAATTGGCGTCAAATAAATTGAACTTTAAGGATTCCAAAATAAATAAATCAATCAGAAACATTCTGTTAACTATTCCCAGTTTTCAAGACAAAGGAGGTGTAGTTAGTTTATTCGATGCTGTTCTTCCTCATATTACTGATAATATAATTCCGCTTGAAATTGGAGGTACTAAAGGAATCAATAACTTTTTTCATCCAATGACTGACCAACTCTATTTTCACAAAACGCTCATTAAATCTCAACATTTCCTGGTCCATATCAACCCATCTTTGAACCTGAAGAGTTTTCTCCGAGACGGTGCATTTGCCTGGCAGGCAAAAAAACGCAATATACCCTTGCTGGTGTTTTGGCACGGCTGGGACAAACCCTTTAGCCAAGTCGTTGAAAAGCATCTTTTGTGGTTCTTTCGCCAAACCTTCGGACGGGCCGACTGCTTTATTGTCCTTGCTTCCGAGTTCAAGCATAAATTGCGAGCATGGGGTGTGACGGCTCCAGTTCACCTCGGAACAACAGCGGTTGAGGAGCAACTTATACAAGGATTTAATCTTGAAAAAAAAATTGAGGCAATACGTACTTGCAATACCCTGAAAATTCTTTTCCTAGCCCGACTGGAAAGGGCTAAGGGTGTTTTTGAAACCGTGCAGGCTGTCAGGTTGCTGCTGGATAAAAATTTTCCCGTCTCTCTGACTATTGCCGGAGACGGCCATATACGGCAGGAGTTGGAACAATACTGCCAATCCCTGGACCTGACAGAACAGCAGGTTTGCTTCATTGGCGATGTCAGGGGAGAGGAAAAAATCAGTACCTTTGCCGAACACCACATATATTGTTTACCTTCATACGGTGAAGGGTTGCCCAACTCCGTGCTCGAAGCCATGGCTTTTGCCATGCCGGTGACAACCCGTCCGGTAGGCGGCTTGGCGGACATGTTCGAAGACGGGGTAATGGGCGGACTGGCCCAAGGTAAAACCTCGGAAGAGATCGCTTCGGTACTGGAACGGCTCATCACGGACAGAGAAAAACTTGTTGCCATTGCCCGTTATAATGCCGCATACGCTAAAGAATATTTCATGGCCTCGGTAGTCGCTGCAGAATTGCAACGAATTTATGGGACGATTCTCCCGGATGACGCGGGGACAGTCGAGTGAGCGCTGCAAATTTTTTACATAACCTATTGGAATTGAATATATAACGATGTGCGGAATTGCGGGATGTGCGTCTTTGTATGCTGAGCAAGAGCACCATATCCATTTAAAAGCTATGGCCGCTGCCATTGCCCACCGTGGCCCAGACGATGAAGGGTACTTTAAAACCAAAACGCAAGGCTGGCACATTGGCCTTGCACATCGCCGTCTTTCCATCATTGACCTCTCCACGGGGCATCAACCCCTTGGTAATGAAGATGGCAGCGTCCAAATTGTGTTCAATGGAGAAATTTATAACTTCAAGGAACTCCGCAAAGAACTTGAAGACTCTGGCCATCGCCTCATAACACAATCCGACACGGAAGTGATCGTCCATGCCTATGAAGAGTGGGGACCGGAGTGTGTTTCCCGTTTTCGAGGGATGTTTGCCTTCGCCATTTGGGACACCAATAAAGCTCGACTATTCCTTGCCCGCGACCATTTTGGCAAGAAACCTCTTTTCCTTTATGAGCAGGGAAATGTTTTTCTTTTTGCTTCTGAAATCAAATCGTTGTTTGCTTGGGGCCTTGCAGCGGAAGTGAATGAAGCTGCTATTCAGGACTATTTTACCTATCGCTATGTTCCCGCACCTGCCACTCTGTTTAAGGGTGTGCGTAAATTAATGCCAGGGACTTATGCTATCTGGTCAAATGGCAAAATCTCAGAACACCGGTATGCCTTACCACCAGACCGCTCTCCGCTGTTGCTAACCTTTCCCATAGATGATCCCGTCACAACTTTTCTTGAAAAATTAGAAGAATCCGTCCGGATTCGCATGATCGCTGATGTTCCTTTCGGTGCCTTTCTTTCAGGGGGTATTGACTCTTCCGCTGTAGTTGGCCTCATGTCCAAATACTCGGAACAACCAATTAAAACCTTTTCTGTTGGGTTCCGTGAGTCCCGATATAGTGAGCTCAACTACGCCAAAGAAATCGCAAACCTGTTCGATACCGATCACCATGAGCTTGTCGTTTCGCAAGACCAATTAATTGAATATTTGCCGCAACTGGTTTGGCATAGAGATGCGCCGGTGGCTGAACCTTCCGATATTCCAATCTATCTTTTATCTGTTGAAGCCAGAAAAACAGTAAAAATGGTCTTGACGGGAGAAGGGTCGGATGAGTTTCTCGGTGGGTATCCGAAACATGTCTTTGAACGGTTTGCCAGTATATATCAAGCACAGCCTGCTTGTTTACGTTCTCACTTAATCGAACCATTTATTACTGCTTTGCCATACGGTTTTCGCCGGATAAAGACCGCCGTGACCACCATGGGGATTGAGCGCTTTGAGGATCGCATGCCCCGTTGGTTCGGAGCTTTAAACAAGGAAGAACAGGCCGCTTTGATTTCCCTCCCCCAACCTCAACTGCCTGGAGGAGTGCAATTTGAAACCTCGCTCAACAATTCTCCTTTACGACGCTGCTTATATTTTGACCAAACCAGTTGGTTGCCTGACAATTTATTGGAAAGGGGCGATCGCATGACTATGGCAGCATCGCTTGAGGCACGCATGCCGTTTATGGATCATGTGTTAGCCGGGTTTGTTTCGAGCTTACCCGATAAATATCGCGTCAGGGGGTTGACGACAAAGTGGATACTCCGCGAGGCCATGAAACAGCTTCTACCGCAATCAATACTGAATCGGCCAAAAGTTGGTTTCCGCGTGCCGGTTAACGAATGGTTTCGGACAACCATGAGGGAGTTTCTCTATGACCACCTGACAGGGGCTGACTCCAGAACACTCAAATATTACCACCGCAAAGCACTAGAGAAAATTTTAGTAGAACACGTTAGCCGCCGGCAAAATCATGAAAAGCTTCTCTGGGCCATGTTGAACTTGGAAATTTGGCATAAGCAATATTCCGTATGAGTACGATAGGCTGGAAAATTAATCGCCTGCGTGCAATGCACTCTGGGGAAATTAGTTATCGCATCTGGAAAACTCTTCAGATTCAGACTGAGGCACAAGGGTTGTTTTTAGCGAAGCCATCCTTTCAGAAGATTGGCCAGGGTTGTCTTTGGACAAGCGGTGTAACATTTAAGAATAATTTGCCCTACATTGAAGCGGCTGACCGAATCCTTACTGGGCATTTTGATGTTTTTGCGTTTGAGAATTGCAAGTTGGGTTTTCCCCCTCATTGGAATCGAGATCCACAAACCGGTACAGTGGCGCCTCTTCAGTTTGGTAAAACTCTCAACTATCGCGTTCAATCTTTGGTTGGGAACATCAAATATTTGTGGGAGCCTAACCGGCATCTTGAACTTGTCACACTCGCTCAAGCCTATTACCTCTCCAAGGGTCCAAAATATGCTTTGGCTTGTCGAGCGCTTCTGCAATCTTGGTTTGAACAATGTCCATACCCACTGGGGCCGAACTGGACTAGTACGTTGGAACTGTCTGTTCGTCTGTTGAATTGGGCCTTTGCTTGGCAATTGCTGGGGGGATTGAAATCCGCTCTTTTTAGAGAAAAAGAGGGGGAAATTTTCAAACAACAATGGCTGGAGTCCATTTATCAGCATTGCCATTTTATAGCTGGCCATTTTTCCCGCTATTCTTCGGCCAATAACCACCTCTTTGGTGAATATATGGGGCTTTATGTCGGGACTACAGTGTGGCCATGCTGGCAAGAAAGCACAGCCTGGCAGAAAAAAGCCAAGACCGGGCTGGAGGAAGAGGCGCTTGAACAAAACGCGCCGGATGGCTGCAACCGGGAACAAGGCATTTGGTATCACCATGCAGTAGCAAATACTATGCTCCTGTGTGGCCTGGTGGGCCGGACCAACGGGGTCGATTTTTCATCGGCCTATTGGAAGCGGCTTGAAATGATGCTGGAGTTCATTGCCGCCACGATAGATGTGGCAGGGAATGTCCCCATGATTGGCGACTCAGATGATGCGGTGATGATCCGTTTTGTCCCGAATCACGACTTTCCGGTATACAAATCTTTGCTGGCTACTGGAGCGGTATTATTCAACAGACCGGATTTGGCATTTAAAGCCGGACAATTTGACGACAAGAGTCGCTGGTTGTTAGGCGACGAGGGTGAAGAGCGATTTGCCGAATTACGGAAAATAACGGGCTCTCGCCCGTTGTCTTTTCGGCAAGAATTCCCGGATGGCGGCTATTACATCCTTGGCAAGAGTCTGGAATCCGAACGGGAGGTCAAGCTCATCGTAGACGCCGGCCCTTTGGGTTATCTTTCGATTGCGGCCCATGGCCATACCGATGCGCTGGCGTTGACGCTTTCCATCGCCGGTCGCGAATTACTGATCGATCCAGGCACCTATGCCTATCACACCGAACGCAAATGGCGGGACTATTTTAAAGGGACTTCAGCGCACAACACCGTGCGTATCGATGGCGTGGACCAGTCGGTTTCCGGCGGTAATTTCATGTGGCTTAAGCACGCAAGGGCGAAGCGAGAGAGCTTCCAGCTCGGTGAAGAACAGGATATTTTTTTAGGTTCGCATGACGGCTATACCCGATTGAAAGACCCGGTGTCACATGCACGCCGCATTGAATTATCAAAAACTATCGACAGAATCGAGGTGCTGGACACCATTACCTGCAACAAGGTACATCAGGTCGAAATCTTTTGGCATTTCGCCGAACCCTGTTCAGTGGAAATTAACGGGCAGACTGTCTTGGTCGATAATGATGGCGTACATATTGAGATGACCATGCCGGAATCGACCTGGAAGCCGCAATTATACCAAGGAGATGAAGTGCAGCCCCTTGGGTGGGTGTCCCGGCGCTTCGATGTTAAAAAGCCTTCACCCACAATTGTCTGGCAAGGTAAAATTTCCGGAGCCCAGCAATTGCTGACGGTCCTGCAATATCAATTCAACTCATAAAAAAAAATGAAAATCAGCATATTCGGCCTTGGTTATGTTGGGGCGGTTTCCGCCGGCTGCCTGGCCAAGGAAGGTCATCGTATCATCGGCGTCGACCCCAACCAAACGAAAGTGGACATTATCAATAGCGGAAAAACACCGATTATTGAAGATGCCATAGGCGAGATAATTGAGGAGGCCGTTTACGCCAAACTACTTTCGGCTACCACCTCGGTTGGGGAAGCGATTTTAGCATCCGAGATGTCTTTGATTTGCGTCGGCACACCAAGCCAGTTCAACGGCAGCCTGGACCTGAGTTACGTGCGTCGCGTGTGTGAACAGATAGGCCAGGTGCTTGCCAGCAAAGAGAGCTTCCATGTGGTGGTTGTGCGCAGCACCATGCTGCCGGGATCGATGCGTTCTTTGGTTATCCCTACTCTCGAGGAAAGTTCGGGCAAGGTTGCCGGTGTCGATTTTGGCGTGTGCAACAATCCTGAATTTTTACGGGAAGGCACATCGGTCCATGATTTTTACCATCCGCCCAAAACGGTTATCGGCGAAACCGACAGCAGAAGCGGTGAACTGCTGGCTTCTATCTATGCAAATATGAATGCCCCCCTGATCCGGACCACGGTGGAAGTGGCGGAAATGGTGAAATACACCGACAACAACTGGCACGCGGTCAAGGTGGCTTTTACCAACGAGATTGGGGCAATATGCAAAGCTGCCGGAATCGATGGCCACAAGGTCATGGAGATTTTTTGCCAGGATACCAAACTCAATATTTCGCCCTATTACATGAAACCTGGCTTTGCCTTCGGCGGTTCCTGCCTGCCCAAAGATGTGCGCGCCCTCACCTATAAAGCCAACCGGATGGATCTTGACCTGCCCTTATTAAACAATGTTCTGCCGAGTAACCGCAGACATGTTGAGCGTGGCTTGGCAATGATTATGGCTAAAGGAAAAAGGAAAATTGGAATTCTCGGCTTCAGTTTTAAGGCTGGCACCGATGATCTGCGGGAAAGCCCACTGGTGGAGGTTATCGAACAACTCATCGGCAAAGGGTATGATCTTCGGCTCTATGACCGCAACGTCAACATTGCCAGCCTGATGGGAGCTAACCGCGATTACATCATGAACCGGATACCCCACATCTCCAAACTGATGATGACCACCATTGATGGTGTGCTGGACCATGCCGAGGTGATTGTGATCGGCAACAACAGCCCGGAATTTGATGGGGTGGCCAGTGACATTCGTGATGGGCAGGTTGTTGTTGACCTGGTTCGGGTTGGGACCAGGACAAGTGAAGAAGGGGTGTACGATGGCATCTGTTGGTGAGGCAAGCAAAAAGCGGGTTTTGATCCTGGTTGAGAACCTGCCGTCCCCCTTTGACCGGCGAGTCTGGCAGGAAGCAACCACACTTACTGCTGCTGGTTATCTGGTGTCGATTATCTGCCCCACAGGCAAGGGATATGAACACCACTATGAAGAGATCGAGGGGATACATATTTACCGCTACGATCTCCCCATGGAGGCGGAAGGAGCAAGGGGGTATGCCGTGGAGTATGGCGCGGCCCTGTGGCACACCTTTCGATTGGCATGGAGGGTGCGCCGGGGACATGGCTTTGATGTGGTCCATGCCTGCAACCCGCCGGACTTGCTGTTTTTGATCGGCGGTTTTTTTAAACTCTTTTTCAGGACTCGATTTCTCTTTGATCATCATGATATCAATCCGGAGTTGTATGAGGCCAAATTCGGTCGCCGCGATTTTTTTTGGAGACTGATGGTCTGGCTGGAGCGTGCCACCTTTTGGACAGCTAATGTCTCCATTGCCACCAACGAATCGTATAAGCGCATCGCCATCGAGCGTGGCAAGATGGCCCCTGACAAAGTGTATGTGGTTCGTAGCGGGCCTAAACTTGATCGACTGCGCATTGTCCCCCCCGTGGAATCCTTAAAAATCGGAAAAAAATTCCTGGTGGGTTATGTCGGCGTCATGGGCAAACAAGAAGGCATCGATCTACTCCTCCAAGCCGCCCGGCATATTATCCGCGATATGGGACGCGACGATGTTCATTTCGGCTTAGTGGGCGGCGGCACCTCCTTGGATGAAATGAAACAACTCGCCCATGACCTTGGCATTGCCGGTTATGTCACGTTCACGGGCCGGGTGTCCGACCAGTATCTGCTTGAAATGCTCAACACGGCAGACGTATGCGTGAATCCAGATGTGGCCAATGATATGAACGACAAATCGACCATGAACAAAATCATGGAGTACATGGCGCTAGGCAAGCCCATCGTTCAATTCGATCTCACCGAAGGCCGTTTTTCGGCGCAGGAGGCGTCGTTGTATGCCGCCAAAAACGACCCAGTCGACATGGCTCGAAAAATAGTTCAGCTGCTGGATGATCCCGGCATGCGCGAAAAGATGGGTTCATTTGGACGTGATCGGGTCCTCAATGAACTGGAATGGAAATACGAAGAGCCAAAACTTTTAGCCGCCTATGAGGCGCTTTTTCGTTCGTGACCAGCCGGCTGGATACAATGCCTGGTTCATTGCCGCAATCTGGCCGCAAACAAACAAAAAAGTGCGGGGAGATTGCCGACATACATCGCGCTGGCGGCGATGGGTGAAATCGCTGGCATTTGCCGTGCGTGGTTTTTCCATGGGTAGACCACCAATGCCGCTGATGATGCTGGCGCGCATGCTCTCGCCCTGGACAGATCCGGCGTGTGTTCGTCCGCAATTGGAGGGCCTGAACGATAATATGGGAGGCTGGCAGCTGCTGTATGCCACGGCCTCGGCCCAATGGGGCACCCCCTTGCTCTACGAGGTGTTGCGAAAGCATAACGACCTGGATCAGGTTCATGAATCGATTCGCATCCTTTTGCGGGGCGATTGCCTGGAAAACCGGCTACGCAATCAATTGCTCAAGAGTGAATTGGCGGCACTTTTGCTGGAATTCGCCGGCGCGGGCGTCGCGGCGGTGCTGCTCAAAGGCGCGGCCACCTTTGTTGACAACTTGTATAATGGCATCGGTGGGCGGACCATGCTGGACCTGGACCTTTTGATCAGGCCGGAGCAAATCGAGGTAGCTCAAGCCCTCTTGATTGATCAAGGGTACGTGGAAATTCCTGACGAGGGCAAGATCTTGACCGGCACCCCCCCGGACCAACGCCATGCCCACATCAACGGCTATCGCAAACCTGGCTCGCCGGTGCACGTAGAGTTGCACTACAACATCGCCTACGGCCAGGGCGGCAGGATTCTGCCCGCCGAACAGGGTTGGCAACAAACAACCTCATTGGCCGTCGACGGTGTGCCGGCACTAACACTGAACCCCACCTGTCGATTATTGCACAACACGGTGCATGGATTGATTCCCTCCTGCGATTACATCAAGGGCGAGATTCGGTTATGGCATATTCTGGAATTTGCTTGGTTGGCCAAACGATATTGGCAGAAAATTGATTGGCGGGTGTGGTTGGAGGCGGCAAAGCGCGAGAAATACACCACCGCCTTTCTCGCCTGGTTGTGGATGGCGCACCGGATGTTTGCCATGCCGATTCCTAAGGACATTGTGGTTGGCTGGTGGCCAGGTTTGCAGGGTGAACGGATGCTGAGTGCGACCTTGTTGCAGTTTCGGCGGCAAAGTTTGGGTGCGGGTGAGCGGTTGCACTGGCGAGAGCGGCTCCTTTGGGGGCTGCATAGGCTGTATTATTGGGCGCATCTGCCGGGATGGGTTTGGCGCAATGTCTGTTATGCCGAGGGGTGGAGGAATTTCCCAGTTCGGGTGCGGTATTTTGCCGCCAAGGTGACGAGTCGGCGGAGTTGGGGAAAGGTGTAGTTTTTTGCAAGAGGGGGTGGAGCGCGGTGCAGGTCTACATTAGGTTGCAAAAAATGTTGCTTCATGTAGACTGAAAACCATGCAACCCATCAAACAACTCACACATTTTTTGGCGCAAACAGCAAACGTAGACCATTATCTGTTTGCCCTGCGCGACCTGACTGCCGTTATTCCTGGGCAAAGTCCGGCCGCGCTCAAGGCGCTGGCGGCACGGGCTGAAAAGATTGGATTGCTCAACCGCGTTTGTCGGGGGCTGTATATCTACCCGTTGGCGCCGTATCCGGCAGGGTTGGTTTTATTTCATGCCGCCGCTCGCCTGCGTGCACATGAATTTAATTATATCAGCCTGGAAACAGCGCTTAGCGATGCAGGGGTCATATCACAAATTCCCATGAACTGGATCACGCTGATGTCCTCCGGACGTAGCCACATTATACATTGCGGCAATTTCGGACATATCGAATTCGTCCATACAAAAAAATCCCTCGATGGGATTGCCGCGCAGATTACTTATGACGTCCGCTGCCGTCTGTGGCGTGCATCCGTTGCTTTGGCGCTGCGCGACATGGCGTTGACCAAACGCAACACCGACCTGATAAACTGGGAAGCAGTCGATGAGCGTCTTTGATCAGCTTGTTTCCGAGGCACTGCGAAGCCAGGGCGGATTAGTCCCCCTGCGGGCAGTAGTGGAAAAGGAACTTTTGCACCATGATATTCTGCGAGAAATGAACTCGGCAGGGTTGCTTGGTGGTTTGACTTTTATTGGTGGGACTTGCTTGCGTGCGTGCTACGGCTCCAACCGCTTGAGTGAAGATCTCGATTTCACAGGAGGTGCAGATTTTACCCGCAAGACATTGGCCGACCTCGCAAGCGTGCTGGTCAACCGTTTACAGGTGAAATACAACTTGACGATTGAGGTGTCCGAACCGGTTCGGGAAACAGGCGCGGTTGACACCTGGAAATTAAAGGTGATCACTCATCCGCAGCAGAACAGCTTGCCGGTGCAAAAAATTCATATCGATATTTGCGCGATACCCAGTTATGACCGCCGCCCTATGATGCTGCGCAATCATTATGGTGTGGAGATGGGGACATTCGGCCTGATCATCCAAGCACAAAGCAGGGAAGAAATCTTTGCCGACAAGATGATCGCCTTTGCTTTTAGAGCCAACCGAATGAAAAATCGTGATTTATGGGACATTGGCTGGCTCAGGCAAAATAATGTTGTATTGCCGCTGAACCTGATAGGAAAAAAGATAGCGGATCATCGACGCACGACTGATGACTTTCTGACAGCAATAGAAAAACGTACCCTGAAATTGCATAACGACCCGAAAGTACACAAGGATTTTCTACACGAAATGCGGCGCTTTCTGCCTCCCAAAGTCGTTTCCGCAACCGTTGAGCATCCTGATTTCTGGAACTACCTGAAGGACTTACTCCGCATCGAATGCGAGCGGGTGGTGCGGGACCTGGAAGGTGGCCGCCAACCCAACAAGTTCATCATGTGATTCCATTTTTATTTCAAATAGTGAAGCGTATCTGTTTGTCATATAAAGGCATTTCCAGCGCAGCGAGAAATCTCAACCCATCCGTACAAAAAAGCAACAACCTCGTTTGGCGCCTGTTGCCCCCGATCACTGATCGTTCCTATGCGGAAGCCGTGGGAACGTCGACCGGGACGCTCCGGCGCCCCCCAAGCGAACGGAGAAAAGTTATTCAAATGATACAAAAAACACCAGCAAATTCAGGGTCGCCCAAAAATCAACCAAGCCGTTCAATCCAAGCTGCCGGACAAAAATGGACGCAGGAGCGTCCAATGCTGCATTCCCACGCTGGAGCGTAGGAACTATCCTCATTTCGACGAGCACAGCGAACGTCACAAGATCTCTCCCTTTGGTCGAGATGGCACATCGTTGTGATGAGATTTTGCGGCTGGTCATCAGGCTACGCTTGATTTAGAAATGGAATGAGACGCCTTTGCTGGCGAGTTCCGGCGAAAATAGCAAAACGCCTTGAGCGCCAAGGGCTTCAGCCGAGTATTTGCGAAAAGTTCATATTCGGCCTTTTTCGCAGGTTCATTGCTGGTGCCGAATAGTCCTTGTGCAACCACTTATTTTGCTGAAATGCTATTGAATATAGCGTATGTAGCGTGGTGGCGTTCCGGGCGCTTCCGCTGCCCGCTTCAACATGCAATCTGCCGGAAAAGGAATGTTCCCATGAAAAAATATACCGCGTTGGCTTCGCTGGTTTTGAGCTTGGCTGTGCCGTTCGTCGGCTTGGCTGATGAAGGAAAAGAGACGGACGTTGACGACCTTTTTGGCGGCGGAGGCGGCTATTTTCACCCTTACGTCACCACTGCGGGCATGTATGACGACAACGTCTACCGGACAGCAGCCGATGAAGTAGGCGATTACGCCACAGTGCTGTCGCCGGGCATCTGGATGGCCTTGCCTGGAACCCGTGAACGGAAACTCAACTTAAGCACCTCCACCCTGACGCCGGGCGGACTGGGCATTGTTGAGGATCGGGGCGAATCCTTTCAACGATTTCAAGGTTTTCTCCATTACGGGGCAGATCTGACCCGGTTCCAGGAAGAAGACAGCAACGACACCGACGACCAACGCATTGACGCCCTGCTGCAATACAGCCTTAAGGGCGGCCTGACCTTTGAGGTGCTTGACATGTACCTGGACGGCCACGATGAACGCGGCGAAGGGGCCTTTGGCGATTTGGACACCTGGAAAAGCAACCTTCTCGGCGGCCGGGTGACCTATGACCTGGGTTCACGCTTTCGGGTTCGCGGCGAATACGGCCACTTCACCGTGAGCTACGACGATGAAGACAACAGCTACCTCGACCGAATTGACGACAAATACTCGACCTATCTCTATTACAAGCTCTCCGGTAAAAGCTCGATTTTTGCCGAATACGACCTGGTCGACATCAGTTACGATCAATCGACCGATCTTGACTCCGAGGAACACACGATTTGGGGCGGGTTCCGCTGGCGACTGTCGGAAAAGACCATCGGCGAGATCAAGGCCGGACATCTCACCAAAAAATACTCGTTGGACAGCATGGATGAACAGGGCGATTTTGTTGTGAAAGGATGGCTTGACTATGCCCTTACCGGCAAGAGCAAAATCCGACTGACCGCTGCCCGAACAGTGGAAGAACCGGACGCCAACACCTCGCAGGCGACCGTCTTTAACCAGGCAAAAACCGCGTTCATTCATGACCTGACTGCAAAAATCCAAACCACAGCCGAGGTTGGGTACGGGAAGACCACCTACGAAGGCGAATATTATTATGACGGTGTTTCTGGCGAACGCGAAGACGAAAAATACAGCGGTAGATTGCTGATTGATTACCGCATTCAGGATTGGCTGGGCGTTAAAGCCAGTTATATCTATCTGGACCGGCAATCCAGCTTTTCCGATTTGTCGTACACCGACAACCGGTTTCTGTTGAGTCTGTCGCTGGCTATGTAACTGGCCTGGTTTGCGTTGAGGTTTCTCGCTGCGCTCGAAAGGATAAGGAGCGAGGGGGTGAGCGCCAATAATCGCGCTCACTCTACGATTGGGTATTGTGTGGGTTGTTGATTGGGGACGCTGGAGCGTCCGGGCTGCATTCCCACGCTGGAGCGTGGGAACGATCAACAAGAGAAACGATCAAATGGAGTAATTCCATTTCTATTGCAAAAGTGAAGCGCGGCTGTTGGTCATTTTGACAAGCACCGCGAGGAGAATTTCGCAAAGATCATGAGATCTCTCCCTTGCGGTCGAGATGACTCACCTTCGTCGACAAGGTTTTGCTCTATGCATTATGCTTCGCTTGATTGAGATACGAAGTAATTCCATTGCAAAAGTGAAGCGCGATTTGTCCCTTCGAGCGAAGGGACAAATCGCAGGCAAGGACCGAAATTGCTCCCTTGGTCAAAATGACGCAGCGTTTTGGCTGGCCTCCCATGCGGCGCTTGGACACCAGAGAACGAGATCTGGCCGGGCGGACCGTAGCCTGGATGCAGCTTGCGGAATCCGGGGAGTGATGTGTGACCTGCTCCCGGATTCCGTTGCACTTCATCCAGGCTACGGGTTGAGATGACTTACCTTCGTCGACGAGGTTTTGCTCTATGCATTATGCTTCGCTTGATTGAGATACGGAGTAAAACGGCAACATACATGGAAATGCGAGCGCCATACACCTGCCTGTGCAGCTTGGTTAACACCCCCAGTTGTGCACGATGTGAAACACGCTGAAAATGGACGCCAAGCTGTCTTGGCGGGCTGGAACGTATAGGAAGGGGAGAAAAACAATGATGTCGACTACGCGATGCTTGGTATTTTTGCTTATGGGCCTGTTCTGTCTTGGCGCGCACCAACCGGCCAGGGCTGCCGACCCTGTGGTGAACTCCAACGACGTGCTGGAAGTTTCGGTCTACGATCACCCGGAAATGGCCGCCACCGTGCGGGTCGACGGCCAGGGGATGGTCACCCTGCCGCTTATTAACCGGGTGAAGGTGCAGGGGCTGACCGTGAGCGACGCATCGGCGCAGATTGCCCGAATGCTTGCCGAAGGCTACATCGTCAACCCGCAAGTTAATGTATTTGTAAAGAATTTTCGCGAACAAAAGGCGTCCATCCTCGGGCAGGTCACCAAACCGGGGGTCTATGACATCAACACCAAAACCACCTTGCTGGAATTGATCTCCATGGCTGGCGGTTTGACGCCCGAAGCCGGCGACAAGGCGTCTTTGAAACGCGAGGGGGCCAAAGACGCAGAGGGCAAGAGCCAGGAAATGTCTATTGATCTGCTGCGGTTGGTTGATCAGGGCGACTCGTCGCTCAATGTTCAGATCATGGAAGGCGACAAGATTTTTATTGTCAAAGCGGGGCTGTTCTATGTAACCGGCGAGGTGCACAAACCTAACTCCTACAAATACCAGGACAAACTGACGGTGATGAAGGCCATTACCATGGCCGGTGGATTTACCGACACGGCCTCCAAGGGCTCGGTGCGCATTGTGCGCAAGGTGGGCGGCAAGGAGGAAGTGACCTCCAGCGTCGCCATGGACACATTGGTTCAGCCAGAAGACGTGGTGGTGGTGCCGGAGAGTTTTTTTTAAGCCGGTTGGAAGGCGAGCGTCAACCTGAAGAATGCAACGAGATTGGCACGATGCTCTTGAGTAGCTTTGGGAGAGTGTCGAAATATCTGGGTAAAGAGAGTTCGATATTTCTCCCGTTGGCCGAGACGACAAGCCCATGGCACAGATGCAATTTGCGCAACTCAGGGCTTTGGCCAAGCCAAAGCAACTTGAATTCTCATGCTTGGAAACAACAGAGTCCATTCGTTGGTCGAAAGACACTCGGCAAAAATGTTGTGTTTGGCGGGTGAGCATCAAGAGCAGGAAAGCATGATTTCCAGGTCATTTCGAGCGCATGCGAGAAATCTCGTCCCACGGAACAACAGATTTTTCCCGCTGGTCGAAATGCCCGTTAAAGGGAATTGTCAAGCCGTAACCTGAAAAGCCTTTGAATAATCGAAGGTTTTCCGATGCACGATGAGTGTGTGCATAATGCTCAACAATTTTTTGGCCATTATGACCAGGGCCTCTTTATGTTTACGTCCCTTTGCTTTCAGCGCATCATAATAGAGCCTCCCCTGAGGGCATGTCATCGCTGCACCCCAGGCAGCCTGGAATAGTCTCTTCCTCATCCAGGCAGGGCCACGCTTGGTTATCTTGCCATGACCGCGCCACGTGCCGCTTTCTTTGATCGCCACATCCAGGCCTGCATAGGCTATCCAGGATTTTGCGTTGGATACCGTGGGGTCGAGAACAAAAGTGAAGAGCGCGGCATTGCGACGGGTAATACCTGGAATTTCACAGACACGTTCGATCACTTCCTGTCGATCCGGCTGGGTTTCCAGCAGATAGGATTCCAATTCGGACAGCAATTGTTCGTGACTGCGCTGCAACTGGTTGAAGGCCTCAAGCGTCTGCTTATAGGCCTCGCCGGTCTCAAGGTTCAACTGGCTGAGCCGTTCCTGGTAGCTGGCCAGCGCTCTCTTGATTCCTTGAAGATGCTGTTCCTGGGAATGAATGAGGCCTAACGTATGGCGCACCAGGCAATGGCGGCGGGTCAACTGCAACGGCGGCGGCAGGTTAGGCTCGGTCAAGACCATCGTTGCCAGGACTTGGGCGTCAACTCGATCTGTTTTGGTTTTACGAATAGCGCTCTTGGCATGCTTGCTCGACAAGAGAGGATTGATGACCCGGACATCCAGGCCAGCCTCGCAGCACATGACAGCCAAGACAAGATGATAGTGACTTGTTGCTTCGCACAATACCGTGCCGGTAAAGCCCTGGCGAACAAGGGCCTTGGTCAATTCACCGACAGCTTGGGCAGTGTTGCTGATCCTCCTGCAAAAACCGACAGATCCGCGCAGCCCCACGAGATCCAGGTGTTTTTTGCAGACATCCACTCCGATTGCAGGGCAGTCGACGAATTCATGCCAAGTGGAAACTTTTTTGGATTTCATTGAGGATTCTTGTTTTTAAGATAAGCGAGGGGATGCCTTTTGCCGTTTCATATTCGTTAAAGGGACTTGTTGCCATACCCGTTGAAAGAGGCTTCAAAGGCGCCAGGGCGAGAAGAGATTTTCGCATTTCGAGAGGCTATATGCCTTTGACACTTGGTCTCTTCTCCTCACCCCAGCTTATCTAATTTTTCGACTCTTGCCTTTATATGCCTTTATATGACAGACCCAAAGAAACTCCTGAAAAACGATTGTTTTATCCCTTGGCCAACGTTCTTTTTTTGTCATCTCGACCGAAGGGAGAGATCTCGCCTTTATATGACAACCAGCGGGAAGTTTGCACGTTGGCTACTGCGCAACAATTACAAAAAATTGGCATAATGCAAAACACGACAGACGCGTTGCGATCTGTCAGCTTCTTTTTAACTTACTGAGCACGGGTACAAAAAGCGCGATGGAAGAGCAAGAAATACACTTACGGGACTATTTCCGCGTTATCCAAAAACGGCGTTATGTGGTGGCGGCGTTTTTTGTAACCACCCTATTGGCCGTCGTCATCGGCACTATCCGCATGACCCCGATTTACGAGGCGTCAACCCAGGTGCTGGTCGAAAAAAATCAAGGAACAGCGCTTACCCAGCGACCCTACTACGATTCCTACGACCCCGAATTTTACGAAACCCAACGCCAGCTCATCCTCAGCCAGAGCGTGGCCCGCAAGGTGGTGAAAATCCTTGATCTCGATAAAAAATGGAAAACCTATTTCCCCGAAAAAGAACCCAAACTTTCTTTTGTCAAAACAGTCAAAGACAAAATAAAAGGCCTGTTCAAAGGGGCGGATTCGGGCCAGGACGGAGCCGCCTCGGCCGCTGCCATTCCCCAGGAAAAGCCTTCGCAGGCGGATTTGATTGCCGAAATGCTCCGGGCCGACATCACCGTTACAGCCGTCAAGGAAAGCCGGCTGATGAACATCAGCTTCCAATCCGAACATCCTGATTTTGCTCGGCTTGTAGCCAACACCATCGCAGACGCCTACAAAGAAGAAATCATGGCCATCCAGATGGACGCCTCCGGCTACGCCCTGAAATGGATGACCAAAAAGGCGGACGAAGAGCGGGCCAATCTGGCCAGGGCAGAAAAAGCCCTGCAGCAGTACATGAAACAAAACGACATTGTCACGGTTGAGGACAAGGTCACCATTCTTCCCCAGCAATTGTCGCAGTTGACCACAAAACTGGCCGAGGCGGAGGCGCAAAAAAACGTCGTAGGCAATATTTATCGCCAGATCGAGGAAGTGCGCGACGGCAAGGGCGACATTGAATCGCTGCCCACCATCGCCAACCACAAGGGTTTGCAGGACATCCGTGAAAACGTCCGCAAGGCCGAGCAGGTGGTGACCGAACTGAGCCAGAAATTTGGCCCTAAACATCCGACCATGATCGAGGCGCGGACAAAATTGGCCGATATTGTCCGGCAAAAAAACGCTGAGATCAGCAAGATCATAGCCTCCGTCAAAAACGAGTATGAGGTGGCCCAGGCCCAGGAAGCCTCCCTGCGTTCCGCCTTGGCCGGAATCAAGGGCGACACGCAAAATCTCAACGAAAAAATGACGGAATACAACATCCTCAAGCGGGAAGTGGACACCAACCGCGCCCTGTACGACGCCCTGGTCATGCAGACCAAGGAAAAGGGGGTCACCGAAAACACCCAGAAAGTGAACGTGTGGATGACCCAGGTGGCGCAAACTCCGGATGCGCCGGTGAAGCCAAAACCCATGCGCAATATTTTGCTGGGGCTGGTTCTGGGCTTGTTCGGCGGTGTTGGTTGCGCCTTCTTTGTCGAGTATCTGGACAACACGGTTAAAGATCCTGAAGAGGCGGAACGTCGCTACGAAATGTCGGTGGTCGGCGTCATCGAACTGTTGAAAGAAGGCAAGAATCCAGATCGCTTCGTGCTTGAGGAACCGGCTTCCTCTTTTGCGGAGAGCTATAAATCGTTGCGGACTGCGGTGTTGCTGGCCTCAGCCGACCGCCCGCCCAAACGGTTGATGATCACCTCGATGTCGCCCCAGGAGGGCAAGACCACCACGGCCGTCAACCTGGCGCGCTCCATTGCCCAGACGGATCGGCGAGTGCTGCTGATTGACGCGGACCAACGCAGACCGCGCCTGCACAAGGCCTTCCAGTTAAGCAACGCCAGCGGCCTTAGTTCCTACCTTTCCGGTACGGTCAACGAGGTTTCCGTGCAGTCGACCGAGGAAGCGGGGCTTTCCGTGCTGACCTCCGGGCCGATTCCGCCTAATCCTTCGGAACTTCTGGGTTCCCAGCGGTTTGCTCAGTTGCTGGAACTTTTAGAGCGGCAGTACGACATGATCCTCATCGACTCGCCGCCCGTTCTCAGCGCCACCGACAGCCTATTGATCAGCAAACTGGTGGAGAGCGTGCTGGTGGTCTGCCTCACCGGCAAAACAACCTACGACCGACTGCACCGGGGCTTGAAGAGCCTGCGCGAAATCAACCCCAATATTCTTGGCCTGGTGCTCAACGCCATGGATATGAAAAAGAGTAACTACTACTCGTATTACGGCTATTATCAATACTACTCGGCCAAAAAAGAAGAATAGGGCGACGCGTGCATAGGGGCGCGCCTTGTGCCCTTGTGTCGGAAAAACACACCGGTGAGAAACGCCCTACCCCATGATAGACATTCATTGCCACATTTTGCCGGATATAGACGACGGCCCCAAAACCTTTGACGAATCAGTGGCCATGGCCCGGATCGCAGCCGAGGACGGCATCGCCGTCATAGTCGCCACCCCTCATCTGAACGAGAAGCTGTATGACCCTGTTGAAATCAGTCGGCGGGTTTCCTGGTTGAACCACCTGCTGCGCACCCAGAACATTCCGGTTTCCATTATGCGGGGAGCCGATGTGTCGGTGGTGTTCAGACCTGAACAGGTGCAAGATTTCACCATCAACGACACCAGCTATATTCTGGTTGAATTTCCCCATACCCACCTGCCCAAGAACGCCGACGAGATCCTCTTTCAGTTTGTGGTCAACGGTTATAAACCCATCATCACCCACCCGGAACGCAACCCTTCAATCAGCGCCAACCCGCATCTGCTGACCCAGTTGCTGGGCGACAACATGTACGTGCAGATCACTGCCGGCAGCGTCACCGGCGAGTTCGGCAAGGATGCGCAACGATGCGCCGAGCATTTGCTGCGGGCTGGAGTGGTCGACGTGATTGCCACCGACGCCCATTCCACAACCTACCGCAAACCTCGCATGACGGCAGGCATGCAGGCGGCGGCAGCCATTGTTGGCGAGGACAGGGCCAAACGGATGGTCTTTGGCTCGCCGATGAAGATCATTTCCGGCCAGGACCTCTGATCAGCGCGGCGCATGGAAACTGCGGCCGTAAGACTCGAAGGCGTTGCCAAGCAGTACGTTCCGCCCTGGCAACTGTGGGGCGGCAATCGCCGATTGCGGACCGTGCAGGCCCTCGACGGCGTGTCCTTGACAATTCCGCAGGGGGAAATATGCGGTCTGCTGGGCGTTAACGGCGCTGGAAAAACCACCTTGATTAAAATAATTGCCGCCTTGATTCTGCCTGATCAAGGGTGGGTGCAAATTGACGGCATCAATCTTCTGCAATTCCCTTTGCAAGTGAAACGTCGGGTTGGTTTGGTCACAACCAACGACCGCAGTTTTTACTGGCGGTTGTCCTGTCGCGAGAATCTGGATTTTTTTGCATCCTTGCATGGTTTGTTCGGCGCGAAGAAACGAACGCGGATTGCGGAACTCCTGCATCTACTGGCAATCGAACGCCAAGCCGATCAGCAGTTCATGACCCTCTCCACCGGGCAGCGACAACGGTTGGCCATTGCCCGTGCCCTTCTCTCCGATCCGGCCATGCTGCTGCTTGACGAGCCGACCACCGGCCTGGATCCGGTTGCGGCGGCGGCATTCAAGGCCTTTATCCAGGACGATTTGGTGGGGAAGCAGGGCAAGACCGTGCTCTGGTGCACCCACAACCTCCACGAAGCCGAACAGTTATGCGACCGGGTTGTCGTGCTGCATCAGGGACGCATTGCCGCTGATTTGAACCGGCGAGAAATGGTCGCCAAAATCAGCGACCAAACCACATTTAAGCTGGTGGCGCGAGCCAGGGACTCGGAACGGCTTGCTGACCTTTGCCTGCCCTCGCTGGCAATCACAACCGAGGGGGAACGGTGCATTGCCACTTTTCGGGCAGGGGCAGCGACGTCGTCGGAAATTCTTGGTCGATTGGCGACGGCCGGCATCGAGATATTTTCTTACGTTCGCCGCGATCTGTCCCTTGAGGATCTGTTTCCCCTGTTTGCGGAGAATCCTACAGTCCAATGAAATCTCGAACGCTGGCCTTTCTAAAGCGCGATCTGTTGATCGCCTGGAGCTATCGCTTCAAATTTCTGGGCCAGTCCGGCGCGATGTTGACCACGACGCTGGTCTTCTTTTTTTTAGGGAAATTGATCACACCGCAACAATCATCACAAATGGCGGTCTACGGCGGCGATTATTTTGCTTTCAGTCTGGTTGGTTTAGCTTTTGCCGATTACATGCTGATTTCGGTGAACGGTTTTGCCAACGAAATCCGACAAGGCCAGTTGCAAGGAACGCTTGAAGCACTGCTTTCCGCGCCGATTTCACCGCTGGCCATCCTTGTCTTTTCCTCTCTTTCTTCTTTCCTGTTCACAACGCTGCGTGTTTTGTTTCATCTTGGCTTGGGTATTCTTTTTTTCAACATGCATTGGAACCTGGCAAGTTGGCCATTGTTCCTGTTTGTTTTTTTGCTCTCGGTTCTTTCCTTTTGGGGCATTGGACTTCTGTCAGCGGCCTTTGTCATTCTCTTCAAGCAGACCAGCCCTATCACTTGGGCCATGGGTCCTGTTTCCGGGTTGCTTGGCGGAGTCATGTTTCCAGTGCAACTGTTGCCCGACTGGCTCAGATGGGTAGCCGATCTGCTGCCCATTACTTGGGCGCTCGAGGCTATCAGACGGGTGCTGTTAGGCGGGGCCGTCTTTGCCCAGGTGAAAAGCGAGTGCATCGTCCTGGCATTTTTTGCCGTTGTTTTTCTCCTCTGCGGGATTGCGGCATTTCACATAAGTCTGCGTCATGCGCAGAAAGAGGGATCATTGTTGCATTATTAATTGTCGTCTTTCTTCTTCTTTTACGATGCAAGCAATCCGAGGCATTATGAATAATTCCATTTCCAAATCAAGCGAAGCATGATGCACAGCGCAAAACATCACCGACGAAGGTCAGTCATTTCGAACGAAGAAAGAAATCTCACGCTATAACGAGATTGCTTCTCGCTGTGCTCGTCGATGACGAGGCGGCGTGCTTGACTTTTGAAACAGAAATGGAATAACCCAAAAAAAAACGGAACAGCAGCAAGATGAACAACATGCGAATTGAAATGAGCAAGGACCTGGTTTATCAGGAACTTGATGGAGAAATGGTTATCCTGGATATGAAATCCGGCCAATACTTTGGCATCGACGCAATTGGCAGCGTAATTTGGCAAATGTTGGAACAAAAAATTCCGCCGGCAATCATCATCGAAAAACTCCAGGATGGATATGACGTCGATGCTGAAGTTTGCAGTCAACAAGTCCTGGATTTTCTCGAGGATTTGAAAAAAAATAACATTATTTCGATAGATTAGCCGCAATTCAAATGCAAAAATTTTCAGACCGCACCCTATGCGGCGGACAGTCCTTTCACACACCTAATTTTGCACCTTTTATCCGGGTTGACGTGCTCCCTCTTAATGAGCCAGCACTGTAGAGGAAAACAAAAAAAGCGCTTACCGATTACTCGGTAAGCGCTTGAATGTACTTGGCTGGGGGACAGGGATTCGAACCCCGATAAGCGGAGTCAGAGTCCGCTGTCTTGCCGTTAGACCATCCCCCAGCAGGCAGGCGGGAAAGTGGGCAGAAAATAGAAGAATTTACGCCGGTTGTCAAGCAAAAATCCAAGCCCGAGACGACGTCCGAGGGCCTGACGACGAGAATGGCGCTACAATCAGGAGATGACCAATCCGGCGTACCCGACCACTTGGCTGGTGTCGCCGCTGGCCTCGCCGGAATCGGTGTATCGGATCAACTCGGCCTGGGTTGCGCCCAGTTCCAGGGCCGCCAGCAAAGCGATGACGGCGGGAACAACGCCGCACATGGAAATGCGCTTGCCGTGCACCGTGTCGTACAATCCTTGCGGGTCCAGGGCCAGGATGCGGTCAATGGCCATCCTGTCCTTCTTGGTCGCCTGCTGACGCGACTCGTAATGGCTCATGTCGCTTGAGGCGACCATCAGCACCGGCTGCGGCTGCTTGCCGATGGCGGCCGCCAGTTCGTGGGCCGCTGTCTCACAGAGGCTGTAGGCGATATGCGAAACAACCACCGGCACAATCTTGAGCTGCTTTTGCACCTGCTGGAGAAAGGGGATCTGCACCTCAATCGAGTGTTCGAACAGATGCGCTTCCTGATCTTCGACGAAGACCGCGGAATGCTGCAGGATGCTCGCCGCAAGCCCCCGGTCAATCGCCGCTGCGCCCAAGGGCATGCGCCAATCCTCACCGCTCACCGCCAAGGCCGGTCCTAGGCCGTGGTGATTGGGCCCCATGATCAGCACCGTTTGCGGAACCTGCACTTGGGCGATGGTTAAACCGGCGGTCGCCCCGGAGTAGACGTAGCCGGCGTGGGGCATGATCACCGCCAGGGCCTTTTTTTTCTTCTGCGCGGCCACCACCGGAACAAGAACATCCAGGGCGGCTTGCAACTGCTCGGGATGTCCGGGATAAAAACGATCAGCAACAGCGGGCGCGCGCATCATTGATTCTCCCTGATTTCGCGACTCTAGAGCGGAGTCGAGTTTACTTTTTCACTTCCCAGGTGGTGCCCTCGGGGCTGTCTTTGAGCACAATGCGATGCGCCAGGAGGTAATCGCGCACCTCGTCGGAGGCGGCCCAGTCCTTGGCGGCACGAGCCTGGTTGCGTTTGACAATTAAACCGTTGATATCATCCTCGCCGAGATCGACGCCGTCCATTGCCTTGGCCTTGGCGCCTGCCGCCACCTCCGCCGGATTGCGTTGCACCAGACCGAGCACGCCGGCCAGATCGCGAAACACGGTTGCCGTGTCGTGCAGCAGTTGGAGATCCTCGGTTGCCGGTTGCGCCGGCAGGGTTCGCAAAATTTTATTGAGCAGCTTGACCGCGTCGAAAAGATGGGCCAAAGCCTGGGCGGTGTTGAAGTCGTTGTCCATGGCCGCCTGAAAACGATCGGCCAGGGCGTGCAGATGGGTGCGATCCTTGTCGCCGACAACCGAGGCACCGGTCGGATCGCCTGCAGGCAAGCCGTCGATCTGGGCGAGGCATTCGTACATGCGCTCCAGCCCGGAGCGGGCGTCCTGCAGGGCCGTCTCGGTGAAATCCAGCGGATTGCGGTACTGGGTGGAAAAGATGAACAACCGCAGCACCTCGGGCTCATACTGCTTGAGCACGTCGCGGATGGTGAGGAAATTGCCAAGCGATTTCGACATCTTTTCGTCTTTGATGGTGACGAATCCATGGTGCATCCACAGGTTGGCAAAGGGTTTGCCCGAGGCCCCGCAGCTCTGGGCAATCTCGTTTTCGTGGTGGGGAAACACCAGATCCTTGCCGCCGCCGTGGATGTCGAAGGTCTCGCCCAGATACTTGCGGCTCATGGCCGAGCATTCGATGTGCCAGCCCGGCCGCCCGTCGCCCCAGGGGCTGGGCCATTTCGGCTCGCCCGGCTTGGCCCCTTTCCAGAGGACAAAGTCCATGGGATGCTCTTTTTTGTCGTTGACCTCCACCCGCGCGCCGGCCTGCATATCCGCCAGACCGCGTCCGGACAGGCGTCCGTAGCCGTCAAAACGCTCCACCCGAAAATAGACGTCGCCCTCGGACGGATAAGCCATGCCTTTGGCGATCAACTCCTCAATCAGGCCGATCATTTCCGGGATGTGCTCGGTGGCCTTGGGTTCAAGATCAGGACGCAGGGCGCCGAGGGCGTCCATGTCGGTGTAGAACTCGTTGATGAACCGCAGGGCCAGAGTGGCGCTGTCAATGCCCTGCTCGTTGGCCCGGTTGATGATTTTGTCGTCAATATCAGTAAAATTACGAACAAAGGTGACCTTGTAGCCGCAATGGCGCAGATAACGCACCACCATGTCGAACACCAGGGCGGAGCGGGCGTGGCCGATATGACAATAATCGTAGCTGGTGATGCCGCAGACGTAGAGTTTGACGTGGCCCTCTTCGATGGGCCGCAAGGGCTCCTTCTTGCGAGTCAGGGTGTTGTAGATTTTTATCGCCATCTGGTTTTCCGATAGAGTGAAACGTGAGGTTAAGGGCGTCGGATTAAAGCGCTAATGTACTACAACAGCAGCGGGTCGCACAATGTTATTGCGCATCCTGACGGTATTGCGCCGCCACCATCGGCAGGAGCAGCAAACCGGGCACGGCGACCACCGCACATCCGACAAAAAACAACGGCCAGCCCAGGGCTTCGGCCAGCCAACCGGCCGGCGCCGCGATAATCACCCGGGGAATGCCCATGCAGCTGGAAAGTAGCGCATACTGGGTGGCGGTGAATCTTTTGTTGGTCAACGAGGCCATGTAGGCCACATAGGCGCTGGTGCCCATGCCGCTGGTGAGTTGTTCCAAAACAATGGCGACCGCCAGCCCGACCAGCGAATGGCCCATCAGCGCCAGCACGGAAAAGCTGAGGATGGCTGCAGCCTGCAGAAAGCCAAATATCCACAGACTGCGAATGATGCCGATGCGCAGCAGGATCGCGCCGCCGACCAGGCCGCCGGCAATGGCCGACCAAAAACCAAACAGTTTGGCCACCGCGCCGATTTCGGTTTTGCTGAAGCCCAGCGACAGGTAAAACGGGGTGGTCAGGGTCGAGGCCATCTGGTCGCCGAGCTTGTACAGCAGGATGAACAGCAGCAGCAGCAAGGCCCGATCCCGGCTAAAATAGTCGACAAAGGGGTTAATGATCGCTTCGCGGAAGGTTCGGGGCGTGCCCTTGACTAACGGCGGTTCCCGGCACAGCAGGGTGGTGATCACGCCGACCAGCAATGTGCCCGCCATCAGCAGATAGACCCGGGCAAAGGAGACGTGATCGGCCAGAATCAGGCCGCCGCTGCCAGCCAGGAGCATGCCGAGCCGGTAACCGTTGACGTAGAGGGAACTGCCCAGCCCGAGTTGGTTGTCGCTTAAATCCTCTCGCCGGTAGGCGTCGATGACGATGTCCTGGGAGGCGGAAAAAAAGGTGACCACGCAGGCCGCAACCGCCACCAGCCAGGGGGTTTGCGCCGGATTGGTCAAGCCAAGGGCGACCAGAGCCAGAATCAGGGTGAGTTGGGTGATCAGCATCCAGCCGCGACGCCGGCCCAGAAACGGCAAGGTGTATCGGTCAAACACCGGGGCCCAGAGGAATTTCAGGGTGTAAGGCAGGCCCACCAGGGAATACAGGCCGATCACCGACAAGTCCACGCCCTGTTCGGTCATCCAGGCCTGGAGCACCGAGGAGGTCAGCAGCAACGGCGCCCCGCAGGCGAATCCCATCAGAAATGACACCAGCATGCGCGGCGAAAACATCTGGCGGAAAAAAAACGTTTCCATATCCGTTCCGGTAGAGAAAAAGGGGCAAGCAAAAGGACCCTTCTACCACAATCGCCTTGTTTGCAAACAAAAATCGGTCAGGACGCGGGAGCGTCCAGGGCTGCATTCCCACGCTGGAACGTGGGAACGATCCTCGCGCGGGGAATTTCACAGGACGCGCCTGCTCAACCCACCCGCAACGCCCTCTGCCCCCTCTCGCGCCAGCCTCGCCGGATGGGGCATGCCCGCCCTCCCGCAACACCCTCCGCTCCCCGTCACTTCGAGCGCAGCGAGAAATAACCCAGGCGTCATTGGGGCTTGAACGGCTGATAAAGCGGATCGCCGATCAACACCATTTGCCAGGAAAGATAGGGTAGACTGACCAGATAACTCTCGGCCAGACTGAGATACCCCTCAAGCAGGGTTGAGAAGAAGAGGTCCGGCGGCGGAAACGCCTGGACATAGGGTTCGTACACCGGGCCTATGGCTGCGGCCGCGCCGTCTTCCAGCATTCGCTTGCACCAGACCTGCGAATCCTTCTGCTTGAGGGTGGCGCATTCGGAACTGGCAATATGGTATCCGATTGCGCCGCGCGCCCAAGTGAAGGCGTCGACGTAACGGCCCAGGCTGTACCAGCCGCAATACAAGGCGGCGTCTGGACAATCGCCGGCCTGGAAGAGCTCGCCGCGCGCATCCAACCGCACCTCCATGCGGCCGCCGGCGCAAACGTGTTCGGCCGCCGCATGGATCGACGCGTCGTACAGCGCGTAACCGTCGAGCTTTTTTTCGGCAGGCTTGGGCCAGCGGGCGTCAAAATAGGCCCGTCCCTTCAAGCCCTCTTTCTCGACCAGCAGGGCGTCGTCGATCAAGCGGCGCACCGTGTCTGGATCGGGTCCGTCCAGACGGCTGACCATCAGCACCGCATCCCGCTTGAGCAGGGTCTGCTGTTGGCGAAAACCAAGATAATAAGGGTTGGGCAACCAGCCCTCCAACGGATAATCGCCAGCCAAGACCAGGGCCAGCTCGGAATCCGCCGCCGCCCGTGAATCCATCTTCTCGCCTTGGGCCAGCTCCTGCTCAACCTGGCGTCTCTCGGCCAGAATGGCGACCAGACGCTGGCCGCTGGCCCCCGCCTCCTCCTTACTCAGCGCCTGCAGCCGTTCCTTGCGCTGCAGTTGTTGCTGATTGTCCTGCGGATCAAGCGGACGAATCGCCAGGGGCACGCCGTACATCACCACCAGACAGCGAATGCGATGCTCTTTGCCGAGCCGGGCCAGGGCCTTGCGCACCGGATCGCGGATATCGTCGTTGTACTCCTGCCGCGAGCAATGCTCCTTCCAATTGGCGCCAATCCGCACTAAATGATCAAGCGGGATCTTGCGCCGCTGCATGTAGTATTCGGCCAGCGCCAAGCTGTCTTTGGCCCTGGCGTTGGCCACCACCAGCACCTCGTCCGGTTCAAGGGCCAGGCCGACGGCGGGGCAGAGCAGCAGGCACGCCAACAGCGTGAAAAACTTTACCGGATTTTGACTGGCGCAGGAGGGCATGACGGTTTACCTTGAAGCCAATGTTTACACGAAGTTCCATTCAGCATAGAGGACGCAGGCAGTGATTGACAAGGAGAATGCAGAGGAAATCGCCGACTTCCAGGAGCGCCTGCTCGACTGGTTCCGAGTCCACCAGCGGCCCCTGCCCTGGCGGACCACCTATGCGCCCTACCACGTCTGGATCTCAGAAATCATGGGCCAGCAAACCCAGATGGATCGGGTCGCCCTCTATTTTTCCCGTTGGATCGAACAATTTCCGGACATCGCCGCCGTGGCCGCAGCTCCGGAACAGGCCATCCTCAAAGCCTGGGAGGGACTCGGCTATTACAGCCGCGCCCGCAACATTCAGCGTACGGCCATACGAATGGCGGACGCAGGCACGCCGGAAGTTCCGGCGGAGTACCAGCAACTCATCGACCTGCCCGGCATCGGCCCCTATACCGCTGCCGCCATTCTCTCCATAGCCTTCAACCTGCCCTTTCCACTGCGCGACGCCAATGTCGAGCGGGTGTTCGCCCGGCTGGCCGACATCGACCGTCCGCTCAAGCAGGCCGCGACCCAAAAACGGCTGGCCGCACTGGCCGACGCCCTACTCCACCGCCAGGATCCGCGCCATTACAACCAGGCCCTGATGGAACTGGGTGCGCTGATCTGCACGCCGAAAAAGCCGGCCTGCACGCTTTGCCCGGTTCTGGATCATTGCCGGGCGCATCGGGCCGACACCGTGGAATTCCGCCCCCTGCCCACCAGCAAACAAAGCAAAATAGACATCACCATGGCCTGCGGCATTCTCTGCAGAGGCTCGCATTATTATATTCAACAACGGTTGCCCGACGACATCTGGGGCGGGCTGTGGGAATTTCCCGGCGGCCGCCTCGAAGAGGGCGAATCGCCCGAGCAGGCGGCGATGCGGGAAATTGCCGAAGAGACCGGCTGGCAGGTGGATGCGCTGACGCCCTTCACCACGGTGATCCATCACTACACCCGCTACCGAGTGACCCTGCATGGCTTTTCCGCTGAACTTGCAGGCCCAGAAACCACGCCGGAGTTGACTGCCGCCAGCCAATACGCCTGGGCTCCGCTGGCCCGACTCTCGGACTACCCGTTTCCCGCCGGGCACCGCCAACTGGTCGCAGCCCTGCAGACAGCCGCGTTTTCCGGAAAATAGGTAATTTTACCCATCAACACTTTTCCTGTAACTTCAGCCAGCTTTCCCTCACAATCCCGATGCGTTTACGATTTCCCGGAAAATAAATTGTGTTCCCTTCCCCTGGGTGGTATTTTGTACAGACATCACTTTTTAACGTCGTTCCTCAAACCAGCCAGGGGCCAACGTGTCGTATAACGATCTGACATTATCGAACATGCAGGAAGAGGTGCATCGCCTCAGCACCAACTGGCGAACCCTGCTCGACGCCATGCCGGAAATGGTCTTTCTGCTGCGGGACGATTGCGGCGTTGAATATATGAACCGCAGCGCCAAGACATGTTTTGGCTCGCCGTGCCCCCAACGAGTGGTCAATTGCTTGCGCGCGGTTGGCCAGAATTGCAAGGAAAACCTCGCCGGCGCTGCAACCGCAAAGGCTACAGGCGACAACAAGGTGGTCGAAACCCTGATTGACGTCACCCCGGTGGAGTATTCTTCGGTGCCGTTTGTCGGCTACACCGGCGAGCGCCTGATCATGCTGGTAATGCGCGACATCACCCAACGAAAAAATTTCGAGCGGGAACTGCTGCAATTCAACACCAGCATTGAGACCATTCTCCAGCAGAAAATTGGCGAACTGCAGGCCAGCGAGGAAACGCGGCTGCGCCTTTCCCGGCAGGTCAACAGCCTGAAAAGCCAACTGGGCCACCATCACAAAGCGGACAAGATGGTGGGAAGAAGCCGCAAAATGCGAGAATTGCGGGAAATGATTCATCAAGTTTCCGGGTCGGACGCCACCATCCTCATCACCGGCGAATCGGGAACCGGCAAGGAACTGGTGGCCAATCTGGTCAAAGCCACCAGCTCGCGGGACGACAAACCCTTTCTCAAAATCAACTGCAACGCCATCAACGACTCGCTACTCGAGGCCGACCTCTTTGGCTACGAAAAGGGCGCCTTCACCGGGGCCACCACCCGTAAGATTGGCAAATTTGAAGTGGTCGACGGCGGCACCATCTTTCTTGACGAGATCGGCGACATCAGCCCCCGGATGCAGGTTTCCCTGCTCCGCATCCTGCAAAACGGCGAGATCATCCGAGTCGGCGGCAACGAACCGGTCCGGGTCAACGTCCGGGTGATCGCGGCCACCAACGTCGATCTGGCCCAGGCGGTCAAGGAAAAGAAATTCCGGCTCGACCTCTACTACCGCCTCAACATCATCAACATCGACATGCCGCCCCTGCGGGACCGCAAAGAGGACATCGTCGAGCTGGTCTCCTACTTTGTCAACCACTACCGCGAGGCCTTCAAAAAAGAGATTGATTTTGTCCCCAAATCAATCATCAACCGGTTGTTGGCCCACGACTGGCCCGGCAATGTCCGCGAGCTGGAGAACCTTATCCAGCGGGCGGTGCTCATGGCCAAAGGCAAAATGATCACCGAAAACGACCTGATTTTTGATCAGGATCCGCGGGTTGACCAACAACGGACCGACACCTTCAACATCGACGAAAAGCTGGGCATGCTGCCCTTGAAGGCGATAGTGGCCGATTTTGAGGCGGCCATCATCAACCGCGCCCTCAACAAATACAGCGGCAACGTGTCCACCGCCGCCAACCAGCTCAAACTCGGCAAGACGGCGCTCTACGACAAGATGAAGCAGCACGGCATCTCTGCCAAGCACATCAAGCAGAACAAAAAAGGGTGACGAAAGGCGGCCTCCAGCCTGCCTTTCCTTCTTTCCTTGCGCACCTTCAGGGCGTCTGCCCGTCTCTCTCGGCCTTCCCGCCGGTCTAAAAACACCGCTTCCCTTTCCTTGCCGCCGCCCTTATCGTGCTTGTTAAGCCGACGGATTCCCGCTTGCGGAGCCAATCGGTCGACTATCCCACGCATGACCCATCCTTTCGCAAACGACGAGGTGAACCATGGTCGCATCGATTTTTACGCTCCTGGAAAAAATTGGCTTTACCCACCCGCTGCATCCGGCCCTGACCCATATTCCCATGGGGATGGTCATGGGGTGTTTCTTCTTCAGCCTGGCGAGCCTGGCAATCAAAAAGCCGGAGCTGAACCGAACCGCCTTGCACTGTTCGATTCTGGCGCTGGCTTTCATCGTGCCGACGATCCTGGCCGGTTTACTGGATTGGCTGCATCGATTTGGCGGCCTGTTTGAACCGCTGATCATCGTCAAAATGATCTTGGCGGCAGTGCTGACCGGTTTGCTCGTCTACTCAATCCAGCTGCACCGCACGGCAGCCAAGGAAAAGAAAATTTTCCTTATGTATTGCCTGTGCCTGGCCTGCGCCATCGGCCTCGGTTATTCCGGCGGAGAACTGGTCTACGGGGGATGAGCAGGCAGGTTGCGGGCGGGTAGAGGTATAACAGAGAGAGGTAGGCGGTTTTACTCCGCCGGCGGCAGAGCGCAACCAGAGATCGTCAGAACAGCAAAAATTCCTTAAACTGACCGCGCATGCAGTGGTTCGAGGCCATGGCGGCCGAATAGGCGCCGGCGTTGATCAAGGCCAGATGGGTGTGTGCGCTCAGATCGGGCAGCAGGGCCCGCTCATACCACACGTCCAGGGCCTCGTTGATGTTGCCGACCACGCTTGCGACAGTGCAGGGGGATTGATCGTAGCAAAGCGGCAACGGCTGAAACGGCAGGTTGTAGTAGGCCGGTTCAGGCGCGATGTTAAATCCGGCGTCCACGCCAACAAAAATCGTGGTTTTCTTCTGCTCAACAAAGGTTTTTTCAAGCAACAGCAGGCCGGCGTCTTTGAGGATGTAGTCGCCCGGCTCAATCTCCACATGGAGGCCGCGCCCGGCAAATTGCCTCTGCAGCACCGCCGCCCAGCGGTCCAGATCCAGAGGTTCGTCCGCGGCCAGATGGGGAACGCCAAGACCGCCGCCGATATTGACCCGCTCCACCTCGCCCGCCGCATCGACAAACCGGAAACAGTGGGCAATAATCTGTTCAAGCTGCGCAAGCTGGGGGGTCAGATAGCCGCAGCCGGTGTGAAAATGAATTTTGCCGACCTGCAGGCCATACGATTTGGCGACCTCCAGGGCCTCGGCAAACTGCTCCCAATAGATCCCAAACTTGGTGGTCGCCTCACCCGCGTACTGGAGTTTGTCGTTGGCGGCCCGCCCGATGCCCATGGCCGGGTTGACGCGAATGCCTATTTTGGTTCCCGGCTTGAGCGCCCCCCATGCACGGATGGCATGCAGGGAATCGCAATCCATGAACACGCCTTCGTAACGGGCCAACACGGCCAAATCGCGCGCCGAAAGGCTGGAGGCGGTAAACGAAATTTCGTGCGGCGCGAACCCGCAACTCACCGCATGCTCGACCTCGGCAGGCGAACAAGCGTCAATGCCGCAAAGCCCGGTTTGCTTGAGGAAGGTCAGCAACGGCGCAAAACGGTTGGCCTTCATGGCGTAATGAAGCGAATATTGGCCCGTCAGCCCGGCGGCGGCCAAGGCTCCGTGCAGCCGCTGCAGGTTGTCCCGCACCCGAGGCGCAGAATAAACAAAGGCAGGCGTGCCGAACTGATCGGCCAACGCCTGCAATGAGCGTCCCGCAAAACAGAGCCGTCCCTGTTGGTAGCAGAGGTCGTCTCGCTGCCACCAGCGGTAATACGACGCCTGGTTCAACGCATCGCCTGATTGAGATTCAGCATCTCCGGTTGCGCCATGGCGGCGTTGTGGATCTCTTTCCTGCCGGTGATCCAACTGCGGCAGTTCGGAGAACCGCAGGAGCAGGGAAACTGTTTAAACAGCACATCCTCGGTTTCAGCGTAGTCCATGTAGAGGAAGCTGTTGGCCGGGATGTCCTGCAGGGCGGTCACGGTCAACTCCACCATGTTCAACGAGATGTTGGGCGAACATGAATGCAGAAAAAATCCGGAAAAATAGGGGTCAAACAGGTGGGTCTCCGGCGTCAGCTGCAGGGTGTGCTGACGAATTTCCGACACCACGTGCCCCGCCATTCTGGCGATGACGTCCCCTTTGGCAAAAGCCCGGTAGGCGATCACGCCCCTGCCGGCCAATTCATCCTTGAAAACAACGGCAAAATCAGAATGTTTTGGGAAAAGAGGATCTCTTCCAAATTGGTCCGGGTAAAGCATGTGCATGTTCTCCTAGAACGGTTAAAAAACAAACACCTGCCGCCAGCACATCTGCCGGCAGGATGTTATGAAAAACAAGGAGCGCTTATACAGTTATTCTCTACGCCTGACAAGCATTATTGACGCTGTTTTCACAAATTTAACATTCAACGCAACTTGCTGCTTTTACTTTACTTTTGAACAATCACCAAGCCGCTGCGAAGTCGGTTGCGGGCTCAGCTGGCCGCAGTCAAAAACTGACCTCCACCCTCCCGCGATGTCCCTCGGCCCGAACCTGAAGCGCCAAACGTCTCCCGCTCCCAGGAGCCGGTTCCCCCCAGCCCTTGAGCCCATCAAAAAACATCTCTCATTCCGGAGCCTTAGAGAAAATCGAAGCACCTCCGTCCATCTTCCAGTTTTTCACGCCTGCGCTGAAAATCGCGCATAATTTGGACGATTTTATATATCTTCTTCCATTGATTGCAATCGCAAACAAGTCGCAACTGAAAATATTTCTCAAACGTCTCGAAAGCCCGTCCTCAGCGCAGTCGCATCCGTTGTTGCCCAGATAAAATATTCCCTTTCAACCAACGGATAATCGCGATACGATGAGCAGATTAAATATTCTGCCACTCCCCTTTTTTCTTCGTAGCGAGGTGTTTCATGTCGAACTGGTTTGTTGCCGTGGACGGCAAATCTCTTGGTCCCTTCACCACCCAGCAGATCCTCGCCGGACTGGCTGCAGGACAATACAACGAGGCCACCATGGTCTGGCGCGACGGTTTTGCCGACTGGCTGCCCATAGGACGCGTCCCGGAACTGCAAGCCGGACAGGCTGCGCCCTCGCCCCCGCCCTATTCCGGCAAAGAGGCGCACGAAATAGACTACACCATCTTCGGCAACGAGATGCAGTTTGTCGAGGTTGAATTGGACCCGCAGGAAAGCGTGATTTCCGAGGCCGGGGCCATGATGTACATGCACGATCAGATTGTGATGGAGACGGTGTTTGGCGACGGTTCCCGCAATGCAGGCTCGGGAACTTTTTTTGACAAAATGTTGGGCGCCGGCAAACGATTGATCACCGGCGAAGGGTTGTTCATCACCCTGTTCACCTACACCGGCGCCGGCAAGGGCAAGGTGGCCTTTGCCGCGCCTTATCCGGGCAAAATCATCCCGCTGGACCTGACCCGATACAACGGCCGGATCATCTGCCAGAAGGACGCCTTTCTCTGCGCGGCCAAGGGCGTGGCGGTGGGCATTGCCTTTCAGAAAAAAATCGGCGTGGCCCTGTTTGGCGGCGAGGGCTTCATCATGCAGCAACTGGACGGCGACGGCATGGTGTTTGTCCACGCCGGCGGCACAATCATCGAAAAAGAGCTGGCCGCAGGCGAAACCCTGCGGGTTGACACCGGCTGCCTAGTGGCGCTGACCGCCACCGTCAACTATGACATCGAATTTGTCGGCAACGTCAAGTCGGCAATTTTCGGAGGCGAGGGCTTTTTCTTTGCCAATCTGCGCGGGCCGGGACACGTCTGGCTGCAGTCGCTGCCGTTCTCGCGACTGGCCGGCCGCATCTGGGAAGCTGCCCCGCAAACCGGCGGCGGCGGTCAGGGCGAGGGCTCAGTGCTCGGCGGCATAGCCAATATATTTGAACGGTGATTTGAGGCGCGCGCCCTGAACGAGCGATTTGCCGTCAAAACCGCTCGTTCAGGGATCAGCATCTTAATGCGGGGCCTCGATAAACGACTGCATTTCCTTGCTTAACCCAAGCTTGCTGGCCAACTCGTCTAACCAGGCGCGTTCCGCCTCGGTGTCGACGCTAATGGCGGCCACGGCCAGCATGTACATGGTTTGCGCAATCGCCGGATCGCTGATCCCGGCGGTGAGCGTCTCAATGCTTTTGGGCTGATGCAGTTCGTGCAAGAGGAACATTTTTTCCTCCTGGCTCAGATCCGCGCCCCGCAGTTTGTCCAGCACCGCCCGTTCTTCCGCGGCGTCCATGACGCCGTCGGCATGGGCGGCGGCGGCCATCACCTGAATCATCCGCACCGCCAGGTCCTGGCCTCCAAGGCCGCTGACAGGCGGAGCGCTGGCCGGCGCGGGTGCTGCCGCTGGAACGCTGGGCAGAGGTGGAGGCGGCGGCGAGGCATGGGCGGCGGCGCCTGGAGGCGGAGGGGGGGGCGCGGCCCCAAATGAACCGCCGCCCGGGGGAGGAGGCGCCTGCCCCATGCCGCTGGTCTGATTTTTTTGCCCTTGCTGCTGCTTCAATATCTCATAGGCCCCGACCCCGAGGCCGATCACCGTCATCAAACCGGAACCAGACCCCAGACCGCTCAGCATTGACTTTTTGCCGCCGCCCCACGAACCACTGCTCTTGCCAACCACCTCTCCGACAATCTTTCCCAACAATTGTTCCGCATTAAACATGGATTCACCCTCATCGAGGTTTGATTTCCAGCGACCGACCGATGCCCTTGCCGCCGCTTCGCCTGCCTGTTGCCGCTTGCCTGCATCCAATTTCCTCGCCTGATCGGGAAGATTGCATGCGCTGCCCAAGAGATTCGACTTGTCTCCCGACCTTGATTTGACGTATAGTGAGATAGATTAATTCTTTCTCCCCCAATTGCCAATGCTCGCGACCGCCACCACCGCAAACAGTGCTTCAATTGCCGCCTACGACCGTAGCGGGAGGACCTTTTCCCTCCTTGGCTCGGAACCGGCGCAACCCATCGCATCCATTTCCGACAAAAGTAGCACAACAGCTGAAAATTACAAAGATAAAGTCACTTTATCCGTAGACGGCATCGACAAATCGCGGCAGGCGACCACCCAAGAGGCGGAGGAACAAACGGTGTCGGCAATCACCGAACCAGACCCTGCCGAGCAAACCGACGCACAGCAATCCACGCCCCAGGAACTGACTCCGGACGAGGAAAAAGTTGTCCGCCAACTCAAAGAACGCGACCAGGAAGTCAAGACCCACGAGATGGCCCATTTGGCCAGCGCCGGTCAGTACGCCAGGGGCGGCCCGACCTATTCCTACCAGCAAGGGCCGGACGGCCGACGTTACGCCATTGGCGGCGAAGTGCCGATTGACGTCAGCAAAGAAAAGACCCCTGAAGAAACCCTCCAGAAGATGCAAGCGGTCAAACGCGCGGCCATGGCCCCGGCCGAGCCTTCATCGACGGACCGCAGCGTTGCCGCAGCCGCCACAGCCATGGAAAGTCAGGCCCGCCAGGAATTGCAGGCGGAGCAGGCCATTCGCCCCCAAAGTGACGAAACGGAGAGCGCCGAGCCCGACGACGAGGACGCCGACGGGGAATCCCAGGCATCCGCCGAAACCACGAATGCCGCCACCCGCCGCAGCGCCCCGATTGACGTTCTAGCCTGATCGCCCGCCCCTTCTCTCAACTACCCATTGCCGCTATTACCTATGCAACAGCACAGCCAATACCTTGACGAGCTTTTTGCCTTTATCAACGCCTCGCCCACCGCGTTTCACGCCGCAGCCGCCGGCGCGGCGCTGCTGCGGGACCACGGTTTTCAACGCCTCCACGAGGCTGACGCATGGGGCGACCTCGACCCTGGCGCCTATTTCGTCGTCCGCAACGACGCCAGCCTGATCGCCTTTACCCTGGCGGACGGCCCGGGCTCAGGCCAGCCGCTGCGCATGGCCGGCGCCCACACCGACAGCCCCGGTCTGAAGGTCAAACCCAACCCCTTGCAGGCGCGCCAGGGTTGCGTGCAACTTGGCGTCGAGGTCTATGGCGGCCCCCTGCTGGCGCCCTGGTTTGACCGGGATCTCTCCATAGCCGGGCGGGTGAGTTGGCGCAGGGGCCAAGGGCTCCTGCAATGCAGCCTGATCGATTTCAAGCGGCCAGTGGCCGTCATCCCCAGCCTGGCCATTCACCTGGACCGCGAGGCCAACAGCAAACGGAGCATCGACAAGCAGATTGATCTGGTCCCGCTGCTGATGCAGACGCCGGAATCATCGCCCCCGGACTTCAAAACCATCCTCCAGCGCCAGCTTGGGCTGCAACATCCGGCGGCAGTGGACGCGGAAGACGCGGAAGACGCGGAAATTCTCGACTTCGACCTGTTTCTCTACGACGCCCAGCCGCTTGCCCTGGTGGGATTGAACGAGGAATTCATCACCGGCGCCCGGCTGGACAACCTGCTCTCCTGCCACGCCTTGCTCCAGGGGCTGGCATCCGCCAAGCCCCGCCGCAACGGCCTGATCGTGCTCAACGATCATGAAGAGGTGGGCAGCGTGTCCACCGCCGGCGCCCAGGGCACCTTCCTCAACGACGTGCTGCAGCGGCTTTTCCCGGAGGCTGGCGTCCGGCAGCAGGTTGTCGCCGGCTCGCTCTTTGTTTCTGTGGACAACGCCCACGCCGTTCACCCCAACTTTGCCGGCAAGCACGATCCAGAACACCTGCCCCAACTCAACCGGGGTCCGGTGATCAAGATGAACGCCAACCAGCGCTACGCCACCAACGCCCTCACCGCCTCGCTCTTTCGCCAGTTCTGCCAAAAAGCCGGATCACCCTGCCAACAATTTGTGATGCGCAACGATCTTGCCTGCGGCTCCACCATCGGCCCGCTTACCGCAGCGGAAATCGGCGTGCCCACGGTCGACGTCGGCGTGCCGCAACTGGCCATGCATTCGATCCGCGAAACCGCGGGCAGCGCGGATGGCTGGCATCTGTTGCGCGCCCTGACCACTTTTTTCTCCGAAACCGACGAAGCCATCCGCTGCCCGCAAGCCGCCCTTTAATCGCCCCGTCAACTCTGCCTCTTCCAGGGGAGCGTGCCGCCCCCTGGATTGCCCATCCCCTTGACCGCATATTCCGCAGTTTCCGTCGCTTCCGCCCCCTCTTGCCGCCTCTTGCCGCCTCTTGCCCAAGCTCTCCCAACAGGTTTCTCCTCGCCAGCACGCCATCACAATATTTATTAAAAATAATTTATGTATTTAAAAATTAATTTTTAATGAATTTTGCTTGCCTGCCGCGTTTCAGCACGGTAATACGTACCCGTTGACAACAGTTGCACCGGCGAATCAGGACGTTCGAGGCGCTTCAAGCGGTTCAACGCCCCGCGCGCGCTCCAATCAGAAAGAGTTGCATTGCACAGTGAGGTTTCTCATGTCCATCGGCACGCACAAGCTCCAAGTTCTGCACATCCTCTCCCAAAATCTGAAAAACCCGCAACCACAGTTGGTTCGCTCCAACGACATCGCCAGCCAGTTGAATCTCAGCCTTCCAGAGACCCACCTGATCCTTAAGGTGATGAACGACATGGGCGTTATCGAAAGCAACGTCGATAACCAACTCTCCCTGATCACGCAAAAAGGCCTGCAGTGCCTGCACCAGGAAAGACCCCTGCATCCGCGTTCCTCATGAACGAAAGCCATCCGCAAAGTTACGATCATTACATCAAGGCGCTGATGGACATCAGCCAGGCCGTCACTTCAGACCTGTTTCTGGAGGACGTGTTCAAGCTGATTGTCATGGTGGTGGCCAAGGTCACCGAGGTCGACATCTGTTCCCTCTGGTTGGTGGACGAGGATTCCAACCCGGCAAAAATCCGCCTCAAAGCCACCCAGGCGATTGAACCGGAGTATGTGATCGACCGCTCCCTGAATCTCGACGAAGGCGTGGTCGGCCATGTGGCCACCACCCAGCAGCCCCTGATTATTGCCGACGTGCTGCAGTGCGAGATGTTCAAGGAAAAGGAGATGGCCAGAAAATTAGGCCTGGTTTCGATGGTCGGCGTGCCGCTGCATGGCAAAAAAGAAAAGATCATCGGCGTGTTGAACTGTTTCACCTCCACGCCCCATCAATTTTCCAAAACCGACGTCAACCTGCTGACCACGGTGTCCAATCAAGCGGCGGTGGCCATCCGCAACACGGAACTGATCGTCAAAACCAAGATTATTGAAGAGGAACTGAAGGCGCGGAAGAAAATCGAGCGGGCCAAGGAGATCATCATGGAGCGGCAGTCGCTGAACGGCGACGAGGCCTACAAGTGGATCCGAAAGCGGAGCATGGATTCGCGCAAAACCCTGCTGGAAGTGGCCGAGGCCATCCTGCTCTCCAACGAACTCTATTAGTCACATTGCCTGCCAACCGGCATTTCCCGCGAAACATTCATCTGAAAGCCGCCGTTACAAACTTATTTATTGACATACAAATTAAGTTTCAATAAATAACAGCACAGAAAATCGACGCACAACGGCGTGCGACCGATTTGATTGAGCACCTTCACGACACGACAAAGGCGTCTGTCTCCTTTTCCAGGGACAGCCGCCTTTTTTTGTCGCCCACTCGCCTGCGCTCGCAACCGCAGGCATTTATTCCACCACTACGAGGAAAACTATGCGTTTTGCAAAAAACAACGATGTTCTGGGCACCACCAACAGAGGCAACCCTGCCGAATCCGGCCTGTGCACCCTGTGCCGCGCCGATTGCATGGGCCAGTGCGAAACCTGGAAATCCAGTTTAGTTGGCCGCAAACTGCTCTATCCACGCGACTTCGGCGTGGTCACCTCCGGGGCCAACAACACCACCCATGTGGGCGTCTCCTACAATTCGCTGCGCATCCAGGGATACGCCTACGGCGCCCATGGCATGGCCCAGGGACTTTCCAACGACGCCGACAACTGCATCTTCCCCAACGTCAACCTGACCACGGAATTCGGCAATGAGGTCAAGACCAAGAGCCGCATCCCGCTGATGACCGGCGCGCTCGGCTCCACCTTTATCGCCGCAAAATATTGGGATTCCTTTGCCATCGGCGGCGCTTTGGTGGGCATCCCGATCGTGGTGGGCGAGAACGTGGTGGGCGTCGACAAGGCCTCGGAGATCAACAACGGCAAAATCACCAAGGCCCCGGAACTGGACCGCCGGATCGACACCTACCTGCGCTACCACGACGAATACGGGGCGATCATCGTCCAGTTGAACGTGGAAGACACCCGCAACGGCGTGGCCGAGTATGTGGCCGCCAAGTATGGCGACCGCTGCATCGTCGAACTGAAATGGGGCCAAGGCGCCAAGGACATCGGCGGCGAAATCCAGGTGGCCAGCCTTGACTACGCACTGTTCCTCAAAAATCGCGGCTACATCGTCGACCCTGATCCCTCCTCGCCGGAGGTGCAGAAGGCGTTCGAAAAGGGCGCGATCAAGACCTTTGCCCGCCACAGCCGGCTCGGCGGCGTCAACCTCAGCACCGTGGAACTGGTGCGCGAGGATTTCATGAAATCAGTCGACTACCTGCGCAGCATCGGCTTCAAGCGCATTTCGCTCAAAACCGGCTCCTACGGCATGGAAGAGCTGGCCATGGCGATCAAGTTCGCCTCTGAGGCCGGCCTTGACCTGCTGACCATCGACGGCTCCGGCGGCGGCACCGGCATGAGCCCGTGGAACATGATGCAGAGCTGGGGCGTGCCCTCGATCAACCTCCACTCCAAGGCCTACGAGTACGCCAGCCTCCTGGCCGCTCAAGGCAAACGGGTGGTCGATCTCTCCTTTGCCGGCGGATTCGCGCTGGAAGACAGCATCTTCAAGGGCATCGCCCTGGGTGCGCCCTACGCCAAGCTGATCTGCATGGGACGCGGCATCATGATTCCAGGTTTCCTGGGCTCAAACATTGAAGGCGCACTCCATCCGGAGCGCAAAGCCAAGGTCAACGGCAACTGGGACAAACTGCCGACGAGCATCAGCTCCATGGGGTCCACTGCGGAAGAAATCTTTGCGTCCTACTACGACGTCGAGAAAAAGGTGGGCAAGAACGAGATGAAAAACATCCCCTACGGCGCCATCGCCATGTGGACCATGGCCGACAAGCTGGCCTGCGGTCTGCAGCAGTTAATGGCCGGGGCGCGCAAGTTCGAGCTCGGCAAAATCAGCCGCAACGATCTGTTTGCCGGCAACCGGGAAACAGCGAAAGAAACGGGCATCACCTACATTACCGATTCCCGCGATGAAAGCGCCAAGAAGATCCTGGCCGCATAAGTAAGCAACAGGCACGCGATCCGGGCAGGGGCAACCTTGCCCGGAATCGTGCGCCGTCTATTTAATGGTGATCCACAGCAGTTCGGCAACCGTGTCGCCGCGGTTCTCCCACTGCTCGGGCGTCTCTTTTTTCAGATAGATCAGATCGCCCGGCCCGGCTTCCTGCCGCTGGCCGTTGACCCACAGAACCAGACTCCCACCTAGAAGATAGCCCAGCTCCTCGCCCTTGTGGCTGAAAAAATGGCTGGTCAGTTTGCCGCCCGGCTCGATTTTGAGCAGATACGGCACTGCGCCCGCCTCTCCCAAATCCGGCGGCAACAGCCGAACCCCTTCCATCACCCCCTTGGGAATCTTATCGAGACCGACGCCCACCGCCTCGGCACCGCGATGGACGCAGCCCCCCTGCCGCTCTGCCGTCAGGCCGTCGAAGAAGGTGGTCACGTTCACCGAAAGGCTCTCGGCCAAGCGAAACAGGGCCGGAATGGACGGGTAAATCAGATTCTTTTCGATCTGAGAAATGCTGCTCGGGGTGACCCCGGTCTTCTCCGCCAACTCCTTCTGGGAGAGGCCCTGTTGCCTCCGCACCTCCTTGATTCTGCCGCCCAGGTCAAACCGCCCCGGCAAGGCCCGGGGCATCTCAAAAACAATCTCCGCCTCTTCGCAATTGAACCCCTGCGGCTCATTGAGGTATTTGGAATTGCGTTTCTCGGCCTTAAGGATTTTGAGCGCCGGCTTGCCGTTTTTCACCGACAGATCAATCGCCACCTGGGCAATCTTGTTGATGTTGGCCTTGAGCCGGTTGGAATGGGCGTTTTTCTCCACAATCCAGTAGGCGATGGTGTCGAGCTCGTACAAGCGGGGGCAGGTGCGGGCGTAAAATTTGGCCACCTGCTCTTCGCCGCCCCAGAGGTCCTGCATGCCAGTGAGACTGTCCATAATGAAGCGGATGTCGCCGGCAAGATTGCCGTGTAAACCGTAGATGGCCTCGCCCACCTGGGCGGGATTGGCGGGCTCATTGACCTTGATCACCTGATACGGCCACTGGGCGCCGTCTTTTTCATAAAACTTGTTGAACACCTCGGAGCGGTCGCCCTTGCCGTTGGTGAAGCAGTCGAGGATGGTGAAATTCTGGCTTTCGGCCAACGGCCCGAGAAAGCTGACCACGTTTTTCGGCGACCGATCAAAACTGACATAGATGATCGGTTTTTTTACGCTGAGCGATTGACGGATGAAATGGACGCAGAAGGCGGCGGAAAAACTGCCGGCGTCCTCGTACCACAGGACGTTGTCGCCGATGTAGAGGTCGCCGAGCAATTGATCAAGCTGCGCAATGCCCGACGAGACCCGTTTCTTCTTGATGGTTTCCATGGCCGCTGGCTCACTCGGAGGCGTGGGCCATCACCCGCATGTAGTCGTCGTGGCGGCTCATGCGGTCGTCGAGCAGTTTGTTCTGGGCAAACCCGCAGGTGTGCTCCTTGCAGTAGGCCCCATTGGTGATGGAGTTGATGACCATGGCCGGGATGTCGTAATGGTGGACGGTGGCGAATTTCTTCACCTTGCCGTCCTCAATGATCATGATCCGGTTCATGTGCATACTCTCGTCTTTATTGTTAAGGTAACCGAGCTTGAGAAAGCTTTTCCGACCGTACTGTCCTGGCGGGGTGTGATCGCTGACCAGGATGATCAGGCTCTTCTCGTCAATCTCCAGCAGGCGGTTGACATAGTCGGCCACGGCCTGGGAGCGATAAAACATCTGATTGGCGGCCCGTTCAAGGTGCTGATCCTTGAATTTGGAGAGCATCTTCAACACCATCGGCCGTTTCTGTTCGTTCAACTGGTGGGGAAAATGACCGTAAATGGTCAAAATGTAGTTAAACAGCGGCGGCCCGTCGTTGTCTTCAATAAATGGCGTGATAAACTCCAGATTCTGGGAAAAAATCGTGCCGTCCCACATGTAGCCCATTTCACCGCTGGTGTCGCCTTTGTTCAGATAGGTGTCGCCGCCGTTGACGTATTCGCGGGGAAAATACATCTTGGCAAAGCCCATGCCCTGGTAGGCGTTGGGGGCGTTAAAGAAACTGGGATTGTAGGCGTTGGAGGCCATGGTCTGGTAGCCGGCCATCTGCAGGGTTCCCGGCAGGCAGTTGGCGGCCGCGCCGGTGAAGCCGTTGAATTCCACGCCGGCCAATTCCTCGAAGGCGGGCACGCCGCACAACACCTCGAATTCGGCCTGGGCGGTCTTGCCGCCAACCACCGGGGAAATCGAAAAACCCAGCTTGTTGCCGAACAGTTTTTTGAAACTGGGATGGAAGGGATCCTTGGTATAGGCGGCGTTTTTAAACAGGGTTGGGTCGAGGAAACTCTCCATCACCACCAGGTGCACGTTGCGTTTGTTGCCGTTGGCGTTGATCCACCCGGCCAACTCGTGCGCCTGCTGATCGTATTGACTGCGATTGCGGAAGGCCTCGGTCTTGGCCCGCGAGATCTGCCGCTCCGCCTCGCGGTAGAGCAGCATCATGAAACGACCGTTGTTCTCGGCGCTGACCGCATCCGACCAGTATTCAATCGGCCGCCCCACCTTGCGATAGATCTCGGTGTACTGCTCGGGATAGCGTTCGGCGGCGCCGATCAGCAAGGCCAGGGGCACGGCGCCGACAATCAGGATCACAAATTTGCGGTAGTTGATCGACCAAAGGAAGTAGCCCAAAGGCAAGGCGACAAACACCAGCAACAGGCCGATATACGGCAGCGACAGCACCTTGAACAGTTCAGGGACTTCGGCCAGTTCCGAAAACCGAAACACGTTGCTGTACATCAGAAAATAGATGTCCTGGCCAAGATAGGCCAGGAACAGCGGCAGCGCCGCCAACACCGCCTGCCAGCGCGAAGGGCGCAGAATTGCATTGAAATAGCAGTAGAGGTAGAACAGCAGGGTCAGCTCCCAATACTCCCGCTTCAGCATCACCCCGGTGACGTCGCCATAGCGAAAGAGCATCAACTGGTCGATTTCGGTGAACGCCAACACCCCGCCCAAACCGCCGAGCATGAGAATGATCATCGAATAGGCGTAGAGGCCGACAAGAAAGGCGGTATAGCGGTTGAACAACAAAAAAAAGATGCTGCCGGCGACACAACGCGCCTTCAGCGCGATTGCCGCAGTAATGCCATTGTTCGTCATGGATGCTCGAATAAGGAAAACGGTGAAATTGAACGAATTGCGCAGGTCGGTAAAAATGAGTCGAAACTATTCAAAATTCGCGGACATTAATCAACAGCAAACAGTATCCTAACGAAACTTTAATCCGTCAACCCGTTTTCCTGCCGAAAAAAACGCGGTTCTTCTCCTGCGCTTGACGAAAACCACAAACCACGGTCTGCGGCAACACACCGTCAAATCCTTGCGCCGCCCCGTCAACCCCGCTCGACGGCTCCGCCAAACGATCCTGCCGCCCAACGAATGCGTTTTTTCCACTGCGCCGCTGAACCTGTTTGACAACCGGTCTTGGGTTCAGTAATGGTGAGCACCCGCTTGTTTGGCGGTATTTCCCCCTGTTGCGCATCCAACCAAAGGAACCGATCCATGACCGCATCGCTCATTCAACGCACCGCCTCGGCCTACACCTATCCCCTGCTGATCAAGAACATGTTTCTGGCCCCGGTCGTTGACAACCCCGATCAGGAGATCGTCTACCGCGACCAGCTCCGCTACTCTTACCGCGACATGCGCCGGCGCGTCTGCCGCCTGGCCAACGCCCTGACCGCCCTGGGAGTCAAACCGGGCGACACCGTGGCGATGATGGACTGGGACAGCCATCGCTACCTGGAATGTTTCTTTGCCGTGCCCATGCTGGGCGCGGTGCTGCACACCATCAACGTCCGCCTGTCGCCGGAGCAAATCCTCTACACCATCGACCACGCCGAGGACGACTTCCTCCTGGTCAACGACGAGTTCCTGCCGATCATCGAGCAGATCAAGGGCCGCATCGACACGGTCAAGAAATATGTGCTGCTCACCGATCTGGACGAACCGCCGCAGAGCTCCATGCCCCTGGCCGGCGAATACGAGGCCCTGCTGGCGGCCGCAGAAGACGATTTTGCCTTTGAGGATTTCGACGAAAACACCCGGGCCACCACCTTCTACACCACCGGCACCACCGGCATGCCCAAGGGCGTCTACTTCAGCCACCGCCAGCTGGTGCTGCACACCCTGGCCAACCTGGCGGCGCTTGGCACCCCAACCACTCAAGGGCGGTTCCATCAGCAGGACGTCTACATGCCCTTGACGCCGATGTTTCATGTCCACGCCTGGGGTTTGCCCTACGTCGCCACCTCGCTCGGGGTCAAGCAGGTCTATCCCGGCAAATACGCCCCCGGCCCGGTGCTGCAGCTGATCGCCCGCGAAGGGGTGACCTTTTCCCACTGCGTGCCCACCATCATGCACATGCTGATCAATCACCCAAGTTTCGAGGAGATCGACCTTTCGCACTGGAAGGTGTTGATCGGCGGCTCGGCCCTGACTAAGGTGATGTGCCAGAAGGTGCTGAGTCGCGGAATTGACGTGTTCACCGGCTACGGCATGTCCGAAACCTGCCCGATTCTCACCATTGCCCACGTGGCCCAGGAGGATTTGGACGCCGACGACGAGATCACCGTGCGCTGCAAGACCGGCCGCCCCACCCCCCTGGTGCAGTTGCGGCTGGTGGACGAGGCGATGAACGACGTGGACAAGGACGGCGAGCAGGTGGGCGAACTGGTGGTTCGCGCCCCCTGGCTGACGCAAGGATACCTCAAGGACCAGCGCAATTCTGAAAATTTATGGAAAGGCGGCTACCTGCACACCGGCGACGTGGCCAACATCAACAGCGACAACTACGTGGCCATCACCGACCGGATCAAGGACGTGATCAAGACCGGCGGCGAATGGCTCAGCTCGCTGGAACTGGAGGACGTCATCGGTCTGCATCCGTCCGTGGCCGAGGTGGCGGTGATCGGCATGAGCGACAAGAAATGGGGCGAACGCCCTCTGGCCCTGGTGGTCCCGAAAAAAGACGCCACTGCCCCCACCCCCCGGCAGGTGGTCAGCCACATCAACCAGTTCATCGACAAGGGGCTGCTCTCCAAACAGGCGATGCTGCTCAAAATCAAGGTGGTCGAGGCCATCGACAAAACCAGCGTCGGCAAGACCGACAAAAAAACCCTGCGGGTCAAGCACCTCTCCTGATCAATCCCGCTGTTCCGCGCCGGGAACGGCGCACCCGGCCCGCATTGGCCAAGCAAAAAGGCCGTCGCCAGCAGCGACGGCCTTTTTTTATGCGACCGCAGCAGCAGTCGCCGGTTGGCGGTCACGAATGCGGACAAAACAGGGCGCAGTTCGCTCCTTCCTCGCCTAACCGACAGCTAATGGCGCCCAAGGCCTGATCCTCGGTGGAAAAGATGTTGTGCTCGCCGACAAAGCCATACAGCCCGGTGGCCCGCATCACGTCAAGGACCTGCTTTTTCAATCCTGAAAAAACAATTTCCACCCCCGACTGCTGCAGTTGCGCCACCAGATTGTGGAGCATTTCCTCGCCCGAGGAATCGATCGAGTTGATGGCGTCGCCAACCACGAGCAAATATTTGGCCTCTTGATGATCGGCCACGGCCCCGAGCACCGCGTCCTCAAAATGGGCGATGTTGGCGAAATAGAGCGAGCCGTCGAAACGAATGGCCACCACCCGCGTCGAAGTGGCCAGATCGGGATGATGCTTGACGTCGCGCAGGGTGCCGTCCTCGTGGCGGCCAAGGATGGCGACTCGCGGCGCCATGGTGCGGTAGAGATAGTGACCGATGGCGAGCGCCGCGCCGATCATGATGCCCTTGTCCAGGTGCGGCGCTGCCAGCAGGGTGACTACAAAGGTGACCAGGGCCACGACGCCGTCGGCGCGGCTGGCCTTCCAGGTGTGTTTGAAGGCCTGGAAGGTCAACAAACCGGCGACCGCCAGCAAGTTGTTCGCCGCGAGCACCGATTGGGGCAGATGATAGATCAGGTGGGTGAGGCACAGCAGGGTGACGGCCACAAAGCCCCCATTGAACACCATGGCAAAACCGGTTTTGGCCCCGGATTGCAAATTGACGGCCGAGGCTGTGAAGGAACCGCAGGCCGGATAACTCTGAAAAAGGGAGCCGCCGATATTGGCCACCCCCTGGCCGATCAGTTCCTGGTTGGGGTCGACCCGCTGTTTGGCCTTGCCGGCCATGGCCTTGGCCATGGAGATGGATTCCATAAAGGCCACCAGGGCGATGACCAAGGCGGAGTTCATCAGTTGCAGCACGCCGTCCATGCTGAGGACGGGCAGGCGAAACGAGGGCAGGCCGGTGGGAATCACGCCCACCACTTCACCGCCGCCCATCAGCTTGAGCTCGCCTTGGTCGATTTTCTTGATGCGCCACTGGCGACCGTCTGTGTGCAGCCCGGCAGGAGCATTGTCCCGCTGATAGAGCAGCGCGAGCTGACCGTCTCCAATCGCGCCGCGGACAAAGTACAGCTTGCGGATGGCGCGCATCCGACTGCGGTTCTCCGCCTCAAAGGCCTTGACGTCGAGATCGAGCAGATCGAGCCGATACCGCAGGTCTGCGGCGGCCCGGGCGTCGTGGTCCTTCTCCGCCTGACGCAATTGCCCGGACAACGCCGTCGCAGTCGAGCGCAGTTGGTCGAGCCGCTGGGTCACGCCGCTGTAGGCGCTCACCAGTTCCCTGGCCTCCGGGGTGACAATCTCACTGGCCTTGTTTTTGGTTTCGTGCTCATACCCCACCAGCACGCTGAGCAGCGTGGCGACAATCATCACCAGAATGACGCCGGGCTTGGCCAGAATCGAGATCCTTTTCACGACCAGCATCAGCACCAGGCTGAACACCGACATCAACAGGGTCGGCCAGTGGGTCAGGGGCAGAAAGCTCAGCATTTCCCACACGTCCTTGAGAAAAAAATCACTGCGGCCCTTGGGAATGCCGAACAGCATATCCAATTGGGAGAAGCCGATGATCAGGGCGGCCGCGTTCATGAACCCGAGCACAACCGGATGGGAGACGAAATTGATGGCGCTGCCCAGCTTGACCAAGCCGAGAACAAGCTGAATGCAGCCCACCATGAGGGTGAGCAGCAAGGCCAGGCCGATGTATTCTTCGGAACCGGGAACAGCCAGCGGGCTGACGGCGGCGGCGGTCATAAGCGAGAGAATGGCGACCGGTCCGGTGGCCAACTGCCGCGACGAACCCCACAGGGCGCCGAGGACGGCCGGTATAAAGGCGGTGTAGAGGCCGAACTGCAGGGGCAGCCCGGAAAGCTGGGCATAGGCCATGGCCTTGGGCACCAGCACCAGAGCGCCGGTGATCCCGGCGATCAGGTCGCCGCGCAGAACCAGCGCAGAGACGGGAAACCAAGCCAGAAATGGAAAGAAGCGCAACAACAGTTTGTTTGCCATGAGACAACCTTCCAGGAGTGTGTGAGAACGGTTTGCTCAGGAACAGGAGCGAAGCGAAACAACGATTTTCCCGGTTCGAGCATCCTCGCCGATTGAACCCAAATCTCAGGCGGTCACCACCAATACGGCGCACGGGGCCTGACCGATCACCTTTTCGGTCACATGCCCCTGCAGCAGTTTGACCACCCCGCTCCGACCCCGGCCGCCCACGAGGATCATGTCCACGCCGAGCTCGTGCGCGGCATCGACAATGCAGTGCGCCGGATCGCCTATTGGCGTCAGCGTGACGCAGGGCATCGGCAGTTCCGCCCGGCGGGCTTGCGCGCACACCTCCTCGACCATGGCCTGGGCTTGCGGCTGTTGGTCCGCCCGTTTGGCCGCAGACAGGACCGTTATGCGCTGCAGCGTGGCGCAGGTGCGCCCCAGACTCAAGGCGTCCTGCACCGCCTGCCGGCTGTTGACCGAGTCGTTGACGGCCAGGAGAATATGGGAACCGGTGATGATGAAATCCTTGGGGGCCACCAACACGCGCGGGAAGCCTTGGGCAATGACCTTGGCGGTCATCTTGCCCACCAACAACGACAACCGGCCGCTCTTGCCGTGCCGGCCCATGAGGATGACGTCGGCCTGACGCAGGCGGGCCTGTTCGACAATGGTCTTTTCCGGCTTGCTCGAGCCGACCACCACCACCTCGACGACCACGCCGCTGTCCCTAGCCATGGCGCGAATATGATCAAGATGCGGGGCCAGTTCCTGCTGTCCCTGACGGACGGCAAAATTGGCGGCGCTGATCGATTCAGCCTGGACGCCAACCACATGCAGCACGATCACCTGGGCGCGACAGGCCTGGCCGAAAAAAATCGCCTCCTGAACGGCCCCCTCGCTGAAGCCGGAACCATCGGTGGCCAACAGCAAGGTCTTGGCCTCGCCGAGCAGACTGGTGGAAAATCGTTCCATGAAGACTCCTTGGGAAAAGAGTGGAAACTACAGGCGCAAGCTACCATTGATGGTCCGCCAAAACAAGGGGCTACAATCAAGCTGGTGGGAGGGCTACCGGATATCGCTGAGGAAGAACCGTTCAGCGAGGTAAGAACGTGCTGCTGCGCACGGTGGCCGCGGTGTTGCACAAGGAAAAAATCGCCGCCGCCTGCCTGTGGGCGACAGGCAGTTGGCAGGCGGCGACGTGAGAGAAATGCAGCGGCGCAACCCCGACCGGGGTCAGTTGCCCAGCACCGTTGCCCCTTTGTTCTGGAGCGCCTGGGGCAGGACAATGGTTGAAATCGAGTTTTTGGGCGAGCCCTCGATAATCCGGTCGCTGTAGGTGAGATATACCAAAGTGGAACGCTTTTTATCAAAGAAGCGCACCACCTGCATCTTCTTGAACAGCAGCGAGGTCGACTTTTTGAACACCTCCTTGCCGTCGTCTTTGCCCGAGGCTATTGCTTCCGGCAGGGTAATCGGCCCGGTCTGGCGGCAGGAGATCGAGGCGTCCGAGGTGTCTTCGGCCACGCCAAACGATCCCTTGACCCCGCCGGTCTTGGCCCGGCTGACGTAGCAGGTGGCGCCGCTGATGTCGGGGTCGTCAAAGGCCTCGATCATGATTTTGTCGTTTGCGCCAAGAAACTTGAAGGTGGTGCTGACTTGGCCGATCTCTTCCGCCTGGGCCGCAATTGCTGCCAGGAGCAAGGCGCAGCCCGCCGCAACGATTCGCTTGATGTGCATAATCTACTCCTTTTTGGATTTCGCGGCCGAGCGGTTGAGGGCGCTGAGCAACGATTTGATTGAAGCGACAATGATGTCGGTGTCCACTCCGGCGCCCCACCAGCTTTCCTCATCCTGATCCAGCACCTCAATATAACTCACCGCCTTGGAGGAACTGCCCCGGGTCAGGGCGTGCTCATGATAGGAATGGAGCGTGAACTGCAGCCCTAGCCCCTCGCGCAGAGCGGTGCAAAAGGCGTCCAACGGGCCGTTGCCCACCGCTTTGATGATTTGCTCTTCCCCTTTGACCACGACCGCCGCCTCGATTTCGGCGGAGGACAACTCTTCCTCGCGCTCGAAGTGACGTTTGACCACATTGAACGATTTCAACGAATAGCCGTTGTTGTTCAGCAGGTATTCCTTCTCAAAGGTATGAAAGACCATCTCCGGGCTCAACTCGTCGCCGGTGGCGTCGGACACCTCCTGAATGACCCGGCCAAAGCCCGGATGCATGTCCTTGGGCAGTTTGAAGCCGAATTCCTGATCCATGATGTAGGCGACCCCGCCCTTGCCCGACTGGCTGTTGATGCGGATGATCGACTCGTAGGTGCGGCCGACGTCCTGGGGATCAATCGGCAGGTAGGGCACCTCCCACAGACCGCTCTGGGTGAGGTCAAGCGCGGTCATGCCCTTGTTGATCGCATCCTGATGCGATCCGGAAAAGGCGGTGTAGACCAGTTCGCCGGCATAGGGGTGGCGCGGAGGCACCTTCATCTTGGTGCAGCGCTCGTAGACGTTGATCACCCGGTTGATCCGCGACAGGTCGAGGCAGGGATCCACCCCCTGGGTAAACATGTTGAGCGCCAGGGTGACGATGTCGACGTTGCCGGTGCGCTCGCCGTTGCCGAACAAGGTGCCTTCCACCCGGTCGGCCCCGGCCATCAGGGCCAGTTCGGTGGCGGCCACCGCCTCGCCCCGGTCGTTGTGGGCGTGAAGGCTGATCAGGGCGCAGTTCCGGTTTTTCATGTTGCGGCAGAACCATTCGATCTGGTCGGCGTAGATGTTGGGAGTCGACATCTCCACCGTGGCCGGCAGGTTGATGATCACCGGGTTTTCCGGGGTCGGCTCCCACACGTCCATGATCGCCTCGCAGATCTCCAGGGCAAAATCAAGCTCCGTGCCGGTGAAGCTCTCCGGCGAATATTCATAACGGATCTTGGTTTCGGTTCTTGCCGCCTGCTCGCGGATGAGCCGCGCCCCGGCCACGCCCAAATCGACAATCTCCCTGCGCCCTTTCTTGAACACGATGTCGCGTTGCAGGGTGGAGGTGGAATTGTAGAGGTGGACAATGGCCTCGCGCGCGCCCTGCAGCGAGGCAAAGGATTTCTTGATCAGCTGCTCGCGGGCCTGGGTCAGCACCTGGGGCAGGACGCCGTCCGGGATGTGCCCGCCGTCGATCAGCAACCGGAGAAAGTCGTACTCGATCTGCGAGGCCGAAGGAAAACCGACCTCGATCTCCTTGAACCCGATCTGCACCAGAAGTTGGAACATCTCCAGTTTTTCTTCCAGGTTCATCGGTTGGACAAGGGCCTGGTTGCCGTCGCGCAGATCAACGCTGCACCAGGTCGGCGCCTGCTGGATGACCTGATTGGGCCAGGTGCGGTCCGGCAAACGGACCGGCGGATAAGGGCGGTATTTTTTCAATTTTTCCTGTTCCATGCTGTTCTCCGTCAAAAAAACAAAAAAAAAGCCACGGTTTGAAAACCGTGGCTTAAAGGTTCAGATTCGATGGGTCCGTCAGGACACGCCTCCCCTTTCTGCCACAGTTTCCCTGTGCAGTCGGCTAAGGAGAAGAAGGAGGGGGAGTGTGTGCGTCATGGTTCGATCCGTGGTTAAAGTTGCTCACATACTAAAGCCCACGCCTTATTTGTCAAGCAGGAAAACCAAAAGAGCGGGAACCATATTTTTCCATCTGCTGCAACCATCTCGTCAATGAAATGCCACCCCGGAAAAAAACGCTATTTTCACCGCCAGTTTTTGAAAATCATCATAACACTTCCTGACGGCTTCAATGTGAGCGCCAATGGCTCCATCAGCGGACTTCAGGAAAAAAATTGGTTTACGCACCTCCATCGCCATGGGCATAAGGCTACGGTAATGCTTGAGCAAAGAGAGGCAGTACGGGTCCTCCCTAACAGGGATTGAGGACGACATGCCTTCATCAACAACAGCGTCTCGGTATACGCCTGGTATTCGATCCATCCATCGTTTGTAGGCCTCAACTGGACGACTCGCGAGAATGCCATGCTGCATGACGATGTAACCAATGGGTTGCATTGCGCCTTTGGGCATTGACAATTCCGTAGGAGCCTTTGTTAAAAGTTCCGCCCAAACGGCTCGCCACTCACGGAGGGTCGGTCCAAGATTTTTTAGACCCTGGAGAGAAAAAAGATCTGGGGCAAGCGGAAGACAAACTTGATCAGAGGCGATCAGCGCCGAGCGGTTAATGGCGCCTAAGTTTGGCCCAATGTCGATCAATGCCAATTCTGCCCCCCACGATGCTCCCTGTTGGACAATGCGATGAAATGCCGTCATAGTGCGGAAGGCGGATTCATCACGATTATGACATCGAGGCCACGCATCGGAAAGCTTATCCTCAAATCGTGACAACCCAAGGTCGCCAGGAATGAGTCCGAGGTTCTGGTTAATCATTTCCACCGTCGGATGGGCTATATCGCCGACGCCTCGCAGAATTGGCCGGATAGCCCCATAAACGGTGTCAGGGTGTTCTCCGTCAGGCCATAAATTTTCCAGTCGTTCTTCGTCAAGAAACATGGCGGTGAGGTTGGCTTGCGGGTCAAAGTCGACCGCAAGCGTTTTCACGCCGTGGTCTGCGAACATCCAAGCCAGATGATACACAAGCGAAGTTTTCCCCACCCCGCCCTTGTTGTTGAAGAACGCAATAGTCCTCATGACGTTCTCCGAAATATTTTCACCAAGACGGAATGCTCGTCAAAACAAAACTCTGCAGGAGGATTGCCGTTCTGTGCAAGCAGGGCCTGAGCCCGCTGCACGCCGTAACCAAATCTATTAACAAAGCCTAGTGATTTCATCGCTTCGGCGATCACAGGATTTCGATAACTGTTACGGAACGGAAAATTCTCTGGGGTAGCCTCGCCATACAAGCCGCCAGGATTCTGAATCTCGAGGTGATCATTAAAAGAATAAAAATGAATTGGTGAATTGCTGTCGTAATTTCGGTGCATGACGGCATTCATCAACAATTCGCGCACCGCCCATTCTGGGTAGTCTGGTTGCAACCTTTCCCCAAAGGTGCTGACAGTTCGCATCGTTGTGTGAATCAGTAATTTGAGGCGACCTTCCAATTCACGTAAAACGGAGTGTAGATCCCCAGAAATTTCCGCTTGATCATCGGGCAGTTCCGTCAAATCGGCGCCCGGCAATTTAAGGTATTGCACATACGCCCCCGGAAGAAAAAAGCGGGGATTTTTCCCAAAGAGCAATATGCCGGCATGGGTAGGACAGAATCTTTCGGGGTCGTATAACCTCAAAGACGCCAACTGTTGTTCGACAGATCTATGATTAGCCGCAATAGTTTCTGGATCAACGGCTTCTCGGCGATAGGCGTCAAATTGGCCCAACGCTATTTCATCAAGAGTTGCTTCAGTACAAGGACGAGCATCAAAGGAACGGGCAAGGGCAACGCGGCGCTCCGTCAGGACACGCTCTTCTTGTTCATTGGCAATCCCTCTACGAGGCCCAATCCGAATATACACACGGCCCTTATAACGGACAGGAGGCAAATCCGAAGGAAACACCTCCACCACGGCAACCTCGCCACCAGAGAGAGAAAACCTGTTAACAGTCATATACGGTTGCGGCAACACATTGCCATCGGACCTAATACCGCCCAAATTTTTCAACAATTCATCGGTAACCGTCAAACCAGATAAAACACCATTATCTCGCACCCCAATGAACAAATAACCCGGCTGACGACGATTAGGCAGGTCATTAGCGAAAGCACAAATCGCCTGACAAAATTTATCGCTATTATCAACAGACACCGTACGCTCAACATTGTCGGCTTCGAGATCAGTTAACAATTCAAGCAACTGTTCATTAGTTAACATGGCACTCCCATACATCTTGTAAACAACTGACCCTCTGCAAATTCATAACAGGGGAAAACAACTCTCACAAAAGAACTCTCCAACGAGACAGATTCCGCCAGAAGATCAAAGAACCGTACCAATACTGCCCCTACATTTCCCCGCGCAGGAATTTCTCGGCCAGATCGACGTCGCGTTTGGAGCCGATGATCAACGGCACCCGCTGGTGGAGCCCCTTGGGTTCAATGTCGAGGATGCGCCGGCCGTCGTCGGTGACCGCACGGCCGCCGGCCTGCTCAACGATCATCGCCAGGGGCGCGGCCTCGTACAGCAACCGCAGCTTGCCCTCGGATTTTTCGCCGCTCTTCTTGTCGCGGGGATAGAGAAAAATGCCGCCCTTGATAAGGTTGCGATGGAAATCCGCCACCAGCGAACCAATGTAGCGCAGGCTGTACGGCCCCTTGCCGCCGTCGGCAGTCTTCAGATAATTGACGAAGTTGCGGGTGGAGTCAAACCAGTGGTTGGCATAGGCCTCGTTGACGCTGTAATAGAGCGACGACTCAGGGATCTGAATGTCCGGATGGGAGAGGAAAAACTCGCCAACGCTGGGATCCAGGGTGAAGCCGTGCACCCCGGAACCGGTGGTGTAGACCATCACGGTGGAAGAGCCGTAGATGATGTAGCCGGCCGCCACCTGTTTGCTGCCCTTCTGCAGCAAATCGCCGACATTGCCCTGGCCCGAACCGCTCAGCCGCCGGTGAATGGAAAAGATGGTGCCGATGCTGACGTTGACGTCGATGTTGGTCGAGCCGTCGAGCGGATCAAAGGCAATGGTGTAGTTGCCCTCGTAGCCGTCCAGCACCGGAATGACGTCGTCGTCCTCCTCCGAGGCCATCACGCAGACATGGCCGCACTGCTCCATGCGCCGCTTAATGGTCTGGTTGGCAAAGACGTCGAGCTTCTGCACGCTCTCGCCCTGGATGTTGGTCCGTCCCGACTGCCCCAGGATGTCGGCCAGTCCGGCCATGTTGACCTCGGCGCTGATGATCTTGCCGGCAACCACCAGATCGTTGAGCAGACTGGTCAACTCGCCAGTGGCCTCCGGATGCAGCAGTTGGTCGTCCATGATCTGACGGCTGACGGTGATTCCCTTTCTCTTGGCTAGCATGATGGTGTTCCTCCAAACGTCCTCGGGCGGCACGGCCTGCCCGGCGACGGGTTATTTTTTCTCGACGCTTTTCAATCCCTTCCATTGGCTCAGGCAGGCAACCAGGGTGCGAACGCCCACGCCCGAAGGCCCCTTGGGGATGTATGATTTTTCGGTAAAATTCCAGGCGGTGCCGGCGATGTCGAGATGCGCCCACGGCGTTTCGCCAACAAACTCTTGCAGATAACAGGCGGCGGTGATGGTTCCGGCGCTGCGGTCGCTGCCGGCGTTTTTGATGTCCGCCACCCGTGAATCGATCTGTTTGCGGTACTCCGGTCCCAGCGGCAACCGCCACTGAGGCTCCCCAACTTGGGCCCCAGCCTCAAGCAATTGGGCCGCCAGTTGATCGTTGTTGGTCAGCAGGCCGGTGTAATGGTGGCCCAGGCCGATGATCACCGCCCCGGTCAGGGTGGCCAGATCAATCACCGCCTCGGGTTGGTAGGTCGCAATCCCATAGGCCAGGGCGTCGGCCAGGATCAGGCGCCCCTCGGCGTCGGTGTTGATGATTTCCGAGGTCTTGCCGCCGTAGTGACGAATGACGTCGCCGGGCTTGAGCGCCGCCGCGCCGGCCATGTTTTCGGTGGCTGGAATCAGGCCAACCACATTGACGCCCGCAACCCCGATCTCGGCGATGGCCTGCATGGCGGCGAGCACTGCCGCGCCGCCGCACATGTCGTATTTCATATCCTCCATGCCGGCCGGCGGTTTGAGGCTGACGCCGCCCGAGTCAAAGGTCAGGCCTTTGCCCACCAGCAGCAGGGTCGGATGCTTTTTGTTGGTCCGGTATTCCAGAATCACCAGCTGCGGCGGAACGGCCGAGCCCTGATTAACGCCAAGGATGCCGCCCATGCCCAGCTTCTGCATCGCGCCCTTGTCGAGCGCCTTGCACTTGAGACTGGTTCGTTTGCTCAGTTTTTTGGCGTATTCGGCAAATTCGGCCGGAGTCCAGTAATTGGCCGGATGGTTCGCCATGTCGCGGGCCGCATTGGTCGCCTCGCCAATCGCCCTGCCGCGTTCCAGCCCTTTGCGAACCGCGCTTTGCGACAGGCCGCCGTCGTGCAGGTAAAACCGCTCCACCCGGGCAGGTTGGTCTTTCTCGTCCTTAGGAGGGCTCTTATAGAGATCGAAACGATAATTGCCCAACAGCAACCCTTCGGCGAGACATTCGGCAATCTCAACCGCATCAAGGAGATAGTCCTTGGGCAACACCACTAAAACGTCCTTGGCCTTGATTGCGGCCGCCTGTTGGGCCACCACGCCGCCGACCAACCGCAACCGTTCGCGGCGGACATGGATGGCGTCGTCCTGTTTGCCCAGACCCGCAAACAACACCCGTTTGGCGCACACGGCGTTCCCCTCTTCCTGCGCCGTCAGGCTCGGGTACAGCAGGAAGGTTTGCTCCTTGCCGCCTTTGAAATCCCCGGTGTCGCAGACTTGCTGCAGCACCCGGTTCAACGCTTTGCCGGCGTCGCCGAGGTGGAAAATATCCTCCTCGACCAGATACGCCAACAGATCGCCGGCAAATGCTCTGGGTTCTTGGTCGAACAGCTGTATGGTGACGGCCTCGGTGTGCACGGGTCTCATTCCTCCCCCTGGGATGGCTGCATAATCCTTTCAAAACCGGTGAGAACTGTTTATTGTAAATTTTTCATACACTAAACCGGGTTGAACCTCAATCGGCAAAACCTCAGTCCGCCGGCTGCCCGGAAAAAACATGCAAAATTTCACGGAGGTTTCCCGTGCTGCTCGTATTCATTCTTGCCGTGGGCACAGCCTTGCTGGTTTCCACCACCTGCTCGCTCTTCGAGGCCGTGCTCCTTTCCTTGTCGAGCTCGCAGGTTGAAATGATGGCGGAATCCCATCCCCATCAGGCCGAGAGTTTAAGGAAATTCAAAGAAAACATCGAACAACCGATCACCGCCATTCTCACCCTCAACACCGTGGCGCACACCATCGGCGCCTCGGTGGCCGGCGCCGCCGCCGTCGCCCTCTTTGGCCCCAACGGCCTGATCTGGTTTTCGCTGATCTTCACCCTGTCCATCCTCCTGGTCACCGAAATTCTGCCCAAAACCATTGGCGTCACCTTTGCCAAAGAGCTCGGCCCTTTTATCATCGTCCCCCTGCGGGTAATGATTTTGATCCTCAAGCCCCTGATTATTCTGGCCCAGTTAATGACCCGCATGGTGCCCAACAGCCACAAGCCCTACCAGATCTCGGCGGAAGAATTGAAAACCATCGCCAGCCTGAGCAGAAAATCGGGAGAAATCGAGGCTGATCAGGAAAAGGTGATCGCCAACATCCTCCAGCTCGGCGAGAAAAACGTGCGCCAGGTGATGACCCCGCGCACCGTCACCTTTTCCGCCTCCCAATCCCTGACCATCAAGGAGGCGGCGCGCATGGAAGGCAAATGGCGGATGCACAGCCGCGTGCCGGTCTACGACGGCGAGCCGGACAACGTGGTGGGCGTCGTGCTCAGCCAGGACGTGCTGATGGCTGCCGCCGTGGGCCAGGACAGCCTCAAGCTGTCGCAGATCATGCGGCCGGTCCATTTTGTCCCTGAAACCGCGCCGCTGGACCGTATTTTCATCGACTTTTTCGAGCGTTACCAACACCTGTTTGTGGTCGTCGACGAGTACGGCAGCGTCACCGGCGTGATCAGCATGGAAGACATCCTGGAGGAAATCATTGGTCGAGAGATCGTCGATGAATCCGACAAGGCGCGCAACATGCGCGAACTGGCCATGATCAGGAAACAAAAACTCCATACCGCCTGACGCCGCCCCCGAAAAACAACCGGGGACTGCGTCGCGTCTGGCGGTCTTGTGCAATTCATGGTAGTTTGCCGCCGAATGCACGCGGCTGACGCAAGCAACGCGCGTGCATCACATGCTCCCGAAAACAACTGGCGTCTCATCGACTGCCGTCGTCACCGCTCGCGCCTCCATTTCACACCGATACAAACGCGCGGTTGTAGGCCTTTGACCCGACTTTTTCCCTGACCGTCCGACCGGACTTTTCACATGAACAGTACACGCTCGTCCCTGCAGCGCCCTCTCTTTGCGGCCTGTTTGCTTTTCCCGATCCTCGCGGCCCATGTTGCCCCGGCCCGCGCCGACATCCTCTATATTAAACCGAGCCTGGAAGTGCTGATGCGCAAAAACCAGGGCGACAGCGCCCGCGTCACCGCCAGAGTGCCCATGGGCACGGCGGTGGATTTGATTCAGGGGGGCAAGGAGTGGTCGCACATCCGCCTGCAGGACGGCACCCAGGGGTGGGTGCGCAGTCGGTTTCTCGGCTCGTCTCCGATCATCCCGATCGCCAACATCAAACCTGGGGTGGGCGCGGACGGGTCGGTCAACGACGTGCAGTCGCGTTTTGTGGATTTGGCCGAGGAAAACGGCCAGTTGAGAAAGGAACTGGCGGCCTGCGCCACCGACCGCAGCACCCTGGCCGACAAGTATCAGACCCTGACCGACAATCCCGACAGCGCCGTGCATGCCAAGACGAGCCTGGGCGACGCGCAGCGGCAGATTGAAGAGTTGCAGCAGAAACTGACGGCAGCCCAGATCGAATGCACGGTGCTGCGCAAAAATGAATCGATCAAGTGGTTTTTCACCGGCAGCATTGTGCTCCTGCTGGGCTGGCTGGTGGGCCGGTGGAGCGGCAACGGCCGAAAAAAACGCGCATCCCTGCTGGATTGAGGGACGCGGCGCGCATTCAGTTCATCGCTTCCAACGCCACCTTGACCTCGACGGTCGAGGAGTCGCGCATCAAGGTCAGGGTGACGCTCTCGCCGACCTCGTGACGCTCCAGTTCGTCGCGCAAGGTGTCGTAATCCTGGATGGCCTTGCCGTTGACCGCAAGAATAACGTCGCCCAACACCAACCCCTCGCGCACCTGGGTGGCGCCGCGCAACCCCGCCTTTTCGGCCGTTGATCCCGGCTGCACCTTCAACACCATCACCCCCTCAAGCCCCAACTCATCGGTCAACCGGCGGTTGGCCAGGGTAATGCCCAGGCCCGGGCGGATCAGCTTGCCCTTGCTGATGATCTGCGGCGCCACCCGGTTGACCTCGCCGACCGGCACGGCAAAACCAATCCCCGAACTGGCCCCGGATGGGCTGTAAATGGCGGTGTTGACCCCGATCAGGCGACCGGCGCTGTCCAAGAGCGGTCCGCCGGAGTTGCCGGGATTGATGGCCGCGTCGGTCTGAATGACGTCGTGGATGGTGCGGCCGGTTGCGGCGGTGATCTCGCGGCCCAGGGCGCTGACCACGCCGGTGGTCAGGGTTTGATCCAGACCAAAGGGGTTGCCAATGGCAAAAACCTTCTGCCCGACCAGCAGATTCTTGGATTCGCCGATGGCGATCGGCCGCAGTTTGTCGGCCGGGGCGGAGATCTGCAGCACCGCCAGATCCCGATCCGGGGCCGCGCCCACCAGCACCGCCTTCCAGGAAGAGTGATCGGCCAGGGTCACCTCCAGTCGGTTGGCGTCGGAGATGACATGGTAGTTGGTGACGATCCGCCCCTGTTTGTCCCAGATGAATCCTGAGCCGGTGCCCTGGGGGATCTCGTAGACGTTGAGGCTGAACAGATTGCGCCGCACCGCGATGCTGGTGATGTAGACCACCGAGGGGGCGGTGTTGCGGAAGATGTCGATGGTGTTCTGTTCGTCGCTGGCCAGATCGCCCCTGGCCTCGACCGCACGGGACACGGCTTTGGGATCAAGCGGCGCGGGTTGAAAGGTTTGGAACGCAAGCCAGCCGACGACGCACGCAACAACAACGAGGGCAAGGGGTTTCATTCGTTTGTCCATGGGGTGAAAAATCAGTCAAGCGCATCGCGCCCTCGGCCGAGGACGGAGCGCGTCACAGGTCATAGCCATTTTTTCCGTCTGAAAAACAGCAGGGTCATGGCCGAAGAAAGGATCATCAGCAGGATGGCAAAGGGATAGCCCCAGAGTTTGTCCAGTTCAGGCATGTGCCTGAAGTTCATGCCGTAGGCGCTGGCGATCAGGGTCGGCGGCATGAAGATCACGGTGACCACGGTGAAAATTTTGATCACCCGGTTCTGCTCCATGTCAACCAGACCGAGAAAGGTGTTCTGCAGGAATTCGAGACGCTCAAAATTAAACGAGGTGTGATCCAGCAGCGAGCCCACGTCCTTGATCATGATCCGCATGTTCTCGTAGTCTTCTTTGGGGAACATCTTGCTTTTCAGCAGGGAGGAGATGATGCGCTGTTTCTCGACAATGTTCTCGCGGATGGCGATGGTTGTCTCCTGCAGCGAGGTGATCTTGAGCAGCAGTTCGCGGTTGGGATCCTTGTCGCCGATCATCTGCTTGCTGATCTCGGAAATCCGGTCGGTGATGTGCTCGATCAGGTCCGCGTCGTAATCGATCCGGGTCTCCAGGATGGTGAGAAAGATGTCTTCGCCGTCCACCGGCTTGATCGCCCGCAGTTTGCGGTAGGTCTCGGAAAAAGAACGAAATTCGCGCGACCGCTGGGTTATGAGGATCTTGTCCTTGAGAATGAACGAAACCGGCTCGCTGGAAAAGGTGCTGTTTTCCGGGATCAGGAAATTGAGGTTGATGCCGATTTCGTCCTCGGTCTCGACATATTTGGAACTGCTCTCGATTTCCTCGCTCTCCTGTTTGGTGAACAGTTCCACCCGGAAATCCCGCTCGACCTGATGAATCTCGTCTTCGGTGGGGTTGATCAAATCGATCCAGAAGATGTTGGGGCTGATGGAACTGTTGCCGCTTTCCATCTTGACCATCTTGTTGTCTAAGAAAAAATAATTGACCATCGCAACGTCACCGGGTCGAGTTTGTAAATAAAAAGAATCAATTGGACATAGGCACAAAGGAACTCGCCATTGCTGACAAGCCTCAAACCATGTAAAGGGAACGTCTGCCGGGGCCGCCTGCCCTGCGCAGTCACGGCCGAAAACAGCGCATTGTACTGACCTGCGGTGAGAAAAGTCAACCGGGAAAAGGCCCGCGCCTGCGGGCTTTCAGTTCATCCGGGAATCCCGGCGCTTGAACAGGCTTAATCAAAAAGCAGGCTTTTCTGAGCGAGATACACGAGAAAGAAGCCGACGACCATGGCCGCCAAACCAACACGGCGCAACAATTCCGGGTCCATTTCCAGGATCTGCCGGAGCCAGCGTTGCATGGATTCGGGCGAGGCCGCATAGGGCAGGCCTTCGAGGACGAGCACAAGGCCGATGAGCGTGATGAGCAGTTTCATAGGCCAGCAATACCAGAAAGCGGCAAGGCCCGCAAGGCGCCACAAAGGTATTGACAATGGTCGGTTAAAAAAAGTACTTTGCCGGTAAAATGATCAATTTCCTCTCCATTCCATTTCTTGCGCTTGGCGCAGTTCAGCTTCCGGCATTGCTGGTCGTTTGAACGCGGGCGCGAGACACTCAAGACACCTTCATGACGCAAACATCCTCCAAATACACCGAAGCCGGCGTTGACATCGACAAGGGCAATCTTTTCATTTCCCGGATCAAATCCATTGTCTCCGACACCCACCGTCGCGGCGTGCTCACCGACATCGGCGGTTTTTCCGGGCTCTTTGCGATTGGCAACGAGGACCTGAAAAACCCGGTGCTGATCGCCTCAACCGATGGGGTCGGCACCAAGCTCAGCGTGGCCAAACTGTGCAACAAGCACGACACCATCGGCATTGATCTGGTGGCCATGTGCGTCAACGACGTGATCGTCAGCGGGGCCAAACCGCTCTTCTTCCTCGATTATTTTGCCAGCAGCGCGCTTGACCTCGACGTCGCCACCGAGGTGGTGCGCGGCATCGCCGCCGGCTGCAAACAGGCCCAATGTTCGCTGATCGGCGGCGAAACCGCTGAGATGCCGGGCCTCTACCAGCCGGGCGATTACGACCTAGCCGGATTCGTGGTCGGCATCGGCGACCGCAACGCCATCATCGACGGCAGCGACATCCGCGTCGGCGACAAGATCATCGGCCTGGCCTCCTCGGGCATCCACTCCAACGGCTACTCGCTGGTGCGCAAGGTGTTTTTCGAGGAACTGGGCAAGAAGGTCGACGACTACATCGAAGAGTTCGGCTGCACGGTCGGCGAGGAACTGCTGCGGCCGACCCGCATCTATGTGGAAAGCATGGTCAACATCCTGCGCCGCTGCACCATCCACGGCCTGGTGCACATCACCGGCGGCGGCTTCATCGACAACATCCCGCGCATCCTGCCCGCCGGCTGCGCCGCCCACATCACCCGGGACAGTTGGCCGGTGCTGCCGGTGTTCACCTATTTGCAGGAAAAAGGCGGCATCTCCGTCACCGAGATGTATCGCACCTACAACATGGGCATCGGCATGATGGCCATTGTTCCGGAAAGCAACGCCGAAGACCTGCTGCTCCAGTTCCGCGCCCACGGCGAGCAACCCTATCTGATCGGCGAGATCAAAGCGGCCCAGCCCGGCAGCGAACGCCAGGTGGTCATCGACGGAGTCTGCTGATCGGCCGCTGTTGCCTCGCCAAACCCTGAACGCAAAAAAGCTCCGAGCGACCTGTTCGCCCGGAGCTTTTTTTGTGCCTGTCGCTCGTCGTTTTAGCCGACCTGACCGCAGTCGGCGTCCCCGCCTTTGAGTTTGTAGATCCCGTGCTGCAAGGCCGGCAAGACCGCCGCCAGATTCTCCCCGGCCGCCTTTTTACTGCCCGGCAGGTTTAGAATCAGACAGCCCTTGCGGATGCCGGCAATGCCGCGCGACCAGACCGCCTGCACGGTTTTCTGCAGGCTGGCCTGCCGCATGGCCTCGGCAAGACCAGGAATTTCCATCTCAATCACCGCGCGGGTGGCCTCGGGGGTGCTGTCGCTGGGCGAAACCCCGGTGCCGCCGGTGGTGACAATCAAATCCAACCGTTGTTCGTCCACCCATTGCACCAGGGTTTGCTCGATCAGGGACTGCTGATCCGGAATAATCAAGGCAACGGCAATCTCGTACCCCTCGGCCCGCAGCATTTCCTGCAGCAGCGGCCCGCTGGTGTCCTCGCGCTCGCCGCGCGACCCCTTGTCGCTCAGGGTCAGCACGCCGCACCGGTAGGATCGAGACGGCCCCGCCATTATTCCTCCGCCTTATCTTTATAGTCGGCGACGATCTTCTCGGCAATCTGGCCCGGCACCTCCTCGTAATGGGAGAACTTCACCGTAAAAGCGCCGCGGCCGCCGGTCATCGAAGTTAGATCCAAGGCGTACAACAGGATCTCGGCCTGGGGCACATGGGCGTTGATGATCTCGACCTTGTCCGCCGAGTCCATACCCAGGACGCGGCCGCGCCGGCTGTTGAGATCGCCCATGACGTCGCCGACAAAATCCTTGTGCACCCGCACCTCCAACTCCATGATCGGCTCAAGCAGGATGGGCTGCGCCTGCAGCACGCCTTTCTTGAAGGCCAGCGAGCCCGCGATCTTGAACGCCATTTCCGAGCTGTCGACGTTGTGATAGGAGCCGTCGATCAGATTGACCTTGAGATCGACAAAGGGATAGCCGGCAATAACGCCCCGCTCCATGGCCTCGAGGATGCCCTTCTCCACCGCCGGCCGGTACTGCTGGGGAATAACGCCGCCGATGATCTTGTCGACAAACTGGAAATATTCACCCCGCGCCAACGGCTCCATCTCGATGGTGCAGTCGCCGAACTGACCGCGGCCGCCGGATTGTTTTTTATGCTTGCCCTGGATGGTGACCTTGCCCTTAAGCGTTTCGCGATACGGCACGCGCGGTGAGCGCAGTTCCATCTCCACCCCGAACTTGCGCTTGATCTTCTCGCCGATCACCTCGAGATGCACCTGCCCGACGCCGGAGATCAACGTTTCGTGGGTCTGTTGCTCGCGGGTCAGCTTCAGGGTCAAATCTTCGTCAAGCAGGCGGGTGATGGAGGAAAAGAGCTTCTCCTCGTCGCCCTTCTTGGCGCTGACCGCGTAGGCAATCACTGGCGGCAGCGGCTCAACCATCGGATAGATGATGGGGTTGGCCTCTTCGCACAGGGTGTCGCCGGTGGTGGTTTCCTTAAGTTTGGCCACCGCCACCACCATGCCAGGGATGGCCTGCTCCACCGGTTTCTGCTCCTTGCCGGCCATGATGTACAACTGGCCGAAACGCTCGGCGGTTCCCTTGCTGGCGTTGTAAAAGGCGTCGCCTTTGAGCGTGCCGGAGAAAACCCGGAAGATGGTCAGACGGCCGGCAAAAGGATCGGCCATGGTTTTGAACACCAGGGCGGAGAACGGCGCATCGGCCACGCCCGAACGTGTGATGTCGGCCTTGGTTTTGGGATGGGTTCCAACCCGGGCCGGACGTTGATCCGGGGAAGGCAGGAGATTGACGATTGCGTCCAGGACAACGCTGGAGCCCAGATTAACCAGCGAGGCGCAGGCGCAGACCGGGGCCAGTCGGGCGTTTTGAATCGCCGCCGAAAGGCCGGCCTTCAATTCCTCATCGGTCAGTTCGCCTTCTTCGAGGAATTTCTCGATCAGTTCGTCGTCGGTCTCGGCCACATACTCCATCAGGTTGTCCCGCAGGCTGGCCACCTCGGCGGCAAGATCCGCCGGAACATCGGCAACCGTAGCCTTGCCGCCGTCGGCAAACAGCAGGGCTTTGTTGGCGAGAATGTCGACCACGCCCTTGAAGTTGTCCTCGGCGCCGATGGGCAAATACAGCACCACCGGGTTCAGCCCGGTGGCCTCGCGGATGCCGTCGACGGTTTTCTGGAAATTGGCCCGTTCGCGATCCATCTTGGTGACGCAGATCAGGCAGGGCAGGTGGTTGTCTTTGATCAGGTCAACGAATTTCTCGGTCTGGGCGCGAACGCCCAGCACCGCGCCAACGGTGAGGATGGCGCTGTCGGCCACCTGGGCGGCGAATCGGGTTTCGTTAAAAAAGTTGTCGTCGCCTGGGGTGTCGATGAGAAAGACGTCTTTTTTCTGCCAGGTCAGCTGGTTGAACGCCGCGCCGATGGAAATCTTGCGTTTGATCTCTTCCGGCTCGAAATCCATGGAAGAGGTTCCTTCATCCACCTTGCCCTGCCGTTTCAGCGAACCGGCAGTGAACAACAAGGCCTCGGCCAGGGTGGATTTACCGCTGTTGCCATGTCCAAAAAGAACCACATTCCTGATCTGCTGTACGTCCTGCATGGATACCTCCAGTAAGTGAAACGGATGCTGTATCAATGTTCACGGCAGCATTCGTGCCCGAAAATCGATGAAAAGCCCTTCCTCTTTCGCGGCAAGAATGGTAACCAACGAATCCACAAAAACGAGCCTTTGTTATATTCGTATTAATATTGCAAAGTCAAGCTATAACCTCCTGAAACCTTGATCAATCAATGACCACAGCACCATCGACGCAACCCTCCGGCGCAACCGCTAAAATCGCTCGTTCCGCAGGCGCGGTGAGCATCGCCGTCATGTGCAGCCGGGTCCTTGGCCTGATCCGCGAACAGGTGTTTGCCGGCCTTTTCGGGGCAGGATTTGCCTACGACGCCTTTGTCGTCGCCTTCCGCATTCCCAATCTGCTGCGGGACCTCTTTGCCGAAGGCGCCCTTTCCGCCGCCTTTGTCACTGTTTTCACCGACTACAGCACTAACCGGGGGGCTGAGGCCACCTGGCGGCTGGCCGGCAACGTCCTGGTCTTCTTTGCCGCGCTGATCAGCGCCCTCACCCTGATCGGCATGTATTGGGCCGATCCCCTGGTCAACCTGCTGGCCCCGGATTTTCAACTCATCGACGGCAAGACGGCCCTGACCGTCAAACTGACCCGGATCATGTTCCCTTTTCTGCTGTTCGTCTCGCTGGCGGCGGTGGTGATGGGCATGCTCAACACCAAGGGCAAGTTTTTCGTGCCGGCCATGAGCTCGACCTTCTTCAACCTGGGCTCGATTGTCGGCGGCCTGGGCCTAGCCTGGCTGTTCCCCAAATTCGGGCAACCGGCCATCGCCGGTATGGCCTGGGGCACCCTGATCGGCGGCGCCATGCAGCTGTTGATGCAGTTGCCCGCCCTGCGTCAGGTGGGGTTCCGCTTCCGCTTGAATCTCAATCCGACCGACCCCGGCCTGCGACGCATCCTGCTGCTGATGCTGCCCGCCACCATCGGCATGTCCGCCACCCAAATCAACATCTTCGTCAACACCAACTTCGCCGCCTCCTGCGCCCAAGGCTCGGTTTCCTGGCTCAACTACGCCTTCCGTCTGGTGCAGTTGCCCATTGGCGTCTTTGGCGTGGCCCTGTCGATTGCCGTCATGCCGGTGCTGGCCAAACAGGCGGCCGAAAAAGATCTCGCCAGCCTCAAGCAGACCTTTACCTCCTCGCTGGTGCTGGTCTTTGCCCTGGCCGTGCCCGCCACCGCCGGCCTGATGCTGCTTTCCCAGCCGATCATCCGCCTGATCTTCGAGCACGGGGCCTTCACCGCCGCCGACACCCTGCAGACCGCCGCCGCACTCACCTTTTACGCCTACGGCCTCTTTGCCTATTCGGCCATCAAGGTGATGGTGCCGGTGTTCTACGCCATCGGCAATACCAAGTATCCGGTTATCGGCAGCTTTCTCGGGGTGGTGATCAATGTGCTGATCATCTATCAGGTGGTTGATCTCTTCCAGCACCGGGGCATCGCCCTGGCCACCTCCTGCGCCATGATCCTCAACTTTCTCTTTCTTAGCGTGGTGTTGTATCGCAAACTGGCGGGGTATCCGGTCGGTTATCTGCTGCGGGGTTTGGCCAAGATTCTCGCGGCCGCCGGTCTGATGTCCGGCGGCATATGGGGGATGCAGCAACTGCTGGCGCCGTGGACGAACGGTTCGACACTGCTCCAGGGCGCGGCCATGGCGGCGTTGATTGGGGTGGGGGTGGGAATTTATGCGATCAGCCTGCAGCTGTTGCGCTTGCCGGAATTCACCCTGCTGACCGGCAAGGTGACTCAGCGCTTCCGCAAATCGTAGAGCAGTTGCAACTGGGCCAGCAGACTGACCACGGCAGTGTCGACGTGGAGGATGCGGTCGCCCATGGTGAAGCCGTAAAAACCGCAATCAGCAAAGCATTGCAGCTCATGGTCGGACCAGCCGCCCTCGGGTCCGACCGCCAGCAGCAACCGCTGCCCCGGCTCTCCTGAAACCGGGACGCCGGCCAGGGTTCCCGCTACACCGGGATGGGCAATCAGCCCCTGACCATCAAGGGTCGGCAGCACATCCTCAACAAACGGCTTGAATTGGTGGTGGATGGTCACTTCGGGCAGCCAGGTGTCCATGGCCTGCTCCATGCCTTCCAGCAGAATGGTGCGGATCTTCTCCGGCGCCAGCACCGGGCTGTGGAAAAACGATTTCTCCACCCTTCGCGAACGGATGAGATGAAACCGCCGCACCCCAAGCACGGTGGCCTGTTTGAGGATGCGTTGGAGCATGATCGGCCGAGGCAACGCCAGGATCAGCTCAATCTGGAGATTACACACCGGCTGCCGCAAAAGCTCCACCGCCAGCCGCACCGTGTCGCCCTCAATTGCTTCCACCCGCCCGCTGCCAAGCTGGCCGTTAACCACGCCCACCCGCACCATGTCGCCCACCGCCACCCGCAGAACCTTGATCAGGTGTTCGGCTCGGCGGCCGGTGAGGGCGGCTTCGCCTGCGACAAGTTCAATGGATTCAATTAAGAGCAGATTCATATATTACCAGGATGACCTTGGACTCAAACCACATCCAGCGGGAGTTGGGACAGGGCATGCAGGGCTTGATCCAACATCGGCTTGGCTGTCTGAACAACACTGCCGATTTTACCCCCTAACGTGGCCACATCGTTGATTTGTTTAGCCAAGGCGGCGAAATCATCCCACCGTTCTTTCATCCGTTTGAGGATGGAGTCCCGTTGCACTGCAATTGCGGGCTGATTATCATCCGGCAAGACGGCGACCTCTTCAATATCTTTATGCATGCGAGCCAGTTGCCGCTTGATCTGAGCCAGAGTCGATTGGTGTTGTACGGCTGCCCCGGGATTATCTTTCTTGAAATCTTCCACAGCCTCCGAGGCTTTGAGCAGCTGGTTCTTGAATTCGTACAAGGGACGGATAATCAGCGTGATATTCGTCGTGACCTGAACGCTGTTCTTCATGACCGGCGAAATGGTCGGGTTCACTTGCACCGATACATGAGGTGCGGGGTGTTTTTCCATCCCAGCAACCACGCCACGAAGCCAAATAATCTCATCACGAAGCGCTTGAGAAGGGTCTACCTGCCCCACGGTTTTCTGGAATAACTCCAGAGATGAATATGCACCAACCGGCGTCAATTCACGCGCCCCCTCACCTTCCGCCTGCAAGCGCAAGATTAAACCCGGCCAATCGATTCGCGCCCCTTCGGGGGTCATGATGCTGGGCTCAACGGGCAGGTCTGGATAACTCGCACCGATCAAACGGGCAAGTCGTTCCCTGAGTGCGGTCAGATATGCGCCAGATTGTTTGCCATGGGCGTACAGTTCGATGCTGCGCTGATATTCGCTGTACTCGACAAGGATTCTGCTGGTTCCCCGTTGCAGCACGGCTCCCTGGCGCCAAAGAAAGCTGTCGGCAAGTTCAGCGCCGGATTCGGCGATGAAGCGAAAAAAGAGTCCGGGAGGCAGGAAAGGAAAGCGAAAGGTAAAATGAAGACAGTGGTCCTTTGATACGCCATGCGGTGGCTCAACCACCTGTGCCAGCATGGGCACGCAGCATTGTTTGTGATCAGCCGCCAAGCGAAAGGCCAGCTTGAATTCGACCAGCAAATCGAGCAAAAATTCGTATTTATCTTCTGGCACCTCAACATCAAGGAACGGATTACCCTGAACTAGCTCGCCGCTCGGTCTGGTTTGAAAAAGCGACTTGAGCGTCGCCGCCGAAAGCCGCCCCTGACAATCACGATGTTCGCTTGCCCAAATAATGAAATAGATCGCCCTGGTAATCCATTCCGGGTTCAACACGACATCGGTGTGCCGAAGTTGGGGAAAGTAAATGGCCACTCCCAGCTTATCGAGTACGGTGAGCGCGGTGTCTCCTTGCTCAAGGGCAAGCCCCTGCTTCGCGCAGAGCCGATGAAACTCCGCCCGAGCCAGGAAATCCTGATTGATCTCACGCAGGGCGTCCTTGACCTTAATCCACTCGGGTGGGGTGTCCTTGGTGAGAATGCAGTTGGCAAGGAGAGCCCGGTGCAAGTCCCGTGAAAAATTCTCCAGCCCTTCTCCGGACGCGCAGGATAGGGGGTAAACGGAGGCAACAACAAAAGGATAACGCTTGCGGATGCGCACAAGGTCGAAGGGCGGATGAACGATGCCGTAGGGCAGCTGGTCTGTCTTGTTGAGCACGATGAGCGTGGGAGCTTCGTTGGCAAAATAACGGATATGGTCCAACCAATATTCCAACGAATCGCTGCGGCGTATGTCGAGCACCACCACATAGATCGATTTTTCACGAAGAAAAAACTGGTGGGTGGCATGCATGACCACCTGGCCGCCAAAGTCCCAGTAATGCACATTGACTTCTTCATCACCTATCAAGTGCGGCTGCTGGCGAATTTCCACCCTGGGTGTGGCGGGTTCTTCGGCGCGGATAGGCTCACCGTGTAGACAGCGAATGAGAGAAGTTTTACCTGCCCCCCCCTCGCCCAGAAAGAGCACCCGAGCTTCAGCCAGATTAACCAGAGTTTCTGCCTGGAGATAAGCGAGCATGGCCGGTGTCCCAGCGGCAATAGTCGATTCTGGTATCAAGAGGCAACGTTCCATTCGGACTTTATCAAACTGGCCAGCCCGCCATGCAGCGAACTCCTCACTCCAATAGGTAAGACCTAATTTATGCAGTCCGCTTTCTAGGGTTTTAAGCCAATCTTTCCAGCGCTGAGGTTCGTCTTGGTGCCAAAGAGGCGTCCAGGTAAGCCAGCTAGTGGATTGCAAGTCTTTTAAAATAGACAGATCTGCTTCTATTGCGGCAGTATAGGCAGAGCAGGCTGCGCCGTCAGCGGCGCACATGGCCTCGAAACCGGCAAAAGCGGCATCCGTAGCATAGGCGGCATCGGTGGTGGAATAGGAATCGGCCGCAATGATGGCGGCGCAAGCAGCATCGGCGGCGTAGGCAGCGTTTGCAATGGCATAGACGGTAGTATAAGAGGTAAAATCGGAGGCATCTACAGCATAGGCTGCAGCGTCGGCAGAGCTGGCAACCACGGCAGTGTCAGTAACCTCCAGTACTTTATCGCGCCCCGCAAAAGACACAAAAAATCCGGCAATTAAACCACGAAAAACCGAGAAGAAGTGGAAACCGATCTCTTTTTTCCAGTAAAGGAAATCTGGGCCGTTGCATGCCAGGAGCGGCAGAACCCGTAGCGCGCAACGGCTCGCAAACCAGCAGACTCGCTCCTGCGGCAGTTCCCTCAGGGTCGTTTCGACCTCCTTTTTCAGATCAACCAATTTTCTCTCCACCGATTTCCTCCGACGTGAAATGGTGATTACACCCGCAACACCTTCTCCTCAAACGTCAACGTCGCAAAATAATCCTCGGGCCGTTCCTCGCGGCGGATGAGGCGCACCGTGCCGTCCTGGCCAAGCAGTAGTTCCTGGGGCCGCATCTTGCCGTTGTAGTTGAACCCCATGGCGTGGCCGTGGGCGCCGGAATCCTGGATGATGAGGATGTCGCCGTCGACAATCTTGGGCAGGGTTCGCTGCACCGCGAATTTGTCGTTGTTTTCGCACAGCGAGCCGACCACGTCCACGGTCTCCGCGTCACCGCCCTCCTTGCCCAGCACCTCGATGTGGTGGTAGGCGCCGTAGAGCGCCGGCCGCATCAGGGCGGACATGCAGGCGTCAACCCCGATATAGGTCCGGTAGATATCCTTGCGGTTGATCGCCCGCACCACCAGCGCCCCGTGCGGGCCGGTCATGTAGCGGCCGCTTTCCATCATCAGCGCTGGGCAGTAGCCGTGGCGGTCTTTGAAGTCAACGAACAGTGCGGTGATCTCCTCGCCCATGGCCGCAATGTTCAACGGATCGATATCCGGCAGATACGGGATGCCCAACCCGCCGCCGATGTTGATGAATTCAAAGGTAATGCCCAGCTCGGCACTGATGGTTTCCACCAGCTCCAGCAGCATGGCCGTAGTCTGCACCATGTAGGAGTAGTGGAGTTCATTGGAGGCCAGCATGGTGTGCAGGCCGAACCGTTTGGCGCCTCGGGCCTGGGCCTGCCGATAGGCGTTGACGATCTGCTCGTGGCTGACTCCGTACTTGGCTTCCTCGGGCTTGCCGATGATGTCGTTGCCGGTACGGCGATTTCCAGGATTATAGCGGAAACAGATCAGCTCCGGCATCTCCGGAACCTTGTCGATCAGGCTGATGTCGTCGAGGTTGAGAATGCAGCCGCCGTCGGCTGCGGCGGCTTGGAAATCCTCGGGACTGGTGTTGTTGGAGGTGAACATGACGTCGGCGCCGCGCGCGCCGAGCTGCCGGGCCAGCATCAGTTCGGTGGTCGAACTGCAGTCAAAGCCAAACCCCATATCCTGCATGATTGCAAGGACGCTCGGGTTGGGCAACGCCTTGACCGCGTAGTATTCGCGGAAAACCGGGATGTCGGCAAAGGCTTCTTGCAACAGCCGGCCGGTCTCGCGGATGCCGGCCTCGTCGTAGATGTGAAAGGGCGTGCCGTAGTGGGCGACAATGGCCGGCAGGTGGGGATACAGTCGATCTTTAAAGCCTTGAGTCATCGGCATAATGGTTTCCTCGTGTGGTTCAGCCGCGAATGGGGATGCGCGCGGTCTCCTTGTAGGTTTGCAGAACGGTCGTGGTCCGGGTGGAGACGACCTCGTTGATCACAGCGATTTTCTCACGGACAATGGCGGCCAGCTCATTGGTGTCAGCCACCCGGAGCTTGATCAGATAGCAATCCGCTCCGGCCACATAATGCACTTCCTGGACTTCGGGGATAGCGGCCAGATCCTGACCGGTTTGCGGGCGGTCGCCCACCGAACGGGTGTGGATTTCGAGAAAGGCGATCTGGCGGCGGTCAAATTGTTCGGGATTGAGCCGAACCTCGTAGCCGTCGATGACGCCCTGGCGCTCCATCTTGCGGATTCGCTCCAGCACCGCCGAGGGGGCCATTTCCACCTGACGCGCCACCTCGATATTGGGAATGCGGGCCTTTTCCTGCAAAATTTTCAATATTTTCAGACTGATCTCGTCAAGCATCCGCATCACCCTGGTTAAAAGGAACCGCCAACAGTGTATGAAAAAGACCGTACCGCAAGCAAATACGGTGTTCAAGAATAAAATTCATGAAAAAGGTCATTTTATATAAATATATTCCAATTTGCCGCCAGCAAAGTCCCATTTGTTCGCGCAATATCCGATTGCGCAGAACGAGACCGCAATCACCCATACCTTTCGACCCGACGCTTCCCCTTGCACAGGCCAAAAGATTCTTGGTATCAAGGAGGCGTTCACCCTCCCTGCCCTTAACCGAGGATCACGATTTGTGATGTCGTTGCTCTACAATACGCTCTCAGCTGTTCTACTCCTGCTGCTGTTGCCGTTTTTGCCATTTATTCTTGGCAAAAAGAAATACCGGAGGCGGATCGGCCGGCGGTTGGGTTGGGGGCTTGCCGGCCAATTGCCGCCGCTCGCCTCTGAATCCTCGCCGACATTCTGGATCCACGCCCTTTCCGTAGGCGAGGTCACCTCTGCCCTGCCGCTGGCGCGCGGCCTGCGCGAAGCCTTTCCCGCCGCCCGGATCGTTTTTTCCGCCGCAACCCGTTCCGGCGGCGAGGTGGCTACCAAGTTGCTGTCGCCGCACGTCGACGCCCTGATTGCTGCCCCCCTTGACCTGGGGCCGGTTGTGCCGTTTTTTGCGCGCACCATCCGCCCAGACCTGTTCATTCTGGTGGAAACCGATTTCTGGCCCCACTGGCTCCACTGCCTCAAGCGGCGGCAGGTGCCAACGCTGCTGGTCAACGGCCGCATCTCGGAGCGCTCCTTTGTCCGCTACCAACGTTTTTCCGGTTTCTTTCGCCCGATGTTCCGCTCCTTCTCCCTGCTCTCGATGCAAACCGGGGCTGATGCCGCCAAGATGGTTGCTCTTGGCGTTGAGGAGCGGCGGGTGCTCACGCTCGGCAATCTTAAATTCGACACCAGTCAGGTCGCGGACCAACAGATAAGCCCCGGCGACCATGGCCTGAACAAGGAGCGCTACGGTTTCTCGGCGCACGCGCCGCTCTGGATCTGCGGCTCGACCCATCGCGGCGAGGAGGAATTGATCTTCCGCGTTCACCGGCGCCTGCTGACCACGCTGCCGGACCTGCAACTGCTGATTGCGCCGCGAAACATTGAACGCGCCGGGGAGATTGTCGCCCTGGGCGCGACCCATCAATGCGCCTGCCGACGCTGGACCGACGGCAAGACCGCAGGCCCTGTGCTCATCCTTGACACCATCGGCGAACTGGCGGGATGCTACCCCATGGCCGAGGCGGTCTTTGTCGGCGGCAGCCTCGTGCCGCAGGGCGGCCATAATCCGATTGAACCGGCAGCGGCAGGGGTTCCGGTGCTCTTTGGCCCGCACATGGAGGATTTTGCTGAGATTGCCCAGCAACTGATCGAGTGCGGCGGCGCTCGGCGGATTGATGCAGCCGACACGCTGGCAGAGGAACTGCTGGGACTTTTGACCAATCCCGTGGCCCACGACCTGGCGGCGGCCGCCGCTTCCGCCTGCGTCCGTGCCAATCGCGGCGTTGTCGGCCGGCATATAGACGCCGTCAATGCCCTGCTTGCCGGAACACAACCCGGCCCCTGAGGCGCTCGGCATGAAAGGCCTTGTGCAGCGCTGTGCCGACAACCTGCTGGTCTGCGCCGCAATCTGCTTCATTGCCGGGGCAAGCGTCGCCTTTGTTTGCGCGCGCGCCTTGGCGCAACTGCCGGTTATCCCCGTTGCCGTCCCATTGCTGGCGGTTACCACGGCGCTCGCAATGTTTCTCCGCCGACCGTTGCAGCCGCTGGCCGCCCTGCCCTTCTCGCTCCTCGTCGGCCTGCTCCACACCCACTTGGCCCTACAACCAAGCGGTGATCCGCACCACATCGCCAACCTTATCACCGAAAAAACAAAAATCACCCTGGTCGGCCGCATCCAGACCATGCCCGAATTCGACAGCGAGAAAACCCGGTTTGAACTGGCGATGGAATCCATCCTCATCCATACGCCAGAGAGAAACGCGCCTTTTCAACCGGCGCGGGGCCGCATCCAACTCTCCGTGGCCGACGCCCTTGATTCGCGCTTTGCACCCGGCGTAAACATCATGGCCCTGGCCACGGTTGACCGCATCCGCAACTATCAGACGCCCGGCGCCTTTGATTATCGCCTGCTGATGGCGGCCAAATCGATCTCCTGTTCCGGGTGGATTCAGTCCGCAGACGAAATGCTGCCCGTGCGCGATCAGAACTCGTCCCTCTGGCGGGAGCTGCGGTTTCTCCCCGAACGGACGCGGTTACGAATCGCGCAGACGCTCGACCGCCGTCTGGCGCCGGAACTGGCCGGCCTCTACCAGGCCCTGCTGATCGGCTCAACAGTGAACATCTCGCCGCAGCTCATGGAGGCATTCAAAGAAAATGGCTGTTTTCACGTTCTTTCCATATCCGGTTTGCACTTCAGCATGCTCGGCCTTTTCACCGCCGCACTGTTCACCTGGCTGCTCAAACGCAGCCAATGGCTGCTGCTCCACACCCATGTCCCCACCCTGGCTCTGGCGTTGACCGCCCCAATTCTACTGCTGTACGCCTTTGTCGCCGGTATGAACGTCCCGGCGGTTCGGGCGTTGCTCACCGCCCTGCTGGTGCTGTTTGCCGTGATGGTGCGGCGGCAGCGCTCGATGATCCATTTGATCGCCGCCGCCGCGCTGGTCGTTCTGGTTGTCAGCCCGCTGTCGCTCGGCACCGCTTCGTTCCAGCTCTCCTTTGCCGCAGTGCTCGCCATCAACCTCATCTACCCCCGGCTGCCTCTCCTGGTCGACAAACCGAAAACCCTTCCCACCAACTGGCGTCGCCATCTCCTCACCGGAATCAGCGCCGTGCAATCGCTGCTGTATGTTTCTCTGGCGGCCACCGCCGGCACCCTGCCCATCCTCCTGTACCATTTCAACCGCTTTTCACTGATTGGCCCGGTGATGAATTTGCTCATCGAACCGCTGCTCTGCCTCTGGGCCTTGCCGTGCGGACTGTTGGCAATTCCTTTGATCTGGATTGCGCCGAATGCGGCAAACCTTCTGTTTGATTTCGGCGGGCTGGGCATCCGGCTGACGATTTGGCTGGCCGAAGCCATGCGCGGCTTCCCGTATGCCTCGATCTGGACCATCACCCCTTCTCTTCTGGAAATTGCACTGTTCTTCGGGGTGCTGTTGCTGCTGCTCCGTCCGCGACTTACCCTGCGCCGAGTTGGCCTGGCCGTACTCCTGGCGGGCGCGTTGCTGGGCTCATTTACCCTGTCCCTCTGGCGGTGGCAGACCAGCAACGAACTGGTCGTCAGCTTTCTTGATGTCGGCCAAGGGGCTTCGACCTTGTTGCAATTGCCTGACGGCAAAAACATGCTGATCGACGGCGGCGGTTACCAGACCGAACGCTTTGATCCCGGCCAAAGTCTCATTGCCCCTTTCCTGTGGCGAAAACGCATCTGGAGGCTTGACGATCTGATCATCACCCATCCCCATGGCGACCATTACAACGGCGTGCCGTTTGTTCTAGCCCGCTTTCAACCTCGACGCTTGATCGTCAATGGCGACGTCGGCGAAGAGCCCGGGTACGAGCGACTGCTTAATGCAGCACGCCAAGCGAGCATTCCGATTCAGCCTGCTTCGGCCGGAGATCTGCTCGAACAGAGCCGCGACCTGCGGCTGCAATGCCTGGGAATGCCTGGATTAATCAAAGACTCCGCAACCTCCGCCAATGACCGCAGCCTGGTGCTGCATCTGCAGTACGGGGCGCGTAGTTTGCTGTTGCCCGCCGACGTCGGCGTTTCAAGTGAAGCCCGACTGCTGCAAACAGGGGCTCGTCTTCGCGCCGACGTTCTGCTCGCGCCACACCACGGCAGCCGCACTTCAGCGGGAGAAGCGTTCATCGCCGCAGTCAACCCGGCCCTGATTGTGGTTTCCGCTGGTCAGCGCCAACAGGGCGTTCTGCCCGCTCCGGAGCATCTTGAGCGCTGGCAACGGCAAAAAATACGCACCCTGATCACGGCGCAAGCCGGAACCGTCACCGTCAGCACCGACGGCAAAGACGTGCGCGCCAAGACATTCACGGGCGATCAATTTGTTTGGGAGGGGAACAACCGGGCGTCGGCTGCAGCAAGGTGAGACTTGAAAGGGCAAGAATTATGCGGTATGTTGCACAAATAACGAAGGGAAACCCTCAACTGACGGAGCGTTCTTGATGATGGTGTTCGGCAAAAAATGTCCCGCCTGCGGCAGTCGCCGTTTGGCGGCTCGCCCCCCGGCGGAGCGTCTAGGCGCCCTGCCGACAGCTCGGACCTATGCCTGTGAGGACTGCCGACAGCAACTGGTCTACCTGTTTCCTGTTGCCGTCGGCGTTGAAAACCGACAGTTTGTCCGCAAACAACTGCCGGCTTTTTTTCTTGTTCGCATACCCGGCCGCGCCAATCAATACGCTCGAATCAAAAACATCAGCGAAGGCGGCCTTTGTTTTGACCAGCATTACAATGCCGCCCCCATTGCCGGACCACTGGTCACTCTGGATCTCTACAACTGCAACGACGGCTCCTCACTGGAGCAACTCTCAGCGGAAGTCGTCGCCACCTTCGAGCAACTGCTAGACGTCAACGGCATCAAAACTACGGTGCTCAACCATTGCGCCCGCTTCGTCAACCTCAATCAGGCGCAACGCAAGGTCTTGTCAAGCTGCCTCGCCCAACACGCCGTCTCCTAATCCTCGCCAGTCGCGCTTTCCTAAATCTCGGTGAAATCTGAGGGCTGATGGCGCAGGAATTTCACAAACCGCCCTTTCTCATAACAATTAATATAGGCGTCTTCGGCGCTGATCTTCTTTTTCTCCAAGAGATCAAAAATAGCGTCGTCCAAGGTTTGCATGCCAAATTTCTTGCCGGTCTGCATGATCGAAGGAATTTGGTAGGTTTTGCCTTCACGGACCAGATTGCGAACCGCCGGCGTGCAGATCAGAATCTCCAGCGCCGCCACCCGCCCCTTAATGTCGGCCCGTTTAAACAGGGTCTGGGACACTACGGCCCGCAGGGCGTCGGCCAAGGTGGAGCGCACCTGTCCCTGTTGGTTGGCTGGAAAGATTTCGACCACGCGGTCGACCGTTTTCATCGCGTTCATGGTGTGGAGCGTGCCGAACACAAGATGCCCGGTCATCGAGGCCTCCATGGCCAACGAGATGGTTTCCAGATCGCGCATCTCGCCCACCAGAATAATGTCCGGATCTTCACGGAGCGCGCCGCGCAGGGCGGCTGAAAAACTGCGGGTGTGCGTTCCCACCTCGCGGTGGTTAACAATGCAGTTTTGGCTTTTATGAACAAACTCGATGGGATCCTCAACGGTGAGGATATGATCCTTGCGCGTTTTGTTGCACTCGTCAATGATGGCGGCCAGGGTGGTTGATTTTCCCGAACCGGTCGGCCCGGTAACCAGCACCAGCCCCTTAGGCAACGATGCTAGGCGGGAAACGACCTTGGGCAGGCCAAGCTGTTCGCAGGTGAGAATGTCGCTGGGGATTTCGCGAAAAACAGCGCCAATGCCGTATTTCTGCTGGAAAAAATTGCAGCGGTAGCGGGCCAGACCTGGAATCTCGTAGCCGAAGTCCATGTCGCCGGTCTCTTCGAAGATCTTGATTTTATCCTCGGGACAGATCTCGTACAGCATGCTTTTCAGCGTTTCGTTATCCAACGCCTTGAATTTGACCCGCTCCATGTCGCCGCGAATGCGGAGAATCGGTTGCTGGCCAGCCATCATATGCAAGTCAGAGGCGCCTTCATCATTCATCAATTTAAAAAATGCATCTATCTGGGCCATGGCGAACTGCTCCTTATGCGCTTTTCAACATATCGATAAAACGGTTTTGTTGTCAGCGTATCAAAAAATCCTCATTATGTTGAAGGATATCGTCATTCTCGCAAAAAAATAATCCGCGCCCGACAGGACGTTCTCCAGACGGCCTCAACGACAGCCAACGGTTAAACACAATGATAGGCTTCACGCCTTGCAGGCCTTTAAGCAATCGTCGATCCGTTTTCTCAACTGTTCAGTTTGACATTCGGTGCAATTTTTCTTTGCCAGCGCCTTGGAAAAATATTTTTTTGCTGTTTTTGTTCGCCCCATGGCGCTGTGCAGGTTGCCGAGTTGCAGGAGGCCTTCCGTGTCGTTGCGACGCAGGCGTAGGCACTGCTTGCCCGCCTCAAGCGCTTCGACCATATTGCCGAGACGCAGCAGGGCCCGACTCAAACGTCGCCAGTGATCCGGATTGAAATTATCTAAAGAAAGCGCCTTATTGCACAACGAAAGCCCAACCTCGCCGCCTTCGCCCTGTTCGACGTAGAGCAGTCCCAATGTGCTGAGAGAAACGCTATCCTGAGGAAACAACCGCAGAGCTTTTTGACAGGCATTGATTGCCTCGCTTGCCCGCCCGAGTTCCATGTAACTCTGCCCGAGTAGACGAAAAAGAAGAAATTCCCGGTCGCTGCCCGGCCGATCGCGCCAGAGTTCCAAAATGACGATGGCCTTATCGTGCCGCCCCAGTTCCGCATAGAGCCGACCAAGCGGCAAAAACAACTCCTGCCCGGCGGATTCGTCCTGCGCGTGCGCTTGATACGCCCGCTCGAAACACTCCAACGCGCCCGCTTTATCCCCCAAGGTTTGACTCACATGACCGAGGTTGACCAAGGCCATATAATTGTCAGGATCCTGGCGCAGCACATCTCGAAAACACCCCGCAGCCTGCCGTTCTCGATTGCATTCAACCAGCGCCACGCCCAGGCTGTTGATCAAATTGACGTCTCCAGGTTGCAACCGCAAGCCGCGTCGGTATTCGCGGAGCGCAGCCTGGTAATCGCCTTCGTCAAAATAATAATCGCCGCTGATGTTCAAACTCAGGTGGTCGAAAAAAACCACGCTTCCCGGCCCCAAAAAAGCCCCGTGATGACGGGCTTTGAGGCAATTGCAGAGCACGTCGCCTTTGCTGAAATCAAGACAGGGCCACGAGGCGACGCTGATGGCGACGGCTTCCTCGCCATACCGCTCCCGGCAGGTTTGCGCCAGGGCGTCGACACGGCGCGCCACGGTTTCTGGAGTCTGGCCGGGAAAGAGGACCAGGGAAAAATCGTCGTCACCGGCAAAATAAGCGCCGTAGTCGCTCACAGCTTGTTCCATCTGTGCATCAAAGGCAGCGGCAGTCTCCGCCATGGCCTGGCGGGAAAGAAGCGCGAGGGAGAAACAAGGCAGCCGTCGCCATTTTTCCTGAATCTTTTCAAGAAGAGCGGGGCAGGACAATTGAAAAGGATGCGGGTGGCGCTCGTCGACCGCATCAATATCACAAATCCCAACCGGCCCACGCTTTTCGGCAATGTCAAGAGAACGCCAGAACCTGTCCGGCACCTCGGTCTCCGTCTGTTGCTCGCCCACGGTCACCCTGGAAAAACCGACATGGACCCTGTTCATTCCTTCCCTGCGCAACTGTCGCTGCAGGTGATGGGCAGTGTGCAAAGCCCGCCTTCTACTCTGCACAGGCAGCAACAGGCCAAACACCCCGTAGCCAAACGAGAAGCACTGGCCGTGGGTTAAGGCAAGAAGTAAATCTGCAGTTTCTCGGAGCTTCTGCAAGTTCCCGGCAGCTGAGCGGCGATAGAAAACGGTGTTGATCAAAAAGAAAAATCCGGGATGCTCCGCAGCAGGCGCGCACAGGAAGGCGGCGGCGGCCCGCCGGTTGTACAGTGCTGTTTCCGGGTCAATATAGGTTAAACGGATTTGTTCAAAGCGCTGCAGAAGTTCGTCGCGCAGTTCCCGCATCCATGATGCGGACATTTTTCGCAAAAAGCCCGGGTCCACCTCGCTGACCACCGCTACCGCACATTCCCCGGAGACCAGAGACAAAGGAATGATCAGTTGATCATCCATTACCCGAGGTTGACTGAAAGACGCTGTCTGCTCGGCAACCGAACGTCGTTCGTCTGCAAGGTGCTCCTGCAAAGGATGCAAAACACCGTTGCCGGTGAGTGCGTAAAAAGCAATGTCTCCGGGAATCGGCAGCAGTCGATTGACTTCTTCAGCCAACGGCCGATGCAGAACATACAAATCATCAAGCGTCAGCATGTGTTTTCTCTGTGTTCGGAGGAATAACAGCGGAAGATTCATCATTTTGTCTGTTCAACACGTAGCGCAGGCCATCCAGCACCATGTCCAGTTCATCTTCAGCAACAGTGCGCATATCCAGCAACAACCGGTCATTCGCAATCCGTCCAATCACGGGAACGGGCGCGTGACGGAGTCGTTGCTCAAGCTGGGAAATTTTCATGTTGCTGGGCTGCACGGCAACAGCCCAACTGGCAAGATTTTGCCCCGGCATGGCGCCGCCTCCCACCTGCGACTGAACGCTAATTGTTTCCAAGCTGCAACTCGTGCCCAGTTCAGCTTGGCACAAGCTTAAAAGGTGGCGAGCGCGCTGTTCAACCACGGATTCAGGAACGGCAATCATCCGCAAGGTGGGAATTTCTTGCAGCGCATTCACCTCATCGAGATACAGGCGCAACACGGATTCCAAGGAAGCCAGAGTCAATTTATCAATGCGAAGCGCCCGATTGAGAGGATTTTCTTTTATCTGATCAATCAGATGCTTCTTGCCGACAATAATCCCAGCCTGTGGCCCGCCGAGCAACTTGTCGCCGCTAAAGGTGACAAGATCCATGCCGCTGGCTACAACCTCCTGGACGGTTGGCTCCTTGGCCAAACCGAATTTGCTCAAATCAACAAAACAACCTGAGCCGAGATCTTCCATCACTGGAATGCCGCGGGCTTTGCCCAGTTGCGCCAAATCGACATTGTTCACTTCTCCGGTAAAGCCGACAATGCGGTAATTGCTGCAATGCACGCGCAACAAAACTCCGGTTTCGCTGGTTATGGCGTTTTCATAATCACGGAGATGGGTGCGATTGGTCGTACCGACCTCGACAAGTCGGGCGCCGCTTCGGGTCATGATGTCAGGAATGCGAAAAGACCCGCCTATCTCAACCAATTGCCCGCGGGACACAACAGCTTCTTTGCCAATCGCAAGAGTCTCAAGGGCGATCAGCACAGCTGCGGCGTTGTTATTCACCACTAAAGCCGCTTCCGCCCCAGTCAGTTCACAAAGCAACTCTTCTACATGAGAATACCGAGACCCACGTCGTCCGGTATCCAGATTAAACTCAAGGTTCGAGTAACAACCGCCTGCCTGCATCAGGCGCTGCAAAGAGGAACCAGGTAAAATCGACCGTCCTAAATTGGTATGAATTATAATGCCGGTGGCATTGACGACGCGAGCAAATCGCGTTTGGTGGTAAGCTTTGATAAAATCGGCCAAATTGTTATAAAGCAACTTCACGTCATTGCCGGCAACCTCACCCGCCTTTCCGCTTAAAATATCGAATCGAAGATTTTCCAAATAGCGCCGGACGCAATATTTAATACGAGGTGTTGGGACTTGTCGTAAACTGCTGTTTTCAACAAGAGCGCTGACGCAATCGTTGACATTAGGTATACTCCTAAGAGCGTCCGAAATGACCGGGTTCATAGAGTCCAAGCCGCAGGCAAATATTCAAAAATGGGGCAGCGTCAACAGAGGGCGCCAGGGGGTTGTGCAATGCTGTGGCATGTTACGCCATCGAATCAACGAAAGGCAAACATAAAAAAGGGCCTATTGACGCAGCCCCCAAGCAAAGCGATGAAAAGCACAAATAGTGCTTAGAACAAAAAAATATTCCTTGACACCCCCTGCCGCTTTGGGTTATATTTCCGCCTCGTTGCTTCGCAGGTGCAACTGCAGAGCGGTGATTCGCTGGCGGCCAAAAAGAAAGTGGTTGACACGGAAAACAAAACGAGTTAAGATAGCAAACGCAGCTGGCAAGTTAATTGCTTGCAAATGCTTTATGATCTTTGAAAACTGAACAGTAAAGAAGAGCGGGCCAAGTAGTAATTGGTTTGAAAACGAGTAAGAAAGTCCAATCGATTTGTGATTGGCTAGGATATTAAACTGGAGAGTTTGATCCTGGCTCAGAACGAACGCTGGCGGCGTGCTTAACACATGCAAGTCGAACGCGAAAGGGACTTCGGTCCTGAGTAA